>Ga0316206_1000176_pt1 | contig 123864 bp, 136 predicted proteins | sample 6monthpyrite_MG_FD_204942 | JGI IMG/M metagenome (GOLD analysis project Ga0316206, IMG submission 204942) | Microbial mat bacterial communities from mineral coupon in-situ incubated in ocean water Damariscotta River, Maine, United States -... | ecosystem: Environmental > Aquatic > Marine >... | reverse complement strand
CTTTAGCTTCAAACGCCGCTTTTGGCCAGGCTGCCATAACCATCTGTGGGGTTAACAGGCCCGCTGCTGCCGCAACGCCTGCCAGTCCTGCACTCAGGCTGCCCTTTAATAGGGTTCTTCGTTTCATAGTGGTATCCTCCAAACTATTATATTGTGAGTATTTAAGGGGCAAGTCATGTGCCACAATCTAAATTAGCTAAATATCAATAGGATAGGTAAATTGTGCACAATTTTAATATTTTTCTGATTGCAAATTGCACGATATAGATTGCATTTTAGAGTTTGCAGGTGGTTTCCCATGACGGCACTTAAGCATCATTGCCCATTATAATTTTGCAATTTTCTCCACAGGGTAGACTTATTGATGCCCAATGTTTCTGCCGTTTTTTCACGATTTCCACCATAATAATCCAGCACTTTTAATAGATAACGACGTTCAAGTTCTTCAATAGTCGGCAGGTCGCTATCAATTTCATTACTGGCGTGTGATGAAATAATGTCCTTCGCAAATGACTGAACCTGTAAATAATCACCATCAGACAGCGCGATAGCGCGCTCTACTGTATTTCTGAGCTCACGAATATTACCCGACCAATGATGTTGACAGAGCAACTTCATCGAATCCGCATCAAAACCTTTTGCGTGGCGTTGATAACGCTGATTAAATTCATCTATAAAATGACTGCATAACAAAGGAATATCTTCGCTGTGTTCGCGTAACGGGGGAATGACAAGTTTTATGACATTCAGGCGGTGGTAAAGGTCATGCCGAAAATGGCCTTCGGCAACCATCTGCTCCAGATTTCTGTTAGTTGCAACAATAAATCGCAAATCAATGTTGATGGGGTGCACACCCCCAACCCGCGTTACCTGCTGTTCCTGTACAACACGCATTAGCTTGACTTGCATATTGTCGGAGATATTACATATTTCATCCAGAAACACTGACCCACCTGAAGCCACTTCAAGTAACCCATGCTTGGTTGACGTGGCGCCAGTAAATGCACCTTTTTCATGACCAAATAACTCACTCTCAAGTAACGTGTCAGATAATGCCCCACAATCAATTACAACTAATGGCTTTTCACTTTCAGCACTATTTTCATGAATAGCCCTGGCCACCAGTTCCTTGCCTGTGCCAGACTCACCCTCAATAATAACATTGCATCGTATTTCACTGACCTTATTAATCAGGTTATAAACCTCTTTCATAGCCGATGAATCACCAACCATATTGAAGCCTTGTCTGGCATCACGCAACTGACGTTTTAATAATTTATTTTCTTGTTTAAGGCGAGTCTGTTCGAGATTTTTTTCAACCATCAACATGAGCTCATCCATATCGTATGGTTTTTTAATAAAATCTTCAGCGCCAAGACGCAGGGCCTCGATCGCATCATCAACCGTCGAGTAGGCAGTCGTAATAATAAAGGGTACTTCAGTATCGTTTTCTCTTATTTTGGTTAACAGCTCGATACCTGTCATTTGCGGCATACGCAAATCACTAATTAACATATCGGCACCGTTTTCCTTGAAATATTCAAGCGCCTGCATCGGGTTGGTAAAAACACGGCAACCAAAAGAAGTGTCTTCACAAAACCGTAACATCAGCTCTCCTGCTCTGACGTCATCATCAACAAACAACAATACCGGATTTGCACTCATGGTTTTTCCTTTTTTATTATTTGACCTGCGCCAAGTTAATTATTTATACGGCAGTCGGTTTTTGATCCGACACAGGCAACACAATTGTTGCCGTTATTCCCCCATCAGAATTATTTTTAATTAATAAACGACCATCATGTCTTTCAACAATTCCCAGGCTTATCGATAAGCCCAGACCACTACCTTCACCAACATCCTTGGTGCTGAAAAATGGATCAAAAATACGCTCAAGGTCAAGAGGTTTGATGCCTGTACCGTGATCCTCGACATTTATTAAATGCTTTCCAGGTAATGCTTCAATGCTGATAATAATGCTTGAATCACGTTCACTCGCCTGTATTGCATTCAATAATAAGTTAACCAAAACTTGTTGCAACTGGCTACGGTCGCCTTCCATAATAATGTCAGCATCCACTATCAGATGACATTCGATGTGTTTGATTTTGGCGTGCTGAGCTACCAGTCTCTCTGTTTCTTCGACCCATTCAAGTGCATTAAAACGTGTGTATTGTGGTGGTACCTGTCTGGCAAAATTAAGTATACCCTTAACAATTGATGTTGCTCGCATCGTTTCTTCTCGCAAGGCATCAAGATCTTTTGAAAACTTATCTTCCTGATCCCCCAAACCCCGTTTCATGAGTTTGACCAGCGACAATATATTATTCAACGGGTTATTAATTTCATGACCTATCCCGGCAGCCATTTCACCAATGCTGGCAAGCTTGGCACTTTGCATCATCATTTTATGTGCACGGTCTCTCTCTTCCTGCGCATGCTCCAGCGTGTCGGCCATGTAATTAAAAGAACCTTCCATTTGCTGTATTTCTTCATTCCCGCCAACACGAACTCGAACGCGGTGCTCACCGTCAGCATAACGCTTGAGTTTATTGGCAAGCTCGGCAATAGGGCGAGCAATATTTCTTGCTCCCATATTTGCAACAATCATGCTGATCGCCACAGCCACCACGACGAGAAATAATATAGCCCAACGTATTTGATCAAAAGGTGCAACCAAGTTGTGATAATTCACTTGCGCAGAAACGACCCAGCCAGCCAGTTGGTTAGGGTAGGGCAGGTATTCATGGTAATAGGTAATGGAGGCGCCCGCGTTACTCACAAACTGTCCATCTGGCTTGTTGCGCACATTATTCCACAACAACCCGTCTTCGTAGTGCTTCAGGTATGTCGGCAAGGGTTCTGGTTGAGACAAACGTAAATTCTGCACATCATTATAAAGTACCACCCCATCACGTACCGGATTATCCGGGTTAAGCTCTGCGATCAGCAACTTGCCGCCATGCTGGCGTGGCACCACATCCAGAATTTTATCAACCAGATCGCCACTAAAACCAACCATAAGATAACCAGCTGTCTTTTTTCCACTAACCAACGGGTACACAGCATCCAGCATTACCGGACCACGTAAATCCTCATCATCTTCCCAACGACTGCTAGGCAACAACATGAAACTTAATTCATCCGGAGGTAATTCACTTAGCTGTTTTACAAAAACTGAGTCATCAATTTCATCTTCAACATAAGGTGTGCTTTCTATGCCGTCAACACGGCCGGTCACACCCGCCCCGAAACGCACCTTAATAAGCGTGTTGCCTTCATTATCAAGAACGCGTATAGACTTGAACCCCGGTACAACACCCTGGAAATTAGACAGGAAACGCTCCAGCCTGTCTGATAACTGAAAATAACTTTGGTGTAAATCTCCCTGGGTCATGGTGGCCATCACTGGCAGGTATTCCTTCATCGAACGACTGCTGGCGAGCGACAGTATCATTTGTCGCTCATAATAAAGACGACGATCAATTTCAGAGACAATGTTAGTAAGGCTCGCATTCATCTCTCGATTTACTTCTTTTAGATACTGTTTTTCGCTATAGGTGATCGCCGCCAACGTAAATACCGTCAATGGCAAGCTCGATGCCAGCAATACCCATAAAAATATATTCGTCTTTAGTCGCAAAATGCAGTCCTGGCCATGATTTTAAATAGATCTAGCAGATTTTGTGCCGGGCAGGTAAAATCCAAGATTATTCTTACAATCAAACGTGGATTATTTATCACATGCAACATTGCTGGGCCCGCTACCTGTTACTCATTGTCGTTGTCTTGCTAGGGACATCTTCCATGTTGTCTGCTTGCGGCAAAAAGGGCAAGCTCTATCATCCGGAACAACATACTCCACAACAACAAAATCAGCAGAAATAATGGACCATTTTAATTACCAAAAAGGTGAACTGTTCGCCGAATCAGTCCCTGTCACCAATATTGCAAAAAAATATGGAACGCCATGTTACGTATACTCACGTGCGACGATAGAACGCCACTGGCAGTCATTTGATCAGGCTTTTGGTGATCATCCGCATCTGGTTTGTTATGCAGTTAAGGCTAATTCAAATCTTGCCGTACTTAATATCATGGCGCGACTAGGCTCAGGCTTTGATATCGTTTCAATGGGCGAACTCGAGCGTGTCCTGCGTGCAGGCGGTAGTGCTGATAAAATTGTTTTCTCCGGTGTTGGCAAAACAGCTGCAGAATTAACATTAGCAATTAACACCGGTATTCGCTGTTTTAATGTTGAGTCTGTCGCTGAGCTTGAACGACTGAATCAGGTCGCAGCCAGCCTGGGCACACAGGTACCCGTTTCAATCAGAGTCAATCCGAATGTGGATGCAAAAACACATCCGTATATCTCTACCGGTCTGAAAGAAAACAAATTTGGCATTGATATTACTGAAGCACTTAGCATTTATCAGCTAGCTGACAACATGTCACATATCGATATCCATGGTGTCGATTGTCATATTGGCTCACAATTAACTGACTCATCTCCATTTATTGATGCACTGGAACGCGTGCTCGAACTGATAGACCTGTTAGCCAGTCATGACATTCATATCAAACACCTTGATATTGGCGGTGGCCTCGGTATCCGTTATCAGAATGAAACACCACCTGAACCGGCAGAATATGCTAAAGCAATTATGAAAAATCTGGGGGATCGCAATATTGAAATTCTTATCGAACCGGGCAGGGCGATCGTCGGCAATGCCGGTATTTTGCTCACGCAGGTTGAATACCTGAAACAGTCCGAACATAAAAATTTTGCTATTGTTAATGCTGCCATGAATGACTTGCTGCGGCCTGCACTTTATTCTGCCTGGCAGGAAATCATACCAGTAGTTGAAACTAGTACGGCTGAAAAACACACCTATGATATCGTTGGCCCGATATGTGAAACCGGCGATTTTCTCGGTAAAGACCGCTTATTAAGCCTGGAGCAGGGCGATTTACTCGCCATTCGCTCATCGGGTGCCTATGGTTTTGGTATGAGCTCCAACTACAATTCACGCCCACGTGTAGCCGAAGTCATGGTGGACGGCAATCAGGCACACTTGATTCGCAAACGTGAAACCATTGATGACATCATGGCAGGTGAACAGTTACTGCCGTGAGCGCGTATCATGCGCCTGACATCCAGGCTATAAAACAACTCCTGCAGCGCGCGCACACTATTGCTGTTGTCGGCTTGTCACCCAAAACAAACCGGCCCAGTTACAGGGTCGCCAGCGCCATGCAGTCATTTGGCTACCGAATTATCCCGGTCCGGCCTGCCGTTACTGAAATACTGGGTGAACCTGCCTATAGCAATCTTCGCGATATCAATGAATCCATCGATATTGTGAATGTTTTTCGCGCACCGAAACATGTCGATGAGATTGTCGATAGCTGCATCGAATTGGGTATAACGGCCATCTGGCTACAAGATGGCGTTATCAATGAAGCTGCAGCATATCGTGCACAACAGGCCGGATTATTTGTCGTTATGGACCGATGCATCTATCGTGACTACAACCAGCTTATGACATGATCCTCAACTAAGGTAATATTCAATCTGCAACAATAGGCACAACTATAATATCAACGCGTCTATTTAACCTGCGACCTGCAGCATTGGCATTACTTGCAACTGGCTGTGATTCGCCTTTGCCATACGCACTCAAACGTTGCGGCACCACCTTCACGTTTAGCAAATACTGACGCACAGCATCGGCGCGGCGTTCAGACAAATGCTGGTTATATTTTGCCGAACCCGTGCTATCGGTATGGCCGATAATCAACAGCTCCGTTTTGCCGTATTTATTCAGTATTTTAGCCATTTTATTCATACTGTAGTGAAAACCCGGTTTAATAACTGTTTGGTCCACATCAAATGCCGTTTCGCTGGTCATGCTGATCAATAAGCGGTGCTGCTCCAGCTTTTGCAGGTGTATCACACCTTTATTCATCTCGGGTTGCAGTGCTTTTTCGAGGTCCTTTTTCTGGCTGTCCATATAATTTCCTACCAGACCACCGGAAACTGCACCCCCTACGGCACCAATCAAAACCGCCTTGTTTCCATGTTTCTTTTTCTGTGTCAGGCCAATGCCTGCACCGACAATGGCACCTATCATGGCGCCTTTCTCTGCATCGGTTAAGGGTCGTTCATTTCCATATTGATCCCTCGCGCAACCACTTATGGCGATACTGAACCCTAAAACTATGAGCACTAATTTTTGTTTCATATATTTCTGCCTGCTAATTAATAACCTATTCTTGAAATGTATACAAAAACAGGGACTTTTGCACGATTTTATGGATAATAAAGTAATGCAGATCAATTTCACAAAAATGCATGGCCTGGGTAATGATTTCGTTGTGATTGATGCCATTCATCAATCAATTGATCTCAGTCCGGACCAGTACCGTTTTATCGCTGACCGTCATTTGGGCATTGGCTGCGACCAGATCTTGCTCGTCGAACCTTCCGACCATGAAAAGGTTGATTTTCGCTATCGCATCTTTAATGCCGATGGTGGCGAAGTCCAGCAATGCGGCAATGGTGCACGCTGCTTCGCACGTTTCGTTATCGACAAAGGCCTGACAAACAAACAATCTATCAAGGTTGAAACTAATTCAGGCCTGATTGAGCTCAATATTGATCAAAATGACGATGTCAGGGTCGATATGGGCGCGCCGATACTTGAACCGACCCAAATACCCTTTATGGCTGACGATCAAGCCGATGAATACCAGTTGGCTGTAGACCATCAAACCATTAGTATTGGTGCTGTCTCTATGGGTAACCCTCATGCCGTTATACGTGTGGATTCCATTGACTCTGCACCGGTTCATGAGCTCGGTCCACTTATCGAAAACCATGAACGCTTCCCACAACGTGTCAATGTCGGCTTTATGCGGGTACTCGACCGTGAACATATAACGCTACGTGTATGGGAACGCGGCACGGGTGAAACCATGGCCTGTGGCACTGGAGCTTGTGCTGCGGTCGTTTCAGGCATACTAAGGGGTTGGCTCGAGACGCGTGTTGTGGTAAATCTACAAGGCGGCCAACTTGTGATACAGTGGGATGGTGATAATCATTCCGTCATGATGACCGGGCCTGCTACCAGTGTCTTTGAAGGGACTATTAAGTTATGAGCTTACAAAAAAAACCAGAATATGCCTCGTACGAAATAACCGAACAGAATGTTGTCGATTTTCTCGAAAACAATCCCGACTTTTTCAGCCAACATGAAGACACCTTACTGAAATTAAAAATTTCTCACAGTTCAGGTGATGCGGTTTCTATACTCGAATATCAAATTGAAAAGCTACGCGAACAAAATACCCATGTCCGCAAAAAACTCATGGAGCTTGTAAATCTGGCACGTGAAAACGATCACTTGTCACAACGACTGCACCATATGACCTTGTCACTTATTGGTACCACATCTGTTGATACCGTTATCGATACTCTGGATAGCTCATTTAAAAAAGAATTTCATGCTGACAACATCCAGGTTTACCTGTTCTCCAATCCTGATCTGAATGTTGAACATAACACAGACGTTATTATCGAGCGCACGGAACAAATCACGACGCTATTTGAAACCTTCTTCAAGATAAGCCGTCCACTATGTGGCCGCCTTAAACAACAGCAACTTGATTTTTTATTTGGTGAACAAGCCAGCGCAATTGGTTCTGCTGTACTTATCCCTCTGGGCAGTCATGGCGAAACGGGTATGATTGCCATTGGCAGTAACGATCCACAACGTTTTCATTCAAGTATGGGCACACTCTACCTTAGCCAAATGTCAGACATTATCACACATACATTACAAAAATTTATTAGCTAAACCTTAATGCTCACGGGTCAGCAACAGATCAACGCTTTTCTGGATTACATTCGAATAGAAAAGCGTCTTGCTGAATTGACACAAAAAAATTATCGACGTGACCTGCAAAAATTTCTGGAATATTGCCATCAGCAAACTTTCGATATCTGGTCAATCATAGACAGCCACCATATTCGTGCCTATATCAGCCAACGACACCGTCATGGTCTTTCAGCCACAAGCCTGCAACGTGAACTCTCAAGTATACGCAGCTTTTTCAATTATCTTTTACGTGAAGGTAGTGTCACCAGCAACCCTGCTCAAGGTGTCAGCGCGCCCAAAAAATCCCGCAAACTGCCAAAAGTACTTGATGTCGATCAGGTAAACCAGTTACTTACCATTAAATCTACCGAGCCATTATCAATTCGAGATGCGGCCATACTGGAGTTGTTTTATTCTTCCGGTTTGCGCCTGGCTGAACTGGTCTCACTTGATATTAACGATATGGATCTCAGCGATGATTTACTCAGAATAACCGGTAAAGGCAATAAAACCCGAATTGTGCCCATCGGGAAAATGGCCAAACAGGCCATGCAGGCCTGGCTAACGGTCCGTTCTGGTATGGTAAATGTTGATGAAAATGCTGTATTTATCAGCAAAATGGGTAATCGCCTTCAGCCGCGTAGCATTCAGCAACGTCTAAAACAATGGGGAATCAAGCAGGGTCTCGACACACGATTACACCCACACAAATTACGCCATTCATTTGCATCTCACATGCTCGAATCAAGCAGTGACCTGCGTGCCGTACAAGAATTACTCGGCCATGCAGACATCAGCACCACACAGATCTATACCCATCTGGATTTTCAACACCTGGCACAGGTCTATGATAAGGCGCACCCACGGGCGAAAAAGAAACGTTAATGGCAATGTATATTACTGGCTCAAAACTCGTAATTACACAAGCTTTCAACTGATTTAGGTAACGACTAAATAAAAACATAAGAGGACAGCTATGACTGCACCATCCAATAATGAAAAAATTAACGAATTCGACTCGTCTACGATGCCATTCGTCGCACCCTGTAAAAAGCTTAATGTGCTCGCACCATTCAACTGGTTACGCCTTGGTTGGTCTGATTTAAAACGTGCGCGTAAACAAAGTTTAACTTATGGGCTCGCTATGGCACTGATCAGTTATGTCGTTACGTTAGTCACCTACATGATGGGCAGTTACATGTTACTGTTCGCGCTACTCTCAGGTTTCTTTTTTCTTGGCCCGGTGCTTGCTATGGGTCTTTATTCGATCAGCTGTCAACTAAACGAAGGCAAAACGCCCCGGCTTGGCTATTGCTTGCGCGAAGGAAGACGCCATATTAGTAACGGGTTGGTATTTGCTTTTATATTACTCATCGTATTCCTGATATGGGCGCGTGCTGCTTCCATGGTTCATATCTTTTTCCCAGAGCAGTCATCTCCGGAATGGGCAGACCTGATAACTTTTCTTGGTGTAGGTAGCACAATCGGCGCCTTTTTTTGCGCAATTATTTTTTCTGCCAGCGCCTTTTCATTACCCATGATTATGGATCGTCGAATTGATGTCGTCACAGCGGTCATCACCAGCATCAATGCCGTATTAAGGAATAAAGCGGCAATGCTGGTTTGGGCAAGCATCATTTTTGTTTGCATACTGATAGGATTCGCTACCGCCTTTATTGGCCTGATAGTATTGTTACCACTAATAGGGCATGCAACCTGGTATGGCTACAAGGAAACCATTGATTCCGCAGCGTGGCCACGCCATGGCACACTTGATTAACTTTTTAGCGGAGCTTATAAAGAATTTGCAAAACTAAACCAATACGGCTTTGAATTACAAATGTTGTTCATGATAGCAAGTTCACAGATGGTCAAACTTACAGATGATATTCTTGAACTAAGTCGTGTTGCACGTTCTGAAATGAAATTTGATGAAATCAATCTGAGCATTATTTGTACTGATATTTGTAAGACCATGTCTGCCAGTGATCCAACTAGAAATATCAATTGGCTCATCCAACCTGACTTGACAATATATAGCGACAAGCAACTTTTATATTAACTACTTAGTAATCTGCAGAGCAATGTCTCATTGATTTGTTTTCCTTGTTCGGCTAACGTCGTAATACCTAAACTTGGCAACTGAAACAATAAGAGAAAAGTTAAGCAAAAATGACCGATTGTCTTTCTAATCATTGTATTTAGCTGGTTTTTTCATTAATAAATATTAATACACATGACACAGAAATCATATCATTGAATTTTACGATTACGTCGATTTGGCTCGATCGTGAAAATACGCTAAGGTACGCACCTAATACATAAACTGCAAAAGAATATTCGAGAAAACAACATGAGCAACCCATTTCAGGAACAACTACTTAAAGCGGGTGTCGTCACCAAGCAACAAGTTCAAAAAGCAAACCAGGCTAAAAATAAAAAGAAAAAACAACAACGCACTAAAAAGGCTAAAACCGTAGACGAATCTACGCTGCAAGCTCAACAGGTTGCAAAAGAAAAAGCACGACTTGACCGCGAATTAAATAAGAAAAAGGAAGAACATGCAAAGCAAAAGGCCATGTCAGCCGAGATCAATCAACTCATCACACAGAATTGTATCAAACGAGATGATAACTGTGAGATTACCTATAACTTCGAACATAATAATAAAGTAAATCGCATCTATGTAAACAAGGACATGAAACAACAAATCATACAAGGTAAATATGGTATTGCCCGTATCAATGGACGCTATGAGCTCGTTCCAGCCACCATCGCAGAAAAGATACAACAGCGAAATAATAAACGTGTCGTTTTATTCAATAATGATAGCCAACAAGCAATTGATGAAAACGATCCGTATTCTGAATATCAAATACCTGATGATTTAACATGGTGAGGTTTGTTATCAACTACTAATAGTGGGTTAGTGATTATCCAAGAGAACACCTAATTGCGCCTCAATATCCTGAGCAAAAATGTTATATTCTTCGTCATTCAAATAATGCACTAATTCCTTAAACGCATAATTGGCTATATCTGCATGCATTTTTGCATTATCCGTATCACCTGATCTTGCATACCTGATGGCAGCATGGATATGTTCCCAGGTATTATGTTTAAGTTTTTCTTCCAGTCCAGGATGTAATTCGGCATTATTTCGTCTCGCCTTAAAATACATGGAAAGCTCTCTGGCATCCCCTCTAGTAATTATTGATTGATTAACAATCTCCTCATTTATATGAATATGCGATTTTTTAGTCTTGGAAAAATAAGAATAATCCAGCGTCTGTACCGACATTACTCTATCTTCGTCATTGCAGTTTATGTCAGCTATACATTTGAATAGCGGCGCTTTAATGTCGACAATATGAGAATTTAGATCACCCTGGCTGGATTGCTTATGATAAGCATCCATTCTTTTATGCAGGATTTTCAATGTAATCCTGGAATAAAATTTTTCAATACTATTGATGAGATCACTATAAAATGAGGTGATTTTCATAAATAAAATTTCTCAGATATCAATTATAAAGAGAATAATGTGTAATTAGAGACACTGCCAATATCTAATCCCTTGACCCCTTATTTTTCAAAACCGTCTTTTCATACGATACACAGCCAGTTCTTTCAATAACCAGTCTTTTGTTTTACCTATCTCACGACCATTACATTTAACAGTATAGTACTTTCCACTCATGGTGCTTTTGGTCGCAGAAAGTCTTATAAAATCTTCCGTACTTTCGACATCTTTGCGAAAATAATCATATTTTTTCTGGATGTGTGCAACCGCATCTTCGCCACTATGGTTGCTGCCATTTCGGCTCATTTCACAACCGGATTGCTGAATAAAGTTGAGTAGATACAAAACCTCATGTTTTTTATTGTCGGCAACATCCGCCATAGAAATTACCGGCAAGAATAAAATCATGGTGAGTATTTTATGCATTGTTATTTCCTGCGCAAAAAATTAACCGCCATTTACCTATTTGTTCTCAAGGTTTATTATGTGTTTGGTTTTGGCCGACAACTCAAGCGAGCATGTCCATTTATAGGCTAAATTGATTGTTTCTGCAGCAGCATAAACACCATGCCCACGTACGATTGTAATTTTACTTTTCATTAACGCTTTCGATACCTGTAATGGGGATTCATTCAAATAATCCTGGTACTCGATATTTAACACAGGGACATGTTTGAAATAATACTGTCCTTCAAAATCTATTGGTGTGAAATCTTTGCCATTCATGGTCAAGGCAACACTATGCGGACCATGACTATGTAAAACGGCTTGCAACGTCGGATTTTGTTGGTAGATAGCAACGTGTAAGGGAGCATCAAGCGATGCACCATCACCTATGCTGCCATTCACAGAGCAGGGCACGAGGTCATCTGCCGTCATTGTATCTGCACAACAACCACTCGGTGACACCCAGATAGTTTCGCCATCACGAACAGAAGCATTACCACTATGTGAGTCATTCAGGCCATATTGGCGTAACCAACGATAATGCTGAATGAGCTCCTGCTTTAAATTATTCACAAATAGACCTGTAATTATGATTCATAATGTCATTATGATGCCTGTAATTGGCTGTTAGTCCAACTAAATCAACCATCTTTAATCTAACAATCTATTTGAAATTTACAAAACCGACACTATATATAGAGTTCGTTTGTAACAATACAGCTTTAACCCTGTAATTTTTGCCTAATTTGACACTAAAATTCGTGTACAATCACGCACTTCCATAAGATTGAGGATAACCAATTGGAGCAATATCGAGGTACTACCATTTTATCGATACGCCGGAATGGCAAGGTTGTCATCGGTGGAGATGGCCAGGTCAGCCTGGGTAATACAATAATGAAAGGCAATGCGCGTAAGGTACGCCGTCTATATCATGACAAAGTATTGGCCGGTTTTGCTGGCGGTACAGCCGATGCCTTCACACTATTTGAGCGATTTGAAGGCAAACTCGAGACCCATAGTGGCAACCTGACCCGTGCTGCCGTTGAAATGGCCAAAGATTGGCGCACAGACAGGGCTTTACGCCGGCTTGAAGCACTGCTTGCAGTAGCTGATGAGACTACCTCACTGATAATCTCCGGTAATGGCGATGTCATCGAACCCGAAGATAGCCTCATGGCGATTGGCTCTGGTGGCCCATTTGCACAATCTGCGGCACGTGCACTTTTAGACAATACTGAGCTTGATGCACGCCAGATCGTCGAAAAAGGCCTTAATATCGCCGGAGATATCTGCATTTACACAAACCATAATCTCACTGTTGAAGAACTTAATTACGAAGAATAACTGAACAAGGCATTGTCCCGGAGTAGAGCACCCATGTCTGAAATGACACCCAGAGAAATCGTCCAGGAACTGGATAAACACATAGTCGGCCAACACGATGCCAAACGCGCAGTTTCGATTGCCTTGCGAAATCGCTGGCGCCGTATGAACGTACCTGAAGATTTGCGCTCTGAAATCACACCAAAAAACATTCTCATGATCGGCCCGACCGGTGTAGGTAAAACCGAGATCGCACGACGTCTGGCAAAACTGGCTAATGCACCGTTTATCAAGATCGAGGCCACCAAATTTACAGAAGTTGGCTATGTTGGTCGTGATGTTGACTCTATTATACGCGATCTTGTCGACTACTCCGCTAAAATGACACGTGAATCTGAAGTGGCAAAGGTTCGTAACCGCGCTGAAGACGCCGCTGAAGATCGGCTGCTTGATGCCCTGTTACCCATGCCTGCCAGCAGTTTAGGTTTTACCGACACCAATTCTGAACCCGCTCCTGATAATGAAACACGCCAGAAATTACGCAAAAAACTACGCCAGGGCGAACTGGATGAACGAGAGATCGAAATCAACGTGGCAACACCATCCGTAGGTGTTGAGATCATGGCGCCTCCAGGCATGGAAGATATGACCAATCAATTACAGGGCCTGTTCCAGAACATGTCGACTGACAAGACCAGCACACGCAAACTCAAGATTGCGGATGCTCGCAAACTACTCATCGATGAAGAAGCCGCTAAATTGGTCAACGAAGACGAATTAAAACTCACTGCGGTACAAAATGTTGAACAAAACGGTATTGTCTTCCTGGATGAGATCGACAAGGTAGCCAAGCGAAACGAAGGTGGACCAGATGTTTCACGCGAAGGTGTTCAACGTGACCTGTTGCCACTGGTGGAAGGTAGCACCGTAACTACAAAATATGGCATGGTGAAAACTGACCATATCCTGTTTATTGCATCTGGTGCGTTCCATCTGTCCAAGCCTTCAGATCTGATACCCGAATTACAGGGTAGGCTGCCAATCCGCGTAGAGCTCCAGGCGCTGAGTGTCGAAGACTTCATTTCCATACTGACAGAGCCCGATGCCTCGCTGACCGAACAATATACAGCGCTCATGCGCACTGAAGGTGTTGAGCTGGAATTTAGTACTGATGCCATAAAACGCATTGCTGAAATTGCATGGCATGTTAATGAAAACACTGAAAATATCGGTGCACGTCGCCTGCATACGGTCGTTGAACGCTTACTCGAAGTGATATCGTTTGAAGCACCGGACCACGATGGACAGACCGTCACGATCGATGAAGATTATGTTAACAAATACCTGAGCGAGTTATCTCAGAATGAAGACCTGAGTCGCTATATTCTTTAATACTACGCTGAACTATTCGCTGGAGAAATTAATGAGCACACCAAGACCAACTGCAATCAATCTGCACAAAATGTCTCACACACTTGAAATCGCCTTTGATGATGGCGAGAACTTTACCTATGCCTGCGAATACCTGCGTTGCTTTTCTCCATCGGCCGAAGTACAGGGGCATGGGCCTGGTGAAGAAGTTCTGCAACTGAAAAAAGAGTTTGTCGGTATTGATAAAATCGAACAGGTCGGTAACTACGCAGTCTGTCTGCACTTTGATGATAGCCATAATACCGGCATTTATTCCTGGGAAACGCTCTATAATCTCGGCAAAAATATGGAAGCCAACTGGGCAAGTTACCTGCAACGCCTGGAAGATGCTGGCCATAAACGCGCTGAAAAATAACAAAATTATCAGCAATAGATAACAACGTAAGGCCGGCCAAAGCCGGCCTTAACACTGGCAGTCACACAACCAGACAAATACACAGCTTAACCTGCAATTTCCTTCACTTCGTGCTTTAATAGTCACAAGAATAAGTGGATATAATTATGCAAAATAAACCAGATCAAAACGATACGACGCATTTTGGCTACGAAAGCGTTAATGTGAAAGAAAAAGCCGGTAAGGTTGCCGAGGTCTTTCATTCTGTCGCCGGACAATACGATCTCATGAATGATCTTATGTCATTTGGCATACACCGACTCTGGAAACGTTACACCATTGAGCTCAGCGGCGTACGCGCTGGCCAAAGTGTACTGGACATTGCCGGCGGCACGGGTGATCTTGCATCAAAATTCTCTTCACTGGTCGGCCCGGAAGGTAAGGTCATATTATCTGATATCAACTCATCCATGCTGAATAATGGCCGCTCACGTTTAATCGATAAAGGCATTGTTGGCAATATTGAATATGTACAAGCTGATGCACAGTATCTGCCATTTCCTGACAATAGTTTTGACTGCATTACGATCTCTTTCGGTTTGCGTAATGTCACCGACAAAGACCTCGCTCTGCGTTCTATGTATCGTGTATTGAAACCAGGGGGTCGCCTGCTTGTATTGGAATTTTCCAAACCGGTAACACCAGGTCTCAAACCCGTTTATGATCTATATTCATTTAAACTCTTGCCACTGATGGGTAAGGTCATTGCCAACGATGAAGACAGCTACCGTTATTTGGCCGAATCAATTCGCATGCACCCTGATCAAGAGACACTAAAATCCATGATGATCGATGCCGGTTTCGATCAGTGTGAATATCACAACCTGTCGGGCGGCATAGTTGCCTTGCACCGGAGTTATAAATATTAACAAAACAAGCCAATGAATATTCCTGTTGCCATAACCGCCGTACTTGAAAATGCCTTTAACCGTTATATTGAGCTTGATCCCGACGGCCACCAAAGGCTTGCCAAGCTTGCAGGTAAAGTGATTGCCATTGATGTCACCGGACTCGATACCAGTCTGGCCATTATCCCTGGAACCGACTCTGTCCATATCATGTCTTATTATGATGGCGAAGTGGATACACGACTCAAAGGTGCACCATTCTCACTACTACGCATGTCACTAGGACAACATTCCGAGCAACAACTGTTTTCCGGTGACGTAGAAATTACGGGTGATACCGAAACCGGACAACAATTTAACCGCATCCTGCACGAGCTCGACATAGACTGGGAAGAACACCTGTCGCACATTACAGGTGATGTCATTGCACACCAGGTCGGGTACGGTTTACGCAAATTCATGGACTGGAGCAAAAAGGCAGAAGACTCCTTATTAAAAGATACTGCTGAATACCTTGAAGAAGAAAGCCAACTTGTTACCACACCATATGAAATCAATGACTTCAACAAACATGTTGATAATCTAAGAAATGATGTTGAGCGATTAGCGGCACGCATTTATCGACTTCATGATAGAATCTCATAAATAATAACTAACTAGCCGGACTGTTTACATTGATCAAACCATCACAGTTATTACGTCTGTTACATATTAACCGCGTACTTGTCAAAAACAATCTTGATGAGGTTATATTTGCTGCCCATTTATTTCGCCCCTTTCGCATCATGTACTATGTCGCCCCGTGGAACTGGGTTAGACGAAAACGTGCGCCACATGGGGAACGCATCCGGCGTACACTCGAAGAGCTAGGACCTATTTTTGTAAAGTTTGGCCAGATCCTTTCAACGCGCCGTGATTTACTACCTGACGATATCGCCGAAGAACTCTCGAAATTACAGGATCGTGTGCCAGCCTTTCCGGGCCAACAGGCAGTTAACATTATTGAAGCCGCCTATAAAAAACCACTGTCTGAATGTTTTCAGGAGTTTGATATCACACCATTGGCTTCTGCCTCTATTGCCCAGGTACACACGGCTACCATGCATGATGGCCAGAAGGTTGTCGTTAAGGTGTTACGCCCCGGCATAGAAAAAATTATTAAACGTGATCTCAATGTGCTGTATTTAATCGCAGGTCTTGCTGAAAAATACTGGCAAGATGGCAAGCGCCTGCGCCCCATTGAAATTGTAGATGAGTTTTCAAAGGTTATCTTTGATGAGCTGGATCTCGTTAGAGAGGCTGCTAACGCAACTCAACTACGCAGAAATTTTGAACATTCCGAGCTGCTATATGTACCCGAAATATTCTGGCCCTATGCAAAACGTAACGTGCTCGTTATGGAAAGAATTCATGGCACACCTGTCGGCGAGATAGATAAGCTCAAACAACTTGGCATAGATATGAAAACTCTGGCCGAGCAGGGCGTAGAAATATTCTACACACAGGTCTTTAGCCATAACTTTTTTCACGCCGATATGCACCCTGGCAATATCTTTGTTTCTGATGAAGGCCAGTACATTGCTGTCGATTTCGGCATCGTTGGCACACTGACGACAGAGGATCAACGCTACCTGGCTGAAAACCTACTTGCTTTCTTTAACCGTGATTATCAACGTGTAGCCGAGCTACATCTGGAATCAGGCTGGGTGCCAAATGACACGCGCGTGGATGAATTTGAATCTGCCATACGTGCAGTCTGTGAACCTAACTTTAACCAACCACTGAAAGACATATCCTTTGGCCAGGTCTTGTTAAGATTATTTCAAACAGCACGACGTTTTAATATGGAAGTCCAACCTCAACTGGTACTGTTACAAAAAACATTGCTCAATATCGAAGGCCTTGGTAGACAGCTTTACCCTGACCTTGATTTGTGGACCACTGCCAAACCTTTTCTTGAACGCTGGATGAAGACACAAATGGGCACACAGGCATTAATTAAACGTCTGCAAACCAATCTTCCTGTCTGGTCTGAAAAGTTACCTGAAATCCCGGCTCTAATGCATGATTATTTACGTAAAAGTGTTGATGGCACTTTAGAAAAAAAATATAAATCTGACCAGCTAGAGCAAATACGCAAAGATATTAATCGCAACTCGACACGTACCATTACCGTAATTGCTGCTGCCGCTTTTATAATTGGTGCGGCTATCACGCTAGGACTGGATATCAAAAACCCAGTATCATTTCTTGGTATTTCTGTCAGCACCTGGATCTTTGGTGGCATTGGCATTTCTTTGTTATTCGCCGCCTTGTCTAATAATGATTAATCATTTAACGCTATCTTTACTATTACACAAAAGAAATTTGCTCATAAAATCAAGTAAGCCCATTTCTGACAAATATTAATTTAACCCTATTTATGGCTGTCGTATAATCTCCAATTTACTGGCCAACATTATTAAGGTTGCTGATGGGACGCTATAGAGCACCACAAAAACCTGGTTCGCACTACATCACACCCGAAGGTCATCAGAAATTATCTGATGAGCTTAACTATCTATGGCGCATCAAACGCCCCAAAGTTACCCAGGCTGTCTCAGAGGCCGCTGCACAGGGGGATCGCTCTGAAAATGCAGAATACATCTACGGCAAAAAACAATTACGTGAAATAGACTGGCGAGTGCGTTTTTTACGAAAACGACTGGATCACCTGAATATTGTCGATAGGCCACCAGATCATCAGGATAAAATTTACTTTGGCGCCTGGATCAAACTTGAAGATGAGAATGGTAGTGAAACTACCTACCGCATCGTCGGGCCTGACGAATTTGATACCCAGAAGGGCTGGATCAGCATGGATGCACCGCTGGCCAGAGCATTGATGGCAAAAAGTGTCGGCGACAAAGTAACCGTTGAATTACCCAAGGGCAAAATGACCTACTATGTTATTGAAATACAATATATTTCTTGTGATTAACCTTGAATACCCCTATTTAATTTAATAATTTTTAACGATGGCCGTTAAATAACATATATAAAAGGTATTACAGAAGCTCTATGACTCAATCAGAAAAACTGTCACAAGAAGAAGTTGAGAACGGCTCAGACGAAATTCAAGATCATTATGCTGAACACCTGGCCGAGGTTAACGAAACCCAGGATGTGATTTCCAGCACTGATATCGTCAATAAAGACGGTGTTCTACTGTGCAAGAAAGGCATGCAGATTAATCAAAAAACGGCTGCCCGGCTTTTGCAACATAAACTAACCGAACCCATTGAAAACAGCGTTAAACTTTCATCCAGCATCGATAATGCCTTTCTGTACAATAAGTTACTGTCAATACAGAAACAATATCCAGACTTTCTTACTATTCATGAGCAATTAAATTTTGCCAATATCTGTAAGGATCAGTTCGTCTCAACCCTTCTGCAGCCCATCGTTATCCAGAAGTTAACGGTGATGAACGAACAAATCAGCGAACAGATAAACAAAGCCGTCTTCTCTGCCTGGTTTTCTATGCTGATCGCAGCAGAAATGGGAATGGACAAACATTCTCAAAAGGATGCCTTTCTTGCAGGTTTACTACACGACATCGGTTTTATTCACTTATCCCCATCAATACTTAACAAAAAAGAAGCACTTCAACCAGAAGAATGGCGTGCCATCCAAAGTCATGTCGTTATAGGCAAAATGATGCTGGAAAAATATAACGAGATACCACCGTGTGTTGCCGATGCAGTTATGGAACACCACGAGCGCTGTGATGGCAGTGGCTATCCTGTCAATAAAAATGAAGACCACTTGGGCAAACTGGGACAGATTGTCGGCATAGTTGATAGCATTTACGCCATACGTACCCAACAATTTACCAAACATGATAGAACCATGTTTGATTTAATGCCCTACCTGCAAATGAACTCCAACACCTATTTTTATGATGTGTATAAAGCCGTATCAAACATACTCAAACGTACTGGCTTGAAAATGACACAGCCAAAGTCAGCCGATATTAAAACCATGGCAGACACTCTCATATTACGAAGCTCAGCACTAAGTACTGCCATAGATTGTATGGAGACAAACGGGGTCCTCGATCTGGCCTCTGAACTATCCGGTAATAAAGGACAGGCGCTGTTTAAACAAAGTCGGCAAGTTATAAAAATGACCGCTCAATCCGGACTCGTAAAAAATGAATTACAAACCTGGCTAAAAGACCTTACCAAAGATCCGGACACAAGTGCTCTAGCTGAACTATATGAAATTGACCTCATGTTGAATGAACTGCACTGGCAACTCAACAGTGCCTACCGCTCATGCGACAGTTCACTCACACAGGACAATGTTCCCGCAAATACCTTATTTAAACTGCGAGAGACTTATAACATCGTCGGTTTATGTCTGGGCGACCTTGAAGATAAATTATAGACGTAAGCGCTATAATAGCTATCCTAATGTAAAGTCATTTTGCTTGGGTTATATAATAACTAATTGTATTTGTTAATAGTGACACTGCAAGACGAACTTGCACATCATCACTCAACATGCCATTCTTGAAATAAGTAAAAAATAAACGTACTTATTCTTCCTTTTATTAAAAGATATTAACTTAAATTTATTTAGATGAACGTACATCAAATACGCTGTTAGGCCTAACTATAAGGAACCGACAATGACTTTCAATAATTATCGATTATTTAATCTACTCATTGTAATCCCTTTTCTTTTCCTGGTAACGTCCTGTACGGCAGGTGATACTCAATTCACGCAAGATAACCTGGCTGGTTTCTGGTACGGGCTCTGGCATGGCATCATCGCGTTTATAAGTCTGGTTATCCAACTATTCAATGATAACGTTGCTGTATATGAAGTAAACAATACAGGCGGCTGGTACGATTTTGGTTTTTTGTTAGGCGTAATATTTATCTGGGGTGGTAGTTCTCATGTTACTTGTAAATCTGCCGCAAATAAAAAACGTGCAAAAGAATGGGATGAGATAGGCGATAAAGTCGAAATCAAAGTAATGCGACAATTAAAAGAATGGGCAGAAGACGAAAATGAAACTGATGCCAACAAAGACTGGGATGAGATTGGTGAAAAAGTAGAGAAAAAACTGAAACGTAAAATTCGTGAATGGGCAGAGAAAGACTAAAATCTGTGAAGGGTAGTACTAATATCATTTTTGCACATATTAATGTCGGCAAATTAGATCCGTACCATATTGATACATCTGTTATTAAGTTTACTAAAAATTACTAATTCAGTTAAAAACGAGAATATTTAAATGCGCTTTGAGGCCAATTACACTTTATTCATAACATGTCTAATTGGCATATTTGTCGTTTCATTTTTATCGAAAACGTCACTACCCAAACTGACGTTTAAAATAATATTAGCGATAATGGTTGCCTTGTCATTACCTGCTTTTATTCCCGGGCATGGTGAATTTGTAATGCTTTTGCCAACGGCTGGTTTGTTTACTGTTCCAACTTCAATGGCCTGGAGTGCGGGCACATTATTTCTAATAATAAATTATTCACTGTCATGGCTTGTTCTATACAAGCTCTGCGGTTTCTTTAAATCGACAACGTAATGATTATTTCTTGATGCTGTCGTTCTACTTGATAGCCATTAACATTATGCTCTGAACTTTAGGAAGATGACTGCAGTCAATATCACCAAAGAAACTATCCACATCAACATGAACAATAAATATGACTGCCTGGCTTTTTGCTTTTCTAACCAGGTGCGGGGTCTGACTCCCTTATACAAAAATACGATCTTCGCAGATAAATTCACACAGACGACATTAACGGCTAATAATAACCCTGCACCACCTGCCAATTCAAAATGACCTGCACCCAACATAATGCCTGCTGTTGCGATGGGTGGTAATAAGGCAACGGCAACCATGACGCCTACCAGCACTGACGACAAGCCTGTTGTTAACGACAGGGCAGCGGCCAGGCCTGAAGCCAGTGCTAACACGACACCATCAATTCCAACATAGGTACGTGCCAGCAGTTCCTTGCTCTCTAGTGGGCCCGTCCAGTACAACCCTAACAGCCAACATAATGCAAATGCCACTCCGATACCAACCAGTTTGGTATATAGTGCTCGCGACATGAGCTCACGGTCACCCAGTGCCGAGCCTAAAGCCAACGCTATATTCGGTCCAAGCAGTGGCGCTATGACCATCGCGCCGATAACAACTGCAACGTTATCTTCAATCAGGCCGATTGCCACTACGATGGTTGATAATATAACGAGTAAAGTATAGGTGCCATTGAGGCGTGCACCCTGTTCAATCTGACTATAGAGCTCTTCACGGGTTACAGTCAGCGGGCCAGAAGTTTTTTGTTCCGGGCTGCTTTTCTGCATTATTGGCCAGACGGCTTCGGTGTCATACAAAATAAGTCGGCTGTCTTCGCTGCCGGAGAGCATGCTTTGGAGCGTATCCATAACACGCTGCCGCTTTTCAGGCTGCACAAGGATGCGGATACTACAACGACCACTTTCATCTACCGCACTATGCCAGATCTCGGGTACTTCAAATTGTTCACCAACACCCATTATTGTATCAAGGTGGCCAAAATCTGTAATGACTTCGATAACTTTCAAATTAGTTAACCTTTCCGAACCAGGGCGGACTCAACTTCATCGCGCCTGGATTTACCCACAAGCACTTCTATCAGACTCAATGCAAAATCCATCGCCGTACCGGGTCCACGAGATGTAATTATTTTACCATCCATGACAACACTGTCTTGTTTATATATCAAGCCTGGAATGTCCATACTATCAATCACTCCTGGATAACTCGTTGCTTTTTTATTTTCAAGTAAACCTGCACTGGCAAGCACCTTTGGTGCTGCACAAATGGCTGCAATAAATTTTTCAGCCTCTGCCATTTGTTTGAGTAAAATTTGAATACGATCATCCTTATCAAGATAATCTGCTCCGGGTAATCCACCAGGTAATACAACCATGTCATAGTCATGCCCTAATGCTTGATCTAATGTTGTGGATGGAACAATGACGGTACCACGAGAACAGGTAACGGGACCTGCTTCAAGACCTGCAGAAACAACCTTGATACCTGCTCGAACCAGCAGGTCTATAATGGTTACGGCTTCGAGCTCTTCGCAGCCTTCGGCGATCGGGATAAGGACGCTTGCCATACTTTCTGTCTCTCCCTTTGAATTTCCTGTAACTCTGACACTGCAATAAGCCTGACACCCATGCCATTCAATTTTGGTAACATCTCCTTGAGCACCTTGATTGTTGATGCGTAGGGATGACCAATGGCCAGGGCGCTACCTTTCTTTTTTGCCAGGGCAATTGTTCTGGCAAATTGTTTTCTTACTGATTTCACATCAGGATCATGGTCCAGAAAAACATTCCGCTCCAGACTGGGTACACCATGTTCCAACGCAACCGTATTTGCAACACTGGCATGAGTCGTACGGCTATCAACAAACAACAGTTTTCCATTGCGTTTCATTTCTTTCATTAACCAGATCATATGCCCCGGGTGACGTGTTAACAAACTACCCATATGATTATTGATACCAATAGCATGTGGTACCGAGGCGAGATCTTTCTGCATGGCCCAGATAAATTCACGCTCAGTCATATCCAGTGACAGGCCGCCAGGCCCCATGGGTTTTTGTGCGATCGATTCCATTGGCAAATGAAGCAAGATTTCCTTGTTATAACTGTGTGCCAGTTTAGCCAGACGATATGATGCTTTATATAATGGTAAGAAAGAACATGTTATCGCGCCGGGTAATCTCACAACCTGTTCATGACGCGCATTATCACTACCCAGGTCGTCGATGATAATACTGATAACAGCATCTTCAGCGAAAACAGCAGGCGCGTAACTGCTCATAATAAAAAGCAGGCATATTATGCCTGCTTTCAGGTTTTTAAGATTCATAAATATTATTTATTTATCCCTTTGGCAATTGACAAGCCTTTCAGTAAATTAAGCGCTTCAAATAACTGATAGTCTTTTTGTGCCAGATCGACTTTCTCTTTGGTTTTCTTCTCGTCCTGTTTTTTCACTTTTTTGCCATTGCCATTATCCAAATGACGTGCAAGGTCTTTTTCTTTCAGACTGCCGACACTGCTTTTTTTATTACGTGACAACTTGGCACGTTGCACTTCAATATCAGGGGTAATACCTTCTGCCTGAATCGAACGTCCCTTAGGTGTAAAATAACGCGCTGTGGTTAATTTAACGGCACTGCCGCCACGTGCAGGCATAATGGTTTGTACTGAGCCTTTCCCAAAACTCTTGGTTCCCATAATGATTGCACGACGATGATCCTGTAACGCACCAGAAACAATTTCAGAAGCCGATGCTGAGCCACCATTGATCAGTACTACCATTGGTGCGCCATTGATAACGTCACCTGGTTTGGCACTGAAACGCAAACGCGAATCCTGAACACGGCCTTCTGTGTATACAATTAAACCGCTGTCGAGAAACGCATCCGATACTTCTACCGAAGCGCCTAATACACCACCCGGATTATTACGCAGATCCAGAACAAGACCTCTTAATTCACCGCCAGCCTTTTTAGTCAGTTTTTTTACAGCCTTAACCAAAGTGCCGGCTGTTGGAGTCTGGAATTGCGTGATACGAACATAACCGTACTTCTTATCCAACAGTTCGCTCTTGACACTTTTAACCTGAATGACTGCGCGTGTAATCGCAATCTTGAGTGGTTTCTCTTCACCTTCACGAAGAATAGTCAATGTCAGAACGCTACCAGGTTTGCCACGCATTACCTTAACCGCATCATTTAATGTCATGCCTTTTACAGGTTTATCATCAAGCCTGATAATCAAGTCACCGGCATGCACGCCCGCCCGCTGCGCAGGGGTATCGTCGATAGGTGATATGACCTTGACGAAACCTGATTCCATTCCCACTTCAATACCGAGTCCACCAAATTCTCCACTGGTGCCAATTTGTAAATCCTTGAATTCTTCTGCATTCAGATAGCTTGAATGCGGATCCAGTCCACTCAGCATTCCACGAATAGCATTTTCGAGAAGTGCCTTGTCATCTACTTCTTCGACGTAATCATTTTTGATACGTGCGTAAGCATCCGTAAATGAGCGTAAAGCTTCCAACGGTATGGGGTCGCTTTTGGTTTCCTTGGTGGCCATTACGCCGGACCCTACAGAAAGCAGTAAACCCATAACTACGCCGCTAGCTAAGATAATAATGTGTTGAGACCTGAATTTCATAATTACTCCTGTCGCTGCATCCCGCATAAACGACTGTGTTTTAACATAAACTTACCAAAAAATAGCATATCCGCACGCAGACTGGAACGCTTTTTACCCACCAATTGGATATCTGTCACAAATATCCAATTGTTTTTACAGATAGTTCTATCTTCGACTCACAATTCGCCCTGGAGTTCGGTGGCACCATAATGATGGATTGATAGGTTTACCCTTATATCGTAATTCAAAATATAGCTGACTACGTGACTGACCACCACTACTACCAACAGAGGCAACACTATCTCCTTCTTCGACCCATTCACCGATTTCCTTGAATAAACTTTGGTTATGACCATACAGGCTCATATACCCATCACCATGATCAATAATCACCATTAAGCCATAACCCCGGATCCAGTCAGCAAAGGCCACCCGCCCGCGTGCTATGGCATGCACATCCACACCCTGCCTGGCTTCAATCAGCACACCACTCCAACGTAGTGCTCCACCTGCACGATTACTGCCAAATTTTGCTCTGATTCGTCCACTTGTTGGCCATGGAAGCTTGCCTTTCCGCTGGCCAATCGGTTTGCCGAGTAAATCCTTTGCGGGTATATCACTCAATGCCTGCTCGACTGCTTTTAATATTCGTTGCAGTTCTTTTTCATTTTGCAGCATTCTGACCAGTTTTTTATCTTTACTGATGATTTCTCGTGTCAGCTTACGCAGGATTTTCTTACGTGTATTGCGATTTTTGACCAGTTCTGCCTTTCTTTCGGCCTTATTCTGCCTAAGACCGACAAGGCTCTGCTTTTTCTCGACGATTTTTGTCTCAACAATCTGCAGTTGCTTTAACTGATCTATCACATCATGAATATGCTCTGTACGCGAACGATTCAGGTAGTCATAATAAACCAGTGCTCGCTGTACGGTTGATGGATCACCCTGGTTTAGCACGATTTTGAGTTGTTCTTGCCGACCCATTATATAACTGGCGCGCACCTGGCCACTGAGGATCTGACGTTGATGTGACAAACCCCGACGTAGATTCGCACGCTGTGCATAGAGCTTATTGAGACTAAGCTGTTGTTTTTGTATCTGTTTTTTCAGGCGTCTTAATTTACGGTTGATGCGGCTGATAGATTTTTCCATCTGTCGCAAATCATTCTGGATCTTGCTTTTTTTCGTGCGTACCTTATCCAAAACCTCTCTTAGCTTGGATATACGTGTTTGTAACTGTTTCAGCCTGGCCGCATTCTGCTGCTCTTCTATTGATTCAGCATATAGCGGTGTTGTGAAAGATACTGCAAGAAAACAAAATAAAAAGCCTGTTAATAATCGGTGCCACATTCCCTGTGACAGACTCATTCCTCAACAAACTCCAAGAGGCTATGACCGGTCATTTCTGATGGTTTTTCCATTCCCATACAATAAATCATACTGGGCACGACATCGGCCAATGAGCCAGAACTTGCCATTTGTGCATCGCGTCCTACGTATATGAAGGGGACAAGGTTGGTGGTATGCGCCGTATGTGGTTGCCCGGTTTCTTTATCGCGCATTTTCTCGGCATTACCATGATCGGCAGTGATAAGCATTTCACCACCAACCAGCCGCATAGCTTCATAAACACGGCCGAGACAGGCGTCGAGCGCCTCAATTGCCTCAATTGCAGCTTCGTAGTTACCCGAATGACCAACCATATCAGGATTGGCGTAATTGCAGATAATCACATCGTAATCATTTGAGTGAACGGCATCAACAAGCTTATCGGTGAGCTCCGGTGCACTCATTTCAGGCTGCATATCGTAGGTTGCAACCTGAGGTGAATTGATCAATATTCGTTCTTCGCCATCAAATGGCGATTCAACACCGCCGTTAAAGAAAAATGTCACATGTGCATATTTTTCTGTTTCAGCAATACGTAACTGGCGCAAACCCATATTCGATAGATACTCGCCGAACACATTGCGCATTTTATCGGCAGGGAAGGCGACAGGTATCTTGAACGCTTCGTTATATTCCGTCAGGCTGGTGAATTGTGCCAGTTTTGGCGCCTTGCCGCGGTCAAAACAGTCAAAATCGTCTTCAATAAACGGTCTGGTGATCTGACGGGCACGATCTGACCGATAATTCATGAAGACCATGACATCACCGTCTTCGACCTTAACAGACTCACCACCGTCAGCAACTATGGCTGTGGCCTGAACAAACTCATCTGTCTCGCCACGCTCATAGGCCATTTTCAGACCATCAACACTGCTGGTAGCCGTCACTTGAGACTCACCATGCGCGATCAGATTATAGGCCGGTTTAATACGAGGCCAACGATGGTCGCGATCCATAGCATAATAACGACCAATCATGGATACTACCTTGCCGCCACCGATCTCGTTACATACTTCATCCATGCGCTCGAGTGATAATTTGGCACTTTTGGGTGGCGTATCACGCCCATCCAGAAAGGCATGGATATAAACTTTTTTCGCACCACGATCGACTGCGAGCTTTACCATGGCATGAATCTGCTCTTCGTGACTATGCACTCCACCACAAGAAAGCAATCCAAGTATATGAACTGCCTTGTTATTTTCGATAGCCACATCAACAGCATCAGTCAGCGTGCGGTTAGTAAAAAACGAACCCGTACGGATAGCACGACTAACACGCGTAAATTCCTGATACACCACACGACCAGAGCCCAGATTAAGGTGGCCGACCTCGGAATTACCCATCTGGTCAGCTGGCAGGCCTACTGCCGCGCCGGAAGTTCTGATCAACGTGTGCGAATATCGCTCCCACAGACGATCCCATACCGGGGTTTTTGCTGCAAGTACTGAATTATATTCAGTTTCTTCGCTATAACCCCAGCCATCCAGGATAAGCAACGCCATTGGTCTTGGTCTAATAGACATGATTTTTAACTTAACTCACTGACTTGAATTCAAAAACTACTTTAGACATAGTCTAACCTTAAATAGATATGGGGCCAAGCCCTTGTTTTTCAAGGGGTAAAATTATTGCTGTATTAAATACAATCAATAGTTTCATGGACAACATAAACACTGTATTATTGTATAATGTTCCACTAATAAAAGGCAGTATTAATTATATCATGAGCACTGTTTTTGGAAATAACACAACTCAATCTGCAGACGGTAACGTGAATATGATCGAAAGCCACGAACCACTGATTACGCAGGACGAAGATATTGATCGTGCTTCCCGCTCACTCAAGGCCATGTCTCATCCACTACGGCTGAAGATACTTTGTACTCTAGGTGATCGTGAAGTTAGTGTGCAAGATATCGTTGAAAATGTCGGCACCTCACAGAGCAATATCTCTCAGCACCTGGCTATATTGAGAGACAAGGGCATTCTTGCATCACGCAAAGATGCAAACAGGGTCTACTATCGAGTAGGCGACCCTCGAACCTTGCGACTCATAAGTATGATGCGGGAAGTGTTCTGTAGTCACGCACTGTAGTTTGTAAAAGGCTGTTGCTGTAAGCGGAGATTAACGTAGTTTAAATCTCCCTCAAATGGCGGTTATTTTTTAACCGTTATACGCTCTGTTAACCTCAAAAAAATATTATCCTATGAACAATTTAACTGAATTTGTTGGAAATCACCTTTTTCTTTCGGCCTCTTTTTTCGGTCTGCTTGCCTACTGGATCATAGGCGAACTCAAAAATCGCAACAGTGGTATTGGTAGCGTTTCGCCTCTGGAAGCAACCCAGCTCATGAACCACACCAATGCTACCGTTATCGATGTACGTGAAGCGAAGGAAATTGACGGTGGTAGTATCGTAAACGCAATTCACATCCCTGTTGGTGATATTGCTAATCAACTTAAAAAAATCGAAAAATATAAAGAAAAGCCAGTTGTCATCTTTTGCCGCTCCGGACATCGCTCTTCTTCAGCATGCAACACCCTGCGGAAAAATGGTTTTCAACAAGTACATAATCTGCGCGGTGGCATTATGGCCTGGCAAAAAGACGGCATGCCGCTGGTTAAAAAATAATTCAACCCTTTTAATTCAAGAGAAATCACATGACTGACGAAAATCAACAAGAATTCGGTATCCATTCTATTTATCTAAAGGATGTTTCCTTTGAGGCACCTAATTCACCCGAAGTCTTTAAAACACAATTTCAACCTGAAATTCAGATGAATCTCAACATCGATACCAATTCACTGGAAGACAATGTTTACGAAGTTGTTTTATCTGTTACTGTTACCGCCAAAGCAAATGACAAATCAGCCTTTCTGGTTGAATTACAACAAGCGGGCGTCTTTACACTAAAAGGTTTTGATGAAGAAAACCTCGGTCCAATGCTTGGCATTTACTGTCCGAACGTTTTATTCCCGTATGCACGGGAATCAATTGCAAACCTGGTAACCAAAGGTGGCTTCCCACAATTGTTACTCGAACCTGTAAACTTCGAATCACTGTATGCACAACATATGCAGGAACAGGCGGGCAGCGTTCAATAATCATACTTGATTGCAGGCTTAATATTATTATATTAAGTCTGCTATAGTTGCAGCATGACAGAAAATTCAAAACCTTCTCTCGCAGTGATCGGTGCCGGCTCATGGGGCACGGCACTTGGCATCCTGTTTGCTAAAAACGGCGTGCGTACCACCATTTGGGGTCACCTGCCAGAACATATGCAGGCATTAATCGATGCGCGCTCAAATGAACAGTTCCTGCCTGGTTTCGATTTTCCGGAAGACCTGCATCCATGCATTGATTTACAACAAACATTGGCAAACGCCGAAGATGTTTTAGTGGTTGTACCAAGCCATGTTTTCAAAACGGTACTGCAACAAATAAAACCTTACCTGCCAGATAACAGCACAATCGCCTGGGCAACAAAAGGACTAGAAAGTGGCACCGCCAAGCTACTGCATGAAAATGCCCAGGAAATAATGGGAACTGACACTTCTTTTGCTGTTATCTCAGGTCCAACCTTTGCGAAAGAGGTAGCTGCAGGATTACCGACAGCCATTACCATTGCATCTACCGATACGGCCTATGCACAACGCCTTGCTAAAAAAATGCAAAACGATACCTTTCGTGCCTATACTTGTCAGGATATCATTGGCGTAGAACTGGGTGGTTCGATCAAAAATGTGCTTGCCATCGCTGCAGGAATAGCAGATGGGCTCGGTTTTGGCGCAAATACGCGCGCCGCATTAATCACTCGCGGTCTGGCAGAAATCATGCGACTGGGTAAAAAACTCGGTGGCCACCCCGAAACTTTCATGGGTCTGGCTGGCATGGGTGACCTTGTTCTAACCTGTACGGATAATCAATCACGCAATCGACGCTTTGGCATAGCGCTCGCTGAAGGCAAAAGCCGTGATGAGGCATTGAAATCAATAGGCCAGGTAGTGGAGGGCATACAAACTGCAAGTGAAATTAACAGACTTGCACAACGTTATGAAATTGATATGCCAATCACCAGACAAGTTTATCGTGTGCTTTATGAATCACTTGAGCCGCATCAGGCTGTACATGAATTATTTGCACGCGAACTAAAAGCCGAGTTTGATAATTAGCCTGACAAATTGAATTGTTTAAACGATTCATTGTTTATCCTTCGTTAACCGCACACCGTCCACAACCATTTGCCAGTCACTATTTACTTTATGAGGAGGCTCGGTTACCTTAAATGTAGTTGAAATGAACAGTACGCCAACAACAAAATCATCCCCTATAAACTCCTTAAGCGGGCCATTAACTGATGTAGTCAACCCTTTTTTAACCCGCTTATAAGAAACACTTCCGTCCTGTAGAATTAATAGCGCCATCTCATTACTATGCCAATGGCCAACATAACTTAATCGTGAGTCTTCTATTGGCTTAGCGCAACCCGATAATAGTAGAATAAAACTAACAATAATCATTGACGTAAATTTCATATCCCCCCCCTGAATCACCTAACTAATAACTCGCCACAAATACAAAATGAACAAGCTATTTGTTACCGCATGGACGCTTGAAACTTTTACGCGCACGTTCTACTTTATTTCTGATCACGCAACCAACAACATGATCGTTGATCAACCCCATTGCTTGTATAAAAGCATACGCCGTGGTCGGTCCAACAAATTTCCAGCCCAGCTTTTTCAGATCCTTTGATAATGCAATCGATTCAGCCGATGTAGAGTCAGTCTGTGGTTTTGCGAGTTGCTTTTCATCTGGCTCATAACGCCAGAAAAAGGCTGCTAATGAACCTTCCTGTTTAACTAGTTCCTTAGCGCGTTTTGCATTATTGATGACTGCCTCAATCTTGCCGCGATGGCGAACGATACCTTCGTCCTTGAGCAAGCGATTTACATCACACTGTGTAAATCGTGCGATTTTATCAAAGTCGAAATTATGAAACGCCGCACGAAAGTTCTCTCGCTTGGCCAGGATAGTGCGCCAACTCAACCCAGATTGAAAACCCTCCAGACACAATTTCTCAAATAAACGATGATCATCACTCACCGGGAATCCCCATTCGGTATCATGATAGCCAAGAAATACCGGAGCAGCATCACACCATTTACAACGTAATTTACCATCAGCGCCCTTTATTGTCGTACTCATACCTCGCCTCCTTGTATTAAAATTGCGCGATATTTTCACTTAATCAGCCAAGAAGAAACTTGAGCCTTTCATCAGCTTTTGCTGGCGTGATTTCAAGTATTTCAGCCGTTACAACATTTTCTACCACAAAAGGATCCTCGTTCACTCTGCTTTGAATGTCTTCCAATGAAATATTGTGCGCCATAATACTACCACCCAGATTTGGCTGAAGACTGCCGACCATTAAAAATACACCATCATCAAAACCGTGCTTGATCCATTCATTGTGGCCGTCCATAAATTGGCCGGCTTGACCTTTGTTATCGGAAAATTTAAGTAGTACGATAAACATAGTTTTATTCTCCTGTTAAAATTCAGGACTGGGTATATTTAGTCAGCTTAAGCTTGCATTAATAGACCTAACATTATAAATATGTGACAACCAAATGATGTGCGATGCGAACAAGCTTGGCTTGCTTGTTAGCCATTAAACTGTACCTCACCAAGTTTTTCTTTAACTCTATTCCAGTCAGGTTTAGATTGTGCTTCCCAAGTAATACTCTTCGATTTTCCGATATGTTTTACATTTTTCATTGCATTAAGATGTTGCCCGTTATTACGAAATGCTATCATAGCCTCATAACTTTCCCAACCTGTAAGTGTACGGAACCCATTGAACTCTATAAATATCAAACCATCGACTTTACTGAGTTGAGATTTAATATTTCGTATTCTTGGTACAAAACGAATGAAACCAAGAATGCTTTTTATTTTTATTTGTGTAGCTGTAATTATCATATAAATCCTTTTATTTCGAGATTATTGTGACTGCAGTTTAGATAGAAATTCTTGTGCCGACAAGTGTCCTTGCTCGGCTGCCTTTCTATACCATTTGATTGCCAGCTGCTGATCATGAGCCACTCCAAGAGCAGATTCATACATACGACCAAGATTAAATTGGCCCCATGCATATCCACCCATGGCCGACAAGTAGAACCAATCGGTGGCTTTTTGGTAATCCAGTTTAACACCCAGTCCTTTCTTGTATAATAGCCCCATATGATTTTGAGCTTGACTATTGCCTTGTTCTGCGGATTTTCGATACCAACTAATCGCTTGTTGTAGATCTCGTTTTATACCTGTCCCTTCGTGATACATACGGCCTATGTTATATTGCGCTCTACTGTCGCCTGTCTCTGCGAGCGGTCTTAAAATTGCATACGCTGATTTGTAATCTCTATTCCTAGCTGCAGTCATCCCGTCTTGAAATGCGTCATCTGCCAGACAGATTTGTGCACCTAGGATCAGGGGTAGGAGAATACTGGCTTGTAGTTGTAACATTTTTTTTGCAGTCGTGGTTTTCTTCATTGAGTGCAACATGGGAACGTTTAAGTTTGTTATAAATCTGATCAATATTATTATCGACTTTTGTTCTGTTAGATTTAGGCACATAACGTTTTTAATAACTGGCAAAATAAAGTGTTGCGAGGAACGAGCAATACTTTATTTTGTCCATGTTAATTTTGTTGTTAGGCAATTTACTGTACACGCCGTGTTGTAGCTAACCACATACTCGCACCTAAAAATAATAAACCACTAAAGCCGTTTTGTATTTTATATAAACTACGTTTATGTAATAGCGACTGAATTTTTGCAGATAATATTGCATAGCTAGAATCTAGTATTATCGCAATCACTAAAAAAGTGATTGATAAAATGCTGATTTGCTGTAAATAATTACCGTCTGTTGATACAAACTGAGGTAGAAATGCACTAAAAAATAAGATTGTTTTGGGATTGGTTAATGAAACTAAGAAGCCTCTTGAAAAGGTAGAGCTTGCTATTAATGGAGCTTCTATTTCGTTACCAAATACCGCATGTTTAAGATGCTGTAAACCAAGATATAATAAATAAGCCACACCTAACCATTTCAGAATAAAAAAACCATCTGTTAAAAATTGTATAAACCATGAAGCACTAAGGCCTGCAATGACTAGCTGTATAACCATAGCCAAAGATGTGCCCGCAACTGTTTGAAGTCCACGCGATTTACCATATTTCAAACTAGTAGAAACGATAATAAGAACATTCGGTCCAGGGATTATTATGACCCCGACAGCAACAATTAAAAATGAAATAAATAAAGTTGTATCCATAGTTTTTTTATTTGCCTAACGTTGCACATAACTGGGCATTGCACGCGCAGATGTGCTTTGTTAGCTATGTTGTGTTGCCACCATAATTAGATGACTTCAATAATATTTTTACCTATTGTTCCTGCCATTTGAAATCCAGGATTAGTTCACGTTTTAGAAAACTTTTCATATCCGTTGTCATTTTATCTTTCCTTATTCTGTAAAAATTATTATTTCTTTCGCAAAGTTGGTATTTTTAGCCCTGCTTCAGATGAAGCAATCAATATGCCAAGCCTTTTTAATCGTGTTTCTTCTTTCTTGGCGCTCATTACCCACCAGATAGAATCTCTTTTATAGGATGGTGCTAAATTAGTAAAGAATAGCCAGGCTGGTTGATTTGCCTTGATTTGCTCTTCATACTCTCTGGCAAATTGCACATTTCTTTGTTCAGAGGAATAGCCTTGTTCATCGGTTCTGTTGTTAAAGACGTGCATTCCTGCTGGTTTCATCTTTCCTAGCTGTATTAGTGCTTTTACCTTCTTTACGTTCACAGCACTCCATACACTATTTATTTTGCGCGGAGTAAAGCGAATCTTATAGCTTTGTTTATCAATGGTTTTTCGTATACCGTCAATCCACCCAAAACAAAGAGCGACATCTACTGATGTAGACCACGTCAGGCTTGCACGCCCTGTACTTTTCCTGAAATAGCCCACCCAAACTTCACTAGCTTCAGCATGATGTTCTTCTAACCAATCGCTAAACTCTTCTTGGTTGTTAAAAAAAATTACATCTACCATCTTCTAGTCTCCATAGGAGATTAATGTGTGCTGCGTGATTTTGTGTACATAGATGCTCATTTCCTAACGCTTAAATAACATGCGACTTTGAGGTGTGGCCTGCTTTTTAGGTCACACCTCAAAGTCGTTAGGGTTGATTTATTTGTTAGGCAATTTTACTCCCAAACCAGGTTAAGGATTTCAATTTTATTGAGATTGTTATTTACTGGACATGTTGGGCATCCCTTGCTTGATGGTTCATTTTTACAGCCATTGCATTTTTCAACTTGATTTTTAGCGGCAGATAACTCTGATTTTAGATGTTTTAAATTATTTATTCTTTCTTCAATATCTTTTATTGTGTCATCTATAATATTTGATATTTTTTCACTTCCTTCATTTCCTGTTGAGCAAGTTTCTCTTGTATTCCCAATCAGCCTAATCACTTCAAGAGTAAAACCATTCTCAGTAAGGTGAAGAATAGCCTTTAAACGTGCGAGGTGTTGTTCAGTATATAAACGAGTGCCGCCATTAGTTCTATGAGGCTCTAAAAGTTCTTCTTCCTCATAGTACCTAATGGTTCGCACTGTTATTTTAAGTAGTTCAGCTACTTCACCTATTTTTAAATAATTTACTGACATTTATTTTATTTTTATCCAAAAATGAAATAGGCCGTCTTTTTCAACCTGTTTTATTAACTCATGTTTAGTTAATAAGCAGTATGACGGTATATCGTTAAGCATTGATACTTTATCTGATTCAGCTAATACAATATCACCAGAATTCATAGACTTAAATTTTTTAGTTAAATGTATAATAGGGGCAGAACAACACATGCCTTTTATATCAACAAAGTGATCATATTCCATTATTTTCTCCCTACAAGCCTACAAGTTGGGCTTTATAACCTTTATTCTTGATTTCATTCAGCAAGGTTAAGGAGCTTATTGTGTCTGAATTGTAGGAAACTAAAAGTAAATGCTCTCTTTCTTTATTAAATCTTGGGGCAATAACACCGTCTATAGCCCTAAGTTGTTCAATTATATGTTCTTTTTCAGTTTCATTAATGTTTTCTTCTACGTGAACCAGTACATCTGTTAATTGCATAGCAGTCTCCTATCTCACGTTAACGAGAGATTAATATCTTACGTTAACGTGATATTGTCAAGTGCTATGTTTTATATGCCTAACGCAGAGTTAACCGGCCGGAGCTGCGTAGCAGCGTAGGTCCGAGCAGGGCTTGCCCTGCTTTGTTGAACGTATTGTTATGTGCTTATTCATTGCCGATGACCAATGTATTACCGGTTAAAAATTTGTACGAAGGAATGGGGAGCTCTAATATGCTGTTTGTATAAGACTTAAATGCACGTCCGGTGAGGTCATATTCTACTTTTAGGCATGGGTCTACTAATCCACCGTGCCCATAAACATCATGACCCTTCCACCATTCTTTATCTAAGCTTGACGCATAAACTAATTGGCAGCCTGAGCTAGGGTTATAACCCCAAGTAATAAAATATTTTGTTCGTCTTGAGCGTAATTTGTTTTTTCCTCTTTTTTTCTCTAAATACCTTATGTCATTGCTTGTTCGGTGGATAACATACACTGGTAATTTTTTATATTTTAAGAGTATGCTCATACCTGGTTTTAATAAATTAAGTTTAACTGTGACAGTATTATTTTCTTTTGCATATGTATTTGCAAAAGATAAAAGTGTAACTATGAATATTGTTATTTTAATTGTTTTCATGGTTCTTATTCATATAACAGTATATTAGACGAACGTTCGTCTAATTTTTTTAAAGTTATTGTTGTTTGTTAAAGTAGAATAATAAGATTATTTTTCTTTTCACATTACTTTTGCTAAAGAAGGCATGATGAGTAATGATGCGCAAACCCGTTTCTGGGATAATTATATTGAAAAACAATAAGATATGGTGTGAAGCCAAATGTGGCTCAATGGTATGTGAAATGGATCGAGGAATATATAACGTCATATTCTGGCCTTAAATTATTGCTCCATACGTCACCTGTAGTTGATGTTCGACCTCATATGAATTACAGAAAAGACGAACTTGAAAACTAGCGATTTACACAATTAATAATTGCCTTACGAATATTATTTGTAAATAAGTTTTATTTTGCGGCATGTTGACATGCGAGGACAGGAGTCTCACAAACTCAGCTGTTCTAAACTACCTGCTTATTCTATGCCTCGCCTGGCTCAGTATACGGTTTCATTTTGGAGCCCCATCGGTGTTCATAAAATGGTTTGGTCTCAGTAAGAAAATAAGATGAAATTCCATCATCACTTTCTTCTACGACAATAAAGTCTATAACATCATCGTCGTCCGTTGTGTCTCTCGCTACCAGACCGGCTTCATTAATGACAAGTTCGAGATCTCCTTCGCCTAGTATGCCGATGATTAAATTTGGCTCTTCATCGTGACTGGCATCATGTATCAGGCCCAGGTAACCCGCCGTTACATTAGCGTGTTTGCTAAACAAGGTTGTGAGTGAATCTACTAACTGTGCGGGGTAGGTTTCAGGTTGACCCAACATTACTTCGGTGTCTTCCTCAATCATATGTTGTAACGATTCTTGAATCAGACCTGTCGATAACAATGATTCTACTTCATCCGGATAAAATTCCTTGCCATATTCTGAGTGCGGATTCATGATCAATTTTTCGCCTAGTGTCATCTCGAACAGCACACTAACAGGCATTTCCAGGTAGGGTTCGTCTGTTTCTACTGACGCTTCGAGGGCATCCATTGAGCTGAAAAATGGAATAATCTCGTTGCCGGATTCATCTTGCCAGTTTACAAGTGAAATCGAGCTACCTGCTTGCAGGTTTTTTTCACCTGGCTGATCCTGCTCAGCACTACCCAGCACCAACACATTCGACTCCAGCAGAACCTTGCAAAATTCAGGGCGATGAGCGGGTTCTGTGGCGGCCAGTCTTAACAATGTTTCAAGCCTGCTTTCAGGCTCTTCAATAATATTCATGCTTTGCGTTCCAGATGATAGGTTATATTCTGATTATACCGCACCTTCAAAGCCCTGTTGGCGCCATGCCTCAAATAATATGACGGCCACTGCATTCGACAAATTGAGACTCCGACTGTCTGGCAACATAGAAATCCGGATATTATGTTCTGGTTTATGGCCGTGCCTGACCACCTCAGGCAAACCCCGTGTTTCCGGGCCAAACAGAAGTGTATCCCCGGGTTGATAGTTTATGTCTGTATATGACTGATTCGCTTTGGTAGTACAGGCAAACACGCGCTTTGGTTTTTGCCGGGTTATAAAGTCTTCATAGTCTTCATAAACCTTTATATTGGCAAATTCATGATAATCCAGCCCTGCACGTCGCAGCCGCTTGTCATCCAGCTCAAACCCTAAAGGTTTAATCAGATGTAACTGACTGCCGGTATTGGCACATAAACGTATGATATTACCCGTGTTAGGCGGGATTTCGGGTTCAAACAAGACGATGTTAAACATGATGGCTTCCTAAGCGAGATATGATAATAATGTCTATGACTTGGCGCATATGCCAAGGATATGCGAAAATGGGCATTCAATACAGATTACTTCACAGGCAGATTCTTTTGAGTAAAAAAACTAACCCGGCATTACAATCTGAATTTTGCGGCATGCAATTAAACACACCTCTAGTACTACTTTCTGGCTGCGTGGGTTTTGGTGAAGAATATACGCGTATAGAAGGTTTCAGCAACCGTGATGTAGGTGCTGTCTGCCTGAAAGGGACTACTGGCGAGGCACGCCTTGGTAATTCACCTCACCGGGTTTATGAAACACCTGCAGGTATGTTGAATGCCATCGGCTTACAGAATCCCGGGGTCGACCATGTTGTTGATTCGATTTTACCCACACTGGATTTTGAAGAAACTCGCTTTATCGCCAATGTCTCTGGCTCTACAATAGAAGAATACCAGGCGGTATGCCAGAAATTTGATGATTCTGATATCGACGCAATGGAAATCAACATCTCGTGTCCTAATGTGAAGGAGGGTGGTGTCGCCTTTGGTAATGACCCTGACATGTCTGCGCGCGTTGTCGAGGCTTGTCGCAAGACTACCGATAAACCCCTCATAACTAAGCTGTCGCCTAACCAGACTGATATCGCCGAAAATGCACGTCGTTGTATTGAAGCGGGCAGCGATGCATTTGCTGTTATCAATACCCTCATGGGCATGGCCATTGATATTGAAAGTCGGTCTACTGTTATTGGTAATAATCAGGGCGGCTTATCCGGCCCTGCGATCAAACCCGTGGCGCTGTTAAAAGTACATCAGGTTTATCAAGTGTGTCGCAACCACAACATTCCGATTATAGGGCAGGGTGGTATTACGACTGCTGAAGATGCTCTCGAATTTATAATAGCTGGTGCCTCTGCTGTTGGTATCGGTACAGCATTATTTTATGACCCACTTGTTTGTCATAAAATTAATCAGGGTATATTGGCTTATATGTTACGTCACGATATAACGGAAATATCCCGGCTAATCGGCACGCTATTACTAAATGATTCACGACCCGGTTGTCAGTAAATTTTACCAACTAAAAAAACTTTAGTTACCCTGCTTCACGTTAGATTACTACATATCCAGTTCTTTGATTTTACGTGTTAGTGTGTTGCGCCCCCAACCCAGTAACTTCGCAGCGTCCTGACGTTTTCCACCTGCATGGCTTAATGCCACTTCGATCAGAATTCTTTCAAAATCGGGTGTCGCCTTTTCAAGCAGGTTTGCATTGCCTTCTGTCAGGCTGTTATCTGCCCAGCGTTGTAATGCTTCCTGCCAGTTTTCGTTTGTGCCTGTTGATACCGCCGTATTAACATTCAATTCCGGAGGCAGGTCTTCAAGTCGAATCTCTCTTCCTGATGCCATAACCGTCAACCAACGACAGGTATTTTCCAACTGCCGAACATTACCTGGCCAGTCAAGTGTTGCCATATAATCATGAACTTCAGGTCGTATCACCTTTGGTTCAACATTTAATTCAACTGCTATACTTTTCAGGAAGTGGTCACTTAACAATGCTATATCTTCACGTCTTTCACGTAACGAAGGTATGTGTATGCGAATAACATTCAAACGGTGGAACAGGTCTTCTCGAAAAACTCCTTCCTTAACACGCTCCTCAAGGTCTTGATGCGTTGCAGCAATGATTCTCACATCTACCTTGATTGGAGTATGGCCACCAACACGATAGAATTCTCCATCAGCCAAAACACGCAAGAGACGTGTTTGCAATTCTGCTGGCATGTCACCTATTTCATCAAGGAACAAGGTTCCACCATCAGCCTGTTCGAACCGGCCTTTACGCATACTCTGGGCGCCGGTAAAAGCACCTTTTTCGTGACCAAATAATTCAGACTCCAGTAAGTCTTTAGGTATGGCTGCTGTATTTAAAGCGATAAAAGAATTTTTCGCGCGAGGACTATGTCGATGTAATGCAGCTGCCACCAACTCTTTACCGGTACCGGATTCACCATTAATTAATACTGTAATATTCGATCTTGATAACCTGCCGATAGCTCTGAACACTTCCTGCATGGCAGGTGCCTTACCAATTATTTCAGGTGTCTCTTCTATCTCCTCAACGACACTGGACCCAACTTCTTCTTCATAATGTTGCACAGCTCGTCTGATCAAATTAACTGCATCATCAATATCAAACGGTTTAGGTAAATACTCAAATGCACCGCCTTTATAAGCTGATAGTGCACTGTCCAGATCAGAGTGTGCCGTCATAATGATGACAGGAATTTCCGGGTGCTTTTGGTTAATCTGTTGTAATAATTCGATGCCATCTATGCCGGGCATCCTGACATCACTGATAATCACTTTGGGAGTTTCAGTTTCCAGTTTATTCAGTATTGATGTTCCATCTGCAAAACTGCTGACATCCATACCTGCTTTTCCGAGCGCCTTTTCTAACACCCAGCGTATAGATCGGTCGTCGTCGATGATCCATATCGGTTTATTCATTTGTATTCTCCAGTGGCAGTAATATCCTGAACACGGTATTACCTGGTTTACTTGTACACTCTATCAAACCCTTATGTCGGTTAACTAATGTTTGTGCAATAGACAAACCCAGACCCGAACCTTCTGCCCGGTCTGTTATCATGGGTAAAAATATTTGTTCCAACATATCTTCCGGAATACCCGGGCCTGAATCGATAATCTCAATCATGGCTATTAATTTATAACGATGACTACCAATGGTGTATTGGCGTTTGCTTCTAGATCGTATCGTTATTGTTCCGCTATCACCCAACGCCTGTATCGCATTACGTACCAGATTTAACACGGCTTGAATCAGTTGATCCTGGTCGGCAACTATCTCGGGTATACTTGGATCATAATCACGCACAATTTTTATACCTTGTGCACCTTCTATTTTCACCAGGCTATAGACACGTTCCAGTACTTTGTGAATATTGATCTGTTTCTTATTAGGTAAAGAAGATGGGCCCAGCATTCGATCAACCAGGCTCTGTAAACGATCGGCCTCGGAGATAATAATCTGGGTATATTCTCTCAGCTCATCACTATCAAGCTCGCGTTCAAGCAATTGTGCTGCGCCTCGTAATCCTCCCAGCGGATTTTTTACTTCATGCGCCAATCCTCGGGCCAGAGCGCGTACAGCATGACTCTGCGAAATCAGATGTTCTTCTTTGCTAATCTGCACCTGTCGTTCCATGTGCTGTATTTCTACCAGCAGGTTCGGCTCTGCCGAAGGTTCATGAAGCGGTGTAATGCTGCAATCCACTGTTAATAACCTGTTATCATATAATTCTAGTTGTACTTCCCGCTCTGTAAACGGGTGACCTTGTTCGACAGACTCTTTCATACGTGAGGTCAGGCTCTGGTTTTCAGCAACAATCTTTGTCCATGATTTTCCACATGCCTTTCGTCGACTCATCTCAAACAACATTTCACAAGCGGGGTTGATATAAAGAACAACTAATGACTGATCCAGCACTATCACCGATGCACTCATGTTTTCAATGATTCGTCTTAAAATTGGGTCCGTTAGATCTGACTTAGTTATCGCCTGCATATATACCAACTTGCAATAAACAATCCATGTTTGAGATTTTGAATGGATTACTTGAAAATTTTATTCAAAAAAATAAAATATGTATTAAAACAATAAGATATGGTTTTCTAGGTGCTGTTAAACTCGTTCGCAACCAGGTGAATTTTATATAGCTTCATGGCACCAACCAATCAAGCAGCCATCAATGCACTATTATAGTGCATTGATGGCTGCTTGGCTAAATCATGGTTTAAGTTAGTGCTATTTTTTTCTGGCTTTAGCTGCTGGGGATAACTTCGAGAAGCGTTGAACATAAAAGATGATTTCATCTGCTACAGCAAGCTGGCTACCACTTGCATCTACAATTTCGGCACTAATAGTATGCGCTCCACGATCGAGTGCTGTAAAACTATGGCGTAAACCAGGAACATTGAGTCGCTGACCATCAAATATAATAAATATCTTATGCCCGGCATTTAATTTTGGCTCGAGCTGCATAATAAGCGCGACTTTACCTGCATTATTGCGCACCGTAGAATCAGCAACCGGGCTCAATATTTTAAAATTAGTATACTGCTTCCCTTTGTCCGTTTTATCAGAAGAAGACGATGATGTATTACCTGACCTTACGTTGCTGCTATCATATGTTTCAAGTGTTGGCATCTTTATGTGTTCAGCACCCTGCTGGGGTTTATCAGAGTAAATAACCACGCCATCTTTATCCACCCAACGATAAATTTCTGCCTGGACAGATATTGTACAAAACAAGAGTAATAGCACGATTTGACTGACTTGTTTCATATTCAGAATCCCCTGTTGTTTAATACTGTCACTTATTACCCGGTTAATCATACGTATTTACAAAGTATAAGCCATAACAACGAAAAACGCCCCCAAATGGAGGCGTTTATCGTCAATCTGTAATGTAAAATTACAGGCTGTAGTACATATCAAACTCAACAGGGTGAGTTGACATGCGCAAACGTGTTACTTCTTCCATTTTCAATGCGATGAAACCATCGATCATATCGTCTGTAAATACACCACCTTCCTTAAGGAAAGCGCGGTCTGCATCCAGCTCTTCCAGGGCCTGATCAAAGGAATGACAAACCTGTGGAATTTTAGCTTCTTCTTCCGGTGGCAGGTCATACAAATCCTTGTCCATTGCATCGCCTGGGTGAAGCTTGTTCTTGATACCATCAAGGCCGGCCATCAGGTACGCTGCGAAACACAAATATGGATTAGCGGTTGAGTCACCAAAACGAACCTCAATACGACGTCCTTTAGGATTAGAGATGAATGGAATACGGATAGAAGCTGAACGGTTACGAGCTGAATAGGCCAACATAACAGGTGCTTCAAAACCTGGAACCAGACGTTTGTAACTATTGGTTGAAGAATTTGCAAATGCATTCAGTGCACGTGCATGTTTGATAATACCGCCAATGTAGTAAAGCGCGATATCAGACAGGCCGCCATATTTCTTGCCGTCAAACAGGTTCTTGCCGCCTTTGAATAATGACATGTGTACATGCATACCGTTACCGTTATCACCAACGATTGGCTTGGGCATGAAGGTCGCTGATTTTCCGTAGGCATGCGCAACATTTTGTACCACATATTTCAGAATCTGAACTTCATCTGCCTTGGCTACCAATGTATTAAAACCGGAACCGATTTCACATTGACCAGCTGTCGCTACTTCGTGGTGATGTACTTCGGTGTCAACACCCATATCATTCAGTGCCAGACACATAGCTGAACGAATGTCGTGTAGTGAATCAACTGGTGGAACTGGGAAGTAACCGCCTTTAACGCCTGGACGATGACCCATGTTACCATCCTGGTATACTTTTTCAGAGTTCCAGCTGGCTTCTTCAGAGTCGATCTTGACAAAACAGCCTGAAAGATCTGCACCGTATCGAACATCATCCAGAACAAAGAATTCATTTTCTGGACCAAAAAATGCCTTGTCAGCAATCTTGGTTGATTTCAGATATGCTTCGGCACGGTTGGCAACAGAACGAGGGTCACGCTCATAACCTTGCATAGTCGCAGGTTCAAGAATGTCACACGTGATGTTCAATGTCATGTCATCGAAGAAAGGATCAAGAACAGCTGTTGAAGCATCTGGCATGAGAATCATGTCTGATTCATTGATACCTTTCCAACCAGCGATACTGGAACCATCAAACATTTTACCTTCTTTAAAGAAACCGGCGTCTACTTCATGGGCAGGTAATGTTACGTGCTGCTCCTTACCTATAGTATCGGTAAAACGCATATCAACGAATTTTACTTCGTTATCTTTTATCATTTTTAAAACTTTTGCGGACATTCGCCAATCCTCCAGGATTTTCTTTATAAAAAATTACTTTTATGGACTCACCTAACTATTAGCGGTAGGTCACTAACTTAATATGCTAAACTGCATGAAGCATGCCATGCAATTTATTTCTTATAATTCAATTGCTTAAATAATTTTATGACTCTCAGGTTTTGTCAATGCGCACTAATGTGGTGCATTTTGAGACAAAACGCACCACATTAGTGCGCTAATGAAAGCAAACCCTTACATCACCAATTTCTTCAAGTGTTTTACTGGCCAAAATCAATTCTTCTGATATTACCCGACATGGCATTTCATCACTACACATTTCTACCGGCAATTGCAGATCAACATGAATCTTACCATCCAGATAGTGCAATGTAATAGATTCAATTTTTTTCGCAACCGGTATTTTGGCCCAGGCGTTATGGAGTTTTTCCTCAATCTGTCGGCGTAATGGCAAATGGCAACAGGATTGCACATTTTCGTCATCTTCCGGGTCAATATGCACCATAACATCCGTAACTTCATCGAATTCGTCAATCAAACGCTTACGCACAGTTTCACTAATATGGTGTCCTTCCGACACGCTCAGATGAGAACCTACCTGAATATGCACATCGACAAGCGCATCGGCCCCCATGCGTCGTGTACGAAGTAAATGCAGATCAACGACACCGTCCATGTCTTTTATATACTCACGTATTTTATCAACTCGTTCGGTATCAAGTGCTGTATCAATCAGTTCCCGGATACTGTGCCATGACAGGTCCCAACCAATTTTAGCAATCATGTAAACAACGCCGATCGTCGCAACGGCATCGAGATAGCTCAAACCTGCCATCGAACCAAGTACACCGACAAACACAATCACCGACGATATGGCATCACTTCGGCTATGCCAGGCATTCGCGCGCAATAGGTTTGAACGCAGCCGTTCAGCGACTCTCAAGGTATATTGATAAATCACTTCTTTGGAAACAATGGAAATACCCGCAACGGCCAAGGCTAACCAGCCGGGATGGAATTGCAATTCGGGGTGAAGTAATCTGTTAACAGCGTCATAACCGATACCCAACGATACCGCAATGAGTGCCAGACCAAGCGCCACTGTCGTCATCGTCTCTATTCGCGCATGACCATAGGGATGCTCTTCATCAGCTTCTCTACTGCCATGTTTAGCTGCGAACAGCACCATGAAGTCAGTCACCAGATCTGACAGTGAATGCACACCATCTGCGATCAAGGCTTGGGAACTACCAACATAACCGGCGAATATTTTTCCAACACCCAGCACAAGATCCAGTGCGGATCCTATCAGTGTCACTCGTCTGGTTTCCAGATAACGTTGATCAACATCCATACTAACGTAACACTTCCAGTTTAATAATGACTAGTTCATCCTGTTGTTTTGCTTCGAGTACTTTATGCCCGTTAATACGACACCAGGCACCAACATCATTTAATGCACCAGGATCGGTGCATTGCACTTCCAGAACATCACCGTTATTGAGCTCTTCTACACGATCCTGTGTTTTAATAACCGGCATAGGACAGAGCAGGCCACACGCATCTAGTTTATATTCTGCCATATTTATTTTTCTTTAAAATTTAAAAAGGTGTCGTTGCATGAATGCTGCATCCTTATACATACCAACTTTCTGGCATCTCTGATACTGCCATGGGTTTAACCTTGATCAGCTCTGAGTCACCATTAGCTTGGCTTAATTCTATTTCAACTTCATCGGCTTGTTTACCTTGACTGAATCGTGCTGCAATACGTGCTGCGAGCTTCAGGTCTTCTTCATCAGGTTGGCCGTCGACCAAAACCAATGGGCCGGCATGACTGGTTGTTTTAAGTGAGATGAAACGATTGCGATACCCTTGCATGAAATTAACTTCACCTTCTTCACGCGCGATGATGAGTTTAAAATTATTAGCAGGACGAATATGACGGCCCACCTTTAATAACATGATGTCGTCCATTTCATATTCTTTATTGCCACGTGCATCCCAAAGATCAACCAGTTTTTTAGAATAATTTTCATCTGTCAGGAAACAGCAACCACCGGCTGGTTGTGCATAATCTTCAAAGCCATATTGTTTGGCCAACGCCATTTGCGGCTTACGTGAACGGCCATGAAAATCCAGCAGCTCTTCGCGTTTTACCCAGTTTTCACGCTCAGGCAAACTGGGTTCAAAATGTTTTGCACATAATGGTCGTAATAAACGATCACCGGCACCCGACTCACGCGCAATCACCGGCATGGTGTCCTTACGTTGCGACATCGGCCGCTGACCAACCACTTCTCCGGTAATAATAAAATCAAAGTCGTTTTTTTCTATCCACTCCAGCGCCTTGTGTACCATGAAAGTCTTACAATCATGACAGGGATTCATGTTAGCACCATATCCGTGTTTCGGATTGATCAAGACATCTTTATATTCTTCGATAACATCAATAATATGCAGTTTGATACCCAGGGTCTCTGCAACCCAAAGTGCATTATTACGTTTAGGTTTGGCCTTGTCTTTTTTACGAATTGCATGGGTATGACCCTCAACACAAAAACCAGTATAGAAATTGATACCTTCAACATGGACGCCTTGTTCCATGATCACCTTGGTGGCCAATAGTGAGTCAAGGCCGCCGGATATAAGTGAAACAGCTTTTATTTGTCGAGTCATGATAGATTGTGGGGTTATTCACATAAGGAATCCATATTATACACTTTGAACAAGTTTAAGAGCTATAGCCGATGGACTTTTCAATGATATGAATTTCAGTAATGGAGCTGACTCTGTACCCAAGATTAGAAATTAGAATAAAAACATCATTATTATTACACCGGATTACGATGAAACTAACTAGTTCATCTCTTTCTAATTTGAATTTTTATCATGCCATGCAAGCATAGTCACATTATTATCTGCGAGGAGTTTTTTCGCCCGGGCGCTGCCACAGTCCTGAGCGTATTCAATCAAGCGGTGCATGTCTTGTTCAAATGCCATATCCAGACAGCGCATCGCCTGTAAAATATCCATTAATGTTACAAAATATTTCGCCAGGCGCTCATATAAAAGGGCTGACTGCCGTTTCATTTTTTGTGCCATTTGAGAATAAGCAGAACGACCAAGGTCAATGTAATAAGTAACCTTAACAAGCCTACGATCAGATTGTTTTGGGAACAGGCCGGAAAATAATAAACATTGATCGCCCACATCCTGTAATTGCTGTATAGCAACCTGTCCGCCGGACTGCATACCCTGTAAATATTGCTTTGCAATGATATTGTCAGCCAGATCGGTACAGCCCATATTCCGCATGAGCATGAAGACCAGATAACTTTCCAGTTCTTCATCCAGACTCTGGTCACAACTATCAAGTGCAGATTGTACCAGGCTCTGCCAGCTCTCGGTTGATGTATTAGATGTCAGTATCAAACTCATCACGCTGCCTCTAGCGACTCGCGGGACAACAAATCCGCTGCCTTTATCAATTTTTCGGCCTTCTATCACCAGGCTTTAATACAAATATCGCTAAATATTCGTTTTTATACAAATAATTACCCAAATTTGCTGCATTTTTGTTTAATGGCAGCCTCTGACCAAGCTATAATCAGCTCCTTATTACTGTTGTGGTTATGGATTGTATAAAATGGCAAATGAAAAACCCGTCGATACTTCGACTTTTCAAGGACTTATACTCGCTTTACAGACCTATTGGGCCGAGCAGGGCTGTATACTGATCCAGCCTTATGACATGGAGGTGGGTGCGGGTACATTCCATACCGCTACATTTTTGCGTTCTATTGGCCCGGAACCATGGAATGCCGCCTATGTGCAACCTTCCAGACGACCAACAGATGGACGATACGGTGAAAACCCGAATCGCCTGCAGCATTACTATCAATTTCAAGTGGTGCTCAAACCATCACCCTTAAATATTCAAGATCTTTACCTTAACTCTTTGAAAATGTTAGGTATTGATCCACTTGTACATGATATTCGATTTGTTGAGGATAATTGGGAGTCACCTACCCTGGGTGCCTGGGGACTGGGTTGGGAAATCTGGTTAAATGGTATGGAAGTCACTCAATTTACATATTTCCAACAAGTCGGCTCACTGGATTGTGAACCGGTTACGGGTGAAATTACCTACGGACTCGAACGTATTGCCATGTATCTTCAAGGCGTCAAAAGTGTATTTGACCTTATCTGGACCCATGGCCCGGATGGCCCGGTTACCTATGGTGATGTATTTCACCAGAATGAAGTTGAAATGTCAGCCTACAATTTTGAACATGCCGATGTGCCCAGCCTGTTCGCCTGGTTTGATAGCTGCGAAAATGAGGGTAAAAAATTAATTGACCTTGATCTGCCATTGCCGGCCTATGAAATGATGATGAAAGCCTCCCACACATTCAACCTGCTCGACGCGCGCCATGCCATTTCAGTTACAGAACGTGCTCGTTTTATCGGTCGTATTCGTGCCTTGTCTCGTGCAGTGGCTACAAAGTACTATGAAAGCCGCGAAAAACTTGGCTTTCCCATGCTTTCATCAAACAAGAGGGGCAAATAATATGAAGTCACGTGATTTGCTCATCGAGATCGGTACAGAAGAATTACCCCCCAAGGCACTAAAAAAATTATCCATGTCATTTCATGGCAGCATACGCACCGGCCTGGATGCAGCCGAATTAGGTTTTGATACGGTCATTTCATATGCTTCACCACGACGTCTGGCCATACTCGTTACTGCCTGTGAAGAAAAACAACCTGATAAACAAGTCGAAAAACGCGGTCCGGCGCTAACCGCAGCATTTGATGAGGAAGGCTGTCCGACTCAAGCGGCCAAGGGTTTTGCGAAAAGCTGTGGTGTCGAAGTTGAAGAACTGGACAAATTAGAGACAGACAAGGGCTCCTGGCTGGCCTACCACAAAGAACAAAAAGGGGAAACGGCACAATCACTGATCCCTGCTATTGTAAAAAAAGCGCTGGATACCTTACCCATACCCAAACGCATGCGTTGGGGCAACCTCAAAGAACAATTCGTACGCCCTGTGCATTGGGCCATTCTACTGTTTGGTGATGAAGTAATTGAAACGGAAATACTCAGTGTCAAAACCGGTCGCGAAACACGTGGCCACCGTTTCCACCACCCGGATACTATCTATATTGGTGAACCTGCAGCCTATGCACCATTACTGGAATCAGAAGGTCATGTTATGGCTGAGTTTGACTCCAGACGTGAAGCTGTTCGAGGACAGGTGCTTGAAATTGCTAAAACAGTAAACGGAACAGCTATCATTGATGATGATCTACTTGATGAAGTCACTGCTATGGTTGAATGGCCACAAGCTGTCCTTGGTAACTTCGAAGAACGTTTTCTCGATGTTCCTGCCGAAGCTTTGATATCGGCTATGAAAAGTCACCAGAAATATTTTCATCTGATTGATGCAGATGGCAAACTCATGCCGCACTTCATTACTGTCAGTAACATTGAAAGTAAAGAACCTGACAAGGTACGTGAAGGTAATGAGCGTGTTATACGTCCTCGTTTGTCAGATGCAGAATTCTTCTGGAAGCAAGACCAAAAACAAAAACTCGTTAGCCGCAACGAAATGCTTAAGAAAGTTGTATTCCAGACTAAACTCGGAAGCGTATATGATAAGGTCGTCCGTATCGTTGAACTATCTGCTCATATAGCCGAACATACTGGACAGGATGTTGGTCAGGCAAAACGTACCGCATTATTATGTAAATGCGATCTCATGACAAACATGGTTGACGAATTTCCAGACCTGCAAGGCATAATGGGGCGTTACTACGCAGAACTGGACGGTGAAGACAAAGATGTCGCTCTTGCGATTGACGAACATTATCAACCACGCTTTTCAGGCGATGTTTTACCTTCAACACAACCCGGTAAATGTGTTTCACTTGCCGATAAAATTGATAGCCTTGTAGGCTTGTTTGGGATAGGTCAGCCACCCAGTGGCGATAAAGACCCGTTTGCTCTACGACGTGCAGCATTAGGTGTGTTGCGTATTCTGATAGAAGAAAATCTCGATATAGATTTGTACGTAATAATTAAAAAAGCTATAAAAAATTATACTTATCAGAAAGCTGCTCTGGCTGTTAGCGAAACAACTAACAACGTGTATGATTTTATTATCGCAAGATTGCAGGTCTATTACGTTAACCAGGGTTTTGCGCGCGATGAAATCGATGCCGTCTTGTGTCTTAAACCATCACGTTTGAATGATATTGATAACCGCTTACATGCATTATCAGAATTCAGAAAATTACCTGAGGCAGAAAGCCTTGCAGCTGCCAATAAGCGCATATCCAATATCATCAAAAAAGCCAAAGATGAAATTCCAGAAAATTGTAATGCCTTTATCCTTGAACATAAAGATGAAAAAATGCTTGCTACTGTTGTCAACGACATCATGCCTGAGCTCGAGCCCCTGTTCGAAGAACATGACTATGAATCTGTGATGAAAAAACTGGCTGGCTTGAGAAAATATATAGATAGTTTCTTTGATGATGTCATGGTCATGACAGATGACGATGTTCTGCGGGTAAACCGCCTGGCATTACTAAATTCCATTCGCAATCTATTCCTCAGAGTAGCTGACATTTCCAAATTACAATAGGAAAAATCATGAATGACCAAAACCACAACACTGATTCTTACAAAGCAATGTTAGCTATGGTTCAATCATTTCATGACAAACATGACTTTAAAAATACCGGAGGCGAGGAGCTGACCTATCGTCTCGCGCTCATGTCAGAAGAACTGGGTGAAATGTCAGCCTGCGTTACGAAGGGAAAAAGCACGGATGACCTCGCCGAAGAAACAGCCGATCTTTTTATCTTATTGCTAGGCACAGCTATTTCTGCGGGTTTTGATCTTAATACCGCGTTCTGGAATAAAATGGATAAAATTATGCAACGCGATTCAAAAATGATCAACGGCCGAGTGCGCGTATCAGAATTTCGTGATTGTTAATTAACATGAAGCTCATCATACTCGGTCAAGATGGTGTGATAAATAAAGACTCGGATACTAAACATCTGCTGTCAAACTACTCTACGGACTAAACCATGCCCTCAATACGCTCTATTCTTTTCTGGATTGGATTTTACATTTCTACGCTTATTATTACATCCATTCTTACCGTCTCCTTTATCTTTCCATTTAGATTACGTTATGCCCTCTCAAAAGGCTGGCCATTATTTAATTTGTGGTGGCTCAAGATCACTTGTGGGCTTAAATACGAAGTGATTGGTATTGATAATATCCCGAATGAATCCGTTATTTTCATGAGCAAACATCAATCCACCTGGGAAACTATTACCTACCAGTTATTCTTGCCTCCCATGGTCTGGGTATTAAAACGGGAATTGTTATGGATACCCATCTTTGGCTGGGGCATCGCCATGCTCAATCCAATTGCATTGAATCGCAAAAAAGGAAAAGCAGCCCTGACGCAATTGATCGAAAAAGGAAAAACAAAACTCGATGCAGGTATTAATATTATGATCTTCCCTGAAGGTACGCGCACAGCAGCGGGGGAAGAATCTCATTATCGCCCAGGTGGCGCTTTTTTAGCTGCAAAGTCAGGTCATAAAATTGTACCCATAGCCCATAATGCTGGCTACTACTGGCCAAAAGGTCAGTTTTATAAACATCCTGGTACCATCAAAGTGGTTATTGGGCCCGCCATAACAACCGAAGGAAAATCTGCCAGTGATATTCTGACAGAAACAGAAACATGGATAGAGGCAGAAATGAAAAAAATCGGGGGCAGGGAAGACTGATCTGACAAACTTCTTACAATAAACAGATTTTAAATCAAACCGTATTATCCGGAAAAAATACAAACAACACTAACTTAATTTTATTAACATAAAATAAATAATCCCAAACGTTTAATTTGTAACCACCGTTGCCCAGTTCTTCGCTTCACGTACATTTCCAAATATTTTACATTCATATAAACTGTCTTCTACATTTTGACAATAATATTTAATCCACTCCTGTAAGGGATCTAATGTAGTAACAATTGCAATTTTAATGTTCGGATTACTTTTCGCAGCCGCATTATCTATTGCTACAATTTTGCTAATATCCTGCTGTGTAATATTAAAATCCGTGATATCTGTGAAATCATTTATTATATATCTAAGGTCGTCGAAACGTGAGTCACCTTGAATAGCAAGGTTCGATGCTAATATTTCCTGGCCACTAACATGGCCGGTAAATATTCTGTAAAGAATATTTACTTTCCAAATGATATTAAATGACAAGACTAACTCCACATTGAGACAATTAAATTTATGACGTCCTGGTCACATACTTTATTTTTTTATTATATACCTTACGAGTAATTTTATACCTATTAATATTTTAATCATATTGCTTTTGCTAACTAAATTTACTTTCGCATATTTCTAATACAAATCACAGCACACATTTTACTTACGTAATTACGATATTAACCTTCAAAATAATATGATTAAGAATTTTCGACTAAGATTTATTATAATAACCCTTCGTCTATTGTTACTACTTAATCTCCTATAATTTTTAATGATATTATTTATAAAATGTTTATCTGAACTTGTTTATTTACTAATTAATTTCTAGCTAACATTTATATTATTAACAAATTATGTTCATGAATATTTAAAACATTCAGAACTCACCATTATTTGAGTATTAACTTAAAAAATTAATTTGGGAATATATTTGCTTCACTGTTGTTAACACTATACATGCCTTCAACCAAACCCGGAGGTCATGACAATCCAATAACATAATAGGAGTTTAACAATGGACAGACGTTCGTTTATTCGTATGACTACTGCAGGTTCTGCTGTAGGCATCATTATACCAAAAATGGTACTGGCTGGTTCTTCAGGAAATAAAATTAACCAAAACCTCATGGCCGGTAAACTGTTTTATACGAAAGAATCCCCCGGTCGATGGAAAAAAAAAGCCGGCTCCCATTCACCTATTCTCGAAAAAACTGACACCGGTATCAAGGTTGTCACTGGGCATCCAATGCAACCTGGTCGACACTGGGTTGTAAAACATATCTTACTTGATAACAATTTCAACTTTATCTCGGAAAATATTTTTGATCCGCATACTGATAAAATCGCAATTTCTAATTTTACTCTTGATGGTAAGTCTGGCTCAGTATACGCACTGAGTGTTTGCAACTTGCACGATAGCTGGCTAAGTGGCATTGAAATTTAATTCTTTAGAAAAAGAGAGGGAATAAGTTTTCCCTCTCTTTTAATCACTTTATCTTCACTCAAGCACACCGGATCATTATGAAAACTAAATTATATCGGTTATCGGGTTTACTTCTTATTTCACTTCAGTCTTCATTACCTCTTCATGCGGCTGGTGATATGACGCAACAACAAGCTATTACTGTCAAAGTTAAACTCGGTAACACTGACAATGCTCTTCGCTTCTATCCTGATCATCTTAGATTTGAAACAGGGAAACTCTACAAACTTGTCATCACAAACCCTAGCCCACAAAAACACTATTTTATTGCTACCGGGCTTTCACATGCAGTATTTACACGGAAGGTGCAACTTCTAGATAAAACCCACAATACCATTGCAGAAGTAAAAGGCATTATTAATGAAATAGAGGTATACCCAAATGGTATATCTGAGTGGTGGTTTGTCCCTGTGAAAACACTTAGTTCAACAACAATGCATTGTTCTATTAGTGGTCACGCCAAAGCAGGCATGACGGGTCGTATTACCATAAAATAAATCACACTTTGATATTAACAACTAGGGTGTATTATGTTGGCGCAATGTGCTGCTTACCAACTTGAGTTCATCGTTATCTATATCAGAGACTAGCCAGTAATTCATATAGTCCTTACACCAATACACCAACTTGTAACCCTGTTTGATATGCATTTCTTGTTCAGCGTCAGCTTTATCTGCTGATGGCCAGACAAGCAGGTTCATTATTTTATTATTTTTACTGTAAACAATTGAAGCCACTCTCTGATTTTGCAAGTATTCAAGTTTTGCGCCCAATAATTTAAACCTCAATTTTTCAAGGTCGGGTACTATGGCAGCATAATCCAGTTTGCTTTTAAGCCAATTATTCACAATAACTGGATCAGACGATATAACATCAGTAATATGACTACTGGCTATCAATCGAATATGTCCACTGATAACATCGCTGATCAGCAGCTCTTCTTGCTGCTGATGTTGGTAAACTAAGATTGAAACAACAAGTAAAACACTACAAGCGATAGTCAATATTTTAGCTGGTAGCATCCTTGTTATTTTTAATGGTTTTGTAGCTACCTGATTGGTATCGGTCGATTTTAATCCAGACAGGATTTTATCCTCCAGTCCTTCTGGTAGCTGATAATACTGTAACGCATCTCGTAGACCTTCCTGCAAATTACGCTCATTTTTTAATACCAAGCTGCAATGTTTACATGATGCTACATGCGCTTCAAATTCTAACGTATTGACAATATCCAACTCCTTGTCGAGATAGGCATGCAGTAGTTTGTTTGAATCTTGACAATTCATGCCTGTTCCTCTGACTGATAGCCGTGTTTCAGCACCAGCTGTTTGAGACACTTTCTTGCTCTCGACAAACGTGACATTACAGTTCCTAGTGGACAGTCCAGAATCTGTGATATTTCATCGTAACTAAACCCTTCCAATTCTCTTAACATAATAACTTCCTGATATTCGCCTGCTAGCAAATTGATACAAACACGAACCAGTTTAATATCACTATTTCGTAATATTTCCTGTTCTGGTGTATTTGTATTTGTCAGGTTCTCTGATGAATGGCAATCTGGCTGTATCGTATCGAGATAAATAACCTCGCCACGTCGTTTCTGCTTATTTATCTGGTTAATAAAGGTATTGCGCAATATGGTCATCAACCATGCCTTGGGCTGCTGTTTTCTGAAACCATCAAATGCAGCTAACGCTCGTGCGAACGCCTCCTGGGTCAAATCTTCCGCATTTTGTGCATTATGCGTTAACCAATAGGCATAATTATAGGCTGCATTCAGGTGCGGCATGATAAGGCTATTAAATTCATTGATTTTTCGATCTGACATCACAAACAGATTTTGGCTCTTTTTATCGTAGACTACATACAGACATTCTGATGAGGATTTTATTCCCATATATCAGAATAAACTGGGTATCAGCTTACGATGCAGTTATTGGATGACCAAATTAAAAGCTAGACTTTTAATGCCGGATTACGCTTTCGTGTAAAAACCCAGGTATTATCTTTCGATAATTTTTTATTATATTTATACCCTTCAGCATCAAATTGCTTGATATCTTCCGGATCACTGAGTTGGTTTTGAATAATATACCGGCTTAATAAACCACGTGCACGTTTGGCATATATACCAATCATTTTATAATCACCGTTTTTATATTCCTTAAAAGCGGGTGTAATGATATTGGCATTAAGATGTTTAGGTTTGACGGATTTAAAATATTCATTAGATGCGAGATTAATTAACGTATCAGATTTAATTTTTTTTAGTTGTTTATTAAGCCCGTCTGTAATCTTTTCACCCCAGAACTCATAGAGGTTTTTGCCACGACAATTTTCAAGTTTGGTTCCCATTTCCAGTCGATATGCTTGCATAAGATCGAGCGGCCGAAGCAAACCATATAACCCGGACAGTATACGCAGATGTTTTTGTGCAAAATCAAAATCAGGTTTTTTAAAACTATCAGCATCAAGCCCTGTGTACACATCTCCCTTAAATGCCAGAACTGCCTGTTTTGAATTGTCAGGTGTGAATGTTGTATCCCAGGCTTCGTAGCGATCAAAATTAAGCTCTGCAATCTTGCTGCTGACATGCATTAGTTCAGATATGTCTAATGAAGAAAAGTCACGCATTCGATTAATCAACATTTCCGAATCATCTAGATAATCAGGAATCGTATGCGTTTTCGTTTTTGGTGCAGTTTCATAATCCAGCTTCTTGGCTGGTGATACAACTATCAGCATTCTCTAGACATCCAGATTCGCAACAGCCAATGCATTCTTTTCAATGAATTCACGACGGGGTTCTACATTATCGCCCATGAGTGTGGTAAAAACTTCGTCCGCTGCTACAACATCTTCAATCGTCACCTGGAGCAAACGTCGTTGATCCATATTCAGCGTGGTTTCATAAAGCTGCTCCGGATTCATTTCACCCAGGCCTTTATAACGTTGAATATTCATACCACGTTTGGATTCTTCCATTAGCCAATGCATGGTTTGTTTGAAACTGCTGACTTCACACGTTCTTTCACCGCGTTTTACAAATGCATCATCATCAAGTAAACCATCCAGTTGTTTACCCAAAGCAGTCATGGAACGATACTCAGCTGACTCAAAAAATTCACGTTGAATAATTTGTTCGTTACTTATGCCATGCAGATGTTTAGCTACAACAACATTAAATCCATCATTGTCTTCAATCGGCTCGAGTCTCACTTCAAATCGAGTAGAAGCCATCTGATCATCATTCATACGCGCCTGCAGTTCTTCACACCACGCCTGCATGGTTTCTTTATTATTCAATGATTCCTTGTTAAGCTCTTGAATATAAACAATTTTTTCTAGTATTGCTGGGTCGATTCTTCTCGACAAACGTTGTATCGTTGCCATAACACGGACATAATCATTCGCCAGGCTTTCAAGCTGTGCACCGGCAATCGCGGGAGCATCCTTATTGACATACACTGACGCGTTATCGAGTGCCAGTGTTAACAGGTAATTATTCAGCTCTATATCATCTTTGACATAATATTCCTGTTTGCCTTTTTTAACTTTATACAAAGGTGGTTGTGCAATATATACATGGCCACGCTCAATGAGTTCGGGCATTTGGCGATAGAAGAAGGTCAATAGCAGGGTACGGATATGTGATCCATCAACATCCGCATCTGTCATTATAATAATACGATGATAACGGAGTTTATCAGGGTTGAACTCATCACGTCCGATACCACAGCCCAAGGCTGTAATCAGTGTGCCCACCTCGACTGATGACAGCATTTTATCAAAACGTGCCTTTTCAACATTCAGTATTTTACCCTTCAGCGGTAAAATCGCCTGATATTTACGATCACGACCTTGTTTAGCGGAGCCCCCTGCAGAATCACCCTCCACAAGGAATATTTCTGATAACGCAGGATCTTTTTCCTGACAATCTGCCAATTTACCTGGTAACCCTGCTAAATCCAGGGCGCCTTTACGTCGTGTTAATTCTCTCGCTTTTCGTGCAGCCTCGCGCGCGCGCGCGGCATCAATAATTTTTGCGACAATATTTTTAGCATCACTAGGGAATTCCAAAAGATATTCCTGCAATTTTTCAGATGTGCTGGATTCAACAATGCCTTTAACTTCTGAAGAGACGAGTTTATCCTTGGTTTGTGATGAAAATTTGGGATCAGGTACTTTTACGGAAAGCACTGCAGTCAGGCCTTCTCGGGCATCATCACCAGAAACATTTACTTTTACTTTTTTTGCACTGCCTTCTGATTCGACATAATTATTTAATGTACGTGTCAGCGCGCCACGAAAGCCCGCTAAATGAGTACCACCATCGCGCTGGGGAATATTATTGGTAAAACAAAAAATACTTTCTTGATATGAATCATTCCATTGCAATGCAACTTCAACGACAACATCATCTTTTTCTGCTGTAAAATAGCAAACCCTTTCATGTAAAGGCGTTTTGTTACGATTCAGGTGCTCTACAAATGCCTTGATACCACCTTTATACTCAAAAGTATCTGACTTATCGGTTTTTTCATCTGTTATTTTTATGCAAACGCCTGAATTTAAAAAAGAAAGTTCTCGAAGCCGCTTGGCAAGAATATCAAAATGAAACTCTGTAAGTGCAAATATCTCGTCACTGGGTTTAAAACGGATCTCAGTACCTGTGTACTCCGCATCACCAATAATCTTTAATGGTGATAGTGGTTCACTGTCTTTGTATTCTTGATAATGAACTTTTCCTTCCCTGCGAATTGTAATAGACAAGGTTTCAGAAAGCGCGTTTACAACAGAAACACCGACACCATGTAGACCACCCGAGACTTTATATGAATTGTCATCAAATTTACCGCCCGCATGTAACACAGTCATAATGACTTCTGCGGCTGAAACACCCTCTTCTTCATGAATATCGGTTGGGATACCACGACCATTGTCTGTTACTGTTATTGAGTCATCGCTATGCATAATAACGTTGATCTCGGAACAATGTCCTGCAAGGGCTTCATCGATAGCATTATCAACCACCTCGAACACCATATGATGAAGACCTGTACCATCATCAGTATCACCTATGTACATGCCCGGTCTTTTTCGGACAGCATCAAGGCCTTTTAATACTTTTATATTTGATGAATCGTAGGTGTTTTCACTCATATTACATTCCCAGGGTAAGTCTTAAGTCCTAATAGCCAAGAATAACAGCACGCAGCTATAACAAACAGCATTATATCACTTCTGATAGATTGCCGTGTTCCACGTGGAACATTTTACCAGGCCTTTTTCCATGAAGTATTGAAGCTAACGTGTCCTGTTCAATTGATGTCAGAAACATTTGTACGTCCATATCCATAAGTATTGATAATAACGCTTCACGATTAACACTATCCAACTCCGCTGCAACATCATCAATAAGCAAAATACACTTTTCACCCGTTTTTTTAGTAAAAAGGCCTGCTTGTGCCAATAACAAGCCGGTAACGAGTATCTTTTGTTGTCCGCGAGATATTCTTTCATTTGCCAGAACGTCATCAACCATTATTTTTACATCAGCACGTTGCGGGCCAACGGTTGTATAACCCCGCATAATATCTTTCTCTATTGATTGTTCCAATGCCTCTGCAAACTCAAGCTCTTTTTGCCAGCCTTGTTGATATTCAACTCGGCTATTCATGTCGCCCAGAATGGGTATGATATATTGAGGTAAAAGGTCCTGCAGATCCTTCACGTATTGTTTACGCAATTTATCCAGGATATCACCGCTCTCAATCAACTCTTTATTCCAGACGCAAATCAGATCCTTACCTGATTTGTTTCGCAAAGCCGTGTTTCGTTGCTTAATGGCTATTTGATAACGTTGCCAGGCTGGATAAAAAGTTTGTTCCACGTGGAACACCCCCCAGTCCAAAAACCGCCTTCTAAACTTTGGGCCTTCTTCTAATAATTGGTGGCTGTTAGGGTGAATTACCTGTAGAGGCAGGTTTGTTACCAATTCAGAGACTTTGGTTATTTTTTGTTCATTGATACGAATTTTTACCGTTTTTGCATCTTTTTGAACCCCAAAGGGTACTATTTCACCATTTTTTGATTTTAGCTTTCCATAGACAATGAGGGTTTCCTGTCCCTTTTGTAACATTCGGTCAAAACGATTTGTTCTAAATGATGTGACACGTCCCAGAAAATAGATGGCTTCGAGAATGCTGGTTTTTCCTGATGCATTCTTGCCTACAATAATATTCAGGTCAGGGGCAGGATCAAAATCTACGGAGTGTAGATTTCTGAAATGTCGGATACCCAGTTTTGTAAGCGCCATTTTGCTCGCTATTATAATAAAATAATAGTTGGCCTATAAGCGCATGGGCATAATGACATAACGACAATCTTTAGCTTCTGATGGCTCAATCAAACAACTACTGTTTGAATCTGTTAATGAAATAGTAACATTCTCTTCAGGAATCGCATTTAAAGCATCTAGAATATAATTGACATTAAATCCTATTTCGACGCCTTCGCCTTCATACTGTACTTCTATTTCTTCTTCCGCCTCTTCCTGCTCAGGATTATGGGCCTGAATAGATAACATTTTACTTTCAAGTGAAATTCTTACGCCCTTGTATTTTTCATTTGAAAGTATCGATGTACGTACTAATGCCTGTTTAAACAAGTCCCGATTTGCACCTACAAACTTATTGGCTGCTTTTGGCAGGACTTTATTGTAATCAGGAAATTTTCCATCAATTAATTTTGATGTGAAACGTAAATCTGGTAATTGTATGCGAATATGATTAGAACCTAGTTGCACAATAGCCATTTCATCAGAATCTTCAAGTAAGCGTGCGAGTTCCTGAATACCTTTTCTAGGTACGATAACCTGGTGATTTTCTTCGTCAGCTGTTGTATCGGCTGATACTTCACAAATTGCCAGTCGATGGCCATCTGTTGCAACAGTTCTTAATTGTCCTTCTTTTATCTCGAGTAATAATCCATTGAGATAATAACGTACATCTTGTTGTGCCATAGCAAAACTTGTGCGCTCAATCAGTTTTTTCAATTCACGCTGGGGTAATTTGAATTCTTTTTGTACCTGAATGTCTTCTATCAAGGGGAATTCTGAAGCAGGTAATGTTGATAATGTAAATTTACTTTTCCTTGACTTGACCTGAATACGTTCATTTAAAAAACTGACATTTAACTCAGATTCATCGGGTAAGGTTCGGCATATATCAAGAAATTTTCTGGCCGGAATAGTAATTTCGCCACCATCTGCAACATCCAGATCAAAATTAGCTACAAGCTCAACTTCAAGATCAGTTGCCGTTAATGAAATTCTGCCAGCATCTGCTTGTACAAGCAGATTAGATAAAACAGGCAATGTTTGTCGACGTTCTACTACACCAATAACAAACTGAAGTGGTTTGAGTAAGGTTTCACGCTTGATCTTGAACTTCATGTTAATTCCCTATTTATTAAATAATATAATATATTAAAATATCTTGTTATTGTTGTTATTACTGAGCACATTAAATGTGCATAAAGTAAATTAATCTATATTTTTCAATAACATAAACAAGTTTTTCTACTGTATAAACCAACGTATAAAGCATTGGCATCCTGTTATCATCTTGTGGATAAATATTGGATAACTATTATCACCAACTTTATAAACAAGTTATCCACATCATGTGCTCAGAATTCTCAACAGGCTTAAATAATCTTCTTTTATACGTATTTCTGTTTCTTGTAGTTCTTTTACCTTGCGGCAAGCATGCAAAACCGTAGTATGGTCTCGACCACCAAAGGCATCACCAATTTCAGGCAAACTATGATTTGTTAATTCCTTGGCTAAAGCCATGGCTATTTGTCTGGGCCTGGTAATAGAACGCGTACGTCGTGCTGATAATAAGTCATGCACACGAATTTTGTAATACTCTGCAACAGTTTTTTGAATATTTTCTATGCTAACCAGTCGATCTTGTAATGCAAGCAAATCGCGTAATGCTTCTTTTGCAAAATCCAGCGTTATGGCCCGATTGGTAAAATGCGCATTGGCAATAACGCGTTTTAACGCGCCTTCAAGCTCACGAATATTAGAACGTAGACGTTTGCCAATAAAAAATGCCACATCATCGGGTAGTTCCGTGTTGAGTTGTTTTGCCTTGCCTTTTAGTATCGCAACACGTGTTTCAAGTTCAGGCGGTTCAATTGAAACCGTCAGACCCCAGCCAAAACGTGATTTCAGCCGTTCTTCAAGCCCGTTTACTTCTTTGGGGTAACGGTCACAAGTCAAAATGATTTGTTGTTGCCCTTCTAGTAAGGCATTGAAAGTATGAAAGAATTCTTCTTGTGAGCGTTCTTTTTTAGCAAAAAACTGAATATCGTCAATAAGCAAGCCATCAACTGAGCGGTAAAATTTCTTGAATTCGTTCATCGCGTTGTGTTGTAGTGCCTTGACCATGTCGGCAACAAATCGCTCTGAATGCAGATAGATAATTTTTGCGTCAGGTTTGTTTTTCAGCATCATATTGCCAACAGCATGCATTAAATGAGTTTTACCCAGACCGACACCACCGTAGATAAACAATGGGTTATAAGCATCCCCAGGATTTTCGGCAACCTGCATGGAGGCAGCTTTGGCAAGTTGGTTAGATTTACCTTCAACAAAGGAATCAAACGTAAAGTCCTTGTTTAGATTGCTTTTGTGAGAAATCGTGGTCGTGTCATTTGCTGTTTTAGTGCCGGCGGAGCTATTGGTTTTTACAGTCTGAAGACTACCGACATTTATTTTAAGGCCAGGTGGTGAATTATTTGTTAGTACAGCCAATGATTGCTGTATGGATTCAAGAAAGTTATCATTTATTTTATCCAGAACAAATTGATTTGGCGCTAATAATTGTAGTGACTGACCCTCTTCAATCGCATGTAGGGGCCTTATCCAGGTATTAAACTGGTGTTGGGGTAGCTCTTCTTCAAGATATTGAAGGCATTGGTGCCAAAGACTGGGCAAAGTATTTACCTGTACTGAAAGGATTGTTAATAACTTTTATTTTATGAGAGTTTAACGCTTTTATTGGGACTTATCCACAATTACAGGTGGATAAAATAATACATTTTATCATTGACAGCAGGCCTTTCAGGCAGTAGGATTGCCGGTTCGTTAAATCCGGATTTATCCGGTTGTTTAGTTAGTTTAAGGTACCCGTCATGAAAAGAACTTTTCAACCAAGTGTTTTAAAAAGAGCCCGTACACACGGATTTCGCGCACGCATGAGTACTGCAGGTGGTCGAGCAGTTATTAATGCTAGACGTGCAAAAGGCCGTAAGCGTCTTACACCTTAAAGATGTTTCATCAATGGCGGGGCCTGTTCACCGTCATTGAGTTTCGCATCTGCGTAACGACACGACTTTTTCAGCCATAAACCTTAATAATTAAGGTATTATCTTGGTAGAACAGATTCAGCAAGTTTCATTCCCCCGATCAGTCAGGCTTCTCAGTAAACGAGATTACCAGCAGGTATTTAAAAACCCTGTTCGCTCAAGCGATCATTGTTTTACGATCCTGGCAATCAATAACAGTCAACATCAGCCCAGATTGGGCCTGGCAATAGCAAAAAAGGCAATTGCCAAAGCAACCCAACGTAACCGGATCAAACGTCAGGTGCGTGAGAGTTTCAGGCACAATCAGGCAATATTGGGTGATATCGATATCGTCGTTATGGCAAAAAGAGGCCTGGAAAAAAGATCGAACCAGGAAATGATAGAATCATTGCTTAAACATTGGGCCTATCTGGTGAAAAAATGCGCACAATCCTGATTTTCATTATTAGGGCATACCAATATATAATAAGCCCGCTCCTGGGTAATCATTGTCGATTTTATCCAACATGCTCCTCTTATGCGCTAACGGCAATAGAAAAGCATGGTGTATTTTACGGTAGCTGGTTGGCATTACGACGTATTTTAAGATGTCACCCATGGTCAGAGGGCGGTGTAGATCCCGTACCCGAAACGAACAAACAAAAGAAGTAATTATAAATGGAAAATCAAAGGCTCTTTATTTTTATCGCACTGGTGTTTTTAGGCATGGTTCTCTACCAGGAGTGGGAACAGGAATATGGCGAAGGAGCAGCGAGCAATGTTCCACAAACAACCGCACAACCATCTTCAGTGCCAGGTGCGCCACCCATACCGACAGAGGTGCCGACATCCGCCACGTCTCCCAATGACGTGCCAGTTGCAATACAAGCAACCGCTCCTAAAGGACCAACAATAAGTGGTGAAGACAACAAGCTGGACTCGGCAGGTAGTATTCACATACGCACCGATTTTCTTGATGTTACGCTTGATAAAATCGGTGGTGATATCAGGCAAGTGGACCTGAGAAAATTTCCTGTTGAACAACACAAGCCAGATGTGACATTTAGATTGTTGACAGATACAGGCGCAAAATTTTTTGTCGCACAATCTGGTTTTGCGATGAGCAAAGGGCAAGGCCCAAGTCACAAGGCGGTGTTTACGACAGAAAAAGATTCGTATGCACTTGAAGAAGGCAAAGATAGTCTCACAGTTAATTTAAACTGGAGCGATGCAAGCGGTATTAAAGTTACCAAGACCTATACCTTTCATCGTGCCAGCCATCTGATCGATATAGATACCAAAGTAGAAAATGGTTCTGCTTCAGATTGGCAGGGTAGTTTTTACAGGCAGCAGCAACGTACCCAGTTTGGTCAGGAATCACAATCCATGTTTATGATGAAGACATACATGGGAGGTGTTATTTATACACCTGAAGAGTTATATGAAAAAATCAGCTTCAGTGATATGGCAGAGAAAGACCTGAATCGCGCTAATATCAAAGGTGGTTGGTCTGGAATGATGCAACATTATTTCCTTGGCGCATGGATTCCACCCGCAGAAGAAATTAACAGTTACAGCAGTAGTGTTATTAATTATCGATATTACCTGAGGATGGTATCTGCACTGGAAACAGTAAAAGCGTCAGAGTCCAAGGTGTTTAAAAGTCAGTATTATGCTGGACCGAAAGACCAGAATGTTTTAACTGATGTTGCCAAGGGTCTTGAATTAACCGCTGATTATGGTTTCTTGACAGTGATTGCAAAACCACTGTTTTGGCTGCTCAATTTTTTGCATGGTTTCTTAGGTAATTGGGGTTGGGCAATCATATTCCTGACGTTGATTATAAAATTGGTGTTCTATAAATTGTCTGAAACCAGTTATAAATCGATGGCAAATATGCGTAAGTTACAACCACGTATGCAGTCATTAAAAGAGCGCCATGGTGATGATCGCCAAAAGATGAATCAGGCATTGATGGAGTTATATAAGAAAGAAAAAATCAATCCACTTGGTGGTTGCTTGCCTATTCTTGTTCAGATCCCTGTGTTCATTGCGTTGTATTGGGTACTGCTTGAAGCCGTTGAATTAAGACAGGCACCCTTTATGTTATGGATAAATGACTTGTCGGCACAAGATCCATACTATGTACTGCCATTGTTAATGGGTGCAACAATGTTTATTCAGCAAAAGCTGAACCCAGCACCACTGGATCCGATCCAGGCAAAAGTCATGATGGCATTGCCATTAATATTCACCGTTTTCTTCCTGTTTTTCCCATCAGGACTGGTGTTGTATTGGGTGGTTAATAATTCCTTGTCCATAGCACAACAGTATGTCATCACAAAAAGAGTGACTGAAAGCAAATAAAATAAGGGGACGTCATGTCCCCTTATTTATTTAAAGATGAATGATATCGATACCATTGTTGCGATTGCCACACCACCAGGTCGAGGTGGCGTCGGTATCATCCGTGTTTCAGGCCCAGCGAGCCTGCATATTGCAAATGAAATATTGGGCAAGTGTCCACAACCTCGTTATGCAGATTACCTTCCCTTTTTAAATGAAAATAATGAAGTGGTTGACGAAGGTATCGCACTTTATTTTAAAAAACCAAACTCATTTACCGGTGAAGATGTGCTGGAATTGCAGGCCCATGGCGGGCCTGTCGTTCTTGATCTGTTACTGAAGTGTTGTACGCGACTTGGTGCTCGTATCGCACGCCCTGGTGAATTTTCTGAGCAGGCGTTTTTGAATGATAAACTTGATCTTGCACAAGCCGAAGCGATCGCAGATATAATTGATGCAAGTAGTGAACAAGCCGCAAGAGCAGCAATACGCTCGTTACAAGGTGAATTTTCAAAACGTGTCAATTATTTACTGACTGAATTAACAGAGCTTCGCATGTACATCGAAGCAGCCATTGATTTCCCTGAAGAGGAAATTGATTTTTTGTCAGACAATACCATTTATGTACGCCTCGACAGAATCGATCAGGAATACGCAGACCTCATGAAATCCACACGTCAGGGTAGTCTGTTACGTGAAGGCATCACAGTTGTAATAGCAGGCAGACCGAATGCCGGCAAATCAAGTTTATTAAATGCACTGGCAGGTAAAGATTCAGCCATTGTAACTGATGTAGAAGGGACAACACGTGACGTATTACGTGAGTTCATTCATATAGATGGTTTGCCTGTACATATTATTGACACAGCAGGTTTGCGAGAGACAGAAGACCATGTCGAGAAAATTGGCGTAAAACGCGCATGGGATGAAATTGAAAAAGCAGATCGTGTTTTATTAGTTGTAGATGATCAGATTGGTGTGAGCGAAGAAGACAAGACGATTTTGTCGCAACTGCCAAAAGGCCCGGGTATCACGATAGTGCGTAATAAATGTGATCTGACTGATAATAAACCAGACATAAAAGAAGCGGATATAGTTGAGATAACATTATCGGCAAAGTCAGATCATGGTGTCGATATTTTACGAAAACATATTGAGAGTTGTGTAGGTTACCAGTCTGGTGGCGAAGGTGAATTTATAGCAAGACGAAGACACCTTGATGCACTAGAAAGAGTTGGTGAGCATATCACTATGGCCCGAGAACAACTTGAGAAGGCAAAAGCCGGTGAACTCGCGGCAGAAGAATTACGTGAGGCACAAAATGATCTTGCTGAAATTACCGGGGAATTCAGTAGTGATGATCTGCTCGGTAAAATCTTTTCAAGTTTTTGTATTGGCAAATAAAGGCCAACTGACTACAAATATTTAGATAATATTGCAGGCACATAACCGATAAAGGAATAGCGATGTGTTATAAAATTACAGGATTTTTGTTAGTAATAATTAGTTTGACAATAGCAACTGGTTGTTCAGTAAAACCATCTCATGTAAATCTCAAAAACGAAAAGCTGCCGGATATCATTCCTGTTCGAGATTTTGTTGCGAACATAAAATCAACAGGTGGCTATCGAATATCACCAGATGGACATAAGTTAGCCTGGATGGGAGCTGCTAATCTACAACGAGCTTTATTTGTAAAAGACCTGAATGAAAGTACGGTGAAGGTAATTAATATTCCTGCAAGAAGTAAGGACCTGTTTTGGTCGCAGGATAGTGAAAACCTGTTAATGTTTCAGGACAATCAGGGAAATGAAAACAGGCATATCATTAAGTTTGATATGTCAGTTGCAAACCCAAAGGCAGTTGATTTGACGCCATGGGAAGGGGTCAAGGTTTCCCTGGTACGAATGCCCTTACTGGATAAAGAACATATATACATCAAGACTAACGAAAATAAAAAAAGCGTATTTGATCTGTATCGACTGAACTACAAAACCGGGAAGAAAACGCTGCTTGAGAAAAATAATGTTAATGTCACCAGATGGTGGTTAGATGAGTCAGGTGATTTAAGAGCGCGTTCGCGTGTTGATCATACAAAAAAACAAAATTACCTGGATACCTATATTAACAATCAGTGGAAAACCGTAGCAGTCTGGACATATGAGGAACAATTAGTTGTAATCGCTTATCCAATGGACAAATCAAGACTGTTGGTAATATCCAACCGTGGCAGGGACAAGCTCGCTGTTGCATCATTGTCTGTCGAGTCTGGTAAAGAGGATGTAATCTATCAGCATCCCACTGTAGATATAACGGGAGTTTTCGTTAGTAAGATAGATCAAACCTTATTGGCAGTTAGTAGCATGCCTGATTACCCTGAATTTAAGTTGTTTGATAATACAATACAGAATCATCTGAAACCATTACTAAAGAGAAAGCTGGATTTAACGGTACATAGTCGAACAGATGATGAGCGTAAACTGGTTATTAGGGCGGTGAGTGATAAAGGCAGTGAATATTATTTATACAGTCGAGATAATGGACAAATTAAGCTGTTGGCGAAAAGTGATAGTCTTAGATTTGCCAATAAGTTAGCAGAAGTAAAACCATTTAAAATCAAAAGCAGGGATGGTCTGGACCTACATGGTTATCTCACATTACCAGTAGTTATTAAGCCTGAATATTTGCCCACAGTATTGCTCGTACATGGAGGTCCCTGGGGAAGAGATCGATGGGGTTATAATCGTTTTGCACAGATGTTAGCGAATCGTGGTTATGCGGTATTACAGGTAAATTATCGTGGTTCAGCCGGATATGGTCGAAGGTTTATGCAAGCAGCTATGGGCGAATTTGCCGCAGGCATGCATAATGATTTGATCGATATAGTAGACTGGGCCGTTAGCAAAGGCATAGCTGACCCGAAAAAAATTGCCATTGCGGGATTCAGTTATGGTGGCTACGCGACACTTGTGGGTCTGACAAAAACCCCTGAGAAATTTGCATGTGGCTTTGAAGCTGTTGGGCCATCTGATCTGGCCAGCCTGATCAAAAAGTTTCCTGTCTACTGGAAGAATTATCTACATTATTGGCACCGTTATGTGGGTAATCCCGACAAGGTAGAAGACTTAAAAATTATGAAAGAGAAGTCGCCAGTGTATTTTGCAGACAGGGTAGTCAAACCCCTGATGATCATCCAGACAGAGAATGATGTTCGCGTAAGGAGAGAACAATCTGACATGATGGTTGCGGCTATGAAAAAAGCAAAAAAACCGGTTGATTATATTGTAATTAAAGGTGAAGGTCATGGCTTCAGGCACTGGAAGACTCGCTTAAAATTGTATCGACATGCGGAAGATTTCCTTGCAGAATGTTTGGGTGGTCGAAGCTCGGGTTTTGATTACTATCAACTCGGAACGTGGATGTTTTAGGGAGACATTAAACATGAAAATCAGATTAATATTAGCAGCGGCATTAATAACAACCAGCATGGCAGTTTATGCTGAATCACATCACAGTGAATCACCGAAATTCAAGACAACCAAGTTAACTGATAATATCTGGATGTTACAGGGAAAAGGCGGAAACATCGCTGTATTGAGTGGTAAGCAGGGAATCTTGATGATTGATGCGGATTACCGAAATATGTCAGCTGCATTAAAGCAGGCACTAAAGCCGTTTGGTGGTGAGCAGAAATTGGCCTATATCATAAATACACACTGGCATGGTGATCATACACAGGGTAATAAAATATTTGGTAAACATGCCAATATCGTTGCACACGATAATGTGCGGGCTAGATTACTAACAACACAAGAAGTTAAGTTGTTTAAAATGGTATCAAAACCATATCCAGTACATGCGGTACCATCCATTACTTATGATAAAAGTATGCGTTTGTATATCAATGACCAAAAAGTAAATATTGTGCATTATGCGAATGGCCATACTGATGGTGATTCGATTGTGTTTTTTGAAAAAGCTAATGTCGTACACATGGGTGATCATCATTTTTCCGGTTTTTTCCCGTTTGTTGATATCGACACAGGCGGCAACGTTTTGACCATGGCGGCAAACGTAAAAAAAGTACTGGCACTAATTAATGACAAAACCAAAGTGATACCCGGACATGGCCCACTATCAAACAAGGCTGACCTAAAGGCTTTTTATGATATGTTGATAGGTACCAGTAATGAAGTAAAAGCCATGAAAGATAAAGGTAAATCCCTGGCTGAAATTCAGAAGGCAGGATTAAGCAAGCGTTGGGATGAATGGACAGACGGCTTCTTATCAACCGAAGTCTGGATAGGGATAGTTTATAATAGTTTAAAATAGTTACATGGAATAATATTTAACTGGGAATTTAAATTACAAAAGGAGTTAAGTATGAAAGTAGCTTATATTTTTTCAACACAGGGACATTCTGTATCTTACAAGTTGAGCCAAATGATATTGCCACAACTCGAGGCAGACGCACATGGTGTAGAAGTGGTCGGTATGTTCTTTTTTGAAGATTGTAACTATGTACTGGTAAAAGGAAACCCTATCGGTGAGCGACTTGCGAAAATAGCCCGCGAAAAAAATATGCTACTCATGGGTTGTGATAAATGCTGCTATGAAAGAGAGATAGATGGCAATCTGGTCGATGGTGCAACAATTGGATGTTTTCCTGATTTGTATGGTGCATTATCGGGCAATATGCCAGACCAGATAATCACATTGTAAAATGCATTATCAATCAGTCTTTTTACATAAATAATAATAAAGAATAACCATGTATCGAAAACTGGATCCGACTCGCACTGTATCAACAATAATAACACTCAATAAACGTATTGATGAGCGGTTTCCAGGTGCCGGTCTGGGTAAGGTCTGCGGCGAATTGTGTGTAGTTGCAAATGCCAGTAAAGAGCGTAGTGAAAAAATTGCTCGACCTGATTACCTATTGCGTAGTCTGGTCGCAATCATCACGGTGTTGGGATTATTGGCATTGGGTTACAGCATTTCGTTGATGGAGATTTCATTTAGTACCATTGAGGCCGGAGAATTTGTACAAATCGTTGAAGCCGGTCTTAATGACCTGGTTTTTATAGCGGCGGCGATATTTTTTCTAATAACAGTAGAAACAAGAATTAAACGTTCACGCGCACTGGATGCTCTACATGAGTTACGCGCGATTGCGCATGTTATTGACATGCATCAACTCACCAAAGATCCTAGCCGTTTGCAACAAAATGTTAACCTCACCTCATCGTCACCCGAAGTAAAAATGACAGCCTATGAATTAACACGTTATCTGGATTATTGTAGCGAAATGTTATCACTAACAGGTAAGGTCGCGGCATTATATGGTCTTAATTTTCGAGACGGCGTGGTATTGGCAACGGTAAATGAAATCGAAAACCTGACAACCGGCCTGAGCAGAAAGATATGGCAGAAGATCGTTATTCTGCATAAATTAACATAAGTTGATAAAATATAAATAATTTCATTCTAGTTAAAGTCATTATACGTAAGATGAGTTATATTGATGTAATAATGAAATTTAAAAAAATAATAAATAAAGGGAGAACAAACCATGTCATTTATACTTATTATCGGTTTAGTAATAATACTGGTAGGCGGGATCATGTTTTTAATTGAAGCATTCAAAGAGAATATTCTTTGGGGGTTTGGTTGTTTAATACTGTCCCCGGTTTCACTGGTTTTTCTTTTTATGCACTGGGATGTGAGTAAAAAACCATTTTTTATTCAATTAGCCGGTCTTGGCATCGTATTCGCTGGCGGTGGTTTCGTAACAGAAGGTTAAGAAATGGTGTATAGCCTACAAGAAGGTATTTTATGATAAACAGACTATTTATTATATTATTGATATCTATTTCTACAGGTTGTTCTCCCCTTTTAATTGACCTTGAGCAGTCCGGAAAATACGATGCATCTTTAATAACAATAAAAGATTTACGGACTGAGGCAGACCGGGAAGACGCTAGGGATATTCGTGAGACGGCTCTAATTTTATTGGAAGATTTTAAACCAGATATACTGAATGTATTGTCATCAGCCATGATCAGGAATAAACCTGAACAGGTTAAAAAAATTAATCTCGAAATAAACCAGTTTAATATATATGACTCATACCCGGTTCGATTTAAGAAGGGCGTATATTATGGTGGCGGCGTGGTAGGCAGTTTAATTTCCGTGGTTAAAGCTCCGGGTAAATATGACAGGGATAAAATTATATGTAAGCTTCAAGGAAATATGAATGGTATGGCGTTACAGATTGAGTCGAGAGTTATTTACGGAAAACTTACATCGCACATTGTCAGAAATGATCTTGTACTAAAATCAGCCATACTAGAATGTATTGATGACCTGGCAGAGAGATCGTGGTCAAAATAAAGAGGAACCCAATGAAAAAGATAGTGGTAATATTAGTCGTTTTTTTGATGTCAGCTTGTTCTCCCATATCAAATATAAAAACAGAGCAGAAATTTAAAAAATCATTAAGTGACTATTCTTCCATAACGGTTAATGTAACAGGTGACCCGTTAGCTCGAAGTAAGTCAGAATTTAGCCAAGTAAAAGCAAATATACTAAATGCCATAGCGACAAAAATTAAGCCAAGAACTGGATTGGAATTCAAACCAGAAAGTAAGGCAGCAGATATTTCTATAAATGTGAACGTAAACCATTTTACGTATACTGGTCAGAGTGCAAGGATTTTGCTTGGGTCAATATCAGGATTTGCTACGATAGCAACTGATGTCGAGCTGGTTGAGCTTAAAACAGGTGAGGTATTATGGAAGGTTAGTACAGCTGCTTATTCAAAGGACTCACAGGGCATGTTTGCAAGCAGCACAACTACTCAAATTGAGGCACTATCGAATCAGATCGTGACGGCGTTACAAAGTAATATGTGAACATATTTATGTATGTCGTATCAGAGTTATATGTGGATTGTGATAAATAAGTAAGTCTGATCAGTATTACAGGCTCCCTTTTCAACGGTTTGTTTCATACGGAGCTCAAGCGCAAATTGATAAATCAATGACTTAGCGCATATAATTGTCTATAATTTGATCAATTCGGCAATAATAGGTCAATACTATATATATAGTATGTTTGTCAGTGGCCTGAAATGACCTAAAATACACACCTCTAATGTTTTACGCTTTATCTGGCAGATGCTTGAGAGTAATGAATAGATGAATTTTCAACAGGATTTCGATGTTATTGTGATTGGTGGTGGCCATGCCGGCACTGAGGCCGCGTTGGCGTCTGCACGTATGGGAGCTAGTACTTTGTTATTGACCCATAACATCGAAACATTGGGACAAATGAGCTGCAATCCGGCCATTGGTGGTATAGGCAAGGGTCATTTGGTCAAGGAAGTGGACGCCATGGGTGGCGTAATGGCACATGCTGCTGACTTGGGTGGTATCCAGTTTCGTACCCTGAATGCGAGAAAAGGCCCTGCCGTACGCGCGACTCGGGCGCAGGCCGACCGAGTGTTATACAAACAAGCGGTTCGCTCTGTTATTGAGAACACAGAAAACCTGAGCCTGTTTCAGCAAGCCGTTGATGATTTGATTATTGAAAATGACCAGGTTGTGGGTGTTATTACACAAATGGGCCTGAAATTTTCTGCTCGTTCAGTGGTACTGACGGTTGGTACTTTTCTGGGTGGCCTGATTCATATCGGCATGTCGAATTATCAGGGTGGTCGTGCGGGTGATCCGCCATCCAATGCACTGTCACAGCGGTTGCGTGAGTTACCGTTTCGGGTCGACAGACTTAAAACCGGTACACCACCTCGTATAGATGGACGAACTATTAATTATAGTGTTCTTGAAGAACAGCCTGGGGATACACCTTTGCCGGTATTTTCATATTTAGGCAAGGTTGAAGAGCATCCACAGCAGATTCCATGTTATATCACGCATACTAATGAGCAAACACATGACATTATTCGCGGCGGAATGGATCGTTCACCCATGTATTCAGGTGTGATTGAAGGTGTCGGTCCGCGTTACTGCCCTTCGATAGAAGATAAAATTGTTCGTTTTGCAGATAAAAATTCACACCAGATTTTTGTTGAGCCGGAAGGGCTAACGACACACGAGGTATACCCGAATGGTATATCGACCAGTCTGCCATTTGATGTGCAATATGAATTGGTGCGTTCTATGCGAGGCTTTGAAAATGCACATATTACACGTCCGGGTTATGCAATTGAATATGATTATTTTGATCCACGTGATCTGAAGCCATCGCTTGAAACTAAGTACATTCAGGGCCTGTTTTTTGCCGGCCAGATTAATGGTACGACTGGTTATGAAGAAGCTGCTGCACAGGGTCTCGTGGCGGGTACCAATGCCTGTCAATACAGCCGTGAAGATGAGCCTTGGTGCCCGAAACGTGATGAAGCATATATCGGTGTACTCATTGATGATCTGATTACACGTGGAACTGCGGAACCTTATCGCATGTTTACGAGCCGCGCAGAATATCGGCTGTTGTTGCGCGAAGATAATGCCGACCTGCGCCTGACAGAAAAAGGTCGAGAGCTTGGCCTGGTGGATGATTGTCGCTGGCAGGCGTTTGAGCAGAAACGTGAGGCGGTTGAGGCGGAATTACTGCGCCTTAGAACAACAACAATGGCACCAGAAAAAATATCACCAGAAGAATTTACCGAAGTTCTCGGTAAACCATTGACGCGTGCTGCAAAACTGGACGAACTGCTTAGTCGACCAGAAGTCAGTTATGAAAAGTTGATGACGCTCCCAGGTGCAGGTGAACTTGTTTTGGATCCAAAAGTCGCCGAACAGGTTGAGATACAGATTAAATATTCCGGTTATATTGGCCGCCAATTGGAAGAGATTGCCAAACACCGTCGACATGAAGAGACTCATATTCCAACGGCTCTTGATTATAAAGATGTCCGGGGTCTTTCATTTGAAGCGACAGAAAAACTTAACCAATCCAGACCAACGACTATCGGTCAGGCAAGCCGATTGCCGGGTATGACGCCAGCAGCCGTATCTTTATTATTAGTCCATCTGAAAAAAGAACGTAAAAAGCTGTCAGCTTAAAAGGATTCATGTTACAAATATTGACATAATAATAACACCGCCCCAAGACGGAACCTTATGACTTGATAGTAATCATAATAGATAGATTTTAATCAAACGGAGTGAGTTATGAAAAATATTTTACTGCTATTCGTATTGACCGCTGTTGCCCCATTCGCTGTTCAAGCTGACAGTAATGGCATGATAAGTAAAAAAAGTAAATATAGTGTTACTGAAACCATCAATAAACTTGAAGCCGTTTTAAAGAAAAAAGGCATAACCGTGGCCCTTCGTTGGTCTCATAGTGATAAGGCAGCTGGTGTTGGTATCAAGGTACGACCAACTGAATTACTTATTTTTGGTAACCCCAAACTCGGCTCACATATGTTTACCAGTAATCAAACATCGGGTATCGATCTGCCAATGAAAGCACTGGCATGGGAAGATGAAAAAGGGCAGGTTTGGTTAACTTATAATGATCCAGCATACTTTAGCAGTCGTCATGGTATTAATGATCGTGCAAAGATTGTTAAAAAAATGACAGGTGCGCTGAACAAGTTCAGTGATATAGCAACCAAATAATGATCGCCATATGCCATCACTGAGAAAACATCATCGACAGCATGGACGCGCGATTTCACCACATGAGCTACAGTTAAGTCTGGAGTCTAGTATTAATGCCCTGCCCTTCAGTGTCTCTGAAGGAGCAGTTGATAAATTTGTCCAGTTTATTCAATTATTGGACAAATGGAATGGCGTATATAATCTGACTTCGGTCAGAGATAAGGCGCAGATGGTCGGTAGACACATAATGGATTCATTGGTGGTTCATCCATTTCTGGCGGGTGAGCAGATACTGGATGTAGGTTGTGGCGCCGGATTGCCGGGTATTCCGCTTGCAATTATAAATCCCGACAAGCAGTTTGTACTGCTCGATAGCAATCAAAAGAAAACGCGATTTGTACAACAGTCAATCACCGAATTACAGCTTGATAACGTACAGGTCGTTAACGAACGCGTTGAGTTATACAAGGCAGAAAAAAGTTTTGATACTATTACGGCACGAGCCTACAGTTCAATAGAAAACCTGATTGAAGGGGTGTCACATCTGTTGGCAGCAGATGCGAAAATACTGGCCATGAAAGGCACCTATCCAGTTGCTGAACTCGAGAATGTACCTGAGTCTTTCAAGGTAGAAAAGATAGAGTTATTAAATGTTCCTGGACTGGATGCAGAGCGTCACCTGGTCGTACTCAAGCAAGCCTGAAATCGTTATTTTAAACATCAATACTAGCAGGAATGTATTGAATAATTTTTTGACTGCAAATGACGGATTATTAAATTCGCAGTCAATATGTATTTAAGCAAGGTAAAAATGAAAATCACGAATAGTGTTGTTGCAATCTGTTTTATGTTTATGGCTGCGGGCATAGCTAATGCGCACCCTGAACCATCAGTTGATAATTCATCCTGGTGGGATGAATCATGGTGGAAAGAAGGTAAATTGCAGGTGCCGCGGAACTATGATGTGACTTCGCGCGAAACCAATTATATGAATGGCGATGTTGAAGTGCCAGTAACCATTTACAGACCAAAGAAGAAAGGTAAATTTCCCGGTGTATTATTTGTGCATGGTCGTCCTGGTCTGGTGAAGGAAATAAGACCACTGGCTATTCGTCTGGCAGCACGTGGCTTTATCGTTTATGCACCGGACCTGTATTTTGGCAGAGACATTGATCCGCGACCAATACAACATGATTATGAGCTTGAAGAAGACCTGAATAAAGGCCTTGATCATATGATGACACAGAAAGATGTATTGGGTAAAAAGGCATGTGTCTATTCACATACACGCGGTGGATACTACTCATTAAAATTGGCTGTGACGAAAAAGCGACAGGATGACATTCTGGCCTGTTATGTTTCCTATTATCCTCATTGGCAAGATCCAAATGCTGCTGAACCGTTACAGGTTTACAGTTATGCAAAAGAAGCCGATGATCTAAAAATTCCTGCAATGGTATTTTATGGTGACCAGGAGCAATATCAACGTCGTCGTGTGATTGAAACAGCAGCTGATAACATGTTAAAAAAGAAACGCCCTGTGCAATTGATTATGTATCCCGGCGTGATGCGCGGATTTGATTTTCGCCCGGAACGTGTGCGTGTGTTTGCTGACGATCTTGCATCAAAAGATGCGGTTATGCGTGCAGCGCGTTTTATCAGAAAACACCTGGGCGTGAAATAAGCTTTAACTCTGCTTCCGGTCATTCGCAATTTTCATCAGTGATAATAAAAGCGTCAAGCTATTCAGACTAACCGGTTCTGGAATAGCAGGGATGAGGCGGCAATGTCATCCGAAATCCAGCCCCCGCGCCATGCAGGCCATCACCGACAGTAATGTGACCATTGTGCCTGCTGACAACTAGATGGGCGTTGTATAGAGCTATACCGAGAGGCCCGCTTAATCGAGGGTCAATGGCATTTGATTGTTCAAACCGGTCAAAAATACATTTTTTATTACATTCAGTTATAGCCCGTCCATTATCAAGTATTTCAATGACAACCTGATCAATTTCAACGTGTGCCGAAATTTTTATTGTGCCGCCCGGTGGTGTAAATTTGATTGCATTGGAAATAAAATTATTGATAACGAAGTAACATATTTTATGCTCGTCCCAGTATACATCTGGTAATTGTGGGTCAATTTCAGTGAGTATCATAATGTTGTGTGTCATGGTATCGCATTTGAAAGCATTAATGGTCGAGACAAGCAGTAAACTGAGATCATCAACCCGGTTGAGTTCAAGCTGCTCTTCACCCGCTGCAATACGTGTCATTTGAAGGATATTGCTGATAAATTCAGGATTATGTATACATTTATCACCATTCCTATCCAGTTCGCTGACTTTTAGCAGATAATCATTCAGGCTGTGTATGGTTGTCTGGGGAGACATGGGATCGTGGGTGTTCATTCTCCGTACCCCATGATTTTTTTATAGGCACGCTCGAAATTACCTTCAACTGATTGGTTTTGCACAATATTTACCCATGTTCTGTTTATGTGCAGTCATTAAAGCAGATCAACATGACAAAAGTATTAATAAAACCTGATTAACACTTTTTAAGTAAGGAAAAAAACACGCTACAGTTTCCAGCAAAATCGGGCTACAATGGATTTTCATTTTTCAAACATAAAAATAACATGAGCAGAATAATCGCCATAACCAATCAGAAAGGTGGAGTCGGAAAAACTACCACGTCCGTTAATCTTGCAGCGTCACTTGCGGCAACGAAACGCCGTGTTTTATTGATTGATATGGATCCACAAGGTAATGCGACGATGGGTTCTGGCATAAATAAAAACGATGTCGAATTGTCGGCATGTGATGTTTTGCTGGGTGATGCCACAATTCAAGAGAGCATTCTGAGAGACAATGAAGCAGGTTTCGATGTCTTGCCCGGTAATGCAGATCTTACCGCAGCCGAAGTAGGTTTGATGAACACCACAGGGCGCGAGCAAAAACTGCGCGATGCTATCAAGGATGTGGATGATCAGTATGACTATATCCTGATTGACTGCCCTCCTTCACTGAATATGCTGACTATCAATGCATTGGTGGCGGCACAAGGTGTTATGATACCGATGCAGTGTGAATATTATGCACTTGAAGGTCTGACAGCACTGATGGATACCATCGAACAAATTCGGAGTTCGGTTAACAAAGCACTAGAGATTGAAGGCTTGTTAAGAACCATGTTTGATCCGCGTAATAACCTGGCGAACCAGGTTTCATCGCAACTTATTTTGCATTTTGGAGACAAAGTTTATCGCACCATGATTCCTCGTAATGTACGCCTGGCAGAGGCACCGAGTCATGGTTTACCTGTTATCCAGTATGACAAGTCATCCAGAGGTGCCTTGTCCTATCTTGCGCTGGCAGGCGAAATGATCCGACGTGAAGAGCAACGCAGTAATGCTGATACTCAAACAGCAACGGCATAACCAATAATTATCTAGCAATATATCTATGGCAACTAAAAAACGTGGTTTAGGACGAGGGCTTGATGCCCTTCTTGGCAGTAATGTAGCGGTTAAAGACACAAACACCGCACAGCCATCAACAGACGGAGCATTACGTGAACTCGCTGTTGAGCGGTTACAACGTGGTCGTTATCAGCCGCGCACAGACATGCATCCCGAAAGTCTTGAAGAACTGGCCGATTCAATCCGTGAGCAGGGTTTGGTGCAACCCATTGTTGTGCGTCCTGTCAGCAAGGATAAGTATGAAATCATTGCGGGGGAACGTCGTTGGCGTGCTGCCCAGTTGGCTGGTTTACAAGAAGTACCTGTAGTCATACGCGATGTCGATGATCGTGCTGCCATTGCCATGGCGTTGATCGAGAATATCCAGCGTGAAAATCTGAACCCGATCGAAGAGGCTCGTTCATTACATCGCCTCATGGAAGAATTTGAGTTAACCCAACAACAGGCAGCCGAAGCTGTAGGCCGTTCCCGCAGTGGTGTTGCCAACCTCCTGCGTCTTTTGGAGCTTAATGAAGACGTAAAAGTGCTGCTTGAGAAGCGAGAACTGGAGATGGGCCATGCACGTGCTTTATTGGCGTTAAAAGACCTGCAACAGTCAGAAACGGCCCGAAAAGTTGCAAAAGCAGGCATGTCCGTACGTGAGACAGAGCAATTAGTGCGAAAACTCAGCGAGCCACGACAGGCCAAACCTGCAAAAAGTGCTGATGTTGACCCTAATGTACGACGATTGCAGGAAGATTTGTCTGAAAAACTCGGTGCAGCTGTACAATTACAGTGCAAGCCAAACGGCAAAGGTAAGCTGACAATTACATTTAATAGTAACGATGAACTGGAAGGTATTCTCGATCACATATCGTAAGCCTGTTTCAATATGTAGTTTTTGCAGGGATATTTATTCACATTTTTATTTAAGTCATTGTAAGAGTTAAAAAATATTTCAAAAAAATGACAGTATGCTACATATATAATATAACATATTGTATTTACAAGAATAATACGATTAAGTTTTCATAGTTTATAGAGCGATAGACCAGAAATAGCAAATGACTTTTGCCCTAATCAAATTTTCATCCACAGAGTTATCCACAGGTTTATAAGAATAATGCGGGCTAAACTTCGGTCTGATATCAAAAATAAACTGTTAAAATACTCTTATGTCTGAGTGGTATGTCTACATGGTGCGTTGTGCCGATAACAGTCTTTATGCTGGAATCGCGAAAGATGTTCAAAAACGTCTGCATGAACACAATACAGACAATCGCCTGGGTGCAAAATACACCCGTGCAAGAAGGCCGGTTGAGCTGGTATATCAACTGGATTTTGAGAGCCGCTCTGCAGCATGCAAATATGAGACTAAGTTAAAATCGATGAAAAAACCTGAAAAAGAAAAACTGATAAAAGGTGATTTATGCGTTACCCAATAGGGCAAGAACCACAAAAACTTGCCAATCATGCCAATGACGAGATGTTTATTGGCACATCGATTTACGGTTTTATACTGGGTCTGGGTTTTATAGTCGTGGGCTTAAGGGTGAGACAACGCTGGCTGGCATTTTGGGGAGCAGGTTTAAGCCTGGCCAGTATCGCTAGTTGGTTTGCAATGATGTAGCAGCATGTTTTTTAGTCTGGTTAAACAAAAAACGCCGCTCAAATACCACAAAACGGGTAACTGAGCGGCGTTTTACTTCGGTATTAGCAATTATTCAAATGCACAACCGGGTTTGGCACCGAATTTTTTCAGGATAGTTGCCAGAGGGCAAAATCCTGTGAGCGAAGCTTGAAACATATTAATGCCAACAAAAGCGGTTAGCCATAACCAGTTAGCGTTTTCCAGATAATGCGCCAGACCAAGACTGCCAAGAACTACAAAACCTGCAAATGCCATTACGATTCGATCAATACTCATTTTTTCACCTCAAGATAACAATCAAAAAATATATGTAAACATATTAGAATTTTATCATATGTAAATGTTTGGCGCATAAAAAAGTATAAATATAACAGATAGCGCAATAACTTATTGTTTTTTATTGAGTTATTAATATAAGTGAATAATCTGTTAAAAATGATATTACAAGAAATATTGACGGGAAGGTAGTGTTAATTAACAACACACGCTAAAAGTAGTGAGCGAGGAGCAAGGAATTTTAAAGGCTATATTTTTAGTTTTGAATACAAATGAACGATTTGATCTCCTTTCCGTGAAAGAAAAGGAGATCGTGGATATGGCTAACAGGAGAAAATATCGGGGTGAAGCCCCTTGTTTTCGAGTGTGGTTAGTAGGGTCATGGGTATATTATGGTGCGGTTCAAACTCTACAGCGACATCATGCGGTTTGTCATCCTTCATTTCGACATTGATCACATGAGGAACATTTAACAGATCATTCTTTAGGGTTTCGAGATTGGTGTGGCTTAAATTTTCATCAATATAGATACAAACTGTATTCATAGTAAATATCTCCAGGGTTGATCATTAATATAGTAGTTTAAATATAGTTCATTTGGCCGATAGCGGAAGGCTTTGTATGTTACGTTGTGTGTCTATTAGATAAATCTAATGAAAGATTTATGTAAGCTTGGAGCTGTTTTCCACCTTTTTCCTTAAATTGTCAGTTTTTGTTCTTATTGATAGTAGGACATGAACCAAGTAATGTTTTGTAGAAACAATAATCTATACTTTAATATGAGGTGCGTACATCGATTGTTAGGTGGTACAAATAAAAGAGATAGCATCATGAACCAAAATTTAAGTTTTAACGAAAAATGTTATGAACTTCTTAGACAGATCCCACAAGGGAAAGTGACAACATATCGAGAAATGGCCAGCGCCTTGGGTACTAAAGCTTGGAGAGCTGTAGGTACTGCAATGGCAAAAAATAATAATCTGATTATTACACCATGTCACAGAGTTGTTCGAAGTGATGGCTCAATTGGGCAATACGCTTTAGGTACAAATAAAAAAACAGAATTGCTGGAAAACGAAGGTGTAGAAATATTGAATGGCAAGGTAAATAAGCTAGAAAGATTTTTTCACAAGTTTACCGCCTAATAAGAAAATCAACATGGACTCCGATATTGATGCACCTCCGCAGTTATTTAGGAGTTAAGTGTTAAAAAGGTAAATTAATGAATCAGTCGATCGAGTTGCAAATTGAAGAGTGTGAGGAACGGTTGAAACAAGCCATGTTGTGCTCTGATGTTTCTGCGCTCGATGAATTACTTTCGCCAGACCTTACTTTTACCAATCACCTTGGTCAACTTATGACTAAACAAGATGACCTGGAAGCGCACGAATCAGGAATGTTGAAAATTAATGAGATTACTCTTTCTGATCAAAAAGTTAAAAATTATGGTGATATGGTAGCTGTCTCAGTTCAAGCTCATATTTTAGGCAGTTTCGCTGGAGTAATGTCGAAAAGTAATATCCGTTTTACTCGTGTTTGGAGTAAAGCATCAAGTGAAGACTGGCAAGTTATTGTAGGGCATTCGAGTATTGTGGCTTGAATGTGAATCGGCTCCATTACAGCGTGCTTAACAAGGACGATTAATTCAATGCGTGAGTTTTGCGCATTGAATTAATCGTCTGTTAGCATTAACGTTATATGTATTAAAACATAAAAGAATAGTGTCAGGTTTCACAATTTAAAAAGAAATTAAAAATGACTGATTCAGAAACACAATATAAAAAATTATTGCTTAGTGAAGAGCGCCTGAAGATGGTGCTGGAGAGTAGTCAGCAAGGGTTTTAGGATTGGGATATAAAGACGGGTGAAGTGAAACGTAATGACCGTTGGGCCCAGATGCCTGGCTATGCAGCGATAAAGGATTTTGAAGATAATACAGATACGGGGGACTAATTCTATTCACCCCGATGATCGTGATGCCGCATGGGCATCAATTAATAATCATTTGGAAGGGCGTTCAGATCGACACAAAATGGAATATCGAATGCTCACTAAAGATGGAGGTTACAGGTGGATCCTGGATCATGCCAAAATTGTACAGCGTGATGCTGATGGAAACCCATTGCGAATGAGTGGCACACATATGGACATCTAAGAACGGAAGCAGCTGGAAGAAGAGCGGGTAAACTTAATTAATTCACTCCAGAAAGCCATGAGTGAAATCAAATTATTAAAAGGAATTATTCCAATTTGTTCATATTGCCATAGCATTCGGGACGATGAAGATGCATGGGACAAACTTGAGTCATATATATCGAAACATTCAGGTGCAGAATTCAGTCACGGTATTTGTCCAAAATGTGAAAAAAATGTTCGTTCAGAAGCTGGTCTTGAAGAAATATAATATAATAATAAGGTGTTTAAATCGCATGGCGTCCAGCCCTGCGCGGATGCCGCACCGTTATACAGAGAGTTGTGCATTAAATTAAAAATGGAACAGGGAGTTGAAATGAGTAATGAATCAGTTAGAGGTGTTCATTGGAGCTTTTGGCTAATCAGTATTTTCGCTCTGTTATGGAATGTTGGCGGTGTTATAAATTATCTTATGCAGACGAATCTTGAATTTGTCGCTACATTGCCTGAAACACACCAAGCAATAATCGAAGGCCGACCTGCATGGGCCACAGGAGGATTTGCACTAGGTGTTTTTGGCGGTGCACTTGGATGCCTTCTGCTTTTGTTCAGAAAATCTATTTCGTTCTATGTGTTTATCGCATCATTGCCAGGTATTATAGTAACAATGATACATACAACAAATGTAGCGAGTTCAATAATCGATTTTAGTTCTGGTGAAATCTTTGTAATGATTTTGTTACCAATAATCGTAGCTGCAATTTTGATATGGTATGCAAAATATACAATGAACAAAAGTTGGCTTAACTAGTAAATAATTATGAATAACAAACATAACACGCGTCAACATAGACTACAGTGCTGTTGTATCTTCGCAAAATAACTGAACGTTATATGACTTATGTAATTTGTAAGGTCGCCGCAGTAATATGAAAAAGATAGTATTATTAATTGTTATAGTTTTTTCGGTATATGGGTACTTAGACAAGAACCCTGGTTTCATAGAATCTTTTGCTAAACAAAGTACAACAGACGACAGCGTACTTACTGATGCATATGAAAACCGAAGAAGCAATGTTCAAGTTGGCGGCTCAGGTATTGTCATTCGTATTTTACCTGACGATACAAGTGGGAGCAGGCATCAAAAATTCATTCTAAAGCTTGCCTCTGGTCAAAGTTTACTTATTTCTCATAACATTGATTTAGCACCGCGTATTAACTCACTACGCAAAGGCGATAGCGTAAAGTTCTACGGTGAGTATGAGTGGAACTCGAAAGGTGGAGTAGTACACTGGACACATCATGATCCTAACAGTAATCATGTAGGTGGGTGGCTTAAACATAATGGTGTTACATATCAGTAGTCATATAAAAAGTCGTTCGAGTGGATCTCTCTGCTAAAACTGCATCGAGTCTCACAACTCGGATGTTCCTGGGTGACAGATTATTTTTTTAACAAATAAACGAAGGTCATTGTTTGGCTAATAGCGGCAACTTTTAATGCCTGAGCTTACAATCATGTATGTTGAGTAATTTTGGTTGAATTGCCTATAAAATGTCGAAAATATTCAATAAATAAGTCTGTACAGAGCATATTCTTAAGTTTTGATTAGGACTAGTGTTATGACTAAACGATTGGATTTTATTTCAGCATCGCCACGAGCAATGGAGATTTTGCTTGAGCAAGAAAATAACCTGAGTCAACAGTTCAGGGGTGATCATTCCGTGTCATTAACGATTTGGGAGTTGGTTAAGTTGAGGATTTCACAAATCAACCAGTGCGCATACTGCATTGATATGCATAGCAAAGATGCACTTAAACTAGGAGAGAGCCCTGAACGAATAGTTGGCTTAAGTGCATGGCTAGAGATGCCGCTTTACACAGAGCTAGAACGGAGTGCATTGGCATGGGCTGAACTAATCACTTCAGGACAGCCGGTGGCCGAAGAAAGCTATCAGCATGCGCTAGATAACTTCGGTGAACAAGGTTTGGTGGATTTGACAATTGCTGTCAATGCAATCAATAGCTGGAATCGCATCGCGAAAACTTTTAAACCTGAGGTAGGCAGCTATAAACCAAACTAAAAAAATTATGCACCAGGTAGACTCATCCTTTAGTTTTAGGTTGTTTCATCCTAAAGGGAGAATGTCTGCATATGTTCAAGGGGTGTGGTCTGCGTCTGTCGCACAAGAAGGTCCGCGTAGTATTAAAAGATGGCTTCAGGGCGATGCTTGTAGTGGTCTTTTGTTTAATTTGGGCGCACCAATATATCTGGACAAAACCCAGTATTTCGATAGAGTGATTTTACTTCCGATAAGCAAACAAGCACATTCGATTACTTTACCACCTGGCTCTCAACTGACAGGCATTCGTTTTCATCCAGGTATTAGCTTTGGTATTTTTGGAAAATGTCACGATAAACCGGTTGCTCTAGAAGGTTGGACGCAACAATCAGAAGTTCAGACGATAGTTAGTCGCCTTATTAATACTCCTGGTCATTACGCTCGAATTATTGCTCTGTATAAATGGCTGAACAAGGCAATAGATTTTTCTAACGTGATCCCCGAATCTTTTTTACAAGCCCTGAATGTTTTGCAAAAGAGTCAAACACTGGGTCTATACAGTGATGATATTTCTCTTAGTCAACGACAACTCGAGCGCAAATTCCAGAAATGGCTGGGTATAACCATAAAACAGTATCAAAGAATCCTACGTGTGAAAAAAACGCTCAATTCGTTAAAAATTGCTCCCGACAGTGACTTGGCAGAGTTGGCTCTTGATGAAGGTTTTTCTGATCAATCACACATGACTAGAGAATTCAAACAGATCGCTAAAATTACTCCATGGCAATACAGTAAATCGGTGGCGCGCCGTGAAGAGATCAGACGTCGTTTTCCTGAAACAAAGCCAGACGAGGTATGGTTGCTGTGAAGACAGATGCGTTGTTTATTAAGAAGAATTTATTTGGTATGCAGAACTTTTGGAGATCTGCCTAGCCGATGAGGAGACGATTTGACGCATTATAAAGAGTCTTAAGCGACACCCTGTTCCAGAAGACGACGCAGGTGGTCGGGCTGCACGATGTGAATGTGCTGGTTCACCGTACGGACGGCGCCTCGCTTGCGTAAGTGTACCAGAGTCGTTGTGACGGTCTGGCGGCTGGCGCCAATCAGGTTGGCGATGTCCTGGTGAGTGAGGCGAACATTTACACATAATTCATTTTCAGTAGAGTCTGAACAGCAGCGCGCCCCTGAGGATATAGCGGCAAAACGAACCAGTAATCGGGCAATTCGGATTTCCACATTGTCGGAGGCCAATCCTACCAGGGTATGACCCAGCGCACGGACCCGGGCCGACAGAATGCCGATGGCTTTCATTGCCGCCTCCGGGTGTGCACCCAGAAATCGAGTGAAGTCCATATGGCTGATGGAATAAACCTGGGTAGCTTCATTTGCCACGGCATGTATCTGCCTGTCGTTACCTCGCCAGAGTTCAGCTATGCCAAAGATCTCCCCCGGAAAGCTGAACCACAGAATAGTTTCCTTGCCAGTAGATGAAACCTGGAACAATCGGACGCAGCCACTGGCGACGATGTAGACATCATTGGAGTGATCACCAGCATGGAACAGGTGGTCGCGAGATTTCAGGATTCGGCGGCGTGAGCATTCCAGGAGATCCTTTGTCTCCTCCTTCGTCAGGCTGGACAGGAAATTCGCATGAGCATCTGACCAGGCCTCCCCTTCATTGTCGATACGGGAAAAGCTTTCAGTCATGATTTTTGAGTTGATATCTGCAGACGAATGCGCCGTAGGTCTATTGATAGTAGTCAATGGATTCGTCCTCCTGGCTTTTCCAAAACACATCATGACATGTCGTATGCTCTGTTACCAGACGAGATTTAGTAAACAGGATATACATAATCAGTGGACAGGAATCCTGGTGTTCAAGCGTCAAGTATCATTATGATTTGTTACTGATTTGTTATTGATTCGTTAAACATTAATTTAGAGGTGTATTATGATTTTTTAATATTACGTTAGATGTGAGAGGATTGTCAGCTGGGCGACAAATATGCCGACCCACGTTCGTTAATATCTGACTATAAATAACGAATAAATGGCCATTCCATATCGTCAAGGAATGGATAATAAAAATAAATTGTTTACATGGAGAAGTTGAAAATGAAAAAAATATTTAAGATTGGATTTGGCCTTATGCTGGCCGCTGTAATTACCAATAGCATCGCTGCCGATTACCCGAGTCGACCCATTACGTTCATGACCATGACACAACCAGGTGCACAGATCGACCGCCTGACACGTGGCCTTGGTCAGCGCATGAGCAAGATACTGGGGCAGCCCATTAATGTTAAGAACGTGACCGGAGCACACGGTACCGTAATGGCGACCACACTCAGCAAAGCCAAGGCTGATGGTTATTCACTTGGCATTACTTCGCTAACTGCTTATACCTATGCGCCGCATCATGCCAAACTGGGTTACAAACCAGATGATTTCGACTACCTGACTTTGGTTGCGCTGAATTCTAGTGGTTTCATCTCCAAGAAAGACCAGCCCTGGAATACATTGAAGGAAGCCTTTGCTTGGCACAAGAAGAATGACAAGGCCATGGTCGCTATGTTCCATGGTGCCGATGACCGTGATGCGCTTACACGTATGGCCAAGAAGGAAGGCGTGAAGCTGTCGTTGATCCCATCCAAAGGTGGTCCTTCTGTGATAAAGGCCGTGACCGGTGGTCATGCTGTTGTTGGTTACGTTGGCGCTATACTTTATAAACACGTAGAAGCCGGTTCAATCAAGTTGATCGCTGCAGCATTGGGTAATCGTCTGCCGCCGATTCCTGATGTACCTACATTGCGTGAACAAGGCTACGATGAACAAGTAGAAATGATCGTTGCTCTGGTTGCGCCAAAAGGCCTGAGCAAGAAAGCCAAGGCCAAACTCCTTGCTGCCGCTAATCAACTCGCAAATGATAAGGAAACCCAGGACTTTATTACAGGTAATTTGTTAATGCGACCTGTTCAGTGGGGTGAAGCGCATGCTGACAAGATGGCGAAGGAACTATATGACACTTTCGGCAAGCAAGCGAAAATGAAATAGGCCATATTGTTTAGATTGGCCGTCAGACCGGAGCCCGCTTCCGGTCCGGCGGCATCGCTCCCTCTGTAAATGGGGAGAGAGGAAGAACACGTGACAAGAATAAAAAGAGACCTGATCGCTTACCTACTGATTGTCGGATTTTGTATATTGATGCTTAGCTGGGCTATTCCTGAGTACACACCAGCGTATCCCGGTTATGGGGCCTCACCGGCACTGATGCCGATTGTATCTGTCGGCGTCATTTTATTCATGGCGTGCCTTTCCCTGATATTTGTCGGCGTTTCATTGTATACGAACAAGCCACCACCGGTTGAAGAAAGAGAATTTCCAGAGGACCTGGATGATGACAGTGGATTCACACAGGTCGGTCGGGTAAACCTGGCTCATCTCGCCAGTATCATGATCCCGAGTGTGCTATTAGTGGTAGCGATTGAATATATTGGGTACATGCTGGCGTCATTTGCTTTTCTGTTGGTTCTCCAGTACGTCATTGGTAGTCGCAAATGGCTGCAGACGATAATGGTGGCGATCATCCTGACGGCGGTGCTTTACGTCGTTATGCGTTACGGCTTCGGCGTACCGGTACCGGGTCCACAGATTTTCGAATAATAAAACCAAAATAACAAAACCAAGAATCGGACTACAAAAAATTATGGAAATGATTATTGCGGGGTTGCTGGACTCTGTTTCACCTGCCAGCTTGATGTTCTTACTTGTCGGTGTAGGCGTAGGAGTGCTGATTGGGGCCATCCCCGGTATCAATGGTCCTATGGCCATCGCATTATTCATTCCGATTACATATTATATGACGCCGCTGACTGCCATCGGTTTTTTGGTGGGGTTAAACAAGGGAGCATTCTTCGGCGGCGCTGTATCGGCAGTACTATTGCGAACGCCAGGTACACCAGAGGCAGCAGCGACTTCGTGGGATGGATATCCACTCACTCAGCAAGGAAAGGGTGAAAAAGCGTTACGTATGGCACTGTACAGTTCGGTGGCTGGCGACTTTATATCAACGGTAGTATTGATTGTGATCGCTGCACCCCTTGCCGCAGTTGCTTTATTTATGGGGCCAGCGGAAATCTTTGCACTGATTTCGGTGGCACTGACTGTTATCGCGGGCATTGGTACCAGTTCTATTTGTCGAGGTTTGATGGCAGCTGGATTAGGAATTATGGTGGGGTTAATCGGCACCGAGCCGGTCACCGCATTGCCCAGGCTTACCTTTGATGTTTATCAACTTGGCAGTGGCTTGTCGCTGATTCCAGTGGCCATTGGTCTGTTAGCTTTTTCGGAAATCCTGTTGCAACTTGAAAAGATCGCTGGCAAGGGCGGCGGATCACACGCAGCCATCGCTTTCTCAAAGAAGCTTGAAGACCGACTGTTGTCGTTCAAAGAATTCTTTTCAAATATCAAGACACTGTTACGCGGTAGTCTGATCGGTATTGGTGTTGGTGCCATGCCGGGGTTGGGCGCGCCAGTGGCATCATTCATGTCATATGATCAGGCGATGAAGCGGTCCAAGAAAAAGGAAGAGTTTGGCAAAGGTAGCCTTGAAGGCATCGCTGCATCCGAGTCCGCCAATAGTTCGGTGGTAGCAGCCAGTCTGATCCCGTTATTTGTTTTGGGTATTCCCGGTAACCTCGCCGCTGCCATGCTGATGGGTGCGTTCATGATCCACGGCATGCAGCCAGGCCCCTTGTTGTTCAAGGAAAATGCTCAATTGATGTATGGTATTTACGGTAGCCTGCTGCTGGCCAGCCTGTTTTTGCTTGTGATTGGACGTTTCGGGCTGCGGTATTTCTGTAAGGCCGTGAATATCCCGGCAATGATCTTGTACCCAACCGTGGTGTTCACCTGCATTATGGGGTCTTACCTGGGTAAATCGTCAATGTTCGATGTGGGCGTTATGCTTACGTTTGGTTTCATTGGCTATTTTATGCGGAAGTTCGACTACTCCTACGTAGCATTTCTGATTGGCTTCATTCTGGCGCCGGAGTGGGAGCGTGCACTGCAGCAGGTAGTAATCATTTCCGAGCATGACCCTTTCATGTTCTTCCAGCGCCCTGTTGCCATGGTGTTGATGGCACTTACCTTGTTCGTAATTGCACGTACCTTCTGGGTAAGCATTAATGCCGGACGCAAGAAACGAGTGGAAGCCGCAGCCGCCGCAGCGGGACAGCATAAAAGCGATTGAGGAAAAGTCACGTTAGATTGGTCCTGAATTTGGACTAAAGATTTAGAAAATGGGTTAGCCGATGAGCTCTCCCGGGCAGAGTCGTGACGTAAAATTAATTTTAGAATAAGACAAGTAAAGAGGATGTATTCATGAAAAAAATGACGGATGCCGAACTAAAAGCAAAACTCGGCGATTCATATACTGCACCCGTAGGGCTGTATGCAAAGACCAAGGACATGCCGTTTCTTGGTTCGGTCAGCTGCAATATAGAAGAGATGGTTGCCGGTTCATGGCAGGAAGTAATTATTGATTACACATTGGGACAAGCCGGTATGGCGGATGGTTCCTGGTTTAAAGCGACCTTCCGTTTTTATTCAGATTGGGAATTGTTTCAAACGACCGATCCGAAAGGCGCAAACTATGTGTCTGCCGAGTATCATGCAGCACCGACTGTTGAAGGACAAAGCCCGGCATCTGTACAAAAGTTATCAGTACGTTTCGATCAAAAAGGTCACGAAAGACCATTTCAGAAAGCCGTTATTGTCGATACTTATGATGGTTATCTGAAAGCAGGTGACCACATTATTATTCGCCTCGGTGACCGTCGCTTTGGTGGACCTGGTACGCGTGTACAAACGTTCACCGAAGAATTCTTCAAGTTCCGCTGCTATGCGGATCCACTCGGTACTTCACGTTTCGCAGCAGTTGAGCCGGATCTCACCATCAATATTAAGCCTGGTCACCCTGCACTATTACAATGGGCGGGTTCGCGTCTGGTTAAACAGGGCGAGAAAATACCGCTACGTATTCGTGCCGAAGATGAATGGGGTAATACTTGTTGGAGTCGCGCTGAAAATGTTCACATCAGCGCAACCATAGATGGCGAGAGTTGTTATGAAAAAGATATCGTCATGCCGAAGGAAGGCTGGTCAGTACAATTACTGGAAGATATGCCAACCGATAAGCCGGGTGAGTTAGTGGTGACGGCAACGATGCCTGCTCACCCTGCAGTCAAAGCACATACATTTTATGTGACCATTGATAAAGAGCTGGATTTCCCGCGTATTTTTTATACCGATTTACATGTCCATTCAGAAGATACCGTTGGCACCAACTCTACCAGTTATAACCTGACCTATGGACGTGACGTAACAGGTCTGGATGTACTGGCCTTTGCGCACAATGATTTTAATATCACCACAGAGCGTTGGAAAAAAACAGTTGAGTTGATTCGCGACATCACCAAAGACGGTGAATTCGTTGCCTACCCGGGAACAGAATGGTGCGGTAGCTCCTGTGCCGGTGGTGATCATAACGTCATCTTCCTGCATGACGATGAACCCGAGTTTCCATTTTTAAAAGACGGTACCCACGTACGTTCAGTGGACTGGAATGAAGATAGCGGTACGACAGTAGCTAATCCGGGTGCCTGGCCACTGGAAGAATTATGGGCGGCCTATATTGATGATCCTGAAGGTCATTTGTTAACGCCTCACGTCGGTGGACGTCGTTGTATTATGGACTGGCATCATCCTGAGTTAGAAAAATTAATTGAAATTGGTTCTGCCTGGGGTCACTTTGGCTGGTTGTACCAGGATGCCATGGAACGTGGATACAAGATCGGTGCAAGTATGGCCGGTGATGAACATCGTGGTCGTTGCGGTGGCGGTGTACCAGGTACAGCCGTATTCGGCACAAAAGGTGGCATCTCCGGTGTTATCTCACCAGAATTATCACGCAAGGCCATAGGTATTGCGTTACGAGAACGTCATACCTTTGCCTCAACTGGCGAGCGTACCTTCGGTTTGACCACTTGTGGCAAACACATGATGGGTGACGAGTTCGAACATCAAGGTGCGGCACAGGTAAATTATCGCTTCCTCGGTGATGCAGGCTGGGATGAACTCATAGCCTATGATCAGGACGGTGAGATTTGGCGACGTGACCTGCAAAAAGAGTTAGGTTATTCCGAGCGTAAAGTTCGATTCCGCTGGGGTGGTGCACGTATCAAAGACCGTTATCGTTGGGCGGTTTGGAAAGGTAAGATCACCATTACAAACGCAGTCATCAACGAGTTTGTTGGCCTTGGTTTTGAGCACAAGGAAGAAACCTGCTGGCGTGAAACTACTACAACAGTGGGCTTCAAGAGTGATACCTATGGTGACGTTGATGCGATCGAAATGGATGTCTCGCATCTGGCAACAGCGCAGATCAAGATTGAAGGGACGATTGATGGATATGTAAAAGTAGGTGACCCTTTAAAAGGAAATCCGTTTGTACATTGTCCAACCTTCACATGGGAATTTACCGGTGAAGAGTTACTGGAAGCGGCACGCTTGAAAAAAGATTTACCGGGCGTGGAAATGTTTTTGGCAATGGAACGCATGAGTGATTCAGACGCACCACGTGAAGTGACGGGTAATTTTGAAGTGAGCCCTAAAAATGGTCCGCATGGACATCGCCCTGTTTACATGGTTGCGCGACAGATCGATGATGCAAAAATCTGGACGTCAGCGCTGTTTATGAAATTTAAATAACGGCCCGCCCGTATAAAGTTACCTCGCCCGTAATTGGGTGAGGTAATGTCTGTTTTTTTTTCAACAAATCGAAATTTACTAGCTGAAATTTAATTTATTGAAGGCATCGATTAAATTGAATAGGGTGCCGTAATTAAAATCAATAAATTGCATAAGTACGATATTAACTAGAAGTGGTAGTTCGGGATCTATAGAACTAACAGCCGTTTCCAACCCAGGTGGCCTTGGGCATATTTCATAACACGACTTTTTTGAGTTAAATGAGCATGAGAAACACTATTAGTGACACTCAGGAGTAGCTCCTGGATTAAAACTGGATTAAGGCGGAGGCCAGCCAGGCTAACACCGCAAAAAGAATCAATAATTTACTGACCGTGTAAAGCGGCTTATTCCAGGCTTTAAATCTTTTCAAAAAAGCCTTGTACATATTGAGATAACGCCCCAGCTTATTTCCGAAGCCTGTTTTGTTGGTATCTATATTATCTATGGCGAATAAATTATTGAAAAAACGACCAAACTGAAAATATATTTTTTGCACCAATTTTATTTTTAGCGGCCTATCAACATCGGTCATTAAAATTATACGTGGCTTAGCACTATTGTTATATGCGCTATGAAAATAGGTTTCATCAAATAAAATACTCTCACCATCTGCCCACTTATAATCTTCACCATTAACAAAAATACCCGACTCATCAGAATTAGGTGTACTCAAACCCAAAGAATAACGTAGACTAAATGCAAACGGGTCATGGTGATTATTAATTTTTTTACCTGGATTTAAACACGCAAACAAGGCCAGATTCATCGACGGTACTTGATCAATCAAGGCCATAGTTTTAGGCGCCAATTCATAAGCTGATGGAATATCACTGTCGTAATTTTTTAAATAAAAACTTGTCCAACGGTTATCTTTATAGAAACTACTGGCAGGCAGATCATCTTTAATGGCGATAAGGCCGTTTTCATACAAAACCAGGGCTTCGTCACGGATATCTCGCCAATTATCTTCAATCAGTTTAAGTTCAGGAAAATAACTCGTATCAACACGATGAGTTAATGGTATTTTTGATAACAGGTAGGCGGGAATATTAAATGGCACCATAAAGGTTGAAAAGTCACTCAGCTGGCGTTCTAACGTAAAACTTTTTTTATTGCGTATGCGCACAAAAACAATGCTCGCCACATAAACAACAATCAGAAAAACAATGGTTAACATAACACTCTCTGATAATAAGGTGACTTATTCGAACACAAATCCGATATAAAGTTTAACCGTAAGTACCCAATTAATAAAGAGGGGGATACCATGGTTCGCGGCTGAAAGGGAAACTACCTTCGTAGCTGATAAATTAGCAGCAGAGCAAGCAGCGCCATAATATGATTACTTAAGCATTCATTAACGGGACCGGTAACGGCATGTAACAATTTAACATATTTTTTACCGGAATGGATATCCATAAAGTAACTGTCAATGTCAGTGGCAATGGTCTGGCTGCAGGGGGGATAATCCATCGTCAGCCACAACACGGTTGTTCCCGGCAGATGGTCAGCAGGGCCTGCCTTCTACCGTGACCTATGATATATAATTGTACCGATAGTGATCCATTGAATAATTGCGCCCCTGTTAATCAGACGGTGATAGCGATGAATAATACCGTTGGTACTGCCCATGCTGGCCTGGGTCTGGGCGGTGGAGTTTTTCTCATAGGCTCAATTCTGATGGGTGGTTTTTACAGCAGGAAGCAAATTGTCCTGATGGTGGCTGCCATTATTATTTCATCCGCTTTTCTGAGCGCATGTTCAAGCCAAAGTAGCAATCTGTCCTACACTACTACAGGATTGAACTCGGGCACCACATACTATTGGGTTGTTGTCGCCAAAGACAACAACAGGGGTACAACACCCAGTGTAGTGTGGAGTTATACAATTCAGTAGCGGAGTTATACAGGGTGGACGATGTCCACCCTGTATTATTTTACAGTGATAAAGGATTTATCATCCTGATGACCGCTTACTCATAATAGATGTGAAAAGTCAGGGGCAACATGTCATTCATTTCAGTTACACATGAATGCTTATGGCCTTCGAATAGTAATTTTTTCTGCGGCGAGTGCGACGGTGCCGTCAGGGTCATTACCAGTACCGGGGATCCGGTGGTGATCGAGCCGCGTGCTTAACTGGTACCGGGTGCTCAATTATTACGTTGAGAGACTGTTATGTAAAAAGTCGATTAATTCAAAGTAACCCCTAAAGCGGATGTTTAGTCGAAATCTTGTTTCCAATGGCAGCAGCGGTAATATTGGGCATATTGATCATCATCAACCTCGCGGGTATTCGCCAGCCTTTGTCGTATTTCTTGCTCGGGAGTCTGTTGTGGTTTGTTTTACTCAAGTCAGGCCTGCATTGCCTTACCAGACTTCTCCACCAGCACCATCACTACGTCCACACCGTCCCTTTTTGCGTAGTCTATGATGAATCGAAAGCTCGTGTTTTAAAGGTTGCTTTAAAACAACTGCCTTCCCAAAGCGAGAAGGTAAAAATACTAAGAGATACGATTTTCAAAGCACTTAAAGCTGGATACTCATGTAGTAAGTCTAATCAAAATTGAATAAGCTGAGTCAATGATGTAAATTTATTATAATATATAGTTAATCATGTCATGACCTTATTACACACTCTCAAATAGGAGGGTATTAATGCGACATACTATCTACCTGTCATTGTTTTTAGCTGCATTTTGGTTGCTTATTTCAGATTATAATACCGTCCTTATACTATCGCTTGGTGTGGTCTCCGTCACCTTTGTTCTGTTTGTAGCACACCGTATGGATGTAGTCGACCAGGAATCTCAGCCCTTGCATCTGACGATCAATCTTCCCGGTTTCTATGCCTGGCTTGTTAAAGAAATTATTCTCGCCAATATTTCGGTTGTAAAACATATCTGGCTTGGCAACAAAACTATTTCACCTACTCTGAAAACCATTAAAGCGAGCCAAAAGACGGATATAGGAAAAGTCATCTACGCAAATTCTATTACGTTGACGCCGGGTACGGTTTCCATAGCTCTGGAGGATGATAAAATTTTGGTACATGCTTTGTTATGTGAATCGATAAAAGATCTGGAAACTGGTGAAATGGATCAGCGAGTTACTAAACTGGAAAAACAATGCTTATAGCTGCAACCTTAGCCATTCTTGTTGTCATGATCATGGCGATCATTCGAGCAGTCATGGGACCTACACTCTACGATCGTATACTCGCCGTTAATATGTTTGGTACTAAGACGGTTCTACTTATTTCATTGTTAGGTTTTGTGATGGGACGGCCGGAATTTTTAGATATTGCTATCGTCTATGCCCTGATTAATTTTGTCAGCGTGATTGGCATATTGCGCCATTCGGGCAATTCCATATTTAAAACTCCGCCGCCAGCAGAAAAAGAAATGGAAAAAAATTCATAATGGATATTTTGATGAATATAAGTAGTGCACTATTTTTATTAATAGGCAGCTTTTTGTGTATATCGGGTGGCGTGGGTATTTTGCGGTTTCCAGATTTCTATACTCGAATGCATGCAGTAGGTGTGACCGAGACTTTAGCAACTGCGATGATTTTAATTGGGCTAATGTTGCAAAATCCAGACAACATCGTGATAGTAAAACTCATCATAATTTTATTAATGACACTGTTCATTAGTCCAACAGCAAGCCACGCATTAGCCAAAGCGGCAATGCACAATGACCTCAAGCCTGAGCTTAACAAGAAAGAAGATAATGAGAAGGTGAAGTCATCGAATTCCTGATTGATATAGTACTATTGGCCTTGCTGGTGGTTGTTGCCATTGCCATTGTCAGGTTGAAAGATCTGCTTGCGGTCATTATGCTATCGGGCATTTACGGTCTGTTATCAGCCAGTTTTTTTGTCGCCATGGATGCGGTGGATGTAGCATTTACAGAAGCATCTGTGGGTGCGGGTATATCCACCTTGCTCATGCTGGTGGCGATTACCATGACAGGACGTTCAGAGCATCCCGCACGCCATAAACCTGTATTAGCTTTAATTGTGGTATTTATCACTGGCATCCTGTTGATCTACGGCACCCTGGATATGCCCTATTTTGGCTCTGCACAAGCACCTGTTCATCTCCATGTTGCACCACGCTACATTAACGATTCCATGCAGGAAATTGGAGTACCCAATATCGTGACTTCTGTACTCGCAAGTTATAGAGCGTTCGATACTTTTGGTGAGGTGGTGGTCATCTTTACCGCAGGTATAGGGGTATTGGCGCTTCTATCGGTGGTACGTCGTCCTGAAGATATTACAAAAATCGATTCGCTCAATGATTTAATGCATGCAGAGCATTTAATTCTTAGAATTGTCGTTAAAATACTGATCCCGTTTATTTTACTGTATGCACTTTATGTCCAGTTTCACGGGGATTATGGGCCTGGCGGTGGATTTCAGGCAGGTGTGATATTTGCTTCAGCCATTTTCCTGTATGCCATGCTGTTCGGTATGAACACCGCACGTCGAGTGATTAATCAGTCAGTCGTTCAGTTTTTTGCTGCCATCGGTGTGTTGTTATATGGCAGTGTCGGAGTGGTTTCCCTGTTAAACGGCAAAAATTTTCTTGATTACAGTGCCTTATCTACTGACCCCATCGCCGGCCAACATCTGGGCATACTTTTAATTGAGCTGGGAGTGGGCCTCACGGTTGCATCGGTTATGGTCATTATCTTTTTCAACTTTGAGGGCCGCAGAGAAAATTCACAGAGCCTGGAAAATAAAAACAAGGAAAATAAAAAAGCGTAATGTTAATGGGACTCTATAACTACTGGGTTGTGGTGGTGCTGATGATGGTCGGGTTTTACATCGTTATCGCCCATGGCAATCTGATTAAGAAGATAGTTGGGTTAAGCATTTTCCAAACATCAGTTTTTATCTTTTATATCAGCATGGCTAAGGTCGATGGTGGCACCGCGCCTATTTTGGCCGAGGGGATAAGCCAATATTCAAATCCATTACCGCATGTTTTGATTCTCACCGCAATTGTAGTCGGCATTGCCACCACAGCTGTTGGGCTCGCGCTGGCTGTACGCATTAAAGAGGCCTATGGAAGTATCGAAGAAGAAGAAATACAAAAAAAGGATAACCTCGATTGTTAGTACATTTGCCGATTTTGCAAGTCATTGTACCGCTGATGGCCGCACCTCTGTGTCTGCTTCTAACACGACCACGCCTGGTATGGTTATTTACCTTGATAGTCAGTGGTTTAGCATTTCTGATCAGCAGCCTTTTATTACAACAGGTAATGACTTCGGGCACTATTATTTATCAACTGGGTGGTTGGGATGCGCCCTGGGGTATTGAATACCGTATTGATCAGCTCAGTGCATTGCTGTTACTGATTATTTCAGGGCTCAGTACGGTAGTACTACTTGCAGCTCATACCAGTATTAGAAAGGAAATTCCCGCAGACCGGTACACGCTTTTTTACATTTTGTACCTGTTATCCCTGGCCGGGATGCTTGGCATCGTGGCGACAGCAGATGCTTTTAATGTTTTTGTATTCCTGGAGATATCCTCTCTCTCAGCTTACGCACTGATCGCACTGGGCAAAGATAGACGTGCACTTTGGGCCTCTTATCAATATTTGATTATGGGTACCATTGGTGCCACCTTTATTTTGATTGGTATCGGTTTAATGTATCAAATGACCGGCACCCTGAATATGTATGACCTCTCTCAACGTCTTCCGGAGGTGGAGCATACGCGAACTGTTTTTACTGCTTTTGCCTTTGTTATCGTTGGTGTCTGTCTGAAATTAGCCCTGTTTCCACTCCATCTGTGGCTGCCTAATGCCTATGCCTATGCCCCTTCAATAGTGACGGCTTTTTTCGCGGCTACTGCGACAAAAGTTGCTATTTATTTACTTATTCGTTTTACCTTCTCAGTATTTGGCCTTTCCTTTTCTTTTACCGCCTTACCCCTGCAGATCTTGTTCCTGGTACTTGGTTTAGCTGGAATATTTGCAGCCTCAACTTCGGCTATCTATCAAAAAAATGTCAAGCATCTGTTTGCCTATTCAAGCATTGCTCAGATTGGCTACATGATCGTGGGTTTCAGTATTAGTACAGCGACCGGTCTAATGGCGACCTTATTGCATTTGTTTAACCACGCTTTGATGAAAAGTGCCCTGTTTTTAGCCCTGGGTGCCGTGATGTACCGTATAGGTAGCGTTCAATTGAACCAGTTTCAGGGCTTAGGCCGTCAAATGCCTCTCACTATGGCAGCAATTGTTATAGGCGGTTTAAGCCTAATAGGGGTACCACTCACGGTAGGTTTTGTCAGCAAATGGTATCTGATCCTGGCCTCAATTGAAAATGGCTGGTGGCCAGTCGCGGTGCTCATTCTGTTAGGCTCGCTATTGGCCATCGTTTATGTGTGGCGCATCGTTGAAGTGGCCTATTTTAAACCACCAGTAGCCGGTAGAGAAACCATTAACGAGGCACCGCTGTCATTCCTGATACCCATCTGGATACTGGTAACAGCCAACATTTATTTCGGTATAGACACGCGTCTTAGTGTTCAGGTAGCACAGGCCGCTTCCCAGAGTTTGTTTGGAGTAAGTCCATGAGTTTTTCTCTGGAGACTATGCTACAGCTCAGCATCATCTTGCCCATGTTAGCGACGGTGGGCATTGTGGCAACGGGACACAAACCTAATCTGCGCGAGGGAGTGACGATTAGTGTCTCTTTAGTGTTGTTATATTTTGTGATCAACCTTTACCAGGGCATCAAACAAGGTGAGAGCATCAGTGTGCAATGGTGGGAGATTCTACCGGGATTACAGTTGAGCTTTAACATTGAATCACTGGGAATGATTTTCGCTTTAATTGCCAGTTTCCTCTGGCTCGTCACAACGGTTTATGCCATCGGTTATATGCGCAGCCACAACGAGCAGAATCAAACCCGATTCTACACCTGTTTTGCCATTGCCATTGGCAGCGTGATGGGCATTGCTTTTGCTGGCAACCTGTTCACCTTGTTTATCTTTTACGAAGTGTTGACTCTGTCTACCTATCCATTGGTCACCCATGCGGGGACAGCGGAGGCAAAAAGGGGAGGCCGAATTTATCTCGGTATCTTGCTCAGCACTTCAATTGTCTTTTTCCTCTTAGCAATCGTCAGCACCTGGTTTGTGGCCGGCACATTGGACTTTAAACCTGGCGGTGTGTTTGAGTCTAATGTCAATTTAACCGTTGCGGGTGTGATACTGGTGCTGTTTATTTTTGGTATTGGTAAGGCCGCGATAATGCCGTTTCATCGATGGCTACCCGCGGCAATGGTCGCGCCAACGCCAGTAAGCGCCCTGCTGCATGCCGTAGCCGTGGTAAAAGCCGGTGTTTTTACCGTATTAAAAGTCTGTGTGTTTATTTTTGGGATTGATTTATTGGCGGTGCTGCCAACCACGCAGTTCTTACTCTACCTGGCAGGTGCATCCGTATTACTGGCCTCACTGGTTGCCATGCGGCAAGACAATTTAAAAGCCAGGTTGGCATACTCAACAGTAAGTCAACTAGGCTATGTCACCATTGGTGCATTGCTGGCAACGTCATCTGGTGTTATCGGCAGCTCGATGCATATTGGTATGCATGCTTTTGGTAAAATCACCCTGTTTTTCTGCGCAGGCGCCATTCTGGTCGCTGCACACAAATCAAAAATAAGTGAAATGAGGGGGCTTGGTCGGCAGATGCCCATTACCATGGCGGCATTTTTTATTGCCAGCCTCTGTATTATTGGTGTACCACCTGCCGGGGGCACCTGGAGTAAGTGGTTTTTGTTAATGGGGACCATGGAGGCTGAGCAATGGATTATTATGTCTGTACTTATGATCAGCTCTTTGCTGAACATCGCCTATCTATTACCCATACCTTTACGTGCCTTTTTTCCAGGGTCTGAGACGCCCTCTGTTAATGTCGAGATAAAGGAAGCGCCGCTACCCTCATTAATCGCCTTGTGTATTACCTCTTTAGGCTGTGTGATCCTTTTTGTATATCCACAACCCTTATATGAATTAGCTAATGCCATTTTGACAGCACCTGGATTAACTCATGGACAATGAAAAAAAATATATTTTTGATAATCCCAAAAATGTAAAACGTATTTTGACTGTTCTCTACGGCTGTTGCGCCTTGCTTTTTGCGCTGGACTTTGTGATCCATCGTCACGTCATACACAGCTGGGAAAATCTTTGGGGTTTCTATCCGCTATATGGTTTTGTTGGCTGCGTCGTCCTGGTACTTGTCGCCACATGGATGCGTACATTTCTTATGCGCCCGAAAGACTACTATGCAAATGAAGGTAAAACAGAGCTTGATGATAAGTCCGATACTAAAAAAATATCCGGCATTGATTCAAAAAATAACAATGAAATAGGTGGTTCCGATGTGGATGCTTGAGATACCCCCGTTTCTGCCTTTTTTTGTCGGCGCTCTGATTGCCGCGTTCACCCATGGAACGCTACGTAATGTAATCATGATAGCTACGCCTGTCTTGAGCGCCCTTCATCTCTGGATGGTGCCTGAGGGTATTCATTTACAGTTTGCTTTCCTCGATTATCAGCTCATTCCTTACCGCGCTGACAAGCTGAGTCTTATGTTTGGCTATGTATTTCATATCGCCGCGTTTATTGCCATTATCTACTCTCTACACGTTCGCGATACTATGCAACAGGTGGCGGCTATGTTGTATGCGGGCAGTGGACTGGGTGCTGTTTTTGCTGGTGACTTATTAACTTTATTTGTCTTCTGGGAATTGCTGGCATTTACATCAGTATTTTTGATCTGGGCGAGGAGAACCCAGCGATCCTATGTCGCAGGCATGCGTTATCTCATTATTCAGGTTTTATCCGGTGTGATCCTTCTTGCAGGTACACTATTTTATGCGGCAGAAAATGGATCTTTAGAATTTGGCCATATTGGCCTGGAAGGTATTGCAGGATGGCTAATATTTATCGCCTTTGGCATTAAGTGCGCCTTTCCCATGGCGCACAACTGGCTTACTGATGCCTACCCCGAGGCCACTGTCACGGGTACTGTTTTTCTTAGTGCATTTACCACCAAAGTGGCCGTTTATGCATTAGCGCGAGGATACCCTGGTACGGAGTTGCTGGTTTATATTGGCGCGGCGATGACGTGTTTCCCTATCTTTTTCGCGGTGATTGAAAATGATCTGCGCCGGGTGTTGGCCTACAGTCTGATCAATCAGGTGGGATTTATGGTGGTTGGTATCGGTATCGGTACCGCGCTTGCCATCAACGGTGCGGTTTCACATGCTTTCAATGATGTCATTTTTAAAGGCTTGTTGTTTATGACCATGGGCGCGGTGTTACATATGACAGGTCGTATCAATGGCTCAGATTTAGGTGGACTCTATAAAACCATGCCAAAAACGACGGTGCTGTGTATTGTCGGGGCTGCATCAATTTCGGCTTTTCCCTTGTTCAGTGGCTTCGTCAGCAAATCCATGGTGATGTCTGCGGCACTGGAAGAGGGTTTTGACTGGATATGGTTGATGCTGTTGTTTGCCTCAGCCGGTGTGTTTCATCATGCAGGCATTAAAATTCCCTATTTTGCGTTCTTCGCACATGACTCAGGTATCCGCGCGAGTGACCCGCCCAATAATATGTTATTGGCGATGCTGATTGCTGCCGTACTTTGTATTGCCATAGGTGTTTATCCATCGGCACTGTACTCGTTGTTGCCCTACGACACGGGTTACAATCCTTATGATGCAACCCATGTATTAGCACAAACTCAATTGCTATTCTTCTCGGCACTGGCCTTTGTCTGGCTTAACCTCAGAGGCATGTATCCCCCTGAATTACGTTCCACAAATCTGGATTTTGACTGGATCTATCGCCGAGCCTTTCCAGTCGCATTACAAAATATGTTCTCGGTTATATGGAAGATAGACCATGCGTTACGTCAGGCGTTTCTCGTAAGACTGAACCAGGGGCTGGCCTTACTTTCTCGAAGACACGAGGGAATCAGTAGTTTACTTTCACGCACATATCCTGCTGGAAGTATGGTGATGTGGGTTGCTGTGATTCTTGCAACCTATTTATTTCTTAGTTTTATTACGCATTAATACAACGTCTTTAGCACGCGATTTTATCTTCGTTATGTGTTTTTGACACAAAGGAAAGTTTTACAAAACTAACTTAACCTTCAGCAATCAACTCGATCGAGTGTTTCACTGGTGCCGGACATTCCCGTGCAGTTTCAGTTATCGTCGCTACTGCGGGATGGGAAATTTTTCGTTCTACTGAAATAGCTTAGAATTGTTAGTGTATTTTATTAGTTTACCAATTATCACTACGTTAGATTGCTTTTTAACTTCCTCTGTTATTGGGGTTGGTGCGATAAATACACCAGCCCCTGTTTGACCAAAAGCCTTCATTAAGGCACTATCGTCAAATTCTCCGACAATACGTGGATAAATATGCTGATTATTAAGCCATTCTAGAAGACGACTACGTACTACAGTCATTTCACCTGGCAACAATAATGGCATGCCATTGAGATTTTGCGGGAAGTATTTGTTGAGCTTTCGTGCAAGCTTGGCTGTTGAAAAAATTATACCGCAGTCGCCAAGTGGATGGTTGAATACACGTACATTGACGCTTGATGGAATCGGCCCATCTGCAATAATGAGATCAACTTTGTGTAGTGCTAACTCTGTTAATAATGAACCGACAGAACCCTCTCGACATATTAAGCGCAGCAGACAAATGCTGCCATGTTCAGGTGATACTTCCAAAATTGTCTGATGTCGCTATTGAAGATACAGAGGTTGATCTCTATATAGTTATCGACCGAGCCGTTCAGCATGCTGGACGTACGGTTGGTCGCCGGCTAGCACGACAACGTGATAATGAACGTTTTTCAGCGAAGCAAGATATGAAAATGATAACGGAATAGGAATATTAAATTTCAGGTAAAATATAACGAGATATTTTATCTGCCAATAGAGTTGTTCGTAATATTTATTTAAAAGGCTAAAACGGGTAAAGCAATGAAACGAATTATGTTATTTATTTTGACCAATATTGCCATTATGGTCGTACTGAGTATTACTTTGAGGTTGTTAGGCGTTGACAGTATATTAGCGGAGAATGGCTCAGACCTTAATATACAGGCGTTAGTCATACTATCCGGTGTGATTGGTTTTGGTGGTTCATTCATTTCCTTATTAATATCTAAATGGATGGCAAAACGAATGACAGGTGCGGTGGTGATTACCAATCCGAGTACGAATATGGAAAGATGGTTAATCAGTACCGTTGAAAAACAGTCAAAAATTGTTGGAATAAAAATGCCGGAAGTGGCTATTTTCCCATCGCCTGCGATGAATGCCTTCGCTACTGGCGCCAGAAAGAATAATGCCTTAATGGCGGTGTCTCAAGGCTTATTAGATAATATGACACAAGGGGAAATTGAGGCTGTTGTCGGACATGAAATGAGCCATATTGCCAATGGCGATATGGTGACGCTGGCTTTGATCCAAGGGGTGGTTAATACTTTTGTTGTCTTTTTGTCACGCGTTATCGGTCACCTTGTTGACCGTGTGATATTAAAAAATAATCAGGGTCATGGCATTGGCTACTTTGTGAGTGTGTTGGTGGCACAGGTTGTTTTATCCATACTTGCATCAACCATTGTGATGTATTTTTCCAGGAAACGTGAATTTATTGCCGATACTGGTGGCGCTGATTTAGCGGGGCACCAAAACATGATTAATGCCCTCAAGCGCCTTGGGCAAGTGGAACCCGAAGCTTTACCAGAACAAATGGCTGCTTTTGGTATTAATGATAAAGGTGGCATTATGGCATTATTTTCATCACATCCACCTATTGAAGCAAGGATAGTGGCATTGGAAAAGCGGGCTGCAAGTCGTTCGTAAAAAAGGACCGCGGGTCTTTTTTCTGTAAATTGAAGATCGATTATTTAGATAGTGATTCATGCTAATTTATTGCTATCTTATAGTTTAAGTTTGAAGACGGTGAGATTTACGCTAGTCAACAATGTATGTTGTAATGTTTTAACATCTAAAGGTGTATTTACACTAACCTATTAATTCTTTAATCAGGAAGTTATTTCATGATAGACGCAGTAACAGCACTCAAACGCTTACAAGAAGGTAATTTACGTTTTGTTAATGGACTACGTTCCGTTGAAACCATGATGACGCACGTTAAACGAGAAGCACTAACCGCAGGGCAAGAACCATTTGCTGTGATATTAGGTTGTTCAGATTCACGCGTGCCAGCAGAGATCGTCTTTGAGCAGGGTTTAGGTGATCTGTTTGTAATACGTGTGGCCGGTAATGTCGTTGCACCGTCACAGATTGGCAGTGTCGAGTTTGCAGTTTCGCAATTTAAAACTCGTCTGGTCGTTGTTATGGGGCATTCACAATGTGGTGCAATCTGTGCAACGGTAGAAGAAATGAAGCGCCCTAGCAACGAACAGTCGCAGAATATTAAAGCGATTGTTGATCGCATTCGTCCGTCGGTTGAACCATTTAAAGCGACTGAGTTATGGAATGATGATAAAGCATTGATCGAACAGTCAGTGCGAGCAAATGTCCGTGCGTCGGTTAATCAGTTAAGACATGGTTCCTCTATTCTGGAAAATCTAAGTGACAATGAAGGGTTATTAATTGTCGGTGCGGAGTATTCATTGGAAACAGGCGAAGTGGAATTTTTTGAAGGACTGCCTGCAGACGTTTAAGCAAGCCCGTGTTGCTGGTAAACTTTGCTGGCGTTATCTGACAGCATGAATTCCCTGAACGCCTCTCCCCACGCGCCACCATCGTTTACCAACCCTATATAATAGGTAGTAGTCTCATTCGCCTGGGAAAATTCAGGTGAATTGGCAGTTCCGTTAAAAGGAATGAGCTCAAAAAGCTCGGGAAAAATACGGCAGTAGCGTAGTGCCAGGTGATAATAAACAACAGCGACATCGGCTTGATTACTAAATATAGCTTGTGGGCACTCACGGTGGTGAATCTGTTCGCCAAACACGGCAGAGTCTATTTTTGATTGATAACGTGTTGTATCCAACCCCTGTTCATCAGCAACGCCGAGTATCGTGTCTCGATAGACATCATGACTGGCCTTTTCGGAGACAGGGTTAGAGATGAACAGGCGGATATCATCACGCAGCAGGTCTTTAATATGGTTAATATTTTTCGGGTTGGATTTGTTTACCAGCATTACATTTCCCAAACTATGGGCGAACGGAACAAAATCGTTAATGATGGACTCAGACTGAAGCCCCTGCATGATGTTGTCGGGGCTGATGAAGACATCGGGCCGCGCAGGCAGGTTCAGGTTGCCTAACTGTAAAGAGCCCCGCTTTGTTGCATTAACGATCACACTCGGTGGAGTGGTGGCATAGAAAATATCGATCACATCCGGATGTTGGCGTATGAACTCCTGGCAACAGGCTTCCAGGGCCATGTGGTGGTTGCCGTCAGAAAATACCGTGAGCCTGGCCCGGGTCGGGTCTCCATGGAAATCGAGGCAAATATTTGAGCCGGCATGTCGCCAGTTATGGGCTATGGTATCAGCGCCGCAGGCAGACTCATTTGGCCACAAAAGGGGGTTGTTCGAGATTGATACCATGCCTCAGCTTACCAAACCTGGGGCATGGAACAAGTGATTTTTCCTTTGCTATAAGGTGGTTATGTCAGCTTGAAATATTAACAAATTCTAATATTTTCATTTACCCTGAGAGTCTGAAGGGGTATAATATGTCGTCCCGTTTACCTAGCTAACGGGATTTTCGCGACTATCTTATAGCTGCGCGCTACTTGTAAACCAGATGGATCTCACGCACGAGTAGCTTCATGACGAACTTATAACAACATTATTTATGTGTTTTTACATGTTTGCATAGACACTTGTCGCTGTATTGAATCGATTTTGTATTATTGAGGAGAGAATTTTGGAAAAGTTACTGCAAGGCCCTAATCTCAAGCGCATTATTGCTGCTGTTATTTTTACTCTCCTGGGCGTTTATCTCGCCGATGTGGTGCCAACGGTTGAAATAGCCTGGGTCATCGCTATCCTGTTACTGACCATTTATCTATTTGTGTTTGAAATCGTCGGGGTTGATGTCGCCGCTGTCTCAATCATGGTGTTGATTGGTTTAACCTCGCTGTTGGCACCCATGATGGGCATTGAAAAAGGCCTGGTTGATAACAGACATCTATTCGATGGCTTTGGCAGTAACGCCGTGATGTCGATTGTTGCCGTTATGATTATCGGCGCCGGACTGGATAAAACCGGCCTGATGAGTAAAGTTGCTTCCTTTATATTAAAGGTTGGCGGTAAGACAGAAGGACGTATTATTCCGATTATCTCCAGTACGGTTGCAATCATTTCTTCGTTTATGCAAAACGTTGGTGCCGCCGCGTTATTTCTGCCAGTAGTTAGTCGAATTTCTGCACGCTCTGGGTTGCCAATGTCACGACTGCTGATGCCAATGGGCTTCTGTGCCATTCTCGGTGGCACAATCACCATGGTTGGTTCCAGCCCGTTGATTCTCTTGAATGATCTTATCTTAACCTCAAACAAGGCATTGCCAGCAACACAGCAAATGGACACATGGTCATTATTTTCGGTGACGCCAATTGGTCTGGTCATGGTAGCCGTGGGTATTCTTTATTTTGTCGTAGCGGGTCGTTTTGTTTTGCCAACAAACAAGGAAGAGAAAGGCAGCACCAAGGCAGCCAATGCAATGGATTATTTTCAGGAATTATATGGCCTGGATTACACGCTTTCAGAGATCGAGATTCCTAAAGACAGTCCCTTGATTGGCAGAAATGTTCTTGAAATTGAGCAGGAATACAGAGTACGTGTTGTTGCTATTTGCGAAGGCAAACAAGAGCCTGTCTGGCCACACCGTGAATCAGAATTGATCGCAGGTAATACGATTGCAATATTGGCTGCACCTGCGGGCCTGTCAAGATTTTCTGAGGCAGGCAAGTTAAATGCCAAAATTGATCTGCAGACGTTCACCGATTTATTATCAGCAACACGTGCAGGTGTTGCAGAGGTGGTAATACCGCCAGGATCTAAATTGATTGGTGATTCAGCAATCGATTTATGGATGAGAAAAACATATGGTCTGGCAATCATGGCTATTCACCGTGGTGGTGAAACCATTACGGAGGCTGTACGTAATACACCTTTTGAAGCAGGCGATACCTTGGTAGGACATATCACCTGGGATGCCCTGGCGCGTTTGGAGAAAGATCGTAACTTTGTCGTAGTGACTACCGAATACCCTCATGAAGACCTGCGTCCACATAAAGTTGGCTGGGCCGGCATTTTCTTTTTTATTGCATTATGTCTGGTTATCTTTAGTGATCTGCGCTTATCGGTCAGTTTGTTGTTTGGCGCTGTTGGTATGATTGTATCGGGTGTTATAAAAGTTGAAGAGGCCTATGAAGCGGTTAGCTGGAAGACCGTTTTTCTGTTAGCGAGTTTAATACCGTTAGGTCTTGCCGTTGAAACGTCAGGAACAGCTAAATTTATTGCAGAACAAACCTTGAGTCTGTTTGGTGAGAACCCGGTTATCTGGCAAGTACAATTAGCCATTGCTATATTGGCTACTTTCTTTACGTTGGTCATGTCGAATGTGGGCGCAACGGTTTTATTAGTGCCACTGGCCGTTAACATTGCTATTGGTGCAAATGCTGACCCTGCCATCTTCGCCCTGACGGTTGCGATTGCAACATCAAATTCATTCCTGATTCCAACGCATCAGGTAAATGCATTAATTATGGGTCCAGGTGGTTACCGAGTACCTGATTTCATGAAGGCAGGTGGCATCATGACTATCTTGTTCCTGGTTGTGATGATGGTAATGATGAACGTCATTTTTTAAATATTAAAGAAAGTCATTGAACGGGGTAATTAACATTACTCCGTTTGTTTTTTACAGGTAAATAAACATGAAAAATATTTTATCGGCAATCGCTTTATTTCTTTTGCCTGGTATTGCATTTGCTTCAGCGAGTCAGGGGAAAACTCTGGATCTAACAACACATACAGTTGGTTACATTGCGCTCGGCCTTTTCGTTATTGCATACCTGTTTGTTATGGCTGAAGAGTTTACGCATTTACGTAAATCAAAACCAGTCATCCTTGTTGCGGGTATCATCTGGGCAATGATAGCGTATGTCTATGCCAGTAACGGGATGACACACGCAGCAGAAATTGCGGTACGTCACAATCTGTTGGAATATGCAGAGCTGATGTTGTTCTTGCTCGTCGCCATGACTTATATCAACGCCATGGCCGAGCGTAGTGTGTTTGATGCATTGCGATCATGGCTGATCAATAAAGGTTTTGGTTTCCGGCAGGTATTCTGGTTGACAGGAATACTCGCATTCTTCATTTCACCCATTGCTGATAATTTAACCACGGCGCTTTTGATGGCAGCAGTTGTTGTAGCGGTTGGCGGTGATAATACTCGTTTTATGTCGCTATCACTGATCAATATCGTTGTTGCGGCGAATGCAGGTGGTGCTTTTAGTCCCTTCGGTGATATCACGACATTAATGGTATGGCAGAAAGGCATTGTCGAGTTCAGTGGTTTCTTTGCCCTGTTTGTTCCTGCGGCAGTCAATTTTCTGGTCCCCGCGATCATCATGCATTTTGCAGTACCGAATGAAAAACCGACAGCCAACAGTGAGGTTGTTACAATGAAACGAGGTGCGATTATTATCATTGTATTATTCCTCTTTACCATTATCACGGCTGTGAGTTTCCACAACTTCCTGCATTTACCGCCGGTATTGGGAATGCTCACAGGTCTGGCCTATTTACAGTTTTTTGGTTATTACCTGAAAAAGACACACAATGCTGCTGCATCACCTATGGATGCAGACAAGGTAAACGAGACTATTGGTGATGTGGTGCCATTCGATATATTTAATAAAATTGCCCGTGCAGAATGGGATACATTGTTGTTTTTCTACGGTGTCATTCTTGCTGTCGGCGGTCTTGGTTTCATTGGATATTTATCAATGGCGTCGGATGTTATGTATAACCAGTGGGGTCCAACTTCGGCCAATATAGCCGTTGGTGTCCTGTCTGCGATAGTAGACAACATACCTGTTATGTTTGCTGTATTAACCATGAACCCTGAAATGAGCCAGGGACAATGGTTGCTGGTCACACTCACAGCGGGTGTAGGCGGATCATTGTTATCAATAGGCTCTGCGGCAGGTGTTGCGCTTATGGGCCAGGCACGTGGTATTTATACCTTTTTTGCACATCTTAAATGGTCATGGGCAATCGGACTGGGTTACGTGTTAAGTATCTGGGTGCATATGTGGATTAATGCCAGTCAGTTCTGATTGACGTGTGACTAAATTTTTTATACAAGAGCAGCCTTTGCCTGCTCTTGTATTGTGGTATTCGTTTCTCAGTACGTCTCATCGATATCCGAGGTAATGTATAGCGGGTCGATTGATCCTACCTATGCAAATGTATTCGTGGGTATATTGTCTGCGACTGTTGATAACATCCCTGTCATGTTTGCTGTTCTTACCATGAACCCTGAAATGAGCCAGGGACAGTGGTTACTCGTCACGCTCACAGCGGGTGTAGGCGGATCATTGTTATCAATAGGCTCTGCGGCAGGTGTTGCGCTAATGGGCCAGGCAAGGGGCCACTACACCTTCTTCAGTCAACTCAAGTGGACACCGGTCATCGCACTGGGTTATGTCCTCAGTATTGTTTGCCATTTATGGATCAACAGCCGCTATTTAACTTAAGTTCAATTAACATAAGAAACTTATGGTTATAATGCCATAGAATAGTAAGCAGATTCATAATCTGTTAATCTATAGTTGATGTTGTTATCTACCAAATAAATAATAATTAGCAGGGAATGCGCCATCCTATGTACCATACTTTTCTGAAGAGTATCCGTGCTCGTTACTTGGTTTTTTCTATTATATTAGCGAGCCTGTTACTCGTGGTTGCTTTTGCGGGTGGTCGGGATGTCGGTAATACACAACAACTAAGCAGTGAAGAGTTGCGACTTCGCGTTAACTTGCTTGAGCAGAGTCGAAATATTCGTGTGCATTTACTCGAATCCTATCGTAGTTTAAATCTTTACCTCGCTGATCCTCTGGAAAAGCAGTACCGACTCGCCACAGTCGAAAATCTTGAACAAGCCATCAATATTAGTCGGGTGCTGGAAAACGGAAGTGGACTGGTTACCAGTAAGTATAAAATTGAAGCGGGTGACATTTTAAATAAACTCAAGGTATTACAAAAAAATGCCATTGAGACACTTGATACGCGTGATGATATTTTCAAAATGTACCCGTCTCTGGCTGTCAGTAATCTACAGATACGGCCTGCGAGAAATAGGTTGAACAATGCCTTTCAGTCAATTTTTGCACATTTAAATGAAGATGACATCATAAGAAAAGATCCCGTTGTGTATGACAAAATGGTACACCTGAGAGACAGGTGGCGCATTGCCTTGTCTGTTTTCAGGTTGTATCTGGCCAATCGCCTGGGTTCTTTTGTAGAGAATACGTTGGCGACACAGGAGCAGGCCATTCAGACCCATTTACAAGATATAAGAGTAAAACTTTCTGATATTTTGCTAATAGAGAATGCTAACAGACTGGAATTTGAGACCGTAAATGGTTTGCAAGAAATTAACGCTGCATTGGCAGATTTTGAAAATGGTTTTAAACAAGTGGTTGAAATACATCACACTGATAAATGGCGCATGGATGTTGTGTTCATGAAGTCAAATATAGCACCCCAGATAGGGCAGATTGCATATAGCATTCTCGAGCTGGAGCGTGATATAGATGAATCAACATCCAGTTCAATATCTGAATTAAAGGCCGTGGCCCACCGGCAAAATAATTTGTTATGGATAATTGCATTACTGGGTGTTGCATCAATTTTGACAGTACTATTATCGATGGAAAAAATGCTGTTGAAACCGATTGGTTATGTAACACGAGCATTAAAGGCGCAGGCCTTCGGTAAAGAGTTCCATGAATTACCAACAGCGCATTTTATCGAAACCAAAAATCTGGTTGATGCTTTTGTGGAAATGAACCGTCAGATTATGATGCGCCAAAATGATCTGGAGCATCAGGCTACACACGATGGACTGACTGCTTTACCAAATCGAATATTATTGGGTGATCGTATTGAATGTGCAATCAATCAGGCTGAAAGAACTAAAAGCATTTTTAGTTTGATGGTTATCGATCTGGATAATTTCAAGGAAGTAAACGATACATTGGGACATCATGTTGGAGATGTCTTGTTGCAAGATGTCAGTAGCCGGTTGCGAAGTGTGTTGAGAGACTCCGATACCATTGCACGACTGGGTGGTGATGAGTTTGCGATCTTGATACAGGACAGTAGTGAGGAGAAATCGATAGGCGTTGCTGAAAAAATTCATCATGCATTTGAACAGACTTCACAGATTAGCGAGCTGGATTTATATGTGTCTGCCAGTATCGGTATCGCCTTGTACCCGTCTCACGGTAAAGATGCACAATCGTTATTAAGGCATGCTGACATTGCTATGTATCGTGCGAAACAAAACCACTATGACTATAGTGTGTATGATGAAAAAGAAGACGAGTTCAGTATCCAACGTCTTGCACTTATCAATGATCTCAGAAACGGACTCGAGCATCAAAGTCTGTTTATAAAATATCAGCCAAAATTAAATATTATCAGCAGTACAGTTACTGGCGTAGAAGCCTTGTTAAGGTGGAAGCATAAAAAATATGGCATGATCCCGCCGGAAGAGCTTGTGGAGATGGCAGAACAAACCGGCCTCATAAAACCGTTAACGCGCTGGGTGCTGGATAAGTCAATAAAGCAATGTGCGGAATGGAATCGTCAGGGTATGGACCTGATTATTTCTGTTAATTTATCTGTCTATAACCTCAAGGATAGTGATCTGGTTTCTCATGTTAGAAAATTATTAAAACACCATGGATTGGCACCATCAAAATTATGCCTTGAGATAACAGAAAGCGCTATGATGGCAAATCCTGTGCATGCCATTGAAACATTGCGGCTGCTTAATAAAATGGGCGTGTCACTGGCAATTGATGACTTTGGCACCGGGTTTTCATCACTGGCCTATTTGAAACAAATGCCTGTCGATGAGCTCAAGATCGATAAATCTTTTGTTATTAATATGGAGGATGATGAGGACGATGAAGTGATTGTAAGATCAACAGTGGATCTTGCGCACAATCTTGGTTTGCGTGTGACAGCCGAAGGTGTTGAGTCCGAGTCGGTATGGGCACAACTCACTGCTATGGGTTGCGATGAAGTGCAGGGTTACCTGATGAGCAGACCCTTGACCCATACTGATTTCAGTGCCTGGATGTTAAAAATAGAAAAAGTCCCTTTTCCCTACTTCCATAACTAGTTTTTACAATATTTTTTAATATAATTATCAATTAGTTAATCGCATAATCTATCTTTAAATAGCACTCTTTGTATTTATATAAAGCTTCGTATCTTAATGCCGATATAACCTGAATACGATGAGTTATGAACTTTAATGTTTGGGGATGCAAATGGAAGATAAAAAAGAATACATGACGTTTAAGTCCGGGCGTGCCTTGTATGCTGTTCCTATCGAAAATGTATTAACGATTAATGGTATTCCAGATGAGCTACATTGCCGATCCTTTGGTAAAGACGGCGTGCTAGGTGTCATTGAATATTTAAATATGCCAGTTGTGGTGTTTGATTTCTCGCTAGCAACAAACATACAGTCATCTATGGATGAAAAAATGGAGCTGGTTGATGTACTAAAACAGCGCGAACAGGATCATGTCGACTGGTTAAATGCACTGGAGAAATCGATTCTCGAGGGTGTAGACTTTAAAAAAGCACGAAATCCGCATGAGTGTGTTTTTGGCAAATGGTATGACACATTCGAAACAGATGATGATGATCTAAAGGAAATCATTGGTGATTTTGATAAGCCACATAAAGGTATCCATGCGCTGGCTGATCAATTACTTGAAATGTGTGAGAATGGAGAGAAGGAAAAAAGCCTGCAGATTCTTGAGCATGAACGCAATACAACGCTGTTAAAATTAAGAAACCTGTTTAGCAAGGCCAGAGACCAGCTATCGGGGAGTATCAAGCCGGTATTGATCTACCTGACACTCGATGGCCAGCAATCGCATATTGCACTGAAAGTTGATGAAATAGCCGATGTCGAAGAGGTGAACCAGGAAGATCTGGTTGCTTATGAGAACATCGGACTTCCGCATTTTGACAAAACACGTCAATTTATCGATGCCTACATGACGCTAGATTCAGGTCAGGAGTGCTTGTTGATCAAGCCGGATAAAATATTGACCAATAAAGAGCTGACAATAGTTGCAGAAGCCGGATAAGTTGATGTAAGTCCTTGATCGTTACATGACTGATCGAAATACTAGGATAACTAATTTTGATGTGATCATTGACGCCTAACCCCTAAATTATTATACTTCGCGCCGCAGATATCAATACCAGAAGTAGTTCTGACAATATCCATTTGGAGATAGACTTGCCAGGAGCATGCTTTATTTAATGGTTTTTGCTTTTGTTGGCATTTGTAAAACAAAAGGCATAAAGACCAGGTGACATGCGTAGACTACTGATTTTTCAGCTTATTTCTGTCACATTAGTGGCTGTCATGGCTGGACTTATAGCTGGTACTCTGGCGGTCAAGGCTAGTTTGTTTGGCGGCATTATTGTTCTGTTAAATACAGGGCTCATGATTATGCACGAAAAACGGGCAGCACAGCGCTCGGGGCAAGACGCACAGCGTATATTAAAGTATGTATATCTCTGTGCTGCTGAACGGTTGATTTTAACATTGATATTGTTTGCCATAGGCCTGGTGGCCTTGAAATTATTACCGCTGTATTTGTTACTCGGCTTTATAGCCGGACAAATTGCAGCATTTCTAAATGGGATAAGTCATTAGGTTGTTATTTTTATGTCCGAAGCAATGACATCAGCACAATATATCAAGCACCATCTTACCAACTGGACCTATGGGCAGTTTCCGGATGGTCATTGGGGTTTTGCCCATAATGCCGCTGAAATGAAAGAAATGGGTTTCATGGCTATCCATGTTGATACCATGTTCTGGTCTATCTTTCTGGGTGCATTCTTCCTGTATTTCTTCCGCAAGGCTGCTAAAAAGGCCGAAGCTGGTGTCCCCGGCAAATTACAGAATTTTGTTGAATGGATCGTTGAATTCATCGATACCAGTGTAAAAGGTTCTTTTTCGGCCAAGAATGCGCTGGTAGCACCGTTGTCACTAACCATCTTTGTGTGGATTTTCCTCATGAACTTCATGGACCTGGTGCCGGTCGACTGGTTGCCAACCCTGGCAAGCATCATTGGTTCGAATTTCTTTGGCATGGATCCACACCACGTTTATTTCAAGGTGGTGCCGAGTACAGATCCAAATGCGACGTTCGGCATGGCTATCTCTGTATTCATTCTGGTTTTATATTATAGTATCAAGATCAAGGGTATCGGCGGTTTTACCGGCGAACTAACCCTGCAACCTTTCCAGTCCAAGAACAAGGCCGTGATGGGGTTGTTTATACCAATTAACTTCCTGCTTGAATTTGTATCACTGATCGCAAAGCCAATATCACTGGCATTACGACTGTTCGGTAACATGTATGCAGGCGAAATGATTTTCATCCTGATCGCATTGATGTTCAGTGCCGGTCTCGGAATGGGTATTTTCGGTGGCTTCCTGCAATTAGGCTGGGCCATCTTCCATATCTTGATAGTAACCTTGCAGGCGTTTATCTTTATGACGCTGACTATCGTCTATCTGGAAATGGCACATCACGATCATTAATTTTTAACTTTAACTATTGTATCTATCTAATTAGGAGATAAACATGACTGAAGCAACAGGATTGTTATATATCGCAGGCGCATTAATGATGGGCCTTGGTGCACTCGGTGCTGCTGTTGGTATCGGCGTACTCGGTGGACGTTTTCTCGAAGGTGCTGCTCGTCAGCCTGAGCTGATCCCAATGTTACGTACACAATTTTTCATCGTAATGGGTCTGGTCGACGCGGTTCCAATGATCGCTGTTGGTATTGCGATGTATGTTCTTTTCGCAGTTGCGTAAAGACATCATTACTTGTTCGACACTTATCTATAGGGTTGATGCATGAATATCAATTTAACATTAATAGGGCAATCTATTACGTTCATCGTCTTTGTGTGGTTCTGCATGAAGTTCGTATGGCCACCAATTATGGGTGCGCTGAAAGAACGTGAAAAGAAAATTGCTGACGGCCTTGCTGCCGCAGAACGTGGTGAGCATGAGCAGGAACTGGCGGAAAAGGCTGCAGCTGAAAAGTTGCATGAAGCCAAAGAGCAGGCAAGTGAAATTATTGTCCAGGCTCAAAAACGCGCCAGTGAGATTGTTGATGAAGCTAAAGATGATGCACGTACTGAAGGCGAGCGTCTGGTGACAGCAGCTCAGTCCGAGATTGAACAAGAAGTCAATCGTGCGAAAGAGACATTGCGTCAACAGGTAGCTACCATCGCAGTTGCAGGTGCGTCGAAGGTATTGGAGCGTGAGATCGATGAAAGCGCTCATGGCGATATCCTTGACAAACTGGCTGCTGAAATTTAAACGAGGCGTCAATGGCTGAAATAACCACAATTGCACGCCCATACGCAGAAGCCATTTTAAAACGTGCTGATGAAACGAGTAGTTTCCCTGTATGGTCTGATGTACTGGCGCTTATGGCGACCATCGCATCTGATGAAACAATGGCCGAAGTGATTGCCGGCGCACAGTTTTCGAAAGCACAGGTTGCTGAACTCTTTAATGAGATAGGTGGCGACAAGTTAAATCAGGAAGCAAACAACCTGGTGAAACTACTGGCAGAAAACGGTCGCTTGAGCGTGTTACCGGAAATTGCAGCGTTATATGAATTAGCGCGAGCAGAAGCAGAAGGCAGTATCGACGCTGAAATAATTTCAGCATATGCCGTCACTGATGCACAACGCAGTAAGGTAGCCGAATCACTCAAGGCGCGAATGGGCAAAGAAATTAATCTAAGTGTAACCATCGATGAATCGCTGGTCGGCGGAGCAATTATCCGTGCAGGCGACATGGTCATTGACGGTTCAGTAAGCGGCAAGCTTGAAAAACTTGCCAGCACCGTGAACCAATAGGGGATAGTGGATATGCAACTGAATCCATCTGAAATCAGTGAAATTATCAAGAAGCGAATCGAAAAGTTTGATTCTGCAGCAGAAGCAAGAAATGAAGGTACAGTCGTTAGTATTACCGATGGTATCGTACGTATTCATGGTCTGAATGATGTTATGTCGGGTGAAATGTTAGAGTTTCCAGGCGATGTATACGGTATGGCACTTAACCTTGAGCGTGACTCTGTAGGTGCGGTAGTACTGGGTCCATACGAACATCTGACAGAAGGTGATGCGGTAAAATGTACCGGACGTATCCTCGAAGTACCAGTAGGGCCAGCCCTGTTAGGTCGCGTTGTTGATGCACTTGGTAACCCGATAGACGGCAAAGGTCCGATCGATTCTGCCGAGACCGCCCCTATCGAGCAAGTTGCTCCTGGTGTAATCACTCGTAAATCAGTTGATCAGCCAGTACAAACTGGTCTGAAAGCAATCGACACCATGGTGCCGGTTGGTCGAGGTCAGCGTGAGCTGATTATCGGTGACCGTCAAACAGGTAAGACTGCGGTTGCGATTGATGCCATTATCAACCAGAAAGGTACAGGCGTTATCTGTATCTATGTTGCGATTGGTCAAAAAGCATCATCAGTTGGTGGTGTTGTGCGTAAACTTGAAGAACATGGCGCAATGGATCACACCATTGTTGTCGCAGCGACAGCGGCTGAAGCAGCAGCACTGCAATACATTGCACCTTATGCAGGTTGTGCGATGGGTGAGTATTTCCGTGATCGTGGTGAAGACGCATTGATCGTATATGATGATCTGACCAAACAAGCCTGGGCTTACCGTCAAGTATCTCTGTTGTTGCGTCGTCCACCAGGCCGTGAAGCCTATCCGGGTGATGTATTCTATTTGCATTCACGTCTGCTCGAACGTTCAGCACGTGTTAATGAAGCCTTCGTTGAAAAAGCGACAAACGGTGAAGTAAAAGGTAAGACAGGTTCATTAACCGCTTTGCCAATCATCGAAACACAGGCTGGTGACGTATCAGCATTTGTACCAACCAACGTAATCTCGATTACAGATGGTCAGATATTCCTGGAATCCGATTTGTTTAACGCCGGTATTCGTCCAGCGATTAACGCGGGTCTGTCGGTATCACGTGTTGGTGGTGCTGCTCAAACCAAGATCATCAAGAAACTCGGTGGTAGCGTACGTTTGGCATTAGCTCAGTATCGTGAGCTGGCGGCATTCTCACAGTTCGCATCTGACCTTGATGACGCAACACGTGCACAGTTAGAACGTGGTCAACGCGTAACCGAACTCATGAAACAGAGACAGTATGCGCCTTTGTCAGTTGCAGAACTGGCTATGTCCTTGTTTGCTGCAAATGAAGGTTATCTGGATGACGTCGATGTTAACAAAATTGTTGATTTCGAAGCAGCCATGCAATCAGGTGTCGCATCAAATAATGCAGACTTGATCAACAAGATCAACGAAACAGGCGACTTTAACGACGACATTGCAGCTGAAATGAAAGCCGCACTGGATAAGTTCAAGGAAACAGGAACCTGGTAAGGGGCTGATTCATGGCAAGCGGAAAAGAAATACGTACCCAGATCAAGAGTATCAAGAATACTCAAAAGATCACCAGTGCGATGGAAATGGTGGCAGCCAGTAAAATGCGCAGAGCGCAGGACAACATGAAAGCCACTCGTCCGTATGCAAACAAGATTCATAATGTTATTGGACATCTGGCACACGCGCATCCTGAATATAAACATTCATTCATGATTGAACGTGAAGTTAAGCGAGTTGGTTTTATCGTAATTTCATCAGACCGTGGTTTGTGTGGCGGCTTAAATGCCAACGAATTCCGCGCAACGGTTAACAAGATGAAAGCGCTGGATGAGCAAGGTATCGATATCGATGTTTGTACTATCGGTAAGAAATCCACTCAGTTCTTTAAACGACTGAAAGGTAACTTACGCGCTGAAACATCTGGCTTAGGTGATAAGCCAAAGCTGGAGGATATCATCGGCGTCGTTAAGGTTATGTTAGATGCCTACGAGAACGGTGAAATCGATCAATTGTATGTCGTTTATAACGAATTTGTTAATACCATGACACAGAGTCCACAAGTCGTGCAGATGTTGCCGATTGCTGCAGACGAAGTGGATGAAGAAATTAAACATCACTGGGATTACATATATGAGCCTGACTCAAAGACTGTATTGGATGGTCTGATGATGCGTTATATTGAATCACTGGTTTTTCAGGGCATGGTAGAAAACATTGCTTGTGAAATGGCCGCGCGAATGATCGCGATGAAATCTGCAACAGACAATGCCGGCGATATTATTGATGGACTTGAGCTTGTTTATAACAAAGCTCGTCAGGCTGCGATTACTCAGGAAATTTCCGAGATCGTTAGTGGTGCGTCAGCAGTATAGTTAGGTTATTTAGATCACTGCGCAAAAAAACGTGGTTTTTGCTTGTGACCAAAGGCGAGAGTTGCACTTCTCCCCTTTGGGAGCCCCAAGCAGTTAGCAGAGAGAAAAGTTTTTAATTTTAATTTAAGTTTAAGTATCTTCAAGAGGAACGAATAATGAGTTCTGGAAAGATTGTTCAAATCATTGGTGCGGTCGTTGACGTAGAGTTTGACCGAGATAGCATGCCTAAAGTGTTTGATGCACTTATCGTAGGCGATTCTGGTCTGACACTGGAAGTTCAGCAGCAGCTGGGTGACGGTGTTGTACGTACGATTGCAATGGGATCAACTGATGGACTAAAACGTTCATCAAGTGTTGATGGCACAGGCGCACCTATTTCAGTACCGGTAGGTCAGCAAACACTTGGCCGTATCATGGATGTACTGGGTAATCCAGTGGATGATGCTGGCCCGATAGGTGAAGAAGTGCGATTGCCAATTCATCGTAAGCCCCCGGCTTATGATGAACAGTCATCAAACGTAGAGATTTTCGAAACCGGCATCAAGGTAATCGACCTGATCATGCCTATCGCCAAGGGTGGTAAAATCGGACTGTTCGGTGGTGCGGGTGTTGGTAAAACCGTAACGCTGATGGAGCTGATTCGTAACATCGCGGTTGAGCACAGTGGCTTCTCGGTGTTCGCCGGTGTTGGTGAGCGTACTCGTGAAGGTAACGACTTCTACCATGAAATGGATGAAGGTGGCGTACTCGATAAAGTATCACTGGTTTACGGTCAGATGAATGAGCCTCCAGGCGCACGTTTACGCGTAGCATTAACAGGTTTGACCATGGCGGAATTTTTCCGTGATGAGGGTCGTGACGTACTGTTATTCGTTGATAACATTTACCGTTATACATTGGCTGGTACTGAAGTATCTGCACTGTTGGGTCGTATGCCATCAGCGGTTGGTTATCAGCCGACACTGGCTGAAGAAATGGGTGCCCTGCAAGAGCGTATTACTTCAACTAAAACAGGTTCAATCACATCATTCCAGGCAGTATATGTACCTGCGGATGACTTAACTGACCCATCACCAGCAACCACATTCGCGCATCTTGATGCAACATTGGTACTGTCTCGTCAAATCGCCGAGTTGGGTATCTACCCCGCGGTTGATCCATTGGACTCAACTTCACGTCTGCTTGATCCACTGGTAATCGGTAACGAGCATTATGATACAGCGCGTGCGGTACAGGGTATTTTGCAGCGATATAAAGAACTGAAAGATATCATCGCAATCCTTGGTATGGATGAATTGTCAGACGAAGATAAGCAGGCAGTAGCACGTGCTCGTAAGATCCAGCGCTTCCTGTCACAGCCATTCTTCGTTGCGGAAACATTTACCGGCTCGCCTGGTAAGTATGTTGGCCTGAAAGACACTATCCGCGCATTTAAGGGTATTATCGACGGCGAATATGATAGCTTGCCTGAGCAGGCATTCTACATGGTTGGTGGAATCGATGAAGTCGTTGAAAAGGCTAAAACACTTTAATTACCATAGGTTAATAAAATGGCTATGACTACACATGTCGACATAGTAAGTGCAGAAGAGGAAATTTTTTCCGGCACTGCAGAAATGGTATATGCCCCGGCAGAAATGGGTGAAGTGGGTATTGCTCCTCGTCATACACAAATGATCACGCGCCTTAAACCGGGTGAAGTACGCTTGCAAACTGGCGACGAAGAGCAATCATTTTATGTATCAGGTGGTATTCTGGAAGTGCAGCCACATGTTGTGACTGTACTGGCAGACACAGCGATTCGTGCGAAAGACCTGGATGAAGCCGAGGCCATCAAGGCTAAAGAGAAGGCTGAGCAGGCATTGAAAGATAAGACATCTGACATGGAATATGCCAGGGCGAGTGCCGAACTGGCAGAAGCAGCTGCTCAACTTCGCGCCATTGAAAAATTGCGCAAGATAAAGAAATAGATCAGATTTAAGCTGATTGAAAACGGCATGGTTTTATCCATGCCGTTTTTGTTTAAAAAGGAATAATTATGTCCACTCCAGTCGTTACAAAAAACAAGGCAGTTTTTTTCACCTACTCCATTACCGATGAGTCAGGTGAAATTGTAGAACAGAGTGATTTGCCGATTGGCTACGTGCATGGTATCGAAAGTGATATCATCGAAAAGCTGGAAATGGGCATGGAAGGAAAGGCGTTAGGAGACAAGCTTGAAGTCATGCTGACACCAGAAGAAGGTTTTGGCGATACTGACCCTGACCTGACTTTTACCGATGATATGGAAAATGTTCCGTCAGAATTTCACCATGTTGGTGCAAAGGTAGAAATGCAGAATGAGGCCGGTGACGTTAAAGAGTTTACGGTCTCAAAAATAGAAAATGGTAAACTGACTGTAGATGGGAACAGCCCCTTAGCTGGCAAAAATATAACCTTTAATATCACGATTACCGAAATTCGGGATGCAACACCGGAAGAGTTACACGCGGGCCAACCAGTTGATAATGTTCCGCCTGTGTTGCATTAAAATCAGTAAATACATAATAGAGCTGATTTAATTACCGAGAAGATGTAACCTGCTGAATATCCGCACTGACTATTAATAAACCACCTGAATTTCTGGTATTTTCAGCCAGAGGTCGTTCCCAAGTCGTTTTCCCGACAGCTGTATCAAAACCCTGCGTGATATCCAGCGATATTGAAATGGCTAATATCATTGATTAGCGTATCTTGTTAATTTCTATTTCTATTTCAATAGTAAATCCAGTATCCTTAAGTTATTCAAAGGGAAACCGACATAAAATCTATGAATCTAGAAGTTATCATTCTTGCTGCCGGACAGGGTACGCGCATGAAGTCATCCAGGCCGAAGGTATTACACCACCTTGCAGGCAAACCCATGCTGACACATGTCATAGAGACAGCTTTAAGTCTGTCTGCAAGCAAAATTCATGTGATATACGGACATGGTGGTGATCAGGTAAAACAGGAACTTGGGCATTTGCAGGATGTAGATTGGACAGAACAGCCAGAACAACTCGGAACAGGTCATGCAGTTCAACAAGCTGTGTCGAAATTGGAGTCAAATAGTACGGTGCTGATCTTGTATGGAGATGTGCCTCTGATACAGCAACAGACGTTGGATAGCTTGATAGCATCCGTCAATGACAAACAAATGGGACTCTTAACAGCTCGGCTGGATAACCCGACAGGTTATGGGCGAATTATCAGAGACCAGCAACAAGTAGTTCAAAAAATTGTTGAGCACAAAGATGCAAACGATACAGATTTGCTAGTCAACGAAGTTAACACAGGTATTATGGCTGTGCAGTCAGCACAGCTAATAACCTGGTTGTCGAACCTGGATAATAATAATGTCCAGGGTGAGTATTATCTTACTGACATCATCGAAATGGCCGTTAAAGATAATATTACGGTTGCAGGAACAGTAACAGATGACGAAGTTGAAGTGACAGGTATCAATGACAAGGTGCAGCTACAGGAAATGGAGCGTGCCTATCAACGACGCCAGGCAGAGTCACTCATGCGAACTGGCGCAACAATGACAGACGCGAGCAGATTTGACCTACGCGGAACGTGTATTGTTGGACAGGATGTTTTTATTGATGCAAACGTAATCATGGAAGGAAAGATCTCTCTCGGTAATCGTGTATCAATTGGCCCCAATGTAGTATTAAAAAATATGACGATCGACGATGATGTTACTGTTTTTGCGAATAGTGTATTGGAAGATTCAGTAATAGGAAAAGGCTCACGTATTGGCCCGTTTGCAAGAATTCGTCCCGAAACTGAATTATCAAGTAATACGCATGTTGGTAACTTTGTAGAAATAAAGAAAACAACGGTGGGAGCAGGCAGTAAAATTAATCACTTGAGTTATATTGGAGACTCGGAGATTGGGTCGGGAGTTAATGTCGGCGCTGGTACAATTACATGTAACTATGATGGTGCTAATAAATTTAAAACTATTATCGGAGATAATGTGTTTATTGGTTCGGATACACAATTGGTTGCACCCGTTAAAATTGGCGCAGGCGCTACCATAGGTGCCGGTTCGACGATAACGCGCGATACGCCAGATAAAAAATTAACACTTAGTCGCAGTAAACAAATTTCAATCGATAACTGGCAACGGCCGGTTAAGACTAAAAAGTAACCAGGTTTAAATTATGTGTGGAATTGTCGGAGCAATAGGTCAGCGTGATGTAGTACAGATTCTTGTAGAAGGATTAAAGCGGCTTGAATATCGTGGGTATGATTCCGCAGGTGTAGCGTTACTGAATAAAGACAACAAAATTACACGCGTAAGACGTATCGGAAAAGTAAAAGAACTGGAAGCCGAGCTGGTAGCGAATGCCAGCGGCCAGATCGGTATAGCACATACACGATGGGCAACACATGGGAAACCGACAGAGAAAAATGCACACCCACATACCTGTAATGATAAAGTTACGTTAGTGCATAATGGTATTATTGAAAATCATGAAGAATTAAAAAAGCAGCAAACTGCGAAAGGTTATCGGTTTACCTCTGAAACAGATACAGAAGTTGTTGTCCACCAAGTATATGACTACCTTAGCCAAGGTCAGGATTTATTGTCAGCAGTGCAATCAGCCGTTGCAGATCTTGATGGTGCCTATGCACTTGGTGTGATAAGCCCAGATGAGCCCGACACGCTTGTTGCAGCAAGAAAAGGCAGTCCGTTACTTATCGGAGTTGGAGTTGGCGAATACTTTATAGCATCCGACGCGGCTGCGCTAATACCCGTTACTCAGCAATTCATCGTGTTACATGATGGCGATATTGCAAAAATAACACGTGAGAAACTAGATATAATTGATAAGGATGGCAAGAGCGTAGAGCGTGAAATGCACACCTCGGAGTTAAAGGCAGATTCTGTTGAACGCGGTGAATACAAACACTATATGTTGAAAGAAATTTTCAGCCAACCGATCGCATTAAGTGATTGTCTTGAAGGCAGGATCAGTAGTAATAAAGTACACGAAGAGTGTTTTGGACATAACGCCAGCGAAGTCTTTGATAATGTTCATGGCGTTGAAATCATTGCTTGTGGTAC
>Ga0316206_1000175_pt1 | contig 124155 bp, 124 predicted proteins | sample 6monthpyrite_MG_FD_204942 | JGI IMG/M metagenome (GOLD analysis project Ga0316206, IMG submission 204942) | Microbial mat bacterial communities from mineral coupon in-situ incubated in ocean water Damariscotta River, Maine, United States -... | ecosystem: Environmental > Aquatic > Marine >... | reverse complement strand
GCTGATCTGCCGCAATATGCAGGCGGGCTGTGGTCCTATATGGAGGGCTTTAAATGAAAACGCCCACCCCTGCCAACACAGGCATCTCTTATGCCTATCAAAATCGGCATACGCTGCCCGGCGCGCCCTCTCAATCACAATCAAAGCCCCCCAAGCTTCGTGATGCCTTTAACCAAAGCCGCGACCAAAATACGCAAAGCTGCCAACAAAGGCGTGAAGCCTTCATGGTCAAGCGCGATCAGCCCAAGCCGAGCTTGCGGCCCGCCCCCCAAATGGCTTACGGGCCGGATCGGGCGGCTTTTGATCAGCGATGGAAAAACGAGCAACAAGCGGCCAAGCCAAAACGCGCAACACCTTCCCGCGAAAAGCGCAAAGAGGCGTTTAAAAAAGCGCGCAATGAACAGCCCCAGACCAGAGCAAAAACCCGAACCCACAACAGAAAAGGACGTTAGCTATGAGTGAACACAATAAAGGACCGGAAGACACCCTGCGTGACGGCGCACTGAAAGCCACCATCTGGCGGCGGGCAGGTGAGCAAAAAGATTATTTCACCACCAGCTTTGCCAAAACCTATTCTGACAAGGAAGGGAACTTGAAAGACGGCCACAGCTTTGGCCGTAATGATTTACTGGGTGTTGCGGAACTGGCAAGGCAGGCTCATCAGCGCACAAATGAGCTGGGCCGCGAAGACTTTAAAAATGCGCGCAAAAACGAACCGGATCAAACCCGGCAACAAGAGCGCTCGCCGCAAAACCACACTCAGTAACGCGTGGAAAATGTCGCCTATTTTTTCCACAAAAAGAGAATATTTTCCTATTATTTTACCTAAAATTAGTGTAATTTGTTCTCTTTTTGTTCCTGTAAAGGTAGGAGAAAAGTAACGGTTAAAAACAAGGTTAGAAGACATGACGAAGAAGAGGATAAAAAACAAAACGAAAGACACCGGGCTTACCGCCTCATTCACCTCTAAGGCTGCGCTAGAACACATAACCAGTAAGCCCATCATCACCGTTGATTATGAGAAATACGCGCCCTTGCTTGATGACCCGGATTTAAGCGAAGATCAGAAACGCGAATTCCTGCAAGCACTGTGGAATATCATCACTAATTTTGTTGATCTGGGCTTTGGTGTTCACCCGGTGCAACTTGCCTGTGGAGAATCAAAAAATAGCTGTGGAAAATCCGCTAAAAACCACGCTGAGAACACAATTCCTCAAAATAATGCGCTAAAATTACAGCACACATATAACACCGAGCACTCTACCAACCACCGGGCTAACAGGACACAGGAGGAAACCCATTATGAATAAATCTGAACCACAAAAACATGCCGTGATCTATTGCCGGGTATCATCCAAAGCACAGGTCAAGCGCGGGGATGGTCTGGGTTCGCAAGAAACCCGGTCGCGTGAATATGCCCGCATGAAGGGTTACACAGTAATCAGGGTTTTTACCGATGATCTGACGGGCCGTATCGTCGGCAGACCGGGCATGAATGCCATGCTTACATATTTAAGAAAACATCGCAGTGATAACTGCGCTGCGATTATTGATGACATCAGCCGCTTGGCACGTAATGTCGAAGCCCACTGGGAGCTACGCCGTACCATCATCAAAGCCGGGGGCATTTTGGAATCGCCCTCACTGGAGTTTAGAAATGATGCAGATAGCCGCATGGTTGAAAATGTCCTTGCAGGGGCCGCTCAGCACCAAAGCGAGAAGAATGCCGAACAAACCCTGAACCGGATGCAAGCACGGTTGATGAATGGATACTGGGTGTTTCAGGCCCCGCGTGGCTATCGCTATGAGAAGCGTAATCAGCAAGGCAAACTGCTTGTTCGCGACGAACCTGTTGCCTCTATCATTCAAGAAGCCCTTGAAAGCTATGCCTCTGGTCGTTTTGAAAGTCGCGGTGAAGTTAAGCGCTTCCTTGAAAATCAGCCGCTTTACCCCAAAGACCTGCCAAATGGCGAGATCAGGTGGCAGCGCGTTATAGACATTCTCACGCGCAGCTTATACGCAGGCTATGTAGAAGCGCCCAACTGGAATATCTCGCGGCGCGAAGGCAACCATGAGGGCCTGATCAGCTTTGCCGCGTTTGAGAAGATACAGGAACGCATGAACGGCTCGGCCAATGCACCTGCGCGTCCAGACCTGAACGAAGACTTCCCGCTGCGGGGTTTTGTTCTGTGCGCAGACTGTGACAATCCGCTCACCGCCTGCTGGTCGGCTGGCCAAAAAGCCAAATACGCATACTATCTATGCCACTCCAAAGGCTGCACCAGCTACCGCAAATCCATCCCGCGCGACAAGATAGAAGGTGCTTTTAACGATCTGCTTGGGGGCATGCGTCCAAGTGAAGGCCTATACACGCTGGCAAGGGCCATGTTCAAAGACGCTTGGGACCAGCGAATCGCGCAAGCCTCCACCATGGGTAAATCGATCAAGCAAGAGATCAAGAAACTCGACAAGAAAATCGAACAGCTTCTTGATCGCATTGTCGATGCGAACAGCAATTCGGTTATCAATGCCTATGAAAAACGTATTGAGCAGATGGAAACCCAGAAGCTTATTATGGCTGAAAAGATGCACAAGCGCGCCAAACCCAAGCATACCTATAGCGAAATGTTCGAACACGCCCTTACATTCCTTGCAAACCCGCAGATACTCTGGCATTCGCCGAGATTAGAAGACAAGAGAACCGTGCTTAAACTCGCCTTTAGTGAGCGCTTAGCCTACGATCGGAATGGAGGGTTTCGAACACCCCAAAAATCGTTTCCGTTCAATGCTTTGGGGGCTATTTTGAAGGGCGAAAAGATGATGGTGCACCGAGGAGGATTCGAACCCCCGGCCCCCAGATTCGTAGTCTGGTGCTCTATCCAGCTGAGCTATCGGTGCACAACAATCAAATTTTCACCGCAAAGCACAATCGAATGGCGGCGTGCGGCGGAACCTAATAAGAATGGTTTATGAATGCAAGCGAGAATTCGCTTTTTCTTGTTTGTGCCATAATTTGCCTTTAGCCTCGGCTCATCAACCCTCTAAGAAGATTGCATTTTATGGCACTGCAGCGCACCCGGATAATCAGCTTTTTCCCGCTTTTTCTTTTGCTAACGGCATGTGCTGGCTTTTCAGGTGATTGGCCAGACCTCGCAGAACCTTACCCCAGCGCAAGTGAAAGAGAACGGGTTGTGGAACACGCTGAACCCTCCGCACCCATAGTATTTAATGACGCATCGCCCCTGAATAAATCCGCCGCCATCAAATTGTTAACCAGCGTACGTGCCCGTTTGGATAAAGCCACTAGCGAATATGAAAACATAGTTTCAGATATGCAAAATGCCATCAGTAACGAAGGATATGAGCGCCAACAGAATTTATGGAATGCGGCCCAGCTATCGCTAACCAGACTGAGCCATACAGCAAGCCAGCTTGATGCAATTTTAACAGCGGAAAGCCTCAGCGATATGCCAGTATGGGAAAATGCGCGCGTTCTAAAAAACCAACAGGAAATCTATCTGGCCGCGGCTCGAAAATCGCTTGCAGCCTTCAAGCCCGCTGGCTAACAGCCTTTTCAATCGCCCGCACCACACAGTCAGATACCAGCGTTCCCAGAAGCGCGAGAATGGGGGCAACTTCCCCTTCAATGGTTTTATCGCCTGTGGCCATTGCAAATACAGTATCGCCGTCAAACGGCGTATGGATGGGTCTGATCGACCGGGCATAGCCATCCTGTGCCATCATTGCCAACCGCTTACAGCCTGCTTTATCAAGGGCAAAATTGGTAGCCACAGCGCCGATTGTTGTATTGGTGCCAACAAAGCCCAGCTTGGGCATATCCACAACACCGTGTTCACATCTGCTGCCCGCAACACCGAAGCTATTCACCGCTACGATCGCTGATACGATGATACCATCATCCGTTATCAGGCTCGCACTGGCGATGCCGCCTGCCACTGCACCCGCCGTTGCGCCGTAGCCTGCACCTATCCGGCCTTCTGCAATATCAACACCCAGCGCATCCAGCGCCTCAATACCAAGGGCTCGGTATGGGGGCTCAGTGCCCCAGTTTTTGTCGCCGCCGTTAGCAAGATCAAATAAAATAGCGGAAGGCACCACGGGTATAGCGCGCGGTCCAAAAGGCAAGCCAACACCACGCTCAGAAAGCGCCGCACATACACCGTCCGCTGCCGCCAAACCAAATACCGAGCCACCAGCCAGCACCAAACCATGCACACGCTCTACCAGACACGTTGGATCCAGCGCATCCGTATCCCGAGTGCCCGGCCCGCCGCCGCGAACATCAACCCCCATAGCGATGGGCTGACCGGGTATAATCACGGTGACACCGCTGCGCGCAGCCTCGCTGTGAGCATGACCAACCTGAAGACCTTTCACATCAATGAAACTATCGGTAGGGCCGGGTTTTGCAGTGATTGTAACCATTTATGCCCCCTTGCCCGGCAAACACACTTTAAAAACCGAGCCATTCTCGGTCGTTGTCTCAAGCCCAATCTGCCCGCCATGTGCCAATATAATATCCCGTGCAGTCGCCAGTCCAAGCCCTGTGCCGCCAGCTCGCGTAGAAGAAAAAGCTTTGAAAAGGCTAGGCCGGATATGTTCAGGAATGCCGGGGCCTTTGTCTGTCACGCGGATATGGCTTGTCCCGTCTGGGTCTTGTTCAGCAGAAACAATGATCGTGCCGCCTTCGCCCTGAACTTCATGTGCATTGCGGCACAAATTCAGGAAAACGCGATGAATTTGCTCAGAATCAGCACAAATTTGCATATTGTCCGGCACCTTCACTTCGAAGGTAAACTTATCATCATTCAAAAGACCCAGCGAAAGGCCGACATCTTCAATAAGTTTGGTCAAGTCTATGGTTTCCTTTTCAGGAATTGGGTCGTCGGCTTTGCCGTGACGCATCGTACTTTCACAAAGGGCTACGGCCCGGCTAACCGCTGTCATCAAGCGCCTTGATACCTTTTGCACATGGGGATGATCCACGCGCTGCAGGGCATCTGTGGCAAGCTGCGCAGTTGCCAATATATTCCTGAGGTCATGGTTTATCTTGGCGACCGCTTCCCCAAGAGAAGCCAGTCGGGTTTTCTGGTGTAGATTCTGACGAATCTCTTCCTGCATGCGGCAAAGTTCGCGTTCAACAAGGCCAATTTCATCTGGTCGAAGTGAGGTTGATTTCATGTGAGAGGCCATCTCGGGCCGACGCCTAAACGCCACAATGCTGTCTTTCACACGCCGCATCGGGCGCACAACAAGCCAGTGCAGCGACAAATAAACGAGAATACCAACAAACAGCGAGATAATGAGCGACAGGACCAAGATGTTATTTGAATAGGCCGACAACTCTTTATACAGGCCGCTTTCGTCCATAGTCACTTCGATATGGCGCGTGCCTTGGCGCATCGGATCACCCACCACGCGAATCACTCGCATGCCATTCGAATCGAGCGTCGAAAAAGCGCCGCTAATCAAAATGCCGAGCGAAGGTTGACGAAGATCAACGGTGGCATCCACGTCTTCGGGCATCGTATCGAAACCAAGCAAATAACTTTTATCTTCCCGCCGCACGATCACCGAATAAACACCAGCGGTGGCCAAAAGGCGCTGTTCAAGCTCGGGACTAACGGCGTTGTTGGGTGCCGCCTCAAGCGCCAGCGCTGCTATCTGCGCATTCTCCAGCCGCTTTGCCAAATATTCTTGCCTAAAGGTCGCAATGGACGGCAGATACACCAGAACGGCAACCACCATCACAAACATAAATGTAAGGATCAGCAGGCGCGCGCGAAGACTGGACGTCACTGGTTTATAATGCTCAGGCATAAAGGTGTTGAATCCCATCCATAAGCGAAAAGCAAGTAAACAAAGTTGTTTTCATAAATTCGAAAATTATAGTTTTAGCCCCCGCACTCAGTGCTAACACCCCAGAATCGGCGATCCACCATCGCCAACATTGAATATAAGCCAGCTTATCAACAAAAGAAGGCAAATTTTGGTTTCATGTGATAGATAAAGCTCGGAAACCGCCTGAGCCATAATTAGGGCAGTTGACTTGGCGTCGCAGCACAGTTATACACGCGCTCGAAATTTGATCGCCCAGTTTAAGAGGCTATTTGCCCTGCTGAGCGGATATCTGGAGTAAAACAAATGAAACGCACCTTTCAACCCAGCGTGCTCGTACGCAAGCGTCGTCACGGATTTCGTGCTCGCAAAGCAACCGTTGGCGGCCGTAAAATTCTAGCTGCCCGGCGCGCTCGTGGCCGTAAACGCCTTTCTGCATAAGGCTTTAGGTGCGCTCTGCGTGCCTGATATCTACAATTGAAAAGCCGACCGGGATATGCTCGGTCGGCTTTTCAGGTCTCTAGGACCTACAACCGCCTCGAATAACGACTCCGGCCCCACAACACAGGTGAAGCTACCTTGGTATCAGCGACGCTCTCTTTGGCACGCATTGTTAAACGGCCTGATTATTTGGCCGTTGCCCAGACACGCCGCAAGTGGGTAACACCCTCTTTTATATTGCAGGCCATGGCCGGTGATAGTGATTCGCCGCCAAAAGCGGGTTTCACCGTCTCGAAAAAAGTCGGGAAAGCGGTTATCCGCAGCCGCGCAAAACGCCGCCTCAAAGAAGCGGCGCGCTTTACGATACCAATGCACGGCACCCCAGGCTGGAGCTATGTGGTGATCGGGCGCCGAGCTGCCGTGAGTTATCCGTTTGAGAAGTTATGTACCGATATGCGTTGGGCCCTTGCAAAACTGGAGTCGGGTGCCGATTTAAAGTCAGGTAACAGAGATAAACAGCGCTAAGACGCGTGTGACAAGGTGCCACATAGTGAAAGCCTCAGAAAAAACATTGGAAAAAACAACGGTTGGATCAAGGTTGCTTGCCCACCTGTTTTTGGGGCTGGTGAGGTTTTACAAGCTATTCATCTCGCCGATCCTTGGGCCAAACTGCCGCTACCAACCAACATGCAGCAGCTATGCGATCGAAGCAATTGAACTACACGGAGCCTTAAAAGGGGGATGGCTAGCGGCGAGAAGGATAGGCCGATGTCATCCTTGGGGTGGCTTTGGCTTTGATCCTGTGCCAAAAAGCGTCGGCAACGCTGTGGCGGACGTCAAAAATCACAGTGAAACCTGTGCGGCCAATCGCGGTAGCGCTAATGCAAGTGACAACGATAAATAAATATAGGGCCAGCATAATCTGGCAAAACAATCAGGGTGTATTGACTGATGGGTGACAATAAAAACTTTATCCTCTTCGCTGTGATTTCGATGGCGATCTTAATTGGATATAATATGGTCTTCTTGGGGCCGCAAAAAGAAGCGGCACAGCGCGAATATGCACGCCAACTTGAAGAACAAGCGGCTGAGCAGGCGTTGAACCCGGCACCCGCAACGCCCAGCGTATCCGCTGAGACTTCCTCACTGGAAGCAACAGCCCCGGACGCTCGCTCGCTCGCCCTTCAGGATGCAGGCAGTGTAGCCATCGAAACGCCCGAGCTATCCGGTTCGCTTTCGCTGCGCGGTGCACGCTTTGATGACCTAACCCTCGTCAACCACCAAACTGCCAAAGGCCCCGAAAGCGAAAAAGTGCGTTTGCTGAAAAGTTACGGCGGCGACGATGCTTATTATGTGAACTTTAACTGGCATGCACCGTCAGGCAGCCAGGTAACCGTGCCCGATGCAAGCACGGCTTGGGTCGCGGACCGCAGCACTCTGACGCCAGGCAGTCCTGTTACCCTGTCATGGGTCAACAATATCGGCACCAAATTCCTAATGGAAATCGAGGTCGATGAACATTTCATGTTCACTGTGACCCAAACAGTTATCAACGTTTCTGATCAGTCCTTAACATTGGCACCCTCAGCGCAAATTCGCCGCACAGGTGCGCCAAAAGTTGCTGGCCTTTATATTTTGCACGAGGGCCCGATTGGTGTGTTTGATGGCATATTGGAAGAACAAAAATATAAAACTCTGAAAGAGGATGGCAACTTCACAGGCACAGCCAAAGAAGGTGAGCTTGTCGGCGGCTGGATGGGGGTAACTGACAAATTTTGGATGGCGACCCTTGTCCCCAATACCAAGACTCCTCTGCAGCGGGCGCGGCTAACCTATTCTGGCGCAGGCGGCACAGAAATATACGGCGCAGACTATGCCCAGACCTGGCAAACAATAGCGCCCGGCGCAACAAGCGAAACCACCAACCATTTTTACGCCGGTGCGAAAATTGTAAAAGTGATCGATGCTTACGAAGCCCAGTATTCAATCACTGACTTTAACAAAACCATTGATTGGGGCTATCTGTGGTTCTTTACGCGCCCCATTTTTGCAGGGCTGCACTGGTTGTTCCAGGTTACCGGAAACTACGGCGTTGCCATTTTGTTGATGACGGTAATCCTAAAGTTGGGCTTGTTCCCGCTGGCCAATAAATCATACCGTTCAATGGCACATATGAAGCGCGCCCAGCCGAAAATCAAGGCGTTGCAGGAACGCTACAAGGATGACAAAACTAAGCTGCAACAAGAAACCATGGCGCTCTATAAATCTGAAAAAATCAACCCAATGGCCGGTTGTTTGCCGATGATCCCGCAGATGTTTATCTTTTTTGCGCTCTACAAAACATTGTATGTAACCATCGAAATGCGCCACCAGCCATTTATTGGCTGGATCACTGATCTTTCCGCCGCTGATCCGGTGACACCGATGAACCTGTTTGGCCTGATCCCGTGGGACCCACCAAGCTTTATGGCTATCGGCATCTTGCCTATCCTGATGGGAATTTCAATGTGGCTTCAACAAAGGCTGAACCCGCAAACCAGCATGGATCCAGCCCAGCAGAAGGTTATGAGCATGCTGCCGATCCTGTTTACCTTCATTATGGCGCAGTTTAGTGCTGGCCTTGTTTTATATTGGACATGGAATAATAGCCTGTCCATTTTGCAACAGACAGTGATTATGCGGCGCGAAAACGCACGTCAGGCGGCTTTGGATAAACCATGAGTGAAGCCCCTTACAGCGAAGACGACCTAAACCGCGGGCGATTATTGTTTGCGGGGCCGGTTGAATTTGTGATGGGGGCTGTATCACTGGAAACATTGCCCAGCCCTGACCGGCCCGAGATTGCCTTTGCCGGGCGCTCAAATGTTGGCAAATCAAGCCTTGTCAATGCGCTGACGGGGCGCAATACGCTGGCTCGCACATCCAATACGCCCGGCCGTACACAGGAATTGAATTTTTTTGTCTTTGGCCAGACAATGGAGCAACCCGCTTATCTTGTTGATCTGCCCGGCTATGGTTATGCCAAAACTGAACGTAAAAAAGTGCATGCCTGGACCCGTGTAGTGAAGGATTATTTGCGCGGCAGACCAAACTTGCGGCGCATCATGCTGCTGATAGATAGCCGCCACGGCCTGAAAGAGAATGACCGCGAAATTATGGCGATGCTTGACACTTCGGCGGTTAATTATCAGATCGTTCTTACTAAGCTCGACAAACTCAAAGTTGCTGACCGTGACAAAGCCCTTGAGAAAGCCCGGGCCGATACCAAAGGCTTTATTGCCTGCCACCCGGTCATTCTGGCAACCAGCAGTGAAAAGGACTGGGGCTTGGCCGAAGTCCGAGCCGAAGTTGGGCAGCTAACGCGGTATTAAGCTATGCCTGGCCACCTTTCACCGCATCCAAAACCTTGAGCGTTGCGGCTGAAACAGCCTGAAATTCGGTGACGAGAGCAGCAAGCAGTAATTTTCTATGTTGCGACTCGCAGGGCGACTCTGAGGATAAGTCATTTTCCGGTTGTTCACCGAGTCGTGCATTTTCTTCAAGCCGAACACACACACCGGCAAGGCGCTGTGCGCCAAATGTTCTTGCCGCACTTTTAAGAGCATGTGCCTGATTTTCCAACAGCGCCATATTATCGCTGTCCAAATAATCAACCATCGCAGCACAGCCCTGACTGATCTCATTTTTTAAACTATCCAGCAAGAATGCCATCGACTCGGCTCCAACATCCAAGCGCAATTGATCCCATACTGATCGCTCGAAAACAGGCAATTGCTCTGGCACTTTAGTCGGCCCCGCCCATATCAATGCCTTTTGGCGGCACCATCTCATTTGGTACTTGAGACGCAGGTTTGGCCAACCGAAACACGCCTTTCAGGCCGACCGGGGAAACAATTTTCTTTTTACGGATAAAATCCAATTGACCCATTTCGTACAAGGCTGTTGCCCGCTGTCGAATTCGCGGCAGATATATACGCCAGTCTTCGTCGGAAGCTGCAATCTTTTGCGCAACGTCACGGGGCGCGGCTGACGGTACCGTATCGATCTGCATCAATATTTCAGCATCAATTTTCGCATCCGTTGTCAACACAATCACTCCTTTTGGCACTTTTTGGCGCTTTTTTCTTTGACGCGCCCAAATCTGCCGCTAGTGTCCCGAAAAATACTCTGAAGGAAGCACACAATGCGTACATCCCTAAAAGTGACAGCCTTGCTGTTGGCTTTCTCACTTGCCAGTTGCAGTAACGATAGCAGCGACAAAGACAAAGACAAAACCCAAGACGAGACAGACGTTACGGCGGAAAGCTCAACGAAACAACCAAACACAGAGAAAGAGAGCACCGACATGAGCGATGCAACAGCTACTCCTGACCTTGCCTACCTAGAAACAAACAAAGCCAAAGACGGTGTAAAAATCACCGAAAGCGGCTTGCAGTACCGTGTGGTAGAATCAGGTAACGGAGCAACACCAGGCCCCACCGATCTGGTTACGGTTCATTATGCGGGCCGTCTTGTGGACGGTTCCGAGTTTGACAGCAGCTATAAGCGCGGCGAACCCATAAGCTTCCCGGTAAACGGCGTGATCCCTGGCTGGACCGAGGCGCTTCAACTGATGAAAGTTGGCGACAAGTTTGAGCTTGCCATCCCGTCAGGCCTTGGCTACGGCGAGCACGGCGCTGGCGGCGTTATCCCGCCAAATGCAACGCTAATTTTTGATGTAGAATTGCTGGATGTTAAATCCGAGGCTGACCTTATTGCCGAGCGCGACGCATTCAAAAATGCACAGTTCGCATTCCTTGATGAAAATGCCACCAAGGACGGCATCATTGTCACCGAATCAGGACTTCAATATAGGGTCATCGAAGAAGGATCCGGCAAATCGCCAGACGCGACATCTGAAGTCACGGTTCATTATGCCGGAACCCTTATTAACGGTGAAGAATTTGATAGCAGCTATAAACGCGGGCAGCCTGCAAGTTTTCCACTTGATGGGGTTATTTCAGGCTGGACCGAAGGTTTGCAGTTGATGAAGGAAGGGGCGAAATACGAATTTTTCATCCCCCACCACATGGGCTACGGTGCGCGTGGGTCAGGCGGCGGAATTCCTCCTTTTTCTACGCTGATATTCACTGTCGAGCTTATTTCAGTCGATAGCTAAAAAAGGCACAGGATTCCGTAACAGCGTCCTAAAAATATATCGAAGATGAAATAGAGCGCTAAATCCAAAAGTGCGAGTACGGCAAGAATTGGAAAAGCCACATATTTGAGGCCCGCCCAATAGGCCTGCAAAGTTAAACGGGGTGGTGCAATGCGCCATCCCATTATAGTCTCCAGTTTCTTTGATGTTTTGCCGCTGGTTTTTTCCATAGCAGGACACTAACAAAGCGAGGCTCGTTTGCATATGGCTCATAGCCAGATCAGTCAAAATGAAGGGCCTGGCACCATACGCTTAAAGCGAAGCGTGGTGAACCCGGCACGCTGGCAGTCGGCAGATCAAAGTGCCCCTATCCCGCTGCAGCAGCACCCTGTCTATGGCCTGGCATTGCAAAGCTTTGGCGCTGTTGTTGGTGACATACAGTGGCTCGCAGGGGATACTGTGTTGGCCTCGGCATTGCTTATCCACCGCAAATTCATGGGCCTATTTCGCGCAACCACTTTATTTCGTGGGCCGCTTTGGCATAGCGCCGATTTAAGCCGCGAGCATAAACTTGCCTGCCTCAAAAACCTTCGCGCCACCTATTCGCCGTGGAAATGGGATTTCCTCGCCTTCATGCCCGAAGCCAGCGCAAGCGAACACGCCGATGCCTTTTACCAACAGGTGGGCTTCCACAAAATCATGACAGGGTTTTCCACCGCTTGGCTCGATCTGGAGGCTGACACAGCTACACTGCGGGCTTCGCTCAAAGGGACCTGGCGCAACAAATTGGTAAAGGCGGAACGCGGCAATCTAACGATAAGCATCGGTGGCCGCAGGCCAAACCAATATTCATGGTTGCTTGAAAACGAGAGTGTGCAGCGAACTACACGCCGCTATCAAGCAACGCCGATAGGTCTGGTGCCCGCATTTGTTGCTGCCGCCACACCAAGGTCCGGCTGCTCGGTGATGAGCGTCACGGCACTTTATGATCGAAAAAAGGTGGCTGGCGCGCTGTTTTTGCTGCACGGCAATAGCGCCACCTACCATATCGGTTGGTCAGGCGAAGACGGCAGGACTTTGGATGCGCAAACCAGGGTTCTGTGGGAAGGCATGCTTGCCCTGAAGGCCGCAGGTATTCGGTTTTTGGACCTTGGCGGGCTCAATACTGCTGAACTTGCGGGCATTGCGCGTTTCAAGCTCGGTACAGGCGCAGCACCGATTACACTCGCGGGCACCTATCTCTGACAAATTTTAACGGACAAGAGCCGGTGCCAAATTGCAGAACTTCGTAAACCGAGCTTACCCTGCTGATCAAATACCGCCTAAAGTCAAAAAACAGCAAAATACTGAACAAAACTTGAATGTTTAGGGTAGATTTCTTAAGTGTGATATTATAACTGTACATTGCTTTTAGCCATAACGGCGCTGGTACGCCAAACGGAAACTAAATAATTGGATTACGCCCTTCTTCTATCTGTCCTTGTTTTGGTCGCGGCGCCGCTTCTTGCGCGCCTGGTCAAACGCATGCCCGCTTTCAAAGCTGGCCTGGATGGTTTTGTACTGCTGACCGTGGTTGGCCTTATCACAATAACACTATTGCCAGAGGCCCTAAACCACGGTGGTTTGTTAGGCCTGACTATTGCCGTCATTGGTTTTACATTGCCGTGGATCGCCGAGTTTTTGTTTCATAAATCAGAAGAAATGACCCACCGCGTCTTGATGTTGGTGGCGGCGCTTGCTTTGGTTGTACACGCGACCACTGACGGAGCCATGTTAGCATTTGCCAATAGCACAAACGACGGCGCCTTTTTAGCAACGGGCGTTATTCTGCACAGGATCGGCGTAGCCGTAGCCGTATGGTGGCTATTACGGCCCGTTCTGACGACGGCAGGGGGCATAGCAGTGCTGGCCGCACTTGGGGTTATGACAGTCGTTGGGTATCTGATGGTAATTTTTGCAGGCGAATGGTACGATGTACCCCTTGTTGGATATTGGCAAGCTTTCGCAGCCGGATCTTTGTTCCATGTGGTTATGCACCCCTTGGAAGATCACGATACATCGCCAAATTCAGGCACTCTTCGTGCTCACAGGGTTGGCACCGTGTTTGGTATATTATTTGTGGCCGCCCTTATCAGTGCCCATTATCTACAGCATGCGACGGGGCCACTGGACCCGATGCCCGCGCACGGCGACCATCATGGCATTGATCTTATAGTCGCCGTAGGCCGCCTTCTCGCTCCCATTGCCCTATTGGCTATGATCGCCGCTGCTGCCTATGGGCGTCTACAAAAAGAAGGGCTGAAATCTGCTTATAAAGCACTTCAATTTATCACACCCTGGACACTGGCTATCTGGCTCGGTGCCGCAATCATGGCCGAACTTTACCCTTCCCTAATGCCCGCACCTCATGGCGGCGTCTTGTTGTTTGGTATTTGGTTAATCGCCGTGAGCGCAATATTAGTGCAAACTGGGGCACGGTCATTCTTTGCCGTACTTATGCCCAGCATAAGCAAACATAAACACAGCCACTCCCATAGCTAGGATTTTCCCTAATGTTTTCACCCATAACCTAGACTTTCCTTTAGCGGATGTTTTGGCGAACTTGCAAAAAGAAACAAACTGCGAGGGCTCATTTACTCTCGTTGTCTCACGGGGGTTCCATCGTCGACATCATTAGACGGATGGGCAATAACCGTATCGCCAGCTTCTACACCTGCCACAACCTGGGCAAAGCTATCATTCTTCAACCCTACTATAACCGGGGCAAGAACCGCTTCGCCGTCTATCACTTTAAAGACAAACCATGCGCCCTGGTGGTGAAAAAGACTGGATACCGGAATTAGCAAAACATTCGTGGCCTCATCATAAACACAAAATACTTCTACCCGGTAACCATCACCTAAAGCCTGCCAGCGCTCAGGCGCTTCTGTAAGTTCCACCAGAACATTAACCCGTTGTTCTTCAATCCCAAGTGCAGAAATTTTAGTAAACCCTGAAGGCTCAATGCGCCGCACAACACCCATAAGCAGGTATGGCCCGCCCCAATGATCAATAATTGCACGGTCGCCTACTGCTACTTTAACTACATCAATCGACAGCATATCCGTTACAATTTCCAGGTCGTTATGATCTCCAAGCGATAAAAGGGGCTGACCAGCGGCTACAACTCCCTCGCTTTCCTGATAAAGCCGCAACACAGATCCGGATACAGGTGCTTTAAGCTCAACAAAACCCATGCCGTCAGCGCGTTTTGATGGCGGTAAAATAGCCGCTTCAGCGATCTCAAGGTTATATTGTGCAACCCTGCGGGCCGAAATTGCAGCAGAATAGTTGGTCTCTGCGCGGCTAACCGCTAATTTATATTCCTCTTTCTCCCGGCTGGAAATTGTATTGCCTTGAACTAAACCTTCTGCCCTTGCCAGCTCTCGCCGGGCAAAATCAAGCTCTGCTTTTGATTGTTCGAGCATTGATTCTGATACCTGCAGGGCGGCGCTCGTTGCGCTCACGCGGCCTTTGGCTTCAGCAAGCGTCCGTGCATCCAAAAAAGTCGGGTCTTGAGGCTCCATAACCGCAACTACAGTTTGGCCAGCCACGACATCGTCTCCGGGTTCTATTTCCAACCGAAGCATTCGGCTGGCGAAAGGTGCCGATACAATATAATCCTCACGAACCCGGGTTTTGCCATCGCTGTGAACTGTCACTTCAATATTGCCAAACTTGGCAACCGCAAAATCCTGTGCGATCGGCTCGGGCACGAACGACCAAGCAATTGATACCGCCAATAAGGCACCAACAGCCCAATAGCCTACGATTTTTGCATTCTTTTTCGTGATCACCCTCGTCCTCCTCCAAAGCCCTGCTATTCGCGTGTTTTTAATACTTTTACAATATCAAGCTTTCTGATCCGCCGCGCCACAACGGTACTGGAAACAGCAGTCGCGGATAAAATTATCAGCACAGTTGCAGCTATCGTACGCTGCGAGAAAATAACCGGCAGGCGGAATAACTCTGTATCCATTGCCGCCGCCAGTGCATGGCTCAGGCCCATGCCTATCCAAATTCCAATCGGTATGGCAATCGCCACCAACAGCACCAGTTCCCCAACCAAAACAAAGGTTATTTCCGCTTCTGTAAAACCAAGGACCCGCATCGACCCCAACTCTCGTGCGCGCTCAGAGAGTGAAATCCGTGCGGTATTATAAATCACGCCAAAGGCTATCAGCCCGGCAAAAATGGCATTGATTACAAATGTTTCGACAATGCTTTCTGTCATGGTATCGCGAACAGATTGCACAAGCACCTCTCGCATCGTGATAGAATTAATGAGTGGGATATCTTTTACTTGTTTATAAAGCTCTGCATCTGCGCCTCCGCTGGTCAAAAGCGCAGCCCCCGAAATTACGTTTCCGTCCCCCATTAGCCGGTTGAGCGCCGATAAGCTCATAAAAGCATTGGTCCCGACAAACTCCTGCACTAGACCCGCAACACGGACTTGCACTTTGGGTCTGCGTCCATCAAGAACTTCAAGGGTAATAAGATCCCCCCTCGATGCGCCAAGAATTCGGCCAAGTTTTTCCGATAACATCACCCCATCACCTGGTATTTCTACTGGTATAATATCTTCGTTTACCATGCGCTTAAGTAACGCATCTGATGTAATCCCTGTGATACCACCACGGTGGCTTTTGTGACCAAATCGCAGCCGCGCAGGCACAATTCTGAAAGGTTCTGCAGCCATCACCCCAGGCAAATGGGTAATTTCCTCCATAGCCCGTGCCGAGCGCGGTTCCACAAACATCAGCGAGACATCAGCTCGGTCAGCGACCTCGTATTGCACGTCCAACATGAAATCTATGGTATCAATTATGAATGCCGTCGCCAAAAAAATGGCCGCAGAAAGGGCAACACCAACAACCGACAGTACGGCTCTAAGCGGGCGTCGCTCAAGATGCCTGAAAATCATACGTGCCGTCGTTGGAAATAGCTGAAGAATATGCAGCCGTTCCAAGATGGTTTTTCGGTAAACCATTGGCGGTGCAGGCTGCATGGCTTCTGCAGGAGGTAATGCCACCACAGCTCTAACAGCGCTTAGAGTACCAACAACAGCGGCTGTAAGACTTATCAAGCCACTCACTGCCAGGGCCGACGGGGCAAAAATATAAGCAAATGAGGGAAAGTGGAAAAAACGCGCATATAGATTTAATAAACCCGAGCCAAGCCAAATACCAAGGGCGGTCCCAATGGCTGCCCCGATCAAGACAATTGTCAACGCAAAGGCCACATAGTGCAGGGCAATATCAAAATCGTAATACCCTATCGCTTTGAGCATACCAATTTGGTCTCGTTCGGTAGAAACTTGCCTGCTCAGCACAATATTCAGCAAGAATGTGGCGACTGTCAGAAAGATTGCCGGAAGAACCCAGCCAATCGTTCTCAACTCCCATAATTCATTTTGAATGAACCAGTAAGCTATCTGGTCATCTTTTGGATAAGCATCTTGGCCACCATATGGCGCCAGCAGCTTATTTATGCGGTCCATGACCAGTTCTTCATTGGCCCCCGGCGATAATTTAACCAACAGATCATTGAATGCACCGTCCATATTTGTGGCCGATTCCAGCGCCCTACGATTTGTGAAAAGCACACCATATCGTTTGTCGTCAGGAAACAAGGTGCCTGGGGCGAGCGAATAAACAAATTCGGGGCTTAGTATGATTCCGGCAATCACCAAAGTTCGTTTTCTGGAGTTGATAACGGCTTTGAAGGTATCGCCCGGCACAAAGCTATGGGCGATTGCAAAGGCTTCTGAAACAAGAATATGATCGGTTTCGCCTGGCAGCAGAAATCGCCCGCTTACCAGATATAGCGCGTTTATAGGGATTTCCCCACTTTCGGGCACGCTGTAAATCGAAGCCGTGGCAGGTTCATCCATGCCGGGAATATCAAGTGTGACCGCAAAATACACCCGAGCATAAGCTACAGCTACACCGTCGATCGCCTGAATTTGTGACATAAGCCGCAGCGGAACACGTTTGGCGCTGGCATATATGTCTGCAAGCCTGTAGCGCTCAAAATATGTATCTTTGGCTTCATCCAGGCTCAAGATTGCTGTTTGTGACATTATAAACGTGCCGATCCCGCAGGCCACCACCAGCGCGATAGCAAGGACCTGTCCTTTCAGCCGCCAAATGTCACGGAGTAATTTTCGGTTGAGGCATGAAAGTTTGATGCCTACCATGATATATCCTGAGGCTTAAGGCGAGTTTCATTGCGCTTAAGGTCACAAATGCCGCCGTCGGCAAAATGGATCACGGTATCGGCAAGGCCAGCGGTTGCCGCATTGTGGGTAACAACCAAGGTCGTGGTGTTCAGCTCTTTGTTCACGTTACACAGGGCCTCAAGAACCAGCACGCCAGTTTCCCTGTCCAAGGCCCCCGTGGGCTCGTCACAGAGCAATACCTTCGGGCGTTTGACAATCGCACGGGCAATGGCAACGCGCTGCTGTTCCCCCCCCGATAACTGGCTTGGAAAATGATCAGCTCTTTGGCTCAGCCCCACGATATCCAGGGCCTCCATCACATCCATCGGCTCTTCCGCTATTTCGGCTACTAATTCCACATTTTCCCGCGCGGTCAGACTTGGGATTAGATTGTAGAACTGAAATATAAATCCGATATTGGCGCGGCGATATTCGGTTAATGCACGGTCATCATCACCGTCGAGTATTTGCCCTTCAAATTCAACATGGCCGGATGTGGCTTTGTCCAATCCGCCGACGATATTCAAAAATGTTGATTTGCCGCTGCCTGAAGGCCCCAGCAAAACCGCGAATTCGCCTTCTGAGATATCAAGTGACACACCCCTAAGCGCTTCAACAACCGTCTCTCCAGTCACATAGGTCTTGCGCAGGTCCGTGATCCGAAATGCAAGTTTTTTACTGGCTAGCGCGCTGTTGGGCTGGTCGTTCATTCGCTAAACTTCCTGACTATCTTATCTTTTGTCTTTTAAAGTCACCACTCACAATAGCATTTGAGGCCGATCGCACGACGTGTAAGAAAAATAGAGCTTCGCTCAGTATACGATATTAGAAAGGTTCAAATTCTAAGCCTTGACCCTGATCAATTGATTTAGGGATTTCCCGTTCGTAATAATTTGTGTTTCACGTTGGCAAAAAAGGGCCACCTTGCCAATCGCCGCTTGGCGGTTTCGCACCTGCAGGACGAAACGGTCATCAAAAAGATGTTTGACGATCTGGTTGATCGCTACAAAGTAAACTTCCTTCACTAAAGTGGAGAGCACCTGACAGACATCCCCTGAAAAACGGGAACTGTCAGATTAAGTCGGAACCACTACAGGTTAGCACCTGAGTTAAACTGCCTATCAGCATTCGCGCTTGAAGCCTTAAGGTATCCATTGTAGCGTGCCCCGATACAACATGAGGCAAAATTGCATGAGCGATTATGATGAAATACTCGTATCAATTCGTCGTATCATACGGGCGATTGACCTCCAGTCTAAAAGACTCGTCAAGCAGACTGGCCTGACCGCTCCTCAGCTCGTAATATTGCAAGCATTGCGCAAAAGCGGACGTATGTCACCAAGTGCCGTAGCAAAAGAAGTGTCGCTCAGTCAGGCCACCGTCACCTCTATCCTGGACCGGCTTGAAAATGCGGACCTCGTCAAGCGCGAACGCTCTAGCAAAGACAAACGGATCGTTTTTGCCTGTCTCACGACTGAAGGCCTGAATCGGCTTGAAGAGGCGCCAGAGCTTTTGCAGTCCGGTTTCCTGCGCCAGTACCGCAAACTGGAAGACTGGGAACGCGCAATGATTGTCAGTGCTTTTCAGCGCGTCGCAACCATGATGGATGCAGATGAACTAGATGCTTCTCCTATCCTTGATGTAGGTGAAATCGGCAGACACTGATCTATCCTTGTTCCTTTGAACTCAAAGCGTTAAGACTACCTCAACTAGATATGTGTCTGCTAGAGATACATGTGTTTGCCAGTTCTTCCGCGCATTGCATGCTGCGAAGGTACCAGCGGCAAATACTTTGAGTACAAAGGATGAAGAACGGGCCTATGTTCGAACAACAAGAATTCAAGGAAATGAAGGTCTCAAAAAGCGGTATTCTAGCGCCAGTATTTTTCCCTGCCGCAGGGCTAATCGCTCTGCTTGTTGTTGTGACCCTGGTTGCAGGTGACGGCGCAGCCGGCGTTTTTGCCGCAATGCAGACATGGGTGACCGGCACCATGGGGTGGTTTTACATGCTTGCGGTCAACGGCTTTCTCATTTTTTGTCTGTATCTGGCCTTTAGCCGTTCGGGCGAGATCAAGCTTGGCCCCAACCAGTCTGAACCGGACTATAGCTTCCTGTCCTGGTTCGCCATGCTGTTTTCTGCCGGCATTGGTATTGGCCTGTTGTTTTTTGGGGTTGCGGAACCGGTCACGCACTTTCTTGCTCCTCCGAATGCCGATCCCCGCACGATTGAAGCCGCCAAACAGGCGATGCAAATCACGTTTTTTCATTGGGGTATCAATGCCTGGGCTATCTATGCGGTTGTCGGCCTCATCCTTGCCTATTTCAGTTTTCGCCATAATCTTCCCCTTACTATCCGTTCGGCGCTCTATCCCCTGATCGGACGCAGAATTCATGGCCCGATTGGCCATGCTGTTGATGTGATCGCCGTTGTCGGAACACTGTTTGGCGTTGCGACCTCGCTTGGCTTTGGTGTTGCGCAGATCAATGCCGGGCTTAACCATCTTTTCGATGTGCCAATCGGAACTACAACGCAGGTCCTGCTGATCGCCCTTATCACTGCTTTCGCGACCGCCTCGGTGGTCTCAGGCCTTGATGCCGGCATTAAAAAGCTCTCCGAGATCAATATGGTCCTGGCGACACTCCTGCTACTGTTTGTCATCATCCTTGGCCCAACCATCCTGTTCCTGAACAGTTTTGTGGAAAACATCGGTCTGTATCTAGAGACGCTGGTGGCACGCAGCTTCCGACTTGACGCCTATGACGCTGGCAACAAGGAGTGGCTTAGCAACTGGACACTCTTCTATTGGGGGTGGTGGATAAGCTGGTCCCCATTTGTGGGAATATTCATTGCCCGGATTTCCCGTGGCCGCACGATCCGGGAGTTCATTCTGGGTGTGCTCCTGGTCCCGACCGCCTTTACCTTTATCTGGATGACAGCTTTTGGCAACGGTGCGCTCGCCCTGGAACTTGCGGGTACCGGTGCCCAGATTTCCTCAGCGATCGAAAATAATTTGCCGCTTGGCATCTTCGCTTTTCTGGAAACACTGCCTTTCCCGGGTGTCGTTTCATTTTTGACGATCATTCTGATCATGACCTTCTTTGTAACGTCATCGGATTCGGGTTCACTTGTGATTGATACCATTACCTCTGGTGGCCACCTGCATCCCCCTGTCTGGCAGCGGGTTTTTTGGGCCCTTACCGAAGGACTAGTTGCGGCCGTCTTGATGTTTGGAGGCGGGTTAGCCGCGCTTCAAAGCGCCACCATCGTGACCGCCTTGCCATTCGCCTTTGTCATTGTATTTGCTTGCTTTGGACTGCTCAAGGCGCTGCGCATCGAGACGGCGAAGCTGCAAGGGGCGGCGGCGGCGCCTGATATAATTATCACAGGCAACGATGACAACTGGAAGCTGCGTCTGGGCGCACTGTTATCCTACCCGAATAAGACACAGGTGAGAGCCTTCATGCAGACGACGCTGCATCCCGCGCTTGAAAAGATGGCCCATGAAATCCGGACAAGCGACGCGGAGGCCAGTGTCGAGATCAGTAAGGACGGCAATGAGCTGCGCATCTTGCATGGCACAGAAGTTGATTTCCTCTATGCGGTTCATATGCGCGGATTATTGAAGCCTGAATTTGCCTACATGACCACAGACATGAAAGAAGGCCAACGCTTTTACCGGGCGGAAGTCTATCTGCTTGAAGGCAGTCAGCATTATGATGTGTACGGCTTTTCCGAAGAGCAACTGATCCACGATGTCCTTGGTCAATATGACAAGCATATCCATTTTCTGAATATTGCAAGAGCATGAGTGTCGTTTGATGACTGAAACAATTGAATGGTCGGATTTTGAGCAGGTGCATATGTGTGTGGGCACCGTCGTTTCCGCAGAGCCGTTCGGGAAAGCCAGAAAGCCGGCCTATATCCTGAACGTTGATTTCGGACCCGGGGTGGGTGTGAAGAAGTCGTCGGCCCAGATCACAGACCTCTACAGCCTGGATAATCTTGTGGGTAAGCAAGTGGTTGGTGTGGTGAATTTCCCGAACAAACAGATCGGCCCCATCATGTCTGAATGTTTAATCACCGGTTTTGTGAAAAGTGACGGCAGTGTGGTTCTCGCTGTGCCTGATCAAGCTGTGGCGAACGGCACACGGCTGGCGTGAAGCCTACGGTGAACCAGTTGCCCCCAATACATCGACTAAAGGCCCCAGCCATTCCTCGTAAGGCCGCCATTGTTCGAGGCCCTTTGTATTGATTTTTTCCCGAACCTGTTCCGAGCTTGCCGTTCGCACGGCGCGGTCGGTTTTATAATACTCAAGGCAGGCTTGTTCAAATGGCAAGTTGCAAAAGTCTAACATTCGCCTAACCTGGCCCTCGAGGTCGGTGACGACATCTTCATATTGAACGCGAAGAATTTTGCCGGGCAGCACACGTTCCCAATGCTCCATCAGGTCGGTATAGCCTGTGTAATAGCGACCGATTTCCTTCAGGCCGTATGTGAATTCCTGCCCTTCGGCAAACAGCTGTTTGAATCCGCTAAAGCAGCAATCCATCGGATTGCGGCGGGCATCAATGATTTTGGCGTTCGGCAAGATCAGATTAATAAGGCCAATATGCCTGAAATTATTCGGCATTTTGTCGATAAAATAGGGTGCGCCACTGCGATGCATTTTTGTCTGCTCGATATATTGCTGTCCAAATGCGGCAAGCTGTCCGGAATCTATATCCGATAGCCCATGCGGATAGCCATCGCGAGCGTCAACCTTCTTCCTGCCACGCAGCTTGTGCGATAACGCAATAATATTCGGCAGTTCAAGCGTTCCATCTACTTTGCTGTGAGAGGCGAGGATTTGCTCCAGAAGCGTTGATCCCGCGCGCGGCAAACCGACGATAAAAATAGGATCAGGGGCGGCATGACCACCGCCTTTAAATCGCTCAAACAAAGCGCTGTCACAAGCCATTTTTTGTGCCTCAAATTCAGCGTCCATTTGATCGGCATCATAGCGGCTTTGCTGACGTTTACAGTCGTTGCCGCACTCATAATAACGAAACGACTGCGCATAGTCGTCTCGGTCACCGAATGACTTCCCAAGAGCGAAACATAACTGTATGCGGGTGTTTTGAGTGATAAACGGGGACGCAAGCAAATCAAGCATCGCGCGATGTTCATTGTCTGGAAACCGATAGGTCTTGAGGTTTGCCAGGGAATGATAGGCATCACCGTGTCGCGGATTCGCTGCAAAGGCAAGATGATATGACTCGATGGCCTCGCCCTGCCGCCCAATGGTTTTGAGAACATGACCGCGAGACGTCAGGGTCGCCGGGTCGTTTGGCAATGCTTCCAGCACTTTGTCAAACATGGCCAAGGCAGACTTCAGATCGTTCGCCTGCAAACATTCAACGGCATAATGTGACTGAAAAACAGGATTGTCCGGGTCGCTGTCCAGAAGCGATCTTGCCTGTGCTAACGCTTCAGAGAATTTCTGACGTTTCCTGAGAACAGCAATATAATCCAGACGGATTTGAATATTTTCAGGCTCAAATTCAGCTGCACTTTCAAGAAGGAAATCAGCCTCATCAAGGGCACCAAAGCGGCTGCCTATAGTCGCCAGCAAGCGCATGGCTTCAACGTGATGTGGGTTGGCCTGCAGAAATTTGCGGCAAAGAGTTTCTGCCTTTAGCAGTTTGTTCTCATGAATGAGATTACTGACCGACAGAAGTTCTCTCGGTAGCGCGGCCAGCCGGTTTGCCAGCGCCCTTGCCTGTGCCTCTTCACCGGATTGGCCTTGTTTGGCCAAAAGCGTCGCCAGTGAGCGCCAGCTTGCTTCCAAAGCCGGATTAGTGTGGCAGGCAAGGCGGTAGGCTTCAACCGCCTCAGACAAGCGCCCTTGTGCCTGGTAGAGATGGCCACGCTCTTGATGGGCTCGGCCGTATTCTGGCTCAACGGCGAGAAGCGTTGACAAAGCATCTTCCGCTTTATCAAACTGGTTTTGATACCGGTAACATACCGCACTAAAGTAAAGGGCTTCCGCATGAAGCGGCTGCGCCGTTAAGATCGGCTCGACAGCAGCCAAGGCACCCTTTGGCGAGCCATCATACAGGCACTTTTGAGCACGCCGTAACTGTTCAGCGATTTTCTTTTCGTCCATTGCCATTTTTGACCGTTACGCCGGTTGAAAAATTGAAAAGGCGCCGACCCAAACGGCGCCTTCCCTAATCTGGAATGTCTAACCCAACGTGACTAGTAATCAACTGAAAAACGGAACCCGAATGTTCGAGGCCGATTAGTTGTGATCCGTTCGCGGTCAAAAATCAGATTGTTGTTTAGCTGTGCCCGTTCATCCGTCAGATTCTCGCCAAACACTTCCACGGACCAATTTTCTTTCCTTATGCCAACCGACAGCCCGAGCAGCAAGTAACTTGCCTGCTCTGCCCGGTTGATCGATACAATATCGCCAAAGGAAGACCCTGAATAGGCGAGCGTTGGTTGGATGTGGGCTTCGAAGTCCTCGTTGACGAACCATTCGTAGCGTGCCCGCAAGTTGCCTTGAAAACTGGGCGCATAGGCCAGATCTTCGCCAGGCGCAGCAATCGCAACGCTGGCACCGACAAGCTCTGTGATTTTTGTGTCCAGAATCGAGAAGGCACCCATGACCTGCAGACCGGGCACTGTTTGTGGCGCCCAGGTAACATCACCCTCTACACCTTTGATCTCCGCGTTTGCGGCATTGTCAGAGAAAAACAGATTGGTAACCGTCGGATCAAAGATAGTTGTTTGCAAATCTTTGACGTTTACAAAGAAGGCATTGCCGTTAAACCGGAGCGAATTTTCGAAAAAATCCAGTTTCCAGCCAACCTCATAGTTGGTGACCACATCTGTACGAACAACCGCTGGCACAGCCCCGCCGCCAGCCCCAGCTGGCCGATTGGGCAGGCCGGGCCGGAAACCTTCGGAATAAGTGAAGTATATCAACGTATTATCATTCGGCGTCCAGGAGAGGTTGCCTTTGAAGACAGTGCCTTTCGCTTTTGCGCCGCGAGGTACGGGCACGCCGTTAATCACCTGGGTACCATCAAACTGGGTATCCAGATTGGTACCGAACGCATTTACGTCCTCGCCACCAAAGTTAAAGAAGCTTGAATTGGCACTGCCCTTCAGTTTCACATCTACGTCGTGCCAGCGTACACCACCTGTGAGAGCGAGCTTTTCCGGAATAAGCTCATAAGTAACCTCCCCAAAGAGGCCAACTTGCGTATCTGTGCGCGTGATATCATTGAAAAAGATAACGCCTACCGGGCGCGGGGTTGGATCACTGACTGACGACCCCGGCAGTGGCCCGTTTTGCGGATAGCCAAATACGCCGGGCGTGAAGCTTTCAGCAAATTGAGAGCCTGGGTAGGTAAAGTCATTACGTTCAATCAGCTTCTGATCGCTGTAGAAGCCGCCAAACGTGGCTCGCAAGCGATTTTCTGCAGGCGTTGTAAAGCGCAACTCATGAGTAAAGACCTCGGTTTCGCTTTCACTGTCCACAAACAGATTGGGGGCCTGGCAAGTGCCCGAAGCGGCAGCGTCACCCGGGTATGTTACCGAACCGTCGCAGATATAGTAGGGTAGATACTGTCCAACAAACAGATAGTCAGTATAATCTACGGTTTGATCGGTATTCCGGTTTAGGAAAGCGCCCGTATAAACCATATCCAACGCGCCTAGACGCCCCTCAAGGGTCCAAGCTGTATTGTCAAAGTCATCAACAATTTCATCCCTTGAATACCGCTGCACAGACAGGTTATCCGGGTCATCCAGCTCCGGATCATAGAAGAAAACTCCTTCACTATCGATCCGCTGTCGCGTGTGACCCACTGTGACCGTCCAGTCTTCGTTGATATCGTAGGTCGAACTGACACGAAAGCCAGTGTAGGAAGCATCGTTGAAATTTTCCTCTACGAGCTGGAGGTTGCTTGCTTCCAGAAAGGCCACACCTGAGAGATCAGCGCCTGCCTGGAAACCGTCCGACGTTGGAACCCCATTGGGGCGCGGAGTTGAAGACGCGAAGCGAGCACTTTCTGCTGCGGTAAGCGTACCGGCAACATTATCAATATAACCGCCCTGATTGTCGGTGTAAAACACACCGCGTACCGCCCATTTTCCATCAATGATCGGATAGTTGATCATGGCTTCAACTTTTTCACTCATTTCACCGTTTTTGGTGAACGACACGCCGCCGGCAACTCTGGCTTCGAATTCATTCACATTCGGCCGATTGGTGATCAGACGGATCGTACCCGCCTGTGAGCTTGCGCCGAACAATGTACCTTGTGGTCCAGGCAGGACCTCAATGCGATTGAGGTCAGTTGCATAAACATCAAGATTACGTCCCACTTGCGTAACCGGCTGCTCGTCAAGATAAAGCGCCACGTTCGGGGCAAGGCCTGCAACGCCTGCCGTTGTAAGGTTGGGTGTGGTGGAAGCGAGGCCGCGAATATAAATCGTGCCCTGGCCTGGCCCGCTACCGCCTGCGGAAACACCGGGTAACTGCAACAAATAGTCGGTGAAGACATCAACATCCATTTGCTCAAGCGTTGAGAAACCGAGCGCCTGTACGGCGACAGGAATATCCTGCGTGCTCTCGGCACGTTTCGTCGCGGTTACCATGATTTCCTCAATTGGTCCTGCGGTGTTTGAGTCATCCGAGATCGCCGCGCCGGCGGCAATCCAGAAAGGGGTGGAAGCCATAAGGCTGAGTTTGATGGCTTTTGTGGCAATCATGGAAGCGTCTCCTACATTAGTTGCGCTTCATCGCTCGCCAACGCAATGTCTGGCGGAGGGAATATCCCGATTGCTGGAAGCGAGGCACAACAATTTATTTAGTGTTCTAATTGTTTGGTACATGAAGTTTTTCGTTATGTATACAGTTCAGCAATAACTAAATGGTATAAAACAACAATAATTCGTATCACGGCTGTGGAAATTACATAGTAGGCAAATTATCAACTGATATTAATTTGGCTGAAGGCGAGATAGTATCCGCTTTTCCGCGCAAGTGACCGAACAGCGAATTAGTTGAGGCTAGATTCTAAAACCAAGTGCAACACCTTGATGTTTGGCGAAGACAGACCTGTGCATAGGTGCACCATTAATCCGTTGCATATTATACGTCTCTTGGAGACGTTATATTGTGCTTGTTTTTTACTGGGGGTCGCCCGCCGATGGCGGCGGTTATTTGGGCCGCGCAGTCTAGCAAATTCTCCACAAGTTTTGGAATTCGGCGTTCGCTAACCCTCACCGAAGGCCCCGATATTGAGAGAGCCGCAATGGCATCGCCAAAAGCATCATATATATTGGTTGCCACGCAGCGAAGACCCAAAGATTGTTCTTCATCGTCCAGCGTATACCCTTGAATACGCGCTGTCTTTAGCGCCTCATACAGCGCTGTTTTTGTCACGCATGTGCGGTCGGTAAAGGCTGTCATTTTCACCCCTTTTAAAAGGGCGTGCAGGTCTTTTTCTGCAAGCGCGCTCAGCAGTGATTTACCCACTCCAGTAGCGTAAACTGTTCCTCGGCTGCCAACCTGAACGGCCACCCGCATCACTTCCTTGCTCTCAACCTGTGCTACATAAACCACTTCGCATCCGTCTAAAATTGCCAGATTTGCCGTTTCCCCGGTTTGTGCCACAAGGTCCTTCATGAAAGGCCGCGCACGCACGGCGAAATCGCGCTTTCTCAGGAAAGCATTACCCACCGAAAAACTCTGCACACCGATAGACCAAAGGTTTGTGCCACCATCACATTCGACATAGCCCATGGCCTTGAGACTGTTTAAAAGCCGGTGCACAGTGGACGGAGCCAGGCCAACACACGCCGACAGGTCGGTCAGCGTGAGCCCCATATCCGATGCCGCCAGTTGTTCCAGTAGGGAAAACGCGCGGCTCAAGGATTGAACCTGTGTCATTTTCTGATCCATGGCATATCGCTATTCACCCCTAAAGACCGTGTCTGGCTTTGGCTTCTCGGCGACGGGCATGCAAAATGGGTTCAGTGTAACCGCTGGGCTGAGCTACGCCTTTGAAAATCAAATCACATGCGGCTTGAAAAGCGATGCTTCCTTCGAAATCCGGGGCCATATTGCGGTAGTTTGCATCGCCCGCATTCTGGGTATCAACCACAGCGGCCATCCGTTTCAGCGTTGCCATCACCTGATCAGCGTCGCATAGGCCGTGCGCCAGCCAGTTGGCGATATGCTGGCTGGAAATACGCAGCGTTGCACGGTCTTCCATCAGCCCAACATTATGGTAATCGGGCACCTTTGAGCATCCAACACCTTGGTCAATCCAGCGCGAAACATAACCCAGTATACCTTGGGTATTATTATCCAGCTCGGCTTGAATTTCACCGTCAGCCAGCTTTTTGTCCCCAAGTAAGGGCACTGTAAGGATCGCGTCCAGACTGGCCCGGGGGCGGGTTTTTATCTGCTGCTGGCGGGCTTTCACATTGACATCGTGGTAATGCAGGGCATGCAGCGTTGCCGCCGTGGGTGATGGCACCCATGCGCAGTTGGCACCCGCCTTCGGGTGGCCGATTTTCTCGATCATCATCTGGTGCATTTCATCGGGTTTGGCCCACATGCCCTTGCCAATTTGCGCCCTGCCCTGAAGCCCGCACGCCAACCCCGTATCGACATTCCAGGCTTCGTAAGCCGCGATCCATGGCTCGGCCTTGATGCTCTCTTTAGGTAGAAACGCGCCCGCTGCCATGCTGGTATGAATCTCGTCGCCTGTGCGGTCCAGAAAACCCGTATTGATGAAAACAAGCCGGTCTTTGACCGCGCGAATACATTCTTTCAGGTTAACTGTGGTGCGGCGTTCTTCGTCCATCACGCCCACCTTGATGGTATTTTTGGCCATGCCCAAGGCCTCTTCGACCCGGGCAAATAAATCATTGGTCAGAGCGACTTCTTCGGGGCCGTGCATTTTGGGTTTCACGATATAAAGGCTGCCTGCTGTGCTGTTGCGCGCCCCGTCGGTTTTACCAAGGTCATGCAAGGCGCAGAAGGCGGTAACCATTGCATCCAGCATGCCTTCGGGGATTTCCCGGCCCTCGCTGTCCAGCACTGCATCGGTTGTCATCAGATGGCCGACATTACGCACCAACAACAGGCTGCGGCCGGGCAGGGTCAGGGTGCCGCCGTCCGGTTTTGTGTAGGCCCGGTCCGGGTTCAGACGACGTGTCAGGCTTTTACCGTTTTTGACAAATTTTTCTTCCAGCGTGCCTTTCATCAGACCCAGCCAGTTGCGGTAAACCAGCACTTTGTCTTCGGCGTCAACGGCAGCTACCGAATCTTCGCAGTCCTGAATGGTAGTGATTGCGGCTTCGACCAATATATCTTTCACACCGGAGGCTACACTGGCCCCGATGGGGTGCGCGGGGTCGATCTGGATTTCCAAATGCAGATTATGGTTTTTAAGAAGGACAGAGCAAAGCCCGCCCTTGTTGGTATAACCGACAAACTTGTCAGGCTCGGCGAGCCCGGTTTCGCCACCGCCGGACAACCGTGCGATCAGCTCTCCTGCACTGACGGCATAGGCCAATACATGCTTGTGGCTGGCCCCGTCCAGTGGTACCGCGCGGTCAAGGAAATCACAGCCATACTCGATAACCCGCTGGCCCCTGCGTGGATTATAGGCAGCACCCTTTTCACAACCATCATCCGTAGCAATCACGTCCGTGCCGTACAGCGCATCATACAGGCTACCCCAGCGGGCGTTGGCGGCATTGAGCGCAAACCGGGCGTTCGTAACCGGCACCACCAACTGGGGACCCGCGATCTCGGCGATCTCGCAGTCAATATTTTCAGTCGTAATGGAAAAATCCGTGCCTTCAGGCACCAGATAACCAATTTCGTTCAAGTAGGCTTTTGAAGGTATTCCTTCGTGGTTTCCGTACCATGTATCAAGCAGCGCCTGGAGGTTTTCGCGCTTTTCAAGCAGCGCCCGATTGCGTGGCCCTAACTCATTGACTGTTGTTTCAAACGACAGCCAAAAATCTTTCGCCGCAATGCCTGTTCCCGGCGCAATTTCATCCGCGACAAGATCATAAAGTTTTTTCGCAACGCGAAGGTCGCCTACCTGAACTCGCTCTACCATCGATCCACACTTTCTATTCTGTCACCGCTCAGACCTCGACGCCAAACCTGAGTTGGCATCCGGCGTGGCAGCGAAACCCAAGGCTAACGCCTTCGAGGATGAACTCTCATCAAATGTCAGCCTGCACTATATCCGGGCTTGGTGATTTAAAAAAGACAAAAATAGAAGTGACTTCCATAATATGGAATTTATAAAACACTGCCTACCAACCCAAACATAGGAAGACGGGCAAGGATGCTGTGCCTTGAGCTTAAAGTTTGTTGCGCTCGCCATATCAGTGACAAAAACCATCGGCCTGCTTGGCGGCATGAGCTGGGAATCAACGGAAAGTTATTACCGACTGATCAACGAAGGCATCAAGCAAGACCTTGGCGGCTTGCATTCAGCCAAAATACTGCTGCACAGCTTTGATTTTGAAGAAAAGCATAATATCAAAGTAATCATACCCGGTGATGCTGACCGAAAAATCATCCATGATGTCATCTACAACGAACTTTGCCTTGGCGATATCGGGGCCGAATCGCGTGCCCACGCTGCCGTTCGAATGGCGGTCGGAAAATAAACCATAGGGGCGCAGGTTGGTGTCATATCCAAAATTCTAAAACGTCAACCAATCGCCGCCTTCGCCGGTTTCCAATATATCAGCGAGCCCGCTGATTTCCGCTGCGGGCCGGGCGGTCATTGCAGCGGGGTCAATATCATATTCCCGAAGCGCTGTTTCGCAGGCCACAAACCTGACATTCAGCGCATTCAGGCCATCGAGTAACAACGCTGTATCGGCGACGCCTTTTTCTTCCAAATCTTTGTCCATAACAGGACCGGTTTTTCCGTCGCTTGTTAGCAAGCTGGCCCAGCCGTCTTGCTGCAAAAATTTGATCGCCCCTTTGGAAAAGAAAAACGTGGTTGGGCGGCCCATCGCCGCTGTAGTGGCCCCCATCATCAAAGCCATGTGAATGCGGTCGGCCAGCGGGCTAATCATCATCAATGTCATGGGGCGGCGGTTTGCTTTAGCCATGATTGTCTCCGCATGTTGGGCATCCCGGATCACGCGGCAGGCCTATTTTACGCATCGTCATAGTGAAAGTATCCACCATCAGCATCTTGCCTGCCAAGCCTTCCCCCACACCGGCGATTTCTTTCAAAATTTCCAGCGCCTGCAAGGATCCAACAACACCGGCAACAGCCCCCAAAATGCCAAAGTCTGCGCACGTTCGCTGTTCATTTTCGCCGGGTTCATGCGGCAAAAAACAGCGGTAACAGGGCAGGCCCTCCCCCGCGTGTGGCTTGAAGGTTGCGATCTGCCCTTCATAGGGGCCAAGCGCCGCTGAAACCAATGTCTTGCCAAGCGCCACACAGGTATCCGAAACCAGATGCCGGGTTTTAAAGTTATCAGTACCATCGGCAATAATATCATACGCGCCGATAATTTCGGCAGCATTAGCGGGCGTCAGACGCTCCTGTATCAACTCGATTTTCACGTCCGGGTTCATCGCGGCTATGGTTTCAGCAGCGCTGGCCACCTTGGCTTTGCCGATGTCTGCCGTTGCATGGATCACCTGCCGTTGCAGGTTCGAAAGCTCGACCACATCATCATCCATGATGCCAAGGGTGCCCACGCCCGCCGCCGCCAGATACAAAAGCACCGGCGCACCAAGACCGCCCGCCCCCACAACCAATACCTTGGCTTCAAGAAGTGCCTTCTGCCCAGCGCCGCCCACTTCCTTCAGGATAATATGGCGCGCATAGCGTTCTAACTGTTGATCGGTAAAATCCATAAATATCTAATCTAAGACCGATGCCTTTGGCGCGTATGCCGCGTGGCAGGCTGCGCACACTGTCAACATTTCCGCAAACAGCATTTTCTGCTTGGCTGTATCACCCTTGTGAGCTGCCGCCTCAAGGCCACGCGCCATCGCATGGAAGGCTTTATCGCGCGCCACAAAATCTTCCCCCAGCGTGGCCTGAAATTCCCGCAGGTCAAAGGTGGTTACTTCGTCCTTATGAACAAAGGTTTCCTGTATTTTCCCGGCGAGGTTTTCAACTGCTTTGCTGTCTTCAGCCTCCAATGCCTTTTCAAGCAATCGGCCCGCATCCACGAGCAGATGCATTTCATTTTTTAAGAAACCCCGCAGCTTGGGCGACAATATTTCGGCGGGCGCTATTGGCTCGGCCGAAATCGGAACTCCTGGCACAAAGCAGCCAGCGATTACCGTTAAACAGATCGCCGCAAGTTTCATTTTCATCTGACTGGCCTTTTTGTTTCCGGGCACAGACCCCTTAATCTGGTCTTACCTTCCCTAGAACCCAAATCTAATTTCCGAAGAAATCGATGATATTGCCAAGGGTACTGGTTTTGCCTTTGTAAAATTCAGTAAAACTGCAATTGCGGCAGGTCACGGCTGTATATTTCCGGTTCTGCACATTAAAAAATTTGCTAAAGCCCGAACCCGTTGTTGTAATTTCATCGGTTTCATAACCATTGTCGCCGCACTTGGCACATTCAAACTTGCTCACTATTTTCCCCTATCTGCACATGTTATACACACAAAATTGCGCACATTATTTCACACCCGTAGAACCAAAGCCGCCCACGCCGCGCTCAGTCTCGTCGAGGCTGTCTACTTCTTTCCACTGGCCTTGCGTTACCGGCGCTATCACCATCTGGGCGATGCGCATACCACGTTCAATGGTGAAGGGTTCGTTCGACAGGTTTACCAAAATCACCTTCACCTCGCCGCGGTAGTCGGCATCAATTGTGCCGGGTGTATTTAAAATGGTGATCCCGTTTTTTGCCGCCAGTCCCGAACGTGGGCGCACTTGCGCTTCCGTGCGGGGCGGCAATGCCATCGCCAATCCGGTTGGTATCATGGCGCGCTCCAGCGCACCCAGCGTGATGCTTTCTCCCGCGCCCAATGCAGCATACAAATCCATGCCCGCGCTGTCGGCTGTGCCGTATTTTGGCAGAGGCAAGCCTTCACCGTGGCTTAAGCGCTTCACTGATATGGTAATGTCATTCGCCACTTGGCATGCCCTCCAGACAATCCACAATCCTGAGCGCAAGCTTGGCAGCTACCTCGGTTTTACTAAGCATCGGCCAGCCTTCCGAGCCGTCGGCAGAAATTATATGAACCTGATTATCCGCGCCGCCCATAATGCCGGTAGACGGCGATACATCATTTGCCACAATCAAATCGCAGCCCTTGCGCAGCCGTTTTGCGGTTGCATATTCAACGGTATTTTCAGTTTCTGCGGCAAACCCCACCACCAGTGTCGGACGATTTTCAGCGCGGCGGCATAAGCCCGCCAAAATGTCAGGATTCTCGGCAAACACCAAATCCGGTAGGCCGCCTTTGCTTTTCTTCAGCTTCTGCGTGCCGCTATTTTCAACCCGCCAATCCGCAACCGCCGCCACACAGACCGCCACATCAGCGGGCAATGCCGCTTCAACGGCGGCTTCCATCTCCAGCGCGGTTTCCACATCAATTCTGTTTACGCCCACGGGTGACGGCTCTGTCGTAGGGCCTGCTATCAGTGTAACTTTTGCGCCCAAGCAGGCAAGCGCGCTTGCCACAGCAAAACCCTGTTTGCCCGACGAACGGTTGGCGATATAGCGCACCGGATCAATAGGCTCGTGTGTTGGGCCCGCGGTTACAATCACATGGCGGTTTGACAGCGGCAGGGTGGCACCAGAAAAATAATCATTCACCGCATTCACGATATCCGGCACTTCGGCCAGTCGCCCCGCGCCCACTTCACCGCACGCCAACATGCCTTCACCCGGCCCGACAAAATGTACGCCGTCGTGCGCCAATGTATCCCGGTTGCGCTTGGTGGCTGGATGATCCCACATTTCGGCATTCATCGCAGGCACCGCCATCACGAGTTTGTCGGTGGCAAGCAATATGGTTGACGCTAAATCATTCGCCAGCCCCGCCGCCATCTTTGCCATCAGGTCAGCAGTGGCAGGCGCAACCACTATCAAATCCGCCTCTCGCGACAAACGAATGTGGCCCATCTCGGCTTCATCCTTGAGGGAAAACAGCTCAGTATAACATTCATCGCCCGTTAGGCTGGCGACCGAAAGCGGCGTGATAAATTGCTGGCCGCCGGGCGTTAGAACCCCGCGCACCGACGCGCCGCGCTCCATCAACCGCCGCGCCAAATCAAGTGCCTTATAAGCTGCGACTCCGCCGCCGATGATCAATAATATGCGTTTGCCGTTTAACATAAGGCTCCCTGTATTCAACACAGCCCAACATATAGTGGGCTTTCAAGCTGGCCGCAATGCTGTCTTTGCCCCGGGGTCCACATGTTTCTGTTTTCAAAAACGCCAAGTCCCGTGAACCAAAATTGCCGATCCTGCGTTTTGTTGTTGGGCGACAACAGCAGGAAAATAATAATGATTACCATAGAGACACGCCTATGTGTCGACGTGCCGCGTGAACAGGCATGGCATCAACTGGCCCGAATTGAAGACGTCGATCAATGGGCAGAATCGATCACGGTCTCATACTGCGATGCGCCTGTCACACGGGGTTATGGCGCCGAGCGTGTTTGCAAGCTCAAAAACAATAAAGCAGTGCGCGAAAAATTCACCCGCTGGGAAGAAGGCAGAGGCTATAGTTACGAACTTGTCAGCAGCGACCTTCCGTTGGTGAAAAATGCGAAAAATGATTGGTCGCTCAAAGGATACGGCGACAAAACATTGATAATTTCGCTCGCCACGCTTGAACTGAAAGGCGGCGTGATGGGCCGTTTATTTGAGCCGCTGTTCGCGCTGATCGTGAAACGGCAAATGCCAAATGTCGCAGCATCCTTAAAGTATTTTATCGAAAAGGGCCACGGCTATGCAGGCAGTCCATCAAAGCTGCCGCGTGCGCTTGGGCTATGTTAGACACCCGCGAAAAGGCCACACGGTCACATGCGGCCCTTTCACCGGGTTTGCGATTAGGCGTCGCTTGCTGCGGCTTTATTGTCGAGACTAAATTCACCCGCACCAAAGCGCATCAACAGAAGAAACCCACCCGCCATTGAGACGTTTTTCATAAAAAGTGTCATCTGCATTTGATCGGCAAAATTTGCATGCGCCATAATGGCGGTTACCAGACAAAAGCCTGCAAGCAGCATAGCGACTAGCTTGGTGCGGTAACCAACCATAATTGCAAGACCTGCCAAAAGCTCAAAAATTGCTGTTGGCCAGAACAAAAAGCCGGGCAAGCCCATGGCTTCCATATACGGGATCGTTGTCAGCCCGCCGTCTGCCATCTTGCCAGCGCCGCCCGCTACAAATATCAGCGCAATCAAAATTCGCCCGCCAAGTACGGTAAATTTATCAAATTTTTCCATGATATTTATCTCCCCTCAATTAAGATTTGGAGAGTTTGTTCGATTTTGGCTAACTTGGCAAGTTGGGCAGCAAAGAGCCTAAAGCGTGAGGATTTTTAAAACTGCGGCACCGACGACAAGCCCCATGGCAAACGGCCACAGCTTCGGGGCGGGCGTCGGCGTGACGGCGGGAATGTCTCGGGCCTCGGTTTCATCTTCGCCCGCAGCCCATTTGTCCAACAGCGACGGCAGGCGTTCTAGCAACCGCGGAATGTGGTTGATGGCTTCAGCTAATCGCACTTCTGGTGAAAGGTTCTCCCGGATCCAGTGCTCGATCACCGGTTCACTGATATTCCACATATTGGCTTGTGGGTTCAGGTGCAATGCCATGCCTTCTGCCATTACCATAGTGCGCTGCAACAACAAAAGCTGTGGCTGGGTTTCCATTTTAAAGCGCTCGGTTGTTGCAAAAAGCTGCGCCAACAATTTGCCAGCAGACACCTGTTCCACCGGCAGATCCATGATCGGGTCGGCAATCGCCCGCAGTGCCTGCGCAAATTCCTCCAGACTTTCGCTTTTTGGAATATAACCTGCGTCAAAATGCACTTCAGCCACCCGCATATAATCGCGGCGGATGAAGCCATATAATATCTCGGCAAGAAAGCGGCGCTCCCGTTTGTTGAGCCGCCCCATAATACCAAAATCAACGGCCACTAAGGTGCCATTGTCTTCAACAATCAGGTTGCCTTGGTGCAGGTCGGCATGAAAAAATCCGTCCCGCAGCGCCTGTGTAAGAAAAACCTGAACTACCTTTTCACCAAGGGCTGGCATGTTATGGCCCGCCGCCCCAAGCGTCTGTTTATCCGCCAGCCGAGTGCCATCAATCCATTCAATAGTTAGAACGCGGCGCGCTGTGCGTTCCCAGTCAACACGCGGCAAACGGTAACCGGCTTCGCCCGCCATATTGTCACCCAGCTCTGCCGCTGCCGCTGCCTCCAACCGCAAATCCATTTCTCTAAGCACGGTTTCGCGCACTTTGTTTACGATCTGCGTCAACCGCAGCCGCCGCGCTAGGCTGCTATGTTTTTCAGCAAACCCAGCCAACCATTCAAACAGTTCCAGATCACGCGTAAAGCGTTTTTCAATGCCTGGCCGAAGAACTTTCACAGCAACTTTTTCGCCCTCCACAGTAATAGCACTGTGCACCTGCGCGATCGAGGCGGCGGCGATGGCCTGTTGGTCAAACGAAGAATAATGATCCTGTAATAGGCCGCCAAGTTCGGCTTCAATTGTTTCTTTTGCTTGTTTGAAACCAAAAGGCGGCAACCTGTCTTGCAGTGTGGTTAACCCTTCGGCGATGGGACGCCCAACCAAATCAGGCCGTGTCGCCAGCGTTTGCCCAAGCTTGATATATGCAGGGCCCATACCCGCAAGCGCAAGCGCAAGCCTTTCGCCGTCTTCTTTGGGTAGCTTTACACGGCGTGGAATATAAAAAGTAAAAGCGCGCAGCAGACGCGGAGCCCACTCAGGAATATCGGTGATACGCTCAAGAGCACGGATCGCCCCGTATCGCCGCAGGCCCACCGCAAGCAAAAACAGCTGCGTCAAATGTTTGATAAAGCGCACCGGCCTATATCCGTGTGCCGCTGTGGATGGCAACAACCCCGGTTGTCATGGTGCGGTAGCTCACACGCGAAAAACCAGCAGCGCTGATCATATCAGCAAATTTCTTCGGCGCAGGAAACCGGCGAATCGATTCGACCAGATACTGATAACTATCCCGGTCTTTGGCAACGACTTCGCCCATCTTGGGGATCACATTGAAGGAAAAACTATCATAGGCTTTCTGCAAAACCGGCACCACTTGCGGGCTAAATTCAAGACACAGAAACTTGCCACCCGGTTTCAAAACCCGGTAGGCCTCGGACAAGGCTTCTTCAATACGAGTGACATTACGGATGCCAAACGCGATGGTATAGGCATCCATTTCGCGGTCGCCAAATGGCAACTTCATCGCATCCCCGCATATAAAACTAGCGCGGTCGCTGTATCCTTCCGCATTTGCACGGCTTTGGCCAACGCGCAGCATCTCAGCGTTAATATCGCATACAATTACGGTGCTGTTCGGCGCGGCATCCAAAAACCGGAAAGCAATGTCGCCTGTGCCACCCGCCACATCCAGCAATTTCATGCCAGGGCGCGGGTTCAGGCTATCAATAAGTGAATTTTTCCACGGCCGGTGCACACCTGCTGTCATAACATCATTCATCAGGTCATATTGATCAGCGACGCTATTGAATACGCCCTTGACCATACCCGCTTTTTCGCTTTCATTAACATCTTGAAAGCCGAAGTGGGTGGTTTTGCTGTCTTGCATATCAGTTTGTTTGCCGCTTGACATTATTGTCACTTACCTCGTCATTTCATCTTTAGCGCTGGATCATCTCGCCTATAACGTGGGATCACCGCGCTTTAACTATTGGCCCTTTTAGGCTAAGTGTTGGGCCGGACCATAACCGAGGCCGTAAGCTGATACCAGCGTCATTAATAAATTGGATGTTTCCGCGACAATATGCCCGAACTCCCTGAAGTAGAAACAGTACGCCGCGGCTTAGCGCCTGTACTTGAAGGTGCCGTGATCAAAAAAGCGATCACTCGCCGCGCGGGCCTGCGCTTTCCATTCCCTAAGGATTTTAGCGCGCGCCTTGAGGGCAACCGGGTCATCCGGCTGCAAAGACGTTCTAAATATATCCTCATGGAATGCGCTGATGGCCTGGTCGTGATTCTTCATCTGGGCATGTCAGGACGCTTCACTATATATAAGGACGGCGAAAGCGTCGAGATCGGCAAGCATGACCACGTCAGTTTGATAACCGGGCGCGGTGATCATATCGTCTATACTGACCCGCGCCGTTTTGGCATCATTGCTTTCACTGACATAGAAAGTGCCGGGTCACACGCCTTGCTAAAAAATATAGGGCCCGAGCCCTTGGGCAATCTCTTTAACGCGGCCGTGCTCGACGTCGGCCTTAAGGGCAAAAAATCCAGCATTAAAGCCGCACTTTTGGATCAAAAACTGGTTGCGGGGCTTGGGAATATATATGTGTGCGAGGTACTTTGGCGGGCGGGCATTAACCCCGAACGTATCAGTGGCACGGTTAAAGGCAAACGCGCGGCAACACTCGTGCCCATCATCCGCGATGTCTTGAACGAAGCAATTACGGCAGGTGGCTCGACTTTAAAAGACTATGCGCAAGTGGACGGTGAGCTTGGGTATTTCCAGCACCGGTTTAACGTTTATGGCCGCGAAGGGGAGCCCTGTTCATCCACCGGCTGTGATGGTAGCATTCGCCGCATCGCGCAATCGGGCCGTTCGACATTTTTTTGCCCCAAATGCCAGCGATAAACTAAGCTTCAGAGGATAGTTATGGCCAATTTCGTGATTTCAACTTTGATGTTAGTTCTAGCATCCTGCGCACAAATAGCATGGGCGGATGAAACCTTCATAGCAGGGTTTCCGGATGTGCCCCTTATTGAAGGTGTTCGTGAAGTTACGACTGAGCGAATCGTATTTGATACCCCTAGCGGTACTGTCGCAGAGATACTGATAACAAGCATTGGTCCAGCAAAACAAGTACTTGACCGCTATGCCACAGCGCTACCTGCTTTTGGCTGGTTATGCCAGCGAGAGGCGCTAAAGCTATCCTGTGTGCGTGAAGGTAACAGCCTTTCGTTTACGAATAAGAACCCTAAAAACAAAAGCGGACGCATTATCTTGCGGCTTGAACCCAAGCAATAACCATATGTGGTTTACTGCCTTCAATTTGCCACAAATTGCTTTGCAAAGGGGCTGACTCCAAGTAGGAGTCTGCTCGTAACTCAGACCAAGAAGAAGGCCTACTGATGACTTTTGAAACGATCCTGCTCGACAAACAAGAAGGTGTCGGGCTGATTACGTTCAATCGCCCGGAAGCATTGAACGCGCTCAATGGACTTTTGTTGAGCGAGCTTGGTGAAGCCCTATTGGGTTTGGATGCAGACGATGACATCGGTGCCATTGTCGTAACCGGCAGTGAAAAAGCATTCGCGGCGGGTGCAGATATCAAAGAGATGTCTGAACTGACGTATGCAGATGTACTGAAAGAAGATAAATTCGCAAAAATCAACAGCGTTTTCGCACAGGTGCGCAAACCTGTGATTGCGGCGGTTTCCGGTTATGCCCTTGGTGGCGGCTGCGAAATAGCGATGGCGTGCGATTTTATCATCGCAGCGGAAAATGCCAAATTTGGCCAGCCCGAGATAAAATTGGGCGTTATCCCTGGCATTGGCGGTTCGCAGCGCCTGACGCGTCTGATCGGTAAATCAAAAGCCATGGATATGATGCTCACAGGTCGTATGATGGATGCAAAAGAAGCGGAACGCTCTGGACTGATTAGCCGCATTGTCACGACCGATGACCTAATCGAGAGCGTACTTGAAATAGCGTCTGCCATTGCCGAGCTATCACTACCGTCTGTTATGCTTGTAAAAGAATCAACGAACCGGGCCTTTGAAACACCGCTGGCAGAAGGACTATTATTTGAACGCCGTGTCTTTCACTCTTTGTTTGCGACAGAGGATCAAAAAGAAGGCATGAACGCCTTCATCGAAAAACGACAGCCTCAGTACAAGAATCGGTAAGTCGTTTCATAGGCGGCGCTAGCAAAGAATCTAAGAAGGCGGGAAGCGGGGTCGTTTGGGCCTTGACCAACGCTGATTAGAGGTATATAGACCGCACCTCGAAATACAGTGTTGTTGTGGGTCCCGCCCAAAAGGTGGCTGCGACGACCATAGTTGTTACAATAACAAATACAAAGGCAAGTATACCCTCCGCAAGCAAGCGGGTTGAGCGGGAGCTGCCGAACGAAGGTAAAAAGAGAACATGGCAAATTCACCACAAGCCAAGAAACGCATTCGCAGCAACGATAAAAAGGCCGACGTCAATAAGGCCCGCGTTAGCCGTATGCGTACGTTTATTCGCAAAGTTCAAGACGCTATCACCGCTGGTGACAAGACTGTCGCTGCGGATGCCCTTAAAGCAGCCCAGCCTGAAATTATGCGCGGTGTTACAAAGGGTGTTCTTCACAAGAAAACAGCTTCGCGCAGAATTTCCCGGTTAGCGCAGGCCGTGAAAGCTATCGCTTAAAAAGCTTGTATCGATTCGCTCGTTCAAACGGGCTAAATGAAAAAGGCTCCTCCAATTTTGGGGGAGCCTTTTTCATTTTGATACAGGTTACCAAGAACAAATCAGGCACGAATTTCTGCAAAATTTGCAGTGATTCAACATTTGGTAGGCCCCAACATTTAGGCACATAGACAACGTAAAAACTTAACCCCAAAATGCGGGTTTCAGTTGCTGAGACAGGGGCCCCCATGTATCTTCCTTTCACGACTGCGGTGGGCCAAACCGGCAACCAACCATCCCGACTAGGGAGCTGTTCGGAAGTGATTCAGGCAACAATTTAATTGCTGGGATCGCGCCATCGCATTTGAAAATACGGGTCTGGACAAAGTCCAAGATGATACCCTGATTTGCATATATGCCGATTGGGGCCGGTACATTTGTGGTGATGTCTGCAAGGGCTTTATCGTTTGAGTTTTAGGGTTGCCCTAAATGGGGCAAGCTATCGTTCTGAGTTTATAAAAAAGGAGCGCTAAAGCTCAATGGCTGATAGGGAGTTGGATAAGATGGGGGCAAGCGGGGGCGCTTTACCACAGCAGGAGGCTGCATTTACACAGTTACCGTGGGCGCGTGTCTGCGAAAAATTCAAAACTGAATTTGGCCAGCAAGCCTATACTACCTGGCTCGGGCAGCTCGGCTACGGCGGCGTCGACGCTGATACTGTTGAACTTACCGCTCCAACCAAATTTGTTCGTGACTGGATTGAACGCCACTATGCACCGCGTATTCAGGACTTTTTCAAAGCCGAAGATCCACGTATTAAAAAGCTGAACATTCGCCTTTCTGCGCGCACGGCAATCATCCGCCCATCTGCACAGGCTGCCGCCAATACAAAAGCCGTAATCAGCTCTCCGCTCAGTGAAGGGGGTGCGCTTGATCCTAAATATACTTTTGATAGTTTTGTCGTCGGCAAATCCAATGAGCTTGCGTACGCTGCAGCCAAACGCATTGCCGAGACCAATGATGTGACCTTCAATCCCCTGTTTTTGCACGGTGGTGTTGGCTTGGGCAAAACGCATCTGATGCATGCCATTGCCTGGGAAGCCAAAAAGAATAACCCGGAAAAGCGCATCGCTTATGTTTCAGCAGAAAAATTCATGTTTGAATTTATTTCGGCACTTCGCTTCAAAGATACCCATGCCTTCAAACAAAAGTTTCGCGCCGTAGATCTGTTGATGGTTGATGATGTGCAGTTCATTTCCAACAAAGAAAGTACACAGGAAGAATTTTTCCACACCTTCAATGCGCTGATCGATAATCGCTGTCAGGTCGTAATAACTGCGGACCGCTCACCGACCGACCTTGAGGGCATCGAAGACCGCATTGTCTCCCGTTTGGGTTGGGGCCTTGTTGCCGATATTCACCCCACTGACTATGAACTTCGTCTTGGCATCCTGCATTCTAAAGCAGAACAGATCAAAGATGTTGTTGTGCCCGCAGAGATATTGGAATTCCTTGCCCGGCGCATCACCAGCAATGTACGCGAGCTTGAAGGGGCCCTGAACCGCGTAATGGCATATGCGATGCTTGTGGGCCGCCCTATTACCATGGAAATGACCCGCGAGGTTTTACAGGACCTGATTCGCGCCAATGACCGAAAGCTGACGATCGACGAAATCCAGCGTGTAGTTGCCGATTATTTCAATCTAAGGCTAGCAGAAATGCTTTCTGAGCGACGCGCCCGTAATATTGCACGGCCGCGCCAGGTTGCCATGTATCTTTCCAAACAGCTTACCAGCCGCAGCCTGCCCGAGATTGGGCGCAGGTTTGGCGGTCGGGATCATACAACGGTGATGCACGGCGTTCGAAAAATCGAAGACCTTCGCCGTGAAGATAGCCAGTTAGACGACGATATCACCCGTCTTCTTCGCCTGTTGGAGGCCTAAATCCGGCTCTTAATTCCGGTCCACCGAGTCGCAATTGCGACTCGGTGGAAACCTTGTCGCTCGGCTCTCCAAAAAAAACATGCTTTTGTGCGCTTTTTCGTTTGGTTTAGAGCCGAATGTCGCTATTGTTCCAGATGAAAGATTGCTTGTTGATCTGTGGCTTTTTTGTAGCCTTGGCTGCATCGCTTTTTACCACTGAAAAAGCGTTACCCTGGGAGGGGGCATCAAAGCTGCACCATAAGGTCATCACAAGCGCGGAGCATTAAGCAAACGCAGTCAGACAAGAAGATTTTATCCATGAAAGTTACGATCGAACGGAATAGCCTTCTCAAGACCCTTGGGCACGTACAATCAGTTGTTGAGCGCCGGAATACCATTCCAATTCTATCAAATGTTATGATGGAAGCTGACGGCGACAGTATCTCCATGACAGCCACCGATCTGGACATTGCTGTAGTTGAAAAATCCAGAGCCAATATTAGCCAGCCGGGATCAACAACTGTACCGGCGCAGACGCTTTTTGATATCGTGCGCAAATTGCCTGATGGCTCAGAAGTTGATTTGTCGCTTGAAGAAAATGATCGCTTGGTTGTGAAAGCCGGCCGATCACGTTTCACGCTCACGTGCCTCGACAAAGAAGACTTTCCTCTCATGAGCGAAGGCGATATGCCACACCGCTTCGATATTGCAGCAAGCGAGCTGAAAAGACTGATCGACAAAGCACGCTTTGCGATATCTACCGAGGAAACTCGCTATTATCTCAATGGTATTTACCTGCATGTCGCCAATACAGAAGATGGCGCCAGGCTTCGTGCTGTTGCTACAGATGGTCACCGGCTGGCTCAGGTAGAGCAGGATGTGCCAGACGGCGCATCAGGTATGCCCGGCATCATTATCCCTCGTAAAACCGTTGCCGAGGTTAGAAAATTGATCGACGAGCTTGATGGTACCGTGAGCGTTGCTCTGTCCGACACCAAAATATGTTTCGTTTTTGGCGGCGCGACGATCACCTCAAAATTAATCGATGGAACTTTCCCTGACTACAGCCGCGTAATTCCCCAAGGCAACGATAAGATGCTGGAAATGGACTGCCGCATTTTTGCCGAAGCAGTGGACCGTGTTTCAACCATCAGTTCTGATAAAACGCGCTCCGTTAAATTGGCGCTCGGGGAAGATGTGCTTACACTTTCAGTTAACAGCCCTGACAGCGGCACAGCGACCGAAGAATTGTCTGCCGCTTATTCTGCAGACGTGTTTGAAATAGGCTTTAACAGCCGTTACCTTTTAGACATACTCGCGCAAATTGAGGGTGATACCGTGCAGGTGATGCTAGCTGATCCTTCATCACCAACAATTGTGCGCGATATGCTGGATGAAGGTGCACTTTATGTGCTTATGCCGATGCGCGTTTAGGGTCGAACAGCGATTGACGGTCTGTGAAATCTTATGGTGAGGAACCCTGTTTACGCCGCAGTGCCAGATTGGGGCCTCCGTCCATGACCACTATAAACTATGGTAATGAGGGCATATTTGTTTCCAAATTGACACTTACTAATTTCCGTTGTTATGGGCACACCGTAGTCGAACCCAGATGTGATCATTCGCTGACTATTCTGACAGGCCCAAATGGCGCGGGGAAAACCAATGTGCTTGAGGCGATTAGTTATCTAGCACCAGGGCGCGGATTGCGGCGCGCGCCGCTTGGAGATGTTACGCGCAAAAAGGTGGCCATTATGCCCCCAGAAGATGCTCTGCTAGCCCAGAGGAACGGCTGGGCTGTCGCAGCGACATTAAAATTGGGGTCTGAACCCGTAAAAGTAGGTACGGGTATTGAACAGGCGGAGGATGAGGCAAACAATAAGCGCTTGGTGCGCATCGACGGTGAGGTAGCCGCAAACAGCAATATACTGGGTGAGCGCTGGTCGATTAGCTGGCTAACGCCGCAGATGGACAGGCTATTTGTGGAAGGCCCTGCTTCGAGACGACGTTTTTTGGACCGAATGGTTCTCGGACTTTTCCCTGACCATAGCCGCCAGGTTGGCGCTTATGAACGGGTCATGCGAGAGCGCAACCGCCTGCTGAGCGACAAAGGACCCTATGCTGATCCTGCTTGGCTGAACGCTCTCGAAACCCGCATGGCGGAGCACGGAGTTGCAGTGGCAGTGGCAAGGCTTGAGTTCGCGGGGCAGCTCGCAGGGCAATTGGCTAAAGCACCAGAAAGCCCGTTTCCGCGCGCCGAACTGGCAATCGACGGTTGGTTGGAAGGGCTGCTTGCAAATGGTACGTCTGCCGTAGAGGTGGAAGATGCCTTCAAGGCGCGGCTGACAGCGGCGAGGCACGGTGATACAGGCAATGAGAATGGCCGTGAAAGTAGCAGGGAGACCAGCCGGGGTCGGGCAAATATTGGGGCGCATAAAACTGATCTGGTGGTCACCCATGCGCCCAAGGCTATGCGGGCGGATCTATGCTCCACCGGCGAACAAAAGGCGCTTTTAGTGGCGCTTGTGCTTGCTAACGCACAGCTACAAACAGCATTGAGAGGCCAAGCGCCCTTAATGCTGATGGATGAAGTCGCGGCCCACCTGGACAGGGACCGCCGCGAAGCACTATTTGACGCGCTCGCGTCGCTTGGAAGCCAGTGCTGGCTTACAGGTACGGACAAAAACCTGTTTAAGGGTTTGTCCGGCAGCGCGGAGTTTTTTGATGTATCTGACGGCTCGATCCAGTCGGCGAGTATATAAAGGGAAGGGATCAACAGGAAATGAGTACCGAGGAAATGAACGCTGGGAAAACAAGCGAAGATGCAGCCGATTTAGAGACGGGCATCTATCCGGAAGACTATAGCGCAGACTCGATTAAAGTCCTTAAAGGGCTAGACGCTGTTCGCAAACGGCCGGGCATGTATATCGGCGACACGGAAGATGGCTCCGGGCTCCACCATATGGTGTTTGAAGTCTCGGATAATGCTATCGACGAAGCGCTCGCGGGCCACTGTGATCTGGTGACCGTGACGCTTAATCCTGATGGCAGTTGCTCGGTTACTGATAATGGCCGCGGCATTCCTGTGGATATCCACGAAGGAGAAGGCGTATCTGCGGCTCAGGTTATTATGACGCAGCTCCATGCTGGTGGTAAGTTTGACCAGAACAGCTATAAAGTTTCAGGCGGATTGCATGGGGTGGGTGTTTCGGTTGTTAACGCGCTTTCCGACTGGCTTGAGCTTAGAATATGGCGGAACGGCAAAGAACATTTTATGCGCTTTGAATGCGGCGAGCCGGTTGAGGACCTACAGGTTGTTGGCGATTCTGGTGGAAAAAAGGGCACGGAAGTTACTTTTTTCCCTTCGGTAAGCACATTCCACTTTATTGAATTTGATTTTGAAAAACTGATCCACAGATACCGCGAACTGGCGTTTTTGAACTCGGGCGTTCATATCCATCTCAAAGACAATCGTCACGCTGATACCGAAGATATGGACTTATATTATGAAGGCGGCGTCGGCGCATTTGTGGAATATCTGGACCGGAATAAATCCAGCCAAATTGGTGCTCCAATCACCGTTATGGGCGAAAAAGATGGCATCGGCGTTGAGATATCCTTGCAGTGGAATGATAGTTACCACGAGAATGTCCTGTGTTTTACCAACAACATCCCGCAGCGTGACGGCGGCACGCATTTGGCTGCCTTTCGAGCCGCGCTTACCCGCACAATCAATAATTACGCAAACAACAGTGGCCTCGCGAAAAAAGCTAAAATAGCTTTATCTGGCGATGACTCCCGCGAGGGTCTAACCGCTGTTGTATCCGTAAAGGCACCAGACCCAAAATTCTCAAGCCAAACCAAAGACAAATTGGTCTCGAGCGAAATTCGCCCGGCTGTTGAAGGTTTGATCAATGAAAAACTGGGGGAATGGTTCGGCGAGCACCCGAGCGAAGCCAAAATCGTGATCATGAAAATCATCGATGCGGCATCGGCACGCGAAGCCGCACGCAAAGCTCGCGAACTAACGCGCCGCAAAGGGGTGTTAGATATTGCTTCCCTGCCCGGAAAATTGGCTGACTGTCAAGAACGCGATCCCGCACTCTCAGAAATTTTCATCGTGGAAGGGGACAGCGCGGGCGGCTCTGCCAAACAGGGGCGTGACCGTAAAAACCAAGCCATTTTGCCGCTTAAGGGTAAAATTCTGAATGTGGAACGCGCGCGTTTTGACCGCATGCTCGGCAGCCAGGAAATCGGTACAATGATTACCGCGCTTGGTACAGGTATAGGCCGCGAAGATTTCAATATTGAAAAACTTCGTTACCACAAGATTGTCATCATGACCGATGCCGACGTCGACGGTGCCCACATTCGCACCCTTATTTTAACTTTTTTCTATCGCCAAATGCCTGAAATTATCGAAAGAGGTTATCTATATATTGCCCAGCCACCGCTTTATAAAGTGGGGCGCGGCAAGTCGGAGGTGTACCTGAAAGACGATAAAGAGCTGGTCGACTATCTGTTGAACGCGGGCACTGGCGATGTGGTGATCACAGATGCCACCGGCGCGCAACATGCTGGCGAAGAAATCAAGCATCTGGCCGATATAGCCCGCCGCATCAAGTCCCTGATTGGCAGCATGCCTATGCGCTATAATCGCAATTTGGTGGAATCGACGGCGCTGGTGGGCGGCATGGATGCTGCCCTTTGCGATAATCCTGAAAAACGAAAGGCTGTCGCTACTGCTGTTGTCGACCGGCTGAACGGTATGGCACTGGTTGAAGAAGACGGCGGCTGGAGCGCTGATATCACCGAAGATGGTGGCTATAGTTTCGAGCAAACCGTGCGCGGTGTTATAGATTTCCACAGTATCGATGCCCATTTCCTTGAAAGCCAGGAAGCCCGCAAACTGCATAAATTAATGCCCGAGGTACAGGACCTATTCAGCGGCCCGGTTACCATTGCCCGCAAGGATGATAAAACTGAAGTCGGCGGACCCATTGCCTTGTTGAATCAGCTTTTGGCCTTTGGGCGCAAAGGCTTATCGACCCAACGTTACAAAGGCCTGGGCGAAATGAACCCCGAACAATTATGGGAAACCACGCTTGATCCCGAGGCGCGGACTTTGCTGCGTGTGAAAATTTCAGCCGCCGATACTGCCGACGAGATATTCTCAAAACTAATGGGTGACGTGGTGGAAGAGCGCCGGATTTTCATTCAGGACAATGCACTGAATGTCTCAAACCTCGACACCTGACCTTTGTCTGAGCATAGAATTTTTAAGGCGGCTCCATTCGGGGCCGCCTTTTATTTTACTGATGTCTATTTCTTGTCAGATACATCAACAATCATTTGTGGGTTTTCATTAACATGCAGGGTGAAAATATCGGGGCGGGCATAGTGCCCAACCACGTCCAGATCATATTTACCCCGGGTAATCTCTGACTTGTCGAGATCTGCTGTAAGAATGGTTTCTTCGCCGTAGACAGGCCCTGCCAATATTTCACCCATCGGCGAAATAATACAGCTGCCCCCCCTGATCAATAGAGTATCCGGATCATCGCCCTGCACCGGGTGATAATCACCCGGGCCATCAGAGCGTTTGAGAAACTGCGTGGCAGAAAGCACAAAACAACGGCCTTCCAGCGCTGTGGTTTGCATTAACGGCAGCCAAACATCGCGGTCATCAACCGTGGGCGCGCAGTAAAATTCCACGCCTTTGGCATACATAGCCAGCCGCACTTGCGGCATGAAGTTTTCCCAGCAGATGGCGCCGCCGAGGGTGCCTATCTCGGTTTGCGGGGCGGCGAGGGTTGAGCCATCACCAAAACCCCATACGACCCGCTCAAGCGCTGTAGGCATAAGCTTTCGGTGTTTACCGATCAACGATCCGTCAGGGGAAAAATACAGCATACTGCAATAAAGTGTGCCGCCGTCCTGCTCAACAACGCCGACCACCAAATATACCGCTGCTGCCGATGCCACAGCACCGATTGCATCGCAGTCTGCGCCGGGCACTGTAATGGCTTCTTCATAGTAGCGCCGGAACATATCACGGCCCGCATCAGTGCGCGAACCCAATCGAACACCAAAATCCAGCCCCTTTGGATATCCACCAATAAACGCTTCGGGGAAAACCACCAGCTTGGCACCGCCCGCCGCCGCTTGCTGTGTCAGTATTTCCAATTTTTCAAACGTTCGCTTTTTGTCAAAAAGCGCCGTACCTGCCTGAACAACAGCAGCTCTGATAATAACCATAAGTCTTTCCCAAACGGCAAAATGAAGACATACCCCTAAAGTGCGTCTAAACTCGAAACCGAACTTTTGTTACCGCTCACTTCATCGGGACTAAATTTATAGGTGCTATTGCAAAATTGGCAGTTTACATCAACCGTGCCATCTACAGTGGCATGTTCGATGTCGTCATCGCTAAAGCTCTGGATTACCGCGAGCAAACGCTCACGCGAGCAGCGACATTTATGGATAAGCTGCGAAGGTGCAAAAACACGCACGCCGTCCTCATGGTACAGCCTCAGCAAAAGCTGATCAAGATCAAGGCTAGGGTCCAAAAGCTCGTTCGCTTTCACACTTGCCATCAATATTGATGCCCTGTCCCAGTGCTCTTGCGTTTCCCGGTCTAGAATACGTTTCTGGCCCGTTTCTCCGCGCGCCAAATGCTGCACCATAATGCCGCCCGCCCGCCAATTCCCGGTAACGCTGTCACGGTCACACGCGAGGCGAATTTCGGTCGGTGTTTGCTCGCTACCGACAAAATAGTTCCGCGCGACATCGGCCAAAGTTTCGCCCTTCAGGTCAACAATGCCCTGATAGCGCTCCATGTTTTCGCCCTGATCAATTGTCAGCGCCATATAGCCTGATTTTCTGCCAATCAGTCCATTAAAGCTTGGATTTTTTCCGTAGGTAGCCAGTTTTTTTTCATCAATATCAGCATACCCTCGCAAGCGGCCAATGCCGTCTTTTTTGCGCTCATAATCGGCTACGATCATTGGCACAGACCCGCTGGACTTGGTTTGAATGGTGACAATGCCTTCAAACTTCATAATCGAACCAAGCAGGCCGGTTAATACCAGCATTTCGCCAAGAATTTTTGCCACAACATCAGGGTAATCATGTGCGCGCAATATCTGGTCGGCCACTGTGCCCAGCCTAAGCGCACGCCCATGCACATCACTGCCTTCAATTTGCGCATCAATTTGGAATGGGCGCACTTCATTATCGCGGCTGCCCTCTGGGTCTTTGATCACTATCGGGGTGTCGTTCACTGCTGCCAGTCCTTGATTTAAATAGCGTTTCGTGCCGACTTATATTTTGCCAAGACACCAAGCCAATACCGCTTTTTGCGCGTGCAGTCGGTTTTCGGCCTCGTCCCATACCACTGACTGCGGTCCGTCAATCACACTGTCCGTTACCTCGTCACCGCGGTGCGCAGGCAGGCAGTGCAAAAACAGCGCGTCCGGTGAAGCTTTTGCCATCAAGGCGTCATTCACCTGATAAGCCCCAAGCGCTTGCATCTTGGCCTCGTTTTCATCGTCGCCCATCGAGCGCCATGTATCTGTGATTACGGCATCAGCACCGTCAACCGCCTCATCAGCGAAACTTACAAGTTCGACATTGCCGCCAGCTTTCGCCGCCCATGCCAGCAGATCATCGGCAGGCCCAAACCCTTGCGGGCAGGCCAGGCTGAGCGAAAAATTAAACTTTACTGCCGCTTCAATCAGTGATGTGGCCACGTTATTTCCGTCCCCGAGCCACGCAATCTTGCGGCCTTCAATCGGCCCCAAATGTTCCTCTATTGTCATGACATCCGCCATCAATTGGCAAGGATGCGAACGATTGGTAAGCGCATTGATCACCGGCACGCTGCCTTCTGCCGCCAGTTCTAAAACTGCTTCATGGCTGTTGGCCCGGATCATGACAGCGTCCACATAACGGCTGATTACCTTGGCGGTATCGGCGACCGTTTCGCCCCGCCCAAGCTGCATACTGTCGCCTTGCAGGACAATAGTAGAACCACCCAATTGCTGCATCGCCATTTCAAAACTGATGCGGGTGCGGGTCGAAGCTTTTTCGAAAATCATTGCCAAAGTGTACCCTGCCAGCGGCGCATTTGCATCCACAGTGCCTTTTGGCAGGTCGCGCCGCGCTTGTTTCCATTTTTTACCCGTATCGAGGATATGGCGCAGCACGTCGGCAGGCATATCCTTAAGGTCAATAAAATGGCTATTCATCGGGGCGTTACTCATGGTCAAACTCTTTTGTTCTATCAGGTTTTCCGAGGTCCGGGCTCGTTACTTTTGGATTCAAAATCGGTAAAAGCCGCATCCAATATTTCCATCGCTTCATCAATATGGCTCTCATCCACAATCAACGGCGGTAACATACGCACCACCATATCACCCGCAACAGCGGGCAGCATACCGCGCCCAATCAAATCGCTAACCACATCGCGTGTTGGCATTGAGGGCACCCTGATACCCGCCATCAACCCCTTGCCACGCACCTCAGTTACCAAGCCACTGTGGCGCTGCATCAAAGCCGCTAGCCGCGCGTGCAGCATATTTCCCATTTCGCAAACATGATCCAGAAAGCCGGGTGCCAACATCACATCCAGCACCGCATTGCCTACCGCCATCGCCAAGGGGTTGCCGCCGTATGTGCTGCCGTGGGTGCCTGCAATCATGCCCGACGCCGCGTCCTCGGTAGCAAGACAAGCCCCTAACGGAAAACCGCCACCAATGCCCTTGGCACAGGCTACAATGTCGGGTTTCACGCCAGACCATTCATGGGCAAACAGTTTACCGGTGCGGCCCATACCACACTGAATTTCATCCAGCACCAGCAGCAAACCATTTTCGTCGCAAATTTTGCGAAGCTGCTGCATTTGATCGTCTGAAAGCGGACGAATGCCACCTTCACCCTGAATGGGTTCAACCATTATACCGCCAGTCTCGGGGCCTATAGCGGCCTTAACCGCATCAATATCGCCAAAAGGCACCACATCAAAACCATCAGGCAGAGGCTCGAAACCCTTAGTCAGCTTCTCCTGGCCTGCTGCTGCAATACCTGCGAGCGTGCGGCCGTGGAAAGCCGATGCCATTGTGATTAACCTATATTTCCCTTTGCGGCCTTTATCATGGTGATATTTGCGCACCATTTTAATAGCGCATTCAATCGCTTCGGCCCCTGAATTGGTGAAAAAAACCGTGTCGGCAAAGCTTGCCTCTACCAGCCGTTCAGCCAGCTTTTCGCCTTCCGGTATGCGGTAGGTATTGGCTGTATGCCAAAGCTTGCTGCCTTGATCGCAGAGCGCCTTCACCAACGCAGGATGGCAGTGACCAAGGCACATAACCCCGATGCCTGCATAAAAATCGAGGTATTTTTTACCCTCGGTATCATACATATACATGCCTTCGCCGCGTTCAAAGGCAACGGGTTGGCGTGCATAAACTGGCATTAGAGGTGTTATCATGGCTTGTCTCCCTCAAAGCTCACTTTTTCGGTGAGCCTTAATTATTGGCGTTGCTTAATTATTGGCACTGGTTTGGCGCTTTAAATTGGCAAACCGGCGGACCTGGACACACCGGTTTTCAAGGCGCAAAGGATGCCCTTCGCCTATAGGGAAGTCAATGCTCGCTGCCGAATAATTCGGTGGCAATCCGCACAAAAGCTATACCACCAAAGGATCCTATTATTAGGGCTTCAAACGATAGCCCTTTTTAAACACACCGTACACCAGCAGCGTCAGCGCAATGTTCACAACTAACGTATAGAAAAAACCAAACACCAGATCACTGTCAGCTCTATCGATGAAGCCATAACGAAAGCCGTCAATCATATAGAAAAATGGGTTTGCCGTAGAAAAAACCTGCCAGCCAGCGCTCAATCGTTCGACCGAATAGAATGTGCCCGAAAGCAGGCTAAGCGGCGCAATAATAAAATTCGTTATCGCCGCCAAATGATCAAATTTCTCGGCCCAGACCCCGGTCAGCACCCCCACCAGCGACAGCATGGTACTGGCTGCCAGCGCAAAATAAAGGATCGGGACGATATGGTAAATTTCAACGGTTACGCCTGGCATTAAAAAGAAAGCCAGCCCTACCGACAGACCTACAACAACACCGCGCGTAATGCCGCCCGCAACAAAGCCGATCGTCAGCTCCAACGCTGACAGCGGCGGCATCAAAGTATCAATAATATTACCCTGTACCTTCGAAATTAAGATAGAAGAACTGGTATTGGCAAAGGCGTTTTGCAAAATGGCCATGACAATCAGGCCCGGTGCCAGAAACTGAGAAAAAGGCAGACCTGCGACCGAACGGCCGTTACCCCCAAGCGCCAGCGAAAAAATAATCATAAACAGAATGGTGGTCACCGCCGGGGCGGCCAATGTCTGGGCCCAAACTTTTAAGAATCGGCGCGACTCGCGGCCATATAGAGTCCTTAAACCCACCCAATTGACCCGTCCAATGGACCTGCCAGTGAGTTCAACGTAGCTATTTTGCGCCTGTTGCTGCACGTATTTGCTCCTTTTTTACACGAGTCCATAGATATGTGGCATATGGGGTCTTGGCAAGAGGGTGTAGCCAAGCATATAAGCAACATTAATTCGCGTGACGCGATATTTTTTTAGTCGTTAGCTTTAAGGGAACAAGGATGGCTTGGACGGAAGACCGAATCGAAGCACTACGAAAGCACTGGGATGCTGGCTTAAGTGCTAGCCAAATCGCCAAAGAGCTAGGCGAGGGTGTGACCCGCAATGCTGTGATTGGCAAAGCACACAGACTGGGGCTTCAATCTCGCCCGTCTCCAGTGAAAACCGACGCAGCGAAAAAGAAAGCCGCGCCCAAGAAGCTGGCGAAGAAACCCGGTAATAAGCTTGTTTCCCTTTTGGACCTAACGGACCGCATGTGTAAATGGCCCCTTGGCCACCCTGGCGATGATGATTTTCATTTTTGTGGTAAATCATCCGAGCCTGGCATGCCTTACTGTGCAAGCCACTGCGTTGAAGCATACCAGGCGCAGCCACCGCGCCGTGACCGTAGGCCAGCACGTCCGCCGATCATGTGATTTTTGCGGCAAGCCAAACGCATTATTTGGAAGATTTTCATGAGGGTATTGGCAATAGGGCCGCAGCAAATTGCAGATTACACTGCGCTCACGGAAAAGAGACTGGATAATGCTTGCCCCTAAACAGGCAGGCGTTACTGTTATCAACTGCCTAAATTGATTGATATACACCCAACGGGGAGACCTTTATGAAACTTGGTAAAATAGCAGCTACCGCTGTTTTTGCGGCAATGATAGGGGGTGTTTTCGTCCCCGTTGCGGCGCACGGCGAAAGCGAAAAAGAAAAACGCTTTGCGGAATCGCAGTATCGCCACGATGTGATGGAACATTTCAATTATTCGATGAAAAAGCTTGTCCCCATACTTTTTAAAGGCGCGGACCATAAAGCTGACCTGCCCGCCATCGCCGATATTATGGCAAGTGCTGCCACCATAACCACCACCGCTTTTGAAAAAGATACGCGCGGCATGGAAGGCCATACAGAGGCCAAAGACAAAATCTGGGATAATTGGGAAGATTTCTCCGCCCGCCTCGAGAAGATGCAAGCTGATACCGCCGTTTTTGCAGCGGTCGCAAAGACCGGCGACATGGCAGCAATCGTGCCAGCCTTCAAAAAAGTGGGCAGCAATTGCAAAAGTTGCCACGATGAATATAAAAAATAGACTTTAGAATTTGAGAAATTTGAGCTGACTATTTGCCAACAGAAAAAGGAGCCCGCCGGCTCCTTTTTTTCGCTAGAAAATCAGCCACATCAGCAAGGCCAATAGGGCCAAGAAAATGATCGCAGCAAACCAGAAGCTCACAAATTTTTGGCTTTCCACATCTTCCTCTACCGCCTTACACCCTGCCACCATCGGCCAAATCAGATTGATTTTTCTCACCAACAAATACCAAAGGATTGCGGCTATATGCAGAAAGACGACACCCATTAAAATGCGCCCCAGCAGCGCATGAATGTCCCTGATGTCAGCAGCAGCCGCGCCTGCATGGTCCGATAGTGGCCCGCTGAACAGCATGTCGTCGGAGGCAAACATGCCAAGGCAAGTCTGCGCCAACAATAACAAAAGCATGAGCAGAACCGAATAGCCGCCAACGGCGCTGTGACCCACAGGTGGATTGTCTCCGGCCTTCAAAGCAGCAATCACAGTTTTGGGTGATTTTACAAATTGGCGAAAGCGCGAAGTTTCGCTGCCCCAAAAACCCCAAACTATTCGCCAAACCACGAGCACTAAAATGCCAAACCCCGAAAAAAGATGCATGTCGGCATAAATGTCGAACTTGTCTTGAAAAGCAGAAAAAGCAGATAGCGCAAACAGCACGACAAGAGACCAGTGGAATAGGCGGGTGCCAATATCCCAAACCTTGATTTTCCTGAGCCTGTTGCTTCGTTTATCAGCCATGCAACATCTCTCGCACTTTCAGCACAATATCTTCAGCATTCGGCAGCCAGCCAGCTTCAAGCGCACGGCCGTAAGGAACGGGCGTATGCGGCGGTGTTATTTTCGCGGGCGCAGACTTTAGATCAGCGAAAGCTTGCGTACTGGCAAGCGCAAGCACAGCATCGGCAAACCCCGCGAATGCAGCACCTTCGTCGACAACTAACAACCGTCCTGTTTTCTTGAGACTCGATAGAATCAGTTTGGAATCGAGAGGCTGGATTGTACGCGGGTCAATCAGATCGATAGAAATACCCTCATCCGCCAATAATGAGGCTGCTTTTTCTGCTTCGGTTACCATGGCCGATACAGCCACCAGCGTAATGTCTCTGCCTTCGCGCACATACCGCCCACGACCAAGCGGTACAGCTGGCAATTCGGCGTCCACGTCGCCTTCGGAAGCATAAAGCCCCTTATGTTCAAAAAGCACCACTGGATCAAGGCAAAGCAACGCTGATTTCAAGAGACCCGCCGCATCTGCCGGTGTTGCGGGGCAAGCTACCTGCAAACCAGGTATGCTGGCCAAAAGCCCATGTAATGACTGGCTGTGCATAGCGCCAGAACCATCTCCCGCGCCCATAGTGGTGCGAATCACCAACGGCATGGCGATACGGTCACCGGACAGGTAGCGCACCTTGGCGGCCTGATTAAGGATTTGATCAAAACATACGCCGATAAAATCGCAGAACATAATCTCGACAATGGGCTTCAGCCCGGTCATCGCCGCGCCGACGGCCATACCAACAATAGCCGTTTCAGAGATCGGTGTATCAATCACCCGGTCCGTGCCAAAACGTGCAGCAAGCCCCGCTGTTACTCCAAAAACGCCGCCAAGCTCGTCAGCTGCCATCGCCTCGGATAACCCGGCGCCGCCAACAATATCTTCACCAATCACAATAACATCGGCACCTGATTCCAGCAATTGATGGTGCGCACGGTTCAGCGCTTCGGCGATCGTCATCCTTTGTTTCACGGCTGCGTTTCCGGAGTTCATGGCTGTAGCTCAGGTATCAAAATCGCCGCAGCGACCGCTTCTTTTGCCCGTCTTGCCGCCGCCGCAGCGATCTCACTGCGCGGCTGTTCAGGCAGCAATGAAGCAAGCGCTGCAAGAGGGTCAATAGCTGGGGCGCTCAGTGTCAGATAGGCGGCATTTTCGCCGTGGTAATGTCCGGACAGCCGCGCTGTTGAGGCTTCGATAAACATCGGGCCGCCACTGCTGCGCATCTGCGCCACGCTCGCCCGTGCCCCATCAAGGCAGCAATTGGCATCAAAGCCATCCATGCGCATTACCGGCAAAGCAAAACCTTCGGCTCGTGTTAGCAAATCCACATTTCCGCTGGAAAATGAAGCCGCCGTTGATTGGCCCAGGCCATTGTTTTCAAGTACAAACAACAGCGGCAAGTGAAGGGCAACAGCCAAATTCATCGTTTCTAACACCGCTCCTTGATTAGCTGCGCCATCGCCAAAAAAAACCACCGCAATACCACCCCTAGCACCCAATTTTGCGCTTAAGGCCGCGCCTGCAGCAATGGGTACCTGACCGCCAACAATGCCATTACTGGTTAGAAAACCATTCTCTGACGCGAGCAGATGTTGCGTACCACCGCGCCCGCCTGACAGGCCATCTTCCCGACCAAGTATTTCTGCGGCAACCTTCACAGGATCAGCGCCCATAGCCAGCGCAAGGCCGTGGCTTCGGTGCGAACCACAAACCTGATCGGCAGGGCCTGACAGCTCGGTGCAAATGGCCGCTTCTACCAGTTCTGCACCTGTGCACAAATGCAGCAAACCAGGGACAAGGCCGTGATCCGCCGCGTCGGCTATTTCCTGCTCGAAAGCACGGATAAAACAAGCTTTACTATATAAAGTCTGCACGTTTTGCATCTGGCTGGCGATTCCCTAAAATGGATTTCATACTGTCATAAAGGCTGTTATTGCCGCCGACCATAAGAAAATGCTACAATCTCTAATGGAATTGGCTCATAAGACGTGCAATTTGGGTTGACTTCTGGACCTAAACTCCCATATCTATATATGACTGATTTAGTCATATATAGTCGGTATTTTTCGTGGTCAGGACAAAAATTATGATCAGGCTTACAAACCTAGCAGATTATGCGGTAATTTTGATGTGCGAAATGTCGCATGCTGATACCCGCGTTAGCGCACAAGATTTGTCTGGCCGTACGGGCGTACCAGTACCCACGGTATCCAAAATACTCAATCTGCTGAGCCGGGCTGGCCTGCTGGTATCGCACCGCGGCCTAAAAGGTGGCTTTGCGCTCCTTCGCAGCGCTAACGACATTAATGTGGCAGATATAATCGAAGTTATCGATGGGCCGATCGCATTAACGCTGTGCAGTGACGGTTCAAGCTGTGGCTGCGATTATAACGATATATGCACCCTAAAACCTCGCTGGAATTTAATCAGCGGTGCCGTTCGCGGCGCGTTGCAAAATATTAGTTTGGCCGAGTTGGCCAAGCCCGCTATTGGCGGTCACGTGATGCAGCTACGCGAAGAAATTTCTGCCTCACAATAGAAACCCATATATCAACCCAATGCCCAGATACGGTTTCAAAGCTGTATAAGTGAAGGAATATCCTGAGTGGCCGCTACTATAGAAACCAAACAACAAGTCGAAGCCATGGGCGGCGAGTATAAATATGGCTTTGTCACTGACGTTGAGATGGATATGGCGCCAAAAGGCCTGTCCGAGGACGTAGTTCGTTTCATCTCGGCCAAAAAAGACGAGCCCGAATGGATGCTGGATTGGCGACTGAAGGCCTACCGTGCCTGGCTAAAGATGGAAGAGCCCAATTGGGCCAAGGTTGATTACCCAAAAATCGATTATAACGACATATATTTTTATGCCGCTCCGAAAAGCCAAGACAAACCAAAAAGCCTTGATGAGGTAGACCCTGAGCTGCTGCGCATGTACGAAAAACTGGGCATTCCGCTGCGTGAACAGGCAGTATTGGCGGGCGTTGAAGGCGCCCCCCGCGTGGCTGTTGACGCGGTTTTTGACAGCGTTTCGGTGGCGACCACATTCCGTGCAGAGCTTGAAAAGGCCGGTGTACTTTTCATGTCAATTTCGGAAGCAGTGAAAGAATATCCTGATCTGGTCCGCAAGTATATTGGCACCGTTGTGCCGCAACGCGACAATTATTTTGCCGCCCTCAACTGCGCGGTTTTTTCGGACGGAACGTTTGTATATATCCCGAAAGGTGTGCGCTGCCCGATGGAATTATCAACGTATTTTCGCATAAACGCCGAAAATACAGGCCAGTTTGAGCGCACACTTATTGTCGCAGACGAGGGTGCTTACGTATCATACTTGGAGGGTTGCACAGCCCCGATGCGCGATGAAAACCAGCTCCATGCCGCCATCGTCGAACTCGTTGTGCTCGACGACGCCGAAATAAAATATTCAACGGTTCAAAATTGGTATCCGGGCGATAAGGACGGCAAAGGCGGCATCTATAATTTTGTCACCAAACGGGCGCTGTGCAAGGGTAAAAACTCAAAAGTCAGCTGGACCCAAATCGAGACAGGCTCGGCCGTGACCTGGAAATATCCAAGCTGTATTTTAGCGGGCGACGGCTCGGTCGGTGAATTTTATTCTGTCGCCGTCACCAATAATTACCAGCAGGCCGATACCGGCACCAAAATGATCCATATGGGCAAAAATACCCGGTCGACCATAATTTCAAAAGGTATCTCTGCAGGAAAATCCCAGAATACATACCGTGGTCTGGTAAAGGTTCTGTCGGGTGCTGACAATGTCAGAAATTATACCCAGTGCGATTCACTTTTGGTTTCCAGCGAGTGCGGCGCTCATACCGTGCCTTATATAGAAGTGAAAAACCCCAGTGCCCAAATTGAGCATGAAGCCACCACATCCAAAATATCGGATGACCAATTATTTTATTGCCGCGCACGCGGTCTCGACGATGAAGAAGCCGTCGCCATGATCGTTAACGGTTTTTGCAAAGAAGTTATGCAACACTTGCCAATGGAATTTGCTGTGGAAGCCCAAAAGCTTCTCGGTCTTTCCCTTGAAGGCAGTGTTGGTTGATTTCTCAACAAATATGACACTAGAAAAAGATAAAGAAAAAATGCTTAATATCAAAGGGTTACATGTCCAAGTGGACGGCACTAAAATTATCAAGGGTCTTGATCTTAAAGTGAATGCAGGCGAAGTGCATGCCATCATGGGGCTAAATGGTGCCGGGAAATCCACCCTTGCCAATACCATTGCAGGCCGTGCTGATTATGCAGTTACAGCAGGCACCATAGAATTTTGCGGCAAGGATTTAACGGCGCTTGAACCACACGAGCGGGTGGGTGAAGGCATTTTCCTTGGCTTCCAATATCCTGTGGAAATCCCCGGTGTTTCGAACTTAAATTTCATGCGCACTTCCTTAAATAGTGTTCGTAAATATAACGGACTGGATGCTATGTCGGCGGCCGAATTTATGAAGCTTGTGCGAGCAAAAGCCAATGATCTGAAAATGGATCCAGAAATGCTCAAGCGTTTTGTAAACGTGGGCTTTTCAGGCGGTGAAAAAAAGCGCAATGAAATGGTGCAGATGGCGCTTCTAAACCCCAAGCTTGCTGTGCTTGATGAAACCGATTCCGGCCTTGATATTGATGCACTGAGAACAGTGTCTGAGGGCATAAACGCCCAGCGGAGCGACGATACCGCGATTCTATTGATCACGCATTATCAGCGTTTGTTGTCCTATGTTCAGCCAGATTTTGTGCATGTGATGATTGACGGAAAAATTGTAAAATCCGGGGGAAAAGACCTAGCGCTCGAGCTCGAAGAAAAAGGCTATGCAGCTGTAGCCTGAGCCGACGCTTTTAAAAGTGGAACTGCACTATGAAACCGGACTTGTTGGCAAATTATGAAGATCAGGTATGGGAACTCGCGGGCTTGATGCCTGGCACTGAGGGTCTGCGCATGCGCGCTCTTAACGCAGCAACCGAATACGGCCTGCCCGGAAAGCGGGATGAAAAATGGCGCTACAGCAATATGCGGGCTTTGCGGGACGCTATATTTTCCCAACCGCTTGCCGCCAAGAACATGCCTTCGCTTCCCGCTGCGATTGCTGTGGAAACAAGTGCTAGCCTTGTTTTTGTCAATGGTCGATTTAATGAAGACCTAAGCGACATGGGTGACCTATGGCAGGCAGCCCAAGTACGGCCACTTGCCAATCACTTGATGAGCAATATGGACCGCGCGAATGAACTGGTGCCGGGAGATGATGCAATGACCTGCCTGAATACCGCGCTCATGCGCGATGGCATGGTGCTTTCGGTGCCTGCGGGGGTCGAAATTGATGACCCCGTTGAAATTGTGCACATTATGACCGATAGCGACGGCGCAGGAACCCATCTACGTCACATGATCGAACTGGGCGAAGGCGCAGCAATTACGCTCTTGGAACGCTATGTTGGGGACGGCAGCCACTATTGGACAAACTCGGTTCTGCAAGCGCGCATCAGCGAAGGCGCACGTTTCCAGCATATCCGTTTGCAAGAGGAAGGCGCAGCAGCCCAGCATACCGGCAAAGTTTTTGCCAATATAGGCACGGGCGCAAGCTATCGGGCCACCACCATAAATATCGGCGGTGCGCTTTCACGGTTTGAGGCCAATGTTCGATTATTGATCGACGATGCTTCGGCGAGCATTGACGGTGTAGCTCTGGCCGGGACGGGGCAAAGCCACGATACATATACCGAAATCAACCACTTGATGCCAACAACCACAAGCGATCAGATTTTCCGTACAATCGCTGATAGCCGGGGCAAAACATCGTTCCAGGGCAAAGTGAGCGTGGCAAAAGACGCACAGAAAGTTACGGCGGATCAAAGCTTCAAGGCCCTTGTTTTTGACAATACTGCCGAAGCAAATGCCAAACCAGAACTTGAAATATTGGCGGACGATGTGAAATGTAGCCACGGCGCAACGGTCGGTGCGCTCGACGACAAGGCCATTTTTTACCTGACATCCCGTGGTATCGATCCCATCACTGCCCGCCAAATGTTAGTGGAAGCCTTTACTGCAGATGCACTGCAAGCCATTGCGCACGACGATATAAAAACAGCACTGATGGAGCGTATCAGTGATTGGATGACAGAGCGCGCCCATAAACCTGTGCTGCAGGAGCATTAAAGAGCAATGAACCAAACTGCCCTCATCAATAACGCCTTTGATATCGCTGCGGTACGTGCCGAGTTCCCTATTTTGGCAAAAACCGTTTACGACAAGCCGCTAATTTTCCTCGATTCCGCCGCCAGCGCACAAAAGCCACGCGCCGTGATTGCGGCAGAAGTTGATCTGTATGAAGGCTATTATGCCAACATACACCGGGGCGTTTATAAATTCAGCCAGGATGCCACCGAGGCATACGAAAATACGCGCGAGACCGTGCGGGCCTTCATTGGCGCGAAACACAGCCGCGAATGCATTTTTGTGCGCGGGGCGACAGAGGGTATTAATCTGGTTAGCCAAAGCTGGGGGCGTAAAAACATCAAGGAAGGTGACGAGATTATCCTTTCGGGGCTTGAACACCATTCGAACATCGTGCCATGGCAAATGCTGGCCGAAGAAAAAGGCGCGGTGATTAAAGTCATCCCCGTTTTGGACGATGGTTCGCTAAATATGGATGTTTACCGCAGTTTGCTGAATGAGCGTACCAAGCTGGTGGCCTTTGCCCATATTTCTAACGCCATTGGCACGCTGACCCCGGCCAAAGAAATTATCCGCCTCGCTCATGCAGCAGGCGCTTTGACACTTGTGGATGGCTGCCAGGCAGCGCCGCATATGAAAATTGATGTACAGGACCTGGACGCCGATTTTTACGCGTTTTCTGCACACAAAGCTTACGGCCCTACCGGTATCGGCGTGATTTACGGCAAAGAAACTTTGCTGGATGCCATGCCTCCCTGGCAAGGCGGCGGCGATATGATCTCGACAGTAACTTTCGAGAAAACCACCTACAATGACCTGCCCCATAAATTTGAAGCCGGTACGCCCAACATTGCGGGCGGCATCGCAATGAACGAAGCATTGAAGTTTATTAACAACATTGGTTTTGATGCCATCTCCGCCCACGAAGCGGACGTGATGGAATATGCAACGCGTAAGCTCACCGAGATCAACAGCCTGCGCATCATCGGAACAACACCCCGGAAAGCGGCGCTGATCAGTTTTGTTATGGAGAACGCCCACCCCCACGATATTGGCACTATCCTGGACCGGCAAGGCATTGCTATACGAGCCGGACATCACTGCGCACAGCCAATCATGGACCGCTTTGCGATCCCCGGCACAGCGCGGGTTAGCTTTGGCATTTATAATGATAAAGACGATGTCGACCATTTGGTTGACGGACTTAAAAAGGTAGTGGACATCTTCGGATGATAGACAATAAAAAAAATCGAGACATTCTGGACTTGGGCAGCGAAAGCTATCCATCAGCGAACATGCCCTCCAACACCAAGCGGCCAGTGGTTAGCCCGCAAGAAGGGGGATATTTTTTGAACAAATTCCTTGATCTAAAGGCAGAAGCGCCAGAGGACGGCGACGCCGGTACCCCTGTGATACCCGAGAGCCCGGAAGCGCTCAGGGATGCAATTGTATGCGCGCTTCAGGAAATTTATGACCCGGAAATTCCGGTGAATATCTATGAGCTGGGCCTTATCTATGATGTTGATGTTGCTGAAGATTTTTCAGTGAAGGTACGCATGACCCTAACTACGCCCCACTGCCCTGTGGCGGAATCGATGCCGGGTGATGTGGAACTAAAAGTTGCAGGCGTGCCGGGTGTGGCGTCGGTCGAAGTGGCGCTGGTTTGGGAGCCAGCATGGGACATGGCCAAAATGTCAGACGAGGCGCGGCTTGAGCTTGGCTTATTGTAAGGGGTGAATATGATGAAATCAGTGATCAGCATTACCGACAAAGCCGCCGAGCGTATCCGAGGGCTGCTTGCCAAAAGTGAAGGTGCCATTGGCATCAAACTAGGCACCGAAACACATGGCTGCTCAGGCCTTGGTTATACCGTCGATTATGTGGCGGAAGCGGATACCACGCTTGAGCTGGTAGAGGACAAGGGTGTCAAAGTCTATATCGACAGAAAATCACTATTATTCCTGCTGGGCACGGAAATGGACTGGGAAGATTCGATGTTTTCGACTGGCTTCAAATTTACCAATCCGAACGAAAAAGGCCGCTGTGGTTGCGGCGAAAGCTTCCATGTTTAGAATGACTTACGGCACCGCCTGACTTTTCCAGTGGCTAAGATCAAGCACGATTGTACCGGATTTTTGAGTGCCTACAATTAAAATTCGACCAATATATAAGCGCATGCCAATAAAAATATCCAGAGCACAGCAATAATATGCGCCGCCAATTTTAGCTAGGGGCTTGATCTTAAAGGCACTTGGCCCCATCTTAAACGCAAATAAGCTAAACTATCGGGGAGGAAGCCAATGCGGAAGATCATTTTGCCGCCAGTCGTGCTGTTATTTTGCGTAGTCTGTATCATCGTCAGTGACATATTTTTGCCCGGCAGCCATAGCCTAAAACAGGTTTGGATCAGCGGTACATTAAATAAATTTGGATTTATAATCATAGCCTTAGGTGTGTTCTTGCCGGTATGGGGTGCTATAATTTTCAAGCAGGTTGAAACCAACCTCATCCCATATAAATCACCCGATAAAATGGTTACCAAGGGGCCCTTTGCTTTTACCCGCAACCCGATGTATTTGGGCATGCTGCTGGTGCTGATCGGCATGGCACTGATTTATGGAACCTACGGTGCCTTATTGTTCCCGGCGCTGTATTTCGCGGTGGCAAACTGGTGGTTTATCCCGTTCGAAGAAGGCAAAATGGCGGCGGTGTTTGGCGATGCCTTTACCGACTATAAAAACAAAGTGCGCCGCTGGATCTAGGGCTAGGACTCATTAATGTGGGTATATGTGCGCAAAAGTGTGCACGGTATGCGCAGGATGTGTGCACAAAATGCGCAGCTTGTGTGCAAATCCAGCCGACTTACCAAACCCGCAAAATATTAGCCTAAATTCTGATCGCGTTCGCGCTGGGCGGCACGCTGTTCGGCCGCGTTTTTTCGCACCGTTTCCATATCAACAGCTAAATGCTCGGCGCTGCGTTTGTGGGCCAGATCAATTTGTTTTTGCCGCTCTTTTGAGCGCAGCTTTTTCTCGTCTGACAAGTTATCAAAACAGCGTGGGCAACTGACACCCTTTTCGTATTTCTCGGAGCGTTTATCATCTTCGGTAATCGGCCAGCGGCAGCCATAACATTGATCATAGTCACCCTGCTTCAAACCGTGTCCCACCGAAATACGCGCATCAAAGACAAAACACTCCCCCTGCCACAAGCTCTCTGCGGCGGGCACTTCTTCCAAATATTTCAAAATGCCGCCCTCAAGATGATAAACATCGTCATAGCCTTGAGATTTCATATAGGCCGTCGATTTTTCGCAGCGGATGCCGCCAGTGCAAAACATCGCCACTTTTTTCTTTTTTCGCAGCATGGCCGCATTATCTTTTTCCCATTGGGGAAATTCACGGAAGCTATCGGTTTTGGGGTCCAAAGCGCCCTTGAAGGTGCCAATGCCCACTTCATAATCGTTGCGCGTATCCACCAAAACCACATCCGGATCACTGATCAGCGCGTTCCAATCGGCGGGTTTAACATAGGTGCCAACAATGGCGTTGGGGTCGGTGCCCGGCACACCCATGGTCACAATTTCAGTTTTCAGCCGCACCTTCATACGCAGGAACGGCATCTCGGCGGCGCGGCTTTCTTTATGCCCCAACCCTGTGAAATGCGGGTCGCTGTGCAAATGATCAAGCAGCGCGCGCACACCAGCTTCGGGCCCGGCAACAGTGCCGTTGATGCCTTCCTCTGCCAATAAAAGAGTGCCCTTCACCCCGCCGGCCTCGCACAGCGCCAGCAAAGGCGCCTGCAAATCCCGGTAGTGCGGCAGACGCACAAATTTATACAAAGCAGCAACCAAAAAATCAGTCATGCGGATATCCTAAACAAAGTATGCCCGCACCAACAGCAAAAGCTGATCGGCGGACGGGCGCAGCAGTTCGGCGGGCTTTCTACGCCAAATGCAGGAAAAGCTCAAGCCGCGTGCGGCATTTGGTCTCGTGGCACGGCACGGGCTGAGCGCTGCAGACAAGCGAGCGAAGTCCAAAGTAAGCCCAAGTGGTGTGCCTTCAACTAGACTCTGGGGAATTAGTGCGAGAGGCGACGTTAGATAATTCAAATCAATGCTTTGTCAATTATGCGCTGTGTCACTGTAACTCTTTATATTTTTGACTTCTGAGACTGGCAATCCTATGCCACCATGCACAAACCCTGTCAGAAAAGGGGCTTTTGATTGGTCGGGATGAAAGCTAGCGAGTTGATATGACAAAAGACGATGCCATCAAGAAACAAGTGGCTGAAAAGCTGGCCGCTTTTGAGACCAATACACTGTATGTTCTGGCGCTTGTTGTTGGTGGCGTTTACACGCTGCGTATGGGGGCATCTTTTGTGTTTTTGCCACTGTCCGTAGCGGTCACGATCGCAAGCTCGCTTTCATTCAGCACTCTATTGTCGGTCGGCATAATCATGGCATATAGGCACCACCGCCTGCGTCCCAATTTTGTGCGTCCCCTAATGATGGTTTTGGGAACCCTCGTTACATTCAATGTATTTTTTCTTCTCCATAGCATTGGCAACCTTGCCCAGTTCTATTTTTCCGTCCTGGTTTTGGTGGCCTTCGGTTTGGGCTCACTCAGTTTCACCATGTGGATCGCATTCACCGTACCGTTTGTGCTGGTATATCTGGGATCATTGATGGTGCTCGCTATTGCGGTGCCTGCGCCCTACATCGCCATGCTGATAGGGGGAATCGCCCTGTCGTGCGTCGCCTACTTCATCCGGGTGCCGACAATCCGGCGGCTGACCGAGCTTGAAGTCGTGCATGCAGCCAATGCAAAAAAGCTTGAGATTTCCAACAAAGCGAAGGACCGGTTTCTTGCTAACATGACGCACGAATTACGCACGCCGATGACGGGCGTGATCGGCATGGTCGACCTGCTGGCAGATACGCAACTTGACAAAGAGCAGCGCAATTTTCTCGGCACGGCCCGAAAAAGCGCCAGATACTTGCTTGCCGTTATCAATGATATTCTGGATGTATCAAAGCTCGACGCGGGCAAGCTGACTATAAAACAAGAGCCGTTCGAGGCTGTGCAACTGACAAAAGACGCCGTGGCACTTTTTAAGATACGAATGATGCAAAAAGGTCTGGGTCTTGACCTTGAACTGCCGGAAAAGACTTTCTTTCCCGTGCTCGGTGACGCCGTGCGTATAAGTCAAATTCTCCTCAATTCACTTGAAAATGCGCTCAAATTTACCCCTGAAGGCACAATCACTGTAAAACTCGCCGCGCGGTTGGAGGGCGATACAAGTGTATTGACCTGGACGGTGCAGGATACGGGGATTGGCATACCAGCAGACAGGCTGCCGGCCCTGTTCGAACGATTTGAACAGATCGACAACAGCAACACCCGCACGACACATGGGACCGGGCTTGGTTTGTCGATTATCCGCGACCTTGTCGGCTTGATGGGCGGCACCCTTGAGGTTGATAGCGAAGAAGGCAAAGGATCCGAATTCCGCTTCAGTTTCGAACTCCCCACACTGGAAAACAGCGCAGTCACAGTGGAACCGGCGTCTTATTTTCCGTCTCCGCTTTTGCGACCTACCGAAGCTGAATATGCTGCTGGTGTAATTGAACAATCGCCTGACGACGCCAAGCCTGACGCCGCAGAAGATGGCCAGATAAGGATACTGTTTGCTGAGGATAATCCAGTGAACAGCCGGTTAATTGGTCAGTTGATCAAATGTGAAGGCTGGTTCGGGACAGCGGTGACGAATGGGCAGGAAGCCGTGGACGCGATAGCCAGCGACAGCGCCAAATATGATATCATCCTCATGGACATTCAGATGCCGGTGATGGACGGTGTTACTGCGTTCAAACGCATTCAGGCAGACTGCAAGCATGCGCCGCCCATTATCGCCTTGACCGCCAATACTTTGCCTGATGATGTGGCGCATTACCGGGCCGTAGGGTTCGCGGCAATCATTGGCAAGCCTATTGACGTGAAGATATTGCGGGCTGAGGTGACTAGACATTTTGCCTTGTCGATTAGGCGCAGACTGGAATCCGCCTAATCCTGCAGGGTTAAAGCTCCAAACTAACGCTCACCAGATCACCGAGATGAAATTGTCGGCACGTAGCGTAATTGAAATGGGATCAATCAAGGGCTGCTATGCCCCCAGAAGCAACCATGAAAACCTGTGACTTTAGGGCATCATATCGCGACATGATTGTAGGCGTATTTCCAACTTCAATGAACTGGCAAAATTATATTATGATTTTGTCTGAAAAGGCAGCTTTAGCAGGGCTGGAATGCGCAGTGGGGGCGGTGCAAGGTCGTCTAGTCCGTAGATAATACCGGGTGCCTTGTCGCTTGGGGTGAATGTCCCAAAGAGCCGGTCGAACAAAGCAAACAGATTTCCGTAATTGCTGTCGGTTAGTGTGCGGTCACGGGAGTGGTGAACTTTATGCATATTGGGGGTCACGACGACTGCACTCAGCACCGTATCTAGCGGCTGCCACAGCCGAATATTCATGTGCTCGAACAAAGAATTAGCTGCCGATAGGCTGCGGTAAAGCACAATCACTTCAAGCGGTACACCTAATACCCAAGCAGGCACCATGGTGAAGGAAAATCGCAGCGCGCCCTCAAGCGGGTGTTGCCGGTATGCCGTTGTAACATCGACAAAATCATCACTATGGTGCACCCTGTGCACAGCCCATAGCCCCGGAGCCAAGTGCATAAGCCAATGCACAAAATAGCCAAAAAAATTGAGCAAAAAGACGGCAGCGATGACAAGAAGCCAAATCAACATAGGGGCGTATGCTTCTGGCTCTGAAAGCCTGAACAAACTGCCCAAATTAATTTGGCGCTATAGCAGATAACTTATAAAAACTGCCTAATCTGGTCTGGATATGATGAGCTTGGCAAAGGGTTCGACTATCGCCTCATGCACATCTTCCCATTTGATAATTTTTGTCGTCACTGGAGTTGGATCAAAAACGACCTCATGAACCAAGCGCATAGATTCATCGATAAGGCTATGAATGTGCACCCATCCAGCGTGAAAGCTCATTGATCTAGCTATATTGTTTTTCCTTTGCATGCCCAACATAGACGCTGGGTATTGCACTTGATTTTAGAATTTAGCCCGCCGGGCGCTCTTTCAGATACGGCCCCACAGCCCGCCATCTCCGAACATGCCATTCTTGCCGTGCCCCGAGCTTTAGAGCACTGAACTCTTGATAAGCGTTGACGACTTAAACTTACAAAAAACGGTGCAATTCCCAAATCCAGCCTGAGTAAGCATATCAATGGTTTTTGCAACTTCGTTTTGTTCCCGGCTTACCGGATTTGGCAACCAATCTGGCGGTCGAGAACCATGGTTACGAAGCGTCAGACAAAACAAACCATCAGGGGCCAACAGTTCTTTGATGCGCAGTAGCGTTTTTTCTGGGGCCGCCCAAAATTGAAAGGAATGAATGGCTGTGATGCGATCAAACGCACCGCCCGGCCATGGAAGCGACCGATCATCCCCAATACGCAGATCAATATCAAATCGCCCTCTATATGGCTCTAGCCTGCGCTTTGCCGTTTCGACCATAAGCGCAGAAGGGTCAACACCCGCGATACTTTTACACTTAACACTTTTGACTGCATGTTCCAGAAAAGCTCCTGTTCCAAAGCCAACCTCAAGCAACCGCATGTCGGCCGCTGCCTCCAGGGCTTCAAACGTTGCCTGATAAGCTTTGCGGTTCATTCGCTCCATCAGAAAGGAAAAAAACCTGCCACTAAGACCTTTTGGCAACATGGCCAGCGGTGTCTTCTGTGTATGTGTCATCATTCCCCGTTTTTCAAAGTTACGGACATAATATTTAGTCGCCCTCAGTCCAAAGTTCACTATGCGCAATTTCAAAGGAAAATCATTCATAGACAATTATGGACTGTCTCATATTAACGCCGCAGCAGAAGGTTTGCATAGGGGGCCATTCATAAATTTTCAGGGCACTGCGTCACATAATGTATGACCGCGCTTGGTTTATGGCCGCGCTTGATTTATGAAAAAGAAAAATCAGGAGCGTAACAATTGAAAACACCCGACGGTTTAAGCCCCCCCGGCTCTGCTAAAACATCCGGTTCTGCCAAAGCATTGCTTGCTTTTACCAGCAGGCAAGCCACGCACAGCGACATACCGTTTTTGCACGACGTGATGAAGGCTTCGATTGGCAAACTGCAAGACGGCTTTTTAACCGACGCACAGGTGAAAGCTTCGTTTGAACTGATGGGCATGGATACCCAGCTTATTGAGGATGGCACCTATTTCGCCATATTAAGCGGCGATACCTTTGTTGGTTGCGGCGGCTGGTCGATGCGCGCCACGCTGTTTGGCGCCAACCATACCAAGGGCCGAGACCCGGCGTTATTGGACCCATTAACCGATGCTGCGCGTATTCGTGCCATGTATACACACCCCAGCTGGGCACGCCGTGGGATTGGCCAGATGATTATGGATCTGTGCGAAAATGAAGCGATCAAACACGGATTCAAGCGCTTTGAATTGATGGCCACACTTTCGGGCGAACCGCTATACCGGAAATGCGGTTATATGCCAGTGAGCTATGAAGATGTGCCAACATCGCTGGGTGTGGACGTGCCGTTGATCAAGATGGAAAAACACGCCTGAGCCCTGTATTTTTCACCGATTGAGCACCGCCGACGGAACCGTTTTTAGAACCAGAAGGAGAAAGGGCGCATACGGCACCATGCACAAAGCTTAGCAGAAAAAATGTGAAATATATTATAATACAACCATATCTTTTATGTATTCTTAAATTTATATGCTATTCAAATAAAATCGTGCTGGTTGCGAGCAAGTGCAATCGTGGCAGTGGGTTTTCAATTGGAATATTGTTTAGGCCGAGTTTTCGCCAATAAACTTCCCCCCGTGATGCACGCGGAAAGCGGATCAATTGAATACTGCAGCATCCCCGCAACTGCAGAACAGCCCAACAGTGGGCTGGCCGAGGGAGAAAACAATGTTCCGTAATTTTATCGTTGCCGCGCTTACAAATGTGATGAAGAACAAGCTGTTTTCGCTCATTAATATTGGCGGTCTCACCTTGGGGCTGACTATTTTTCTCTTTGCTAATATTCTCGCCAGTTATGAACGCGGCTATGATGCTTTTTTTGAAAAGTCGGACCGTATCTTTATGCCGACAATTCACTTTACACCTGCATGGTCGTCCAACATGAGAACAGCGCCCTTTGTGCCAACAGCCATGGGCGGGCTGATGAGGGATCTTCCCGGAATTGAGCAAGTGGCACGAGGCCTCGACCGTGCTTTCATCGTTCGCACTGATGCCCACACTGGCGATCAGGCTGGCGACCTCAGCGACACGCTCGGTGCCGCCCCCAGTGGTAACAACAAGTTTCAACAAAATATCCGATTTTTCGATGACGGTTTTTTCAATATTTTTGAACTTGAATTCATTTCGGGCACGCCGGAAGATGTGTTCACTGATCCTGGCTCACTGATCATCAGCGATAGGGCGGCCAAAAAATATTTCGGCGATGCAGACCCCATCAACAAAGTCGTCACACTGGACGGCAAACATGACATGCGGATCTCCGGCGTTTTTCGCAGCCTACCGGAAAACAGTCATTTCTCAAGTTCTTGGATCGGCACCTCTGCATTCGAAATGGGCGCATCAATGCATGCCATTAAGCAGTTAACCGGGGAGGACCTGACTGGCAATTGGGATGAAATTGACCCCAAGAACATGACCTATGTCCTGCTGGAGAAAGGTGTCAAACCAAGCGATCTTAACGGCGCTCTTGAAGGGCTAAGATCAACCCATATAGACGAAGAGCTGCGCGGAATCATTGATAAATTCACGCTTATTCCTGTGGCCAAATTCAATACCTATATCGAAGATGCCTCGGGCATTCCGATATACGGGGTTATTCAGGTGATCGGTTTTCTGATCCTGATAATGGCAATTTTTAATTATACCAACCTTACGACGGCTCAGGCAATCGGCCGGGCGCGTGAGGTTGGTATTCGCAAGACCCTGGGCGCAGGCAGGATGGCCATCTTTGTTCAGTTTATGATGCAGTCGTTTGTGCTCACTTTTATTGCGGCGTTTTTTGCTGTCGCCGTTCTGGAGATGGTCTTGCCGTTTCTAAACAACGCCCTGCACCGCAATGTGCGCTTTGATATTTTCAGCGATCCGGGTGCGGCGGCTTTTTACCTTGCTACTGTCTTGCTTACCGCACTACTGAGCGGCGCCTACCCGTCTTTGGTGCTGGCGCGCATGAATATCGTGAAAGTAATGTCAGGGTCTGTACGTTTTGGCAGAGCGACCTATTGGCTGCGGAACCTGATGCTGGGCATCCAATATATGTTTGCCGTGGTGCTGATAACGCTGGTTTTTGTCATTAATGCGCAAAGCAATATGGTGAAAGAGGCTACAAAAGCTTTTGATAGCCATCATATTATCAATCTGTTCGATATTCGGCCGGACATGCTGGCATCATATGGGGTCCTGATCGGCGAATTGAAGGCGCTTCCGGGTGTATTACATGCTTCCGGCGAAAGCATTGTCCCTTTTGAGGGCACACAGTATTTGCTGGATATGGCCACCACGCGCCAAACAGCGGATAAGATACAAACCAATTTCCATTTCGTCGACGAAGATTTTTTGGACGTATTTGAAGTGCCCGTAATAGCCGGGCGGGGCCTGATGCGAAGCCGGAGCGACCATGTTGAAGACCGGGCTGATGGCACAGAAGCCCTCGCCACAATTAACATCCTGATCAACGAAATGGCGGTTAAAAAATTCGGTTTTGCTTCGGCTGACGAGGCCATCGGGAAATCCCTTTTTCAGGCATCATCGGGTGCTGATCCAACCGCCTATATCGTCGTCGGGGTGGTTGAAAACCGCGACTTGGTGGGGCCTTCTGGCAGCCTGAATGCGGCGATATTCGAAATGCGGCCAGCCTTCTTCAGCAGGGTATCCCTCAGGATTGCAAAAGACGACATAACGGGAACGCTGGCTTCAATAGAAGGCATATGGAACCGTATATATCCGGCCTATCCAATCAATCAGAATTTTCTTGAGGATCAAATCCAGCAGAGCTTCTCACTTTTTAACAGTATCAGCCTGGCGCTAACCGGGCTTGCGATTACCGCAATCATTCTTGCCACTCTGGGACTGTTTGGTCTTACCGCTTTCACAACGGCAAAACGCACCAAGGAAATTGGCCTACGCAAAGTATTGGGGGCGAGCATTCCAGCCATAGTGCGTTTGTTGCTGTGGCAATTTACCAAGCCAGTGACAATCGCGGTCCTGTTTGGCCTGCCGCTGGCCTGGTGGCTGGCTCAAGTTTACCTCAGCTCCTTTGGTACCCGCGTAGCACTAACACCGATGGTTTTTATCGCCTCCGCTGCGCTGGCAATGGCTATTGCCTGGGCTACGGTGGCGACCCATGCGGTCCGCGTCGCACGAGCAAACCCTATCCACGCGCTGCGGTGTGAATGAGTGTGCTACGGTATTTTCACTCCAAATTTCAGGAATTTAGCGCCATCAGATGCTAATTTTTCAGCGGAAAACGAGCGGCGGCGAGGATTGGCTGGGCTAATCCGCCGCCTCCGATTTCGCTGTTTCTGCACTTTCCGCCACTGCCTCGGCAATGATGCGAACAGCGCGGCTGAAAGCTGGCATGCCGCCGGTAACAGCTGCGGTCTCCGCTACACCAAATAGTTCGCGGATACTGGCTCCGGCTTTAAGCGCGCCGCGGGCATGCAGTTCAGCGGGCATTGTATCACCAGATCCAATCAACAAGGCAAAATGCACCAGTTGCTGGGTTTTCCTGTCGAGCGGGTTATTGTGCAGCAATTCCGCCCGCCAATCTTCGATCGCCTCGAACGCGTTCAATCGGCCTGCGGCCTCAGCCAGCTTTAACCGGGTTTCGATATTGCCCGGCACGTGACCAAGCAAATCGATATAACGGCCCCTGATGATATCGACCTTCATCCGATCAGCTCGCGGACTTCAGGCCATTCCATATATTCACATGGTTCGATATTTTGCTGGCGCATTAACAAATCCATCTGTCCAAGATGGAATGCATGGTGGGCGTGAATGCTCCACAGCATTCCCATGCCCGTATAGTTCCGTCCGGCAAATTTAAACGTTTTTTCAAGCATGCCTGAATCGAAGGAAACCAGCTGTTTGCGCATTTTTCGACAGGAGCGTCCATAAGCATCCATAAGCGCTTGGCCATCCGCCACATTGTCCAGATAGGATGTATTATCAGGAAATGGTATCGTGCCACCATTTTCGATTTCCAAGATCTGACCTATCCAATGCGACTCGGCCAGAATAAGGTGACGAACAAGGGCACCAATGGTGATGCTGTTCACCCGGGTGCCGAGAAAGTTAACATCACTGTCGATTGGGATTACACTATAAGCCGCATCCTTGGAAATCAAATTGGCATAATCAAATGTATGCTCGATCAATTGATCAAACAAACTGAGAAAACGCTCAAACTCGCTAAATTTTTCTGGGGTAGCATCCCTCTGTGATGTGGCCTTAGACATGAGCGTCAATCCTCACAGCCTTAACAGCTTCGTGGGCAGCGGCAATTGAGGCTTCAGCATTCGAGACAAGCCTATCTGCGGCAATGATTTCTACATCGGATATACCAATGAAACCAAGAATGTGATGTAGATAAGGACTGGCAAAATCAACAGGCGAACCTGCGGGGACTCCGCCTGTTGTGAGAATAACAATAGCGCGTTTGCCAGTTAGAAGCCCTTGCGATCCGTTTTCGCCATGTTGAAAGGTAAGGCCAGCACGGGCGACCTGATCAATATAGGCCTTGAAGGACGCCGGAACAGTGAAATTATAAAGGGCTACTCCAAACACAATAATATCCGCCTGTTTGATCTCGCTTACAAGCTCATTAGACAGCGCCAAGGCGCCTTTCTGCGCTTCACTACGATCAACAGAAGGCGTTACATTTGCCCCAATCCAATCACTGTTTAACTGAGGAATACCATGAGCTAGATCTCGCACGATTAAGGTGCTTGATGGAAGTTCCTCCATGATCCTGTCTGTAAGGGTTGTGGTTAATTGGCGCGAAACCGAGCCTTCATATCGACCACTAGAGTCGACGCGCAGCACTGTGGAACCAGCGGCCGGGGCGGCTGTATCCTCATTTTTCTGTGTCGTTTTTAAAATATTCATACGGGATCGTCCTTCTTATACTAACTATTCGCCGGGCAGCTACTGTCTGTTCAGTAGACTTCAGAACAGCGTCACCCTTGGAATAAAGATGGCAAAAAAAGCGTTTTCCGGTAGCCAAAAAATCGAGATATTACTGTTCTCTAAAAAAGAACAATTTTGAATATCCAATACAGGGTTTGCTGCGCAATCATGCCAATTATCAATCTTATATGACCTAAATCTGAGCAAACGTATGTTGCGTTGATCGCTGTCGTTCTCCATATTGAAACAATGAATCGTTTTGAAGATATGGATACGTTCCTTCGCATCATTGATGCAGGGGGCATCAGCAAAGCCGCCGTTAAGAAGGGTATCGCCAAATCGGCCCTGAGCCGACGGCTATCAGATCTCGAGCACCGACTGGGTGCCCAGTTGGTCAACCGATCCACACGAGGTTTGAGCTTGACCGAAGCTGGTCGCAGTTTCTATGAGCGTTGCAAACGGATCATGGAAGATGTTGATGAAGCGGAACAAATGGTATCAGCCGATAGCACGGAACTTCGGGGCACCATATCCATGACAGCGGCTCTCTCATTTGGGGTGCTACATCTCGGCCCATTAATCAATGTTTTCCTTAATCAACACCCCGACCTGGCCATTGATCTTGATCTCACAGATCGCCGTGTTGAATTGATTGAAGAAGGCATTGATTTGGCCATTCGTATCGGGCGGCTAAGCGATAGTCGTCTGATCGCCCGAAAGCTTGCGCCCATGCGCCGGATCGCTTGTGCAAGTCCCGCATATTTGAAAACCCACGGCACGCCGCATAGTCCCAGAGACCTGAGAAACCACATAGGCCTCGCCTCTGGGCTGCTGCCCGATAGCATTTATTGGCAGTTTACTGGCAATAACGGCGAAAACATCACCGGGCGTCCAACATCGCGGCTGCGGGCCAATAACGGTGATGTGCTGGTACAAGCGGCCTGCGAAGATATGGGCATTTGCGCGGTGCCTTTGTTTATCTCATCCAGAGCCATCAAACGCGGCGATCTTGTCCCTATTCTTACCGACTTTAGACTACGCGAAGACGGCATTTACGCTGTCTATCCACCCGCTCGCTACCAATCCCACCGCGTCCGTATGTTGATTGATTTCCTGGCCCGTGAGTATGGAGCCGACCCGTCCTGGGAACTTGGGCTCTTCAATTGATGGATAGCCGGAGTTGGCTTAGAAATAGGTTTCCAGTTCCAGCATGGTGCGGATGCGGCCATCGGGTGCTGCGTCGGATAGGCCAACCTGATAGCCCGCTTCATATTTGAACTTCCATTTTGTGCTAATAGGTAGCACCCCGCCGACAACCGGGCCAAGACTGTGTTTTTGTTCGCGTGCCGGCGAAAACGATTTGATCTCGCCGAAATCACCAAATCCTTCAACACCAACTTCAAAAGCCTTTGCCAGCCGGTATCGGCTTTGCCAGGCGTATCCCAGTTCCCAAGCACTCTTGGCGGGGCCGGATACTTGTTTTTCGAAGATAACATTCACCCGGTGGACAAAGTCTCCCGTTTGCTTTTCCAGCAAAATTTTGCCCTCAAATTTATCGTTGCCGCCGGCTATGAGGCTGGCTTCATATTCAAGATAAAGCCCAACATCCAGCCAATGTTGGCCTTGCTCGGTCAGCTGGATGATATTTTCCCAAGCCACAGCCTCGGCAATCAAGGGGCTGCCCGGCTTTTTTTCGGTCTCGAGAAACAAGGCGGTTGCCCAACGGTTGCTTACACCGTAGCCCACTTCCCATTTATGATTCTGATCGCCACCTTTGTCGCGGCGTGCGCGGAATTCCAGCTCCAGCTCGCCTTTGTGTACAATCGGCGAATAGACATAATCAGCGGCTGCGGCAGAGTTATTCATTGGCACCACGAGCAAGGCAATGCCGGTAAAGGCCGCTAAAGTGACGGCTGCACGGGCTGATGTTTGGCTAGATTTGGTACGAAACATAAGTCCTCCGATAATAACAAGGGTAACAAAATAGGCGACAATTTGAATGCCAAGAGGCCGCGACGTATAGCCGACAAGCGTATGCAGTGTTTGGCCCACAAGGCTTTGTTCACTCAGCACAAGACTGGTATCCCACACGGGACCAACACTAAGGGCAGGCAGCGCGTCAGCCTGCACCAAAAAGCGCATGGCCTCAGACGCCATGCCAGCCGCCAATAACAGGATCATCCAGCCTGTAACGGTGAACAGATGGCGGGTGGGGATACGCAGCAGACCGAGGTAAAGCCCTGTGCCAATAAGACCACCAGCCAGCAAGCCAAGCCCGCCGCCCACAGCCATCTGGCCAACGCCGCCCGCCGATGCTGCCATACCGTAAAGAAACAGCACGACTTCCGAGCCTTCCCGAAGCACCGCCAGCGAAACAACAAACGACAGCGCCCGCATGGGCAGTTCCCCTTCAGATACCGAAGCACCCACCCTGTTCATATGGGCTGTCAGTTCGCGTGCGTGTTCAGCCATCCAGATATTATGCCAGGCCAGCATGCAAACCGCGGCAAGCAATACACCCGCGTTCAGATATTCCTGGCCCATGCCTTCTGCCGTATCAGCGATAGCCCCCGCAAACAAGGCAACCACAATAGCCCCGGCAAGCCCGGCAAAAACACCGCCCGTGACCCACCGCTTCCGCGCCGCCACACCGCGAGTTGCCGCCAGAACAATGCTGATGATAAGCGCGGCCTCCAGCACTTCACGGAAGACAATGATTGCGGTTGCTAACATAGCCTACTCCACGATCAAACGGCCCTGGGCCGTTTCAATATTAAATTCGCCAAAAAATTTATAGGTGCCGGGTTTTAGCGGGCCGACAAACACTTTAATCTGGCTATAGCCGCTCACGATTTTTTCGCGGTTGAAATCATAACTTTCAAATTCTTCCGGTGTGGCATCTTCGTTGCGAATGATCAGCTTGACCTTGGTGCCTGCCGGGACCTTCAGTTCAGCCGGTTCAAAGCGGTGATCCTTAATCACGATCGTATATTCCGGTATGGCCGCGATCACGGGTATTGTTGGTACAAAAAGAACGAATAACGCAGCGGGTGCGAACCTCAAAAAGGCGGGGATTTTGGACATGGCCTGTTTCCGTTGTTAATATTGATAATCATTATTAATTGCATAAACTATTGTTGTCAATACCGGAGACTGCTCAGCCTAAATTTTGCAGATGATGTGATATGTTTGTTCGATTGAACGAGGGCAACATGGCGCTAAGCAACCCTTTCGGCACTTGAGGCGATTATCGCTCTGTAGGTCTAATAAACGCCGTCCTAGGGTCAGGCTCATTCTGTGCGCATTGAACCGGGCAGTCTTTTGCATCAGAATCAGCCAGCATTTATCATTGGTGAGCCTAAGCAGAGAGCTTTTCGAGCTGTATCTGATCCGCAAAACGCCACACATCGTCTGCGTGGCAAAGCTCGGTACCGGGGGTAAGCGCAGCCGCAGCACCCGCCGCAATGCCAAGCGAAAATGCTTTTTCAATTGACCACCCGGATGCCATAGCCCACGCCATGCCCGCGGTAAAACTGTCACCAGCACCCACCGCGCTTTGAAGCGTAACCTTTGGAGGCCGAGCGCGCCAAACACCGTCGGCATTCACCAGCAGCGCGCCGTCTGCGCCCAGTGTGAGCGCCACAGCGCCAGCTTTGCCCGCCGCAACCAGCGCACAGCAGGCTTTGATCTGGGCACTTTCGTCTGCCAGTTCGCCGCCCACCATATCTGCCAACTCCCTGAGGTTGGGTTTAATCAAGCTAAGACCCGGACCCAGCGCACCGTTTAGCGCCGCCCCTGCACTGTCCAGAATAAAACCAACACCAGCCGCCGCCGCGATTTTGGCGACAGACGCGTATATGTCGGTTGGCACACCCTCAGGCAAGCTGCCACTGGCAACAATCAAACCACCGGGCGGCGCATGGTCGGCCAATGTATCGAGGCAGCTTTGCCATTCGGCTGCAACCAGTTCAGGCCCGGTAAGTACAAAACGATACTGTGCGCCGCTTTTGGTCTCGTTCGCGGTAAAATTTTCGCGGGTTTCCCCGGCCACCGGCACCGTAATTGTTTCTACGCCCTCTTGGCTTATCAAGCGTCCAAGCAAATCACCTGTGCTGCCGCCAGCAGGAAACAGAGCCGTCACCTCGGCCCCTAATCTTTTTAGTACCCGTGCGACATTAATGCCGCCGCCGCCAGGGTCACGCCGCAGCGCACTGCACCGCAGTTTACGCTCTGGCACCACGCGCTCGACACCGGTTGAAATATCAAGGGCCGGATTCAAAGTAAGGGTTAGAATTTTTTTCATGGCCCAATCATACACATGCAGCGCGCGGCATTGAATTGATAATAGTCAAGGCGTGTGCGCTATCCATATTTATGCTATGGGTGAATCAAATTAAGGTCCAACCACCTGCTTGGATAAAAAAGGATTGAGCCATAATGACAGCCCCCATATTACCTTACGCCCTGCCGCAAACTTTGGCCCCTGATCTTGTACGGGTCAAGGCTTACTGGCAAGGCTTGCTGCGCGGCAGTGCCGAGATGCCCTTTGCCGACGATCTGTCGCTTGAGGCTTTGCCGGAACTTGGGCCCCGGCTCGCCCTGATCGAGGTTTTTACCCTGCCCGAGCGGTTTCGTTTTGCCCATGTTGGCACCGAATTAGCAGCAAAACAGCCCAAACCGATCACCGACAAATTTCTGGACGAGGTTGCCCCTCATTTCCCATTTGAGTTTATACGCTCGCAGTGCAGCGCGGCAGTTGAAAGCGCAGCGCCCACCTGCCACCGCCAACCCGCCAGTACAGACGGCGGTCAACCGGCCTACAGTCGGCTAATATTACCCTTGTGGGGCGATGGACATACCAGCCTGCTTTTGCTGGCCCTGAACTGGGACTAGGGCGGCTTTGATGCGCATAGATATAGGCGAAAAAGTGTTTAGTGAAGGTTTCGGCGATATGTTGTTGGCGAAACGCCGAACTTTCCTGAAAAAGCACGCGTGAAGGCTGCCGGGGATTGGTAGCCTATTTCGCCCGAAACCTGCTGCACACTACTGCGCGACGTGTCCAGTATAGCGAGCGCCTTTTGTAGCCGCCAATCCGACAAATAAGACATTGGGCCGGTACCCACCAGTTCGCTGAATCGTTCGGCAAAGCGACTGCGCGACATTCCAACCTCAGCAGCCAAGGTCGCCACGGTCCACTGTGTGGCCGGGTTTTTGTGTATGCAAAGCAGCGCGCGGCCGATCTGGCCATCGGTGAAAGCTTTCAGTATGGCGCCAAATCTGGCGTCTGCTGAAATGCCAGCCCTAAGAACTTCAATCAAAATCGCCTCTGACAAGCGCATAACTGTGGTGGTACTGCCCAAACTTTCGGAAAAAACACACTGGGTAATCAAACGCAGTGTTGCATCCAACCACTGATTTTTTGCCCGGGCCGATGTTGTGATAAGAAGATGATCAGGCAAAGCCCGAAGCAAAGGATGGTCGGCCTCTTTGCGGAACGAAAAATGCCCACAGATCAACTGAGTGGAGGCTGATTTGTCGCCGTCCCCGACAATCAAAACACCGTCATCTTTGTAACCGGCTGCTGTTAAAACGGTTTCAAGGTCCGGTGCAACGGTTTCTGGCGTGCACGAGATTATGTGCGTCGCTCCGTGCGGGATTAAAATTAAATCACCCGCGCCGAGCTGGACCATGTCACCTGAGGAAAAACGCACCCATAAAATGCCTTGCACCACCAAATGAAACCGCGCCGCTTGTTCCAGGTTTGGTATTGACACTGCCCAAGGCGGCGAAAAATCTGTTCTGAAATAAAATACGCCCTTCATATTCAGCGTATCAAGGATGTCATCCAAAATATCCATTATCGGTTTCCCTCACAGTCTGCTCCGGCCCGGCTAGTCTTCACCTTAGTGCAGAAATATATACAGCTAAATTCACGCAGTTTATACGCCAGAGTTTTGCATATCATCCCATCCACTTTGCAGAAGATACCAAGTTTTGATGCAGGCCTATCCATTCGTCCAGAAGATTATATATAGGCTTCATGCTTCCGCAGGGAAGTCCAACATCCGCTACCACATGGCTGGTAGCAAAATTGGGAGATACCAAATGCTGAAAAAATTTCTTGTTACAACGACCGCAATTTTTGGACTGGCCTTGACCGGCGCTGTGGCTGCGGACGACGGACCGTCCGACATGCAGATTGCCCATATTGCTTATACGGCTGGCAATCTGGATATCCGTTACGCGCATTTGGCGCTGGCCAAATCAACCAATCCTGCAGTTCTTGAATTTGCGCAATTGATGGTGCAGGATCATGCGGCTGTGAATGATCAGGCGTTGGCTCTGCTTAAAAAATTAGGCGCCAGCCCCGAAGATAATCCCACAAGCCAAAAACTAACTGCCGACGCACGCCAAAAGCTCAACGAGCTAGCCGACTTACACGGTGTTAATTTTGACCGCGCTTACGCTGCCAACGAGCTGGCATATCACAAGTTTGTCAATAAAACCGTCGAGAAGACATTCATCCCAAACACTGATAATGCCGAGTTCAAAAGCCTTCTTGGCCAGGCTCTAACGGTTTTCAAAGTTCACGAAAACCACGCCGCTATGATGGTGAGAACACTTCGTTAAATTTGCCAAAAAATAGTGTACAGCAAGGGGCTTAAAGATGCCGATTAAGAATATTATCATAGGCACTCTGCTGTGCATTTTTGGCGGGACGGCGACCGCACTCAGTATGTCGGCACCCGTATCCATGGCTTATACAGTTGAGATAACTGGTTTCAAATTTGTACCGGAAACGTTAACCATCAAACTTGGGGATACCGTGCGCTGGGTCAATGTCGATGCGGCCCCGCACACCGCAACAGCAGAAGACAAAAGCTGGGATAGTGGCAGATTAAACCGCCAACAAAGCTGGGTTCTCACCGCCGACAAACGTGGCCAATTCAAATATATTTGCCGCTTTCACCCGATTATGAAAGGCACCATCATTGTCGAAGGCTAACCTATTCATTAAGTGGTGACGGAACTGCTAGCAACAAAAGGCTGCAAATCGTTGGATGCGATCAGTATTGCAGCAATGCTCTTGGCTGTGCTCGCGGCTTGCGGTTTATCCGAAACTTGCGCGGTTACAATGGCGCCTTCCAAAAGCAAACAAAGTTCATCTGCCAAGATCTCTGGGTTCTGCATACCAGCCTTTTTGGCTAATCCTACAACGTAATTCCACATCAGCTGCTTGAACTGCTTACCAATCTCTCTAATCGGGGAGCTTTTTTCAGAATATTCACCAATGGCGTTTATAAACATACAGCCGAAAAATTTATTGTCCTTGAACCATGTTTCGGCCACATCAAAGATAGCAAGCAACTTTCCTGCCGGTGTTTCACTAGCGCTTTCCACAGCTTTCATAAAATCATTGCGAAACATACCATCATACTGGCGCAGCGCCGCATAGATCAGCTCTTCTTTCGAGCGAAAATATTGGTACATGGTTTTTTTTGAGACACCCGCCGTCTCAAGAAGTTTGTCGATGCCGGTTGCATGGTAACCATGTTCACAAAATAATATGATCGCCGTATTTATCAAATGTTCGCGTCTGCTGGGTTTGGGCATCATCGTCCTAACAAAGAAACATACTTGTTTCCTGTAATATACTATATTTATCCGGCATTTCAAGGCTTGGTTCGAGAAAGAAATTTTCCATAAAAGTTCTTTTTTCAAGGAACAGATTGAAATTCACGTTTCAGTTATCGACCTTTTAGCGCTTGACTCTGCGTAGGAACTTTCTTAGATATCCCTTTATATGGAAACAGATCTGTTTCCATATAAAGGGATATTCACTTCCTCTTAAGGAGATTACCAATGCCTCGACTAACCCCAGTTGATCTTGCCCAAGCGCAAGGAAAAGCCAAAGAGCTGCTAACCGCTGTTAAAGGTGCCATGGGCGCAACGCCAAACATCTTTACAGCCTTTGCCAACGCTCCGGCAGCGTTGGAAGGCTATATGAATCTGAATGGTGCTTTGAGCGGTGGTGCCCTTGACGCACAGTTGCGCGAAAAACTGGCTTTGGTTACGGCTGGTGCAAACGGCTGTGGATACTGTGCTTCTGCCCACACTTTTCTGGGCGGCAAAGCAGGCATCGACGCCAATGAACTAGCTGCCAACCTTACAGGCCGATCAGCAGATGCCAAATGCCAAGCCGCTTTAACATTTGCCAGCAAACTGATTGAAGAACGCGGCCGCGTAAGCGATGCGGACGTTCAAGCCGTTCGGGACGCGGGCTTTAGCGATGAACACATGGTTGAAATATTAGCCCACGTCGCTTTGAACACCTTTACCAACTATTTTAACGAAGCCTTCAAAACAGCGATCGATTTCCCGGTTGTCAGTGTCGAAGGCGCAGTCAAAGCAGCATAGAGCGCCAGGACGAAAATCTCACTTTGGAAGTCCGCACCGATCTTTATGCGGGCTTCCATTTCAGTATAAGGAATTGAAAAATGCCTATTCGCTTTTTAACATCTAAATTACACGGCGTGGCAGATTATGGTGCGGCTGCCGGCCTTATTGTTTTGCCCTTCATCCTCAACCTGGGTCAATCGTCTCCGATAGCCTTGTGGTTGTCTGTTACCACAGGCATTGTCGTTATTATCGTTAGCTTGCTGACAGATTATTATCTTGGCGCGGTGCGGATCATTCCGTTCAAACTGCATTTGGTGGCGGATTTGGCCGTAGCTATACTGTTTACAGTTGCGCCCTTCATTTTGCACTTTTCTGGCTTGGACGCTTATTTCTACTGGGCCAACGCAGCCGCTGTTTATATGATTGTCGCCGTAACCAAGCTACCCGAGAGTGTTGTTTCGGCGGAATAATCAGGTATGACGCGGAAATTAAGCGAACAGAAAGTATCCTGTGACACGGCGAAATTTTCGGTAGCTAGTGCCGCAAACCGATAGCCTGGGCTCAGCAACGAACTCAAAGTTCACTAGCCGTCCTAGCCAATATCATAGGGATTGGGGAAGATCGCTTCAAGCGGGCAGCCAAAAACGTTGGCAAGACGAAAGGCAAGATTGAGCGAGGGCGCATGTTTGTCGGCCTCAATGGCAATGATGGCCTGACGGGACACGCCAACCATGGTACCGAGCTGGGCTTGGGTTAAGGGTTGGGCCTTGCGCAGGGCACACAAATTGTTGCGGATTGCTTTAGCTTCCACGGCGGGTAGACCGTATGAAAGGTGTTACGAAGGCAAAACACAGCCAAAACAGCGGGTAAATGAACCATGCTGGCTGATGGGGTGCGTCGGCATAGGTTTCAGCAAAACCCCAGCCAGAAGCAATTGAAAATGCAAGCGCGGCGGCAGCAATGAAACGTCGGCCCTTTAAAGCTGATATATATTCGTCGCTGTCACGCAAATAACGAAGCGATACCGCAATATGTAAAAGCACACAGAAGCCCATGCCTATAGCGATAGCGATACCTTTGGAAGCAGATAGATCCGGCTGCATGGACGCCACTGTAAACATCGCCAAGAAACACCCAAAGCTGGTAAGAACGCCCGCAATATAACGGCGTACAGGCGAAATAGTTTGGGCTGCGCTACCATTTTCATTTTGTATCAACATCACCAACATCTCCTCCGTAATGTTAAGTTATCCTTACATTACCCAAAATGTAAGGTCAAGCTAACATTATTGGCCACCGCTGCTGAAATGCCGTAGCCCCACTCCTTTGAATGCCCGGCTCAAAATTTTATGCGGAAATTGATTTGCAACAAGTCTTCGATGCGTTCGCTGGCCGGGGCTGCAGCATCTCGCTGGCGGTCGCTGTTGGTATGCACCCATTCCGCCGTGATCTCGGCACGGGTTTTAAGCCGATAACGCGCCGCTGCGGTAACCGCATAACCCGCCTCGCCGAGATCAAAAAAAGGCACAGTGGAGATGTCAGTCTGATGAAAAATCTCAGGCCGCAATGCCAACCTAAGCGCCCCAATGTCATGGGCAAGCGTTAGCGAGAATGCAGAAAACCTTGTGCCGACTTCATTGTTGCGGCTTGGGCTGGTGACCGTATCACCGTAAGTGGCTTGCAGATTTGCCCGCCAGTTTGCGCCAAATTTATGGCTTGCTGCAAGATTAACAAAGCGGGTGCGCCACAAAGGGCCGTTCGATCCCTCAAACCGCGCATCGGCACGGTTATCCGCCGCATAAAGGCTAAACTCGCCAAAACCCCGACGTTTCCAACGCAGACCAAGCGAAAATCCTGGCCGGTTATCATCTTCAACAAAGGGTTTATTCAAGAGCCCAATACGCTCGCCAATATCCGCAACAGGGACTTTGCCGCGAAGCCCTGTTTTTTGGGCGTTAAGGGTGAAACCTCTGAAAGCCAGCGCCACGCCCGAGCGGTCGTTGACAAAAAATATCCCCGCAGAAAGAAATAGATTATAGGTGTCTGCCCGGTGTTCGAGCGTGGTCTCTATGCCGACGGGACGAAACTCTTCAGCGATCCATGTATTGGCGGCTGAGTTGGTAAGCGTATTGATATTGCCCCATGCGCGGCCTGAATTTTCAAACGAAACATGCGGAAAAACCGCACCGGCTGTCAGCGAAAACCGGTTCCGGCTTAGGGACAAGGGTCGCCACCGCACAAAAGCATCCACTATATCAAATTGGCTGCCTGTATTGGCCTCTGTCTGCGTGCTGGAATATTGTGCCGTCACTTGCGCGGTAACGCTGTTGCCTATCTGGGCATGGAAGCCTGCAGATATTTCGGTCAGTGTTACTCTTGCGCTGCGTCCATCCGCCGCTTCGCCGCCAAAGCGGAGTTTCCCAAAGCCCCCATCGACGCCAGAGCGCACACCGCTAGCGCTGGAAAGTCGCAGGTCGGCCTGGCCAAAAGCCGTGAAATCAATAGCCGAATCTCCAGCCATTGAAGGTGTCGCCGACCACAATAGGCTGGGGAAAAACCCCAAAAAGGCTATCCATGGATAAGTGTATTTTTTCCGGTTTACTGTGTTCAATCGCCGGCCCCACCTCCGGCAATACTGCCTGCATACGGAAATAGCGGAGGTCCAAAAAATCAAGTTCGGTATACCCTATCGGGACATGCCATATCTAATCACCCCCCGTGCTAAACTTACAATAACGAATGAGTGAGCTTGCCACCAAGACCCCGCCCTGTAAAGCGCGGCAGCGAGCGCAATTTCGCTTTCCCTGCACCCTAAAACTCGACCTCCACAACGATCACATCACGGTACAGTCCGGGCGCGACATTCTGGTCAGCGTCGATGCGGCCATAGCTGGTATAGTTGCGGGTTTCACAGCAGAGAGTGACGAATGTATAGCTGTCGTTCACTGCCGCAGCACTGCCCTCGTCCTCGCCCCAAATGATGGTACGGCTAACGTCTGTATAGAGATTATAGTAAAGCCGGTACCTGCGCGGGCCTTTCATTTTTCGCGGTTTTCTACCTTTTTTGGCACCGGACAGTTCGATAGAATAGGACATAACGTCGCCGATGGTATCGGTGCCACACGACACTTCAACATCACCAGCGCTATCCACAGCAAGCTGGCTGAGCGTATCATATGCACCAAAATTTACATTGGTGGCCGATACCGAGCAATAACAGTGTCTACAGTGTTTTGGTTTGGCTTCCACCGGGCCAGACGTCGCTGACGCCAGAAAAAACGCCAAAAATACCAATCGTTTCGTCATGGCCTCTCTCCTGCTGTTTCGCGCAAACAGACCCGCGTACCAAGCTTCGCCGGAAAGGGCCCCGGTTTTACTGCGGCGATAGTCACGCTGCAATCGCCGCCCGCTGTATGCGCGCGCAGCGTCATCGTATGCTCCAGTCCAACTATATAGGCTGTGCCGCCAAATCCTATAGGAAACTCAGCACCGGTTTCGATCACCCGTAGCACCGTCCCAGGTGGCAAGGGATTGCCCGCGCTGTCGGTGAGCTTCAGCGTCGCCGCCACGGTGCGATTTATGGGAAAGTCGGCAAAAACACCACTACGGCGACGGGGCACCGGCATCAAGCTTACGGAACCAATATCCGCTGTCAGTGGCAAGTCCAACGGGTTGATAGACAAACGGTTCTCCTCAAAAGGCCTAAGCCCTGCAACCAATACCCTCCCCCCGCTATTGGTTTTTCCGACAGGCCTATTATCACGCAGCACACCCACATCTTCATAATCAGCCACTTGCACCACTGCAAAACTATCATCAACAGAGTTTGAGAAAAAAACATCTCCTGCCATCACCACCAAGCCACCACGGAGCCCCAACCGTGCAGTATCATTTCCCCCCGATTGGCTGTAATCAAGGGCAGCAATTCCTTTGGTGGAATTGTAAGTGATACCCGCGCGCCCGCGTTTACCGTCATCAAAGCTGGCCCCTGCCCGGTAGCCAAAGCCACCATCGCCGGGCGCATTACGGCTGGCACGCAGGTCGCCGCTCCAGCGGCCACCGCCATGATCAAGGGATGCGCTCGCCGTAGTGTTCTCCCCAAGCTGCGCGGTAAAAACCAAAAAAATAGCCGTATCCTTCACATCGCCAAATGAGCGAGACAAATTGGCACTGACAGCGCCAATGTCCCCAACTTTCTGGGAAAGGTTGACGCTGGCAATCTGTAGATTTGGGCTGTTTCTTTCGTCAATACGTAGATAATTAACTGAAAGTGCGCTGTCGTCCGCAACATCCAATCCAAGGTTAGCGCTGGTGCGCATTCGTGGCTCGATCGTTCGGTTCTGATTGCCTAGCCTACTAAAATGGGCAGATATCCATTCATTGGAAACACTGACGCCAATCTTGTCGGATTGCCAACTGAAATCCAATTGCACCAGGGCCCCCGCCTTGCCGTCTTTCAAACTGAGGGCTGCCGCGCTTGAAAGAATACCGCCTATGGGAGTTTTCCAATCAAGATAAGGGCCTATACCAGCGCGTTTTGAAGATAATTCCGCATGGAGGCCAGCCGTAAAATGCTGGCTCAAACCCTTTCGGAAACTGCCCGCGACAAAGGGTTCGCCGTAATCATTACTGCGACTGCCATAATTTGTGCGCAGAAAACCTGCTTCGATCGAATATTCGCTCAGCGCTGGACGTAACAGGTTCCGGCTTGCGTAAAAAGGCTGGTTAATAATAGTTTCCCGCCCCAACAGATCGCGGACCACGACCAAAAGATTACCAGACCCGGTGATCACGGGCGGCTGCTCGATCGTAAAGGCACCCGGTTCAATATCCACACCGGCACGCCGAACCCCATTGACAAATATTTCAGCGGTGGACGGCAGGGCCGCACTGCCCGTGATTGTGGGCGTTGGAAAGCTAATAAAGCCGGGCTGCAGTCCGAAATCCGTTCCAAATTGAATGCCCCCAAAGCGAACCGCTCGGCCCCAGCCGCCATGCTGGCTGATACTGTCGCCCAGCCGCAATCGTTGGCGCTTGTTCGGCCAGTCAATGGTCCAACTGGTGTCGAGGCGGATCAGTTCCGCATCGCCGCTGAAATCCCGCCCGGAAAATGTGAGTGTGCCGGAGCCAAAATCAGAAAAAATCCCAATTTCAGCCAAACCGCCAATAAATTCATTTGTATCACTTTTTTCGGCCAGCAGATCATAATTGATAAACATGCCCAGAGGCGTTGGATCAGGTTGCGGGGCTTGCCACGCACCCGTTAGCTGACGGGAAGGGAAACAACTGGCCTCGCAAATAAGGCTAAGGTGTTGTTGGCCCGGATCAAATGTGTATGTGAGGCCAGCAATGGCGGCAAGCGGCACATAATAGCGCCCACGGTAAAGGACGAGCGCGGTCTGTGGCAGGCTAATCTCAAGTCCCAGAAAAGCTTCTTCTTCGATCAAAAAGCTCCCGTTTTGCGAAAAGGCGGGGAAAATGCCGGTTTTTTCAACCTCATTAACGCTGATGGTCGCAAAATGTGATTCTGGTTTGATCTCAGGTTGAGTGTTTGGCTCAGATTGGTCTTGGTCTTGGCCTTGCTCGGAGGCCTCTGATTGCGGTTCAGCGTAAAGGCGTGTCGAATTTACTGCGCCAGATAGCAAAAGTCCCGCCGCTAAAAAAAGCAGCAGGACCCATGTGCTGGGGTTCATTTTCCAATTGATAGCGACTGTTCGTATACGCCCTGATCAGTCGCTGCCAGCATCTCAACCATCTCCGGCAGCTCCCCGGTGAGCGACTGTGTTGTATTCAATCGCCATGCTATCGTTGCGCCGGGCAGCACATATTGATGGGTAGAGACCTGAAATAAAGTGTTTGCATCATGGTTCAACTGCAAGCCAGTGATCAGCGCGTGAACATCGCCCTTGTTGCTTGCCGTCATCCAAACGCCACCTTCACCGCGCTGCTCAATATGCCAATCCATCGCTGGCTGACCTGCATTTTTTGGCGGCAAAAATACGGGAACGCTGATGCGCAGAGCCACTTGAACAGCTGTATCGCCTTCTACGGGCTCAGGCGGGATTTCCTGTATAAACAGACGGAAAGTGCCTTCTTTTTCCCAATCTCTTTGGATGTTTTCCAAGCCAACCCTTACAATCTGGCTTTCCCCCGGCTTAACGGTAAACAGCGGTGGGCAGGCCATAATTTGCAGATCGTCAGTTGGCCCAAAAACATCTTCACCACTCGCCTGTGACCATGTCATTAAATCCATCTGAATGACGGCATCCGATGTCCCCTGGTTTTGGACGGTGACGGCGACGACGGGCGCCCCCTCTGTAATTATGACCCGGGTTGGTTTGATAATCAGGGAAGCAGCGGCATTTGCAGTGCTGATGGGTATTGTGGAGGCAAACATCAGCATTATGAGAAAGGCCAAAGCGACATGGGCCAGACTTTGGGAAATACCAGCGACCGGATTTAAAAATCGATCGCCAATATTGTGGCGGCTCTGCCTGCTATGAGGCGTTTCTTTTCGCTGGTTTGTGCTTGCTCCAGCAAAAACAAATCCGATTGGCCGTTGCTCTGTTTGGCATAAGAACCGGCAGACTGTTTGAACGTGCTTTCGGGGCCGATCGAAACCAGCTGTCCAGCACCCCCGTCCAAACCAACGTCGTATTGGGTGTTCTTGGTGCACCGTATGTCCACTGGCTGGCCCGAAACCGAGCCAGATGCCCCATTGATGCGAATAGCGCAAGATGGCAGAACGGTAACGCTCACGCCAATTCGCTGTGAAGCCCGCCGTTCCAACAGGGATCGTTCGCCCGTTGACTTTGCGTTTTCCGCTGCTACCGGGCTGACTGCTGCGGTCTGATAACAAAGCCCCAGCCATACCGCCGCCATCATTCTCGATTTGATCGGTACAGACAGAACCGAAACCCTTATTGAAACGGCTTGTCGCCTTGTCAGGACGACTTGTCGCCATAATAGACTGTGTCTTTGCATTGGAGACGTCCTCCCTCCAGCTTCGCGGCCAGCATTGCGGCATACTTCCCTCCTTTTTGACTATAGCCCTTACAAATAACTAAAAGGTTACCGTCACTGTGATTAAATCAGCATAGGCACCCGGAGGAGCGCTTTGCAAGGCAGGCAGACGACCGTATACGTTCAGTGTCTGCGCTGAACCTGTTCCTATGCCAGCAACAGTGTCAACCCCCGCGCTGTTGCCCCAGTTGGTCGTGCGGGCAGCATCCTGATACATCGCATAGTTCAGTGTATTGGCACCAAATTCCATCACACGTACAGTAGTTGTAGCACCCGTGCCTGTGCCGGCGTCAAGACCAACATTATAGGGTGTTGTCAGAGTGCAGGTTACACCCAGTGTGGTTGAGGCATCTGTATTGACTGCACTCAGGGGGTCGTAAGCACCAAAACCCATATCCACGGCAGTAACGGCGCAGGCACTGCCAACGCTGGTGGTAACATTAAAAGTGGTGGTTTGTGCCTGAGCACCCGTGCTTGCCAATGTTAAAACAAGGCCAGAAAACAATATTGTGGCCAACGAGGCCCGCCGACGGCGAGCAAACACTTCACGATGGAAGGTCATTTGTCACTCTCCTTATGTTATGGTCCATCCGCTAACCTGGCATAAAACTTTGCTTAGCCGGTCAATCTGCCGGACCCAATAAAATTATGGTCCCCTGAGCGCCCCTCAGCTGCATCTGCAGCCCTAACATGATAGAAGACTAGCATGCATAACAACACATGCTCTTGATCAAAGTCAATTTCAAGGGGGTGCGACAAAGCGGCCATTTTGACGGGTTTTCTTGTTGCAAAAGCAAGGTAGTGACCGCCGCCCTGACAGGGGATGTTCAGCAGTTCAGGCGTTTTGATTGTTTTGTTTTTTGCCTATCGCAGAAATACATGTGTGGCAAATTACCCCGCGGGCAGGGCGACTATAGCAGGAATGCCATTGCCAATACACCGACTACGATACCAAAAATAAGCGTTAATAGCATCATGGCCAAAACCACAACCAGCGAGACACCTTTGGGGTTAAACGGGTCCGCATCTTCCGCAATAACAAGGGCATCTTGCGAAATTTCCAAAACCGCGCACAGTTCCATCACAGTATCAAGGGCTGCGCTGCCAAAACGTTCCACTCGTTGCACAGTCCTTAAGCTAAGGTTGCAGGTATCGGCTAAATGTTGCTGGGTCCAGCTACGAGAAAGTCGCTCGGCCCGAACGAGGCCACCTATCGTCGTGGCCGCCAGGTCGTATCGACATTCAGGTTAACTATTAAGCGGTGATTTGATTCAAGGCTATTTTTAGGTTTTGAGGATAATTTGATGGTCAAGCGTTATGAACTGAGCCCATCACAGCGGCAGGCGATTTCAGGCATATTGCCGGGCAAGATTGATGATCCAGGCCGGAGCGGTGTTGATAGTCTGGGCCGTCCCTTGCGGTTTATCCTCACCGACGGGGAACGTAATGACTGTACGCAAGCTCTTGATTTGATAAAAGGCTTCAACCCCTCCTATGTACTGGCCGACAAGGGCTATGATACCACCGAGATTGTTGAAGCTGTTGAAGACCTCGGGGCAATCGCTGTTATTCCACCACGAAAAAGTCGGATTCACCAAAGGCATTATGACAAAGCAATCTATAAAAGACGTAATTTGGTGGAAAGAACCTTCGGCAAACTGAAACAGTTCTGAAGGCTTGCTACACGGTATGACTGGAAATCAAGCAACTTACTTTCCTTCATATATCTCGCTTCTCTAAACTGTTGGATAATATGAATGTCGATTCAACCCCGGGCTACTGAAGCCGCCAGGTAATTGGAATGACGAAGGTTAAATTGGCATCTTTAAGACTATCCGGCGGGGACGGTAACGGGGTTAGTTTCTTAATCATCTTTGGAATAGCAGCATCGAGGATTCTTTTACCGCTCGGTTCCAAAATTTCAAAATTCGTAATTTCGCCACTGCGTGCGATCGTGATTTGCACGCGGGCTTTACCTTCAATTTCACGTGAAATTGCTGAACGCGGATATATATGTTTTTTGGCAATCTTCTTGACGACTTTAACCCGCCAGTCCTTGAGATCATCTGCGTATGCAGCAGTACTGGTAAAACCCACACTTGCAATAGCCACAAAAGCAATCGCGGTAATCAGCGCCTTTATACGCTCGTATACAACCGAAGTCGGCATTCTAGTCTCCCTGATACATCAAAACTTAGTGCTAATTCCTTGCCCGAGGGGCAGCATAACTCCTAAATTCCAATTTGCCATCCCTCTTTAAAATTTTGTAACAATTATATTGGGCTTTCTGGAATCGGCCGATCAGTAGACTCGGGGGTCTGGCTAGCATCAAATGGATAGATTTCACACTTGCCTTCGCCCGCAGGACAGCTATAGTGCGCTCCGCAACCGCCGGGTTTACGACTGTTGCCGTGCCGAATTTCTGGGAGTATTGACACCTTCAGAGGATCGCATGAATGCCAAGAGGAGCCGTGGCCGAGTGGTTTAAGGCGCACGCCTGGAAAGCGTGTTGGGCGGCAACGCCCTCGAGGGTTCGAATCCGTCCGGCTCCTCCATTGGCATCCTAGGGGCTCTTTACCCCGACCCAAGACAAACTCCCTTCAATAGCGGCTATGTTATTTCGCCGCCATATATTGAGCCATATCGCTATCGTCAGGGGCGAGGAACACCATCCAGTCAATAAGCCCATTCTTAGCTGCGTATGCACGCAGCTTTGCTCTGTTCCAATTATAGGTCATGCCAATTTGGTCTTTAAGCAGGGCTATGTCAGCCGCATCCATCGAGCGGTAGAGAATCGTTGCGATGTGAATGCGCTGGATCAGCAGGAAGGGCTCAAAAGGCGCGGTCTGGACTGAAACCCGCCAGGCAGTAACCGCTTGTGGGTAATTTTCAGGCCCCAGCAAAATGTGCGCAGAACTGACCCGTGACCAAGCGAAGGTATTGAGCGGAGCCATATTTAAACCGATGGAGATGGTTTGGATCGCCATTTCTGCATAGCGGCGGCGGCTTTCTTCGTCAGGCGCTCGCTGTGCCCTGATTAAATACGCAGTACCCAAATCGGTATAGGCTCGCGGCAAATCAACAAACTCAATCGCCTGGAGTCGAGAATTTTCAAGAACATCGAGATCTTTATCGCTGACGTGTTCGCCCAATGAAATCCGCTCATAGATCGGCGTACCAGGAACCAACATCAATTCTGCCAAAAAACGAGGTACACCAATCACCAGCAGCAATATACTGGAACCCAACATAAAGGCAGGCAATATCCAGCGGCCTAATTTAGCCACTTGCCGTCAACTGACTGGAGTTTTTGGTGCTCGTGCTTAGCGCGCGGCGGACGTCCGTCGGTGCAACGCACCCACTGGTTTTGGGCAGCACAATATTAAGTGCCCCTCTACCACAAGCGTTAATTGGTATAATAGCCACCCTTGGTGCCATAATAATAACCTTGGTCGCCGTAGCCATACCCCTGATGGCGTTTGATGTTGACTTGGGTCAAAACAGCGCCCGCCACCGGTATCCCGGTTTGAGCCAATTGACGAATAGCGCTTTTAACAATTCCTTTGGGTGTTTTTTCCCACTGGATCACAAACATGACTGCATCGACATATTTGGCGACCATCATCACATCTGAAACGGCCATCACCGGCGGCGTATCGATGATCACCAAATCATAACGATCACGAGCCTCTTTAATAAATTGCTGAAATTTATCTGTATTGAAAAGTGACTGCGGATCATCATGTTTTTCAGACCACAACATATGCACCCCGGAAACCTCGTCCCTATGTATTTTCATATCACGGTCAGCTTCGTCGGCTGGTTCTAATACCGAGTTCACACTGACCGTGTTATCTGCCAGCCCAAGCCGACGTTTCAATACTGGCCGTCTGAGATCACCTTCAACAACAAGGACTTTTAGCCCCGAACGGCCAAGGATTTGCGCCAAACAAAGCGACGCTGTTGATTTTCCTTCACCGGGCACAGACGAGGTTACAGCCAGCACTTTGGGGGCTTGACCGGAAAGGCCGCTAAACATTAGCGACGCGTGAATATTGCGGTGCGCTTCCGAGAAAGAAGACGTGGGTTTCGATTGTAGATATTGCTCAGGCCGCAGGTCTTTCAATACATTCTTACCGACCAGCGGGATCATACCCAGTCCGCGCAACTTCAAGTCGTGACGGATCTGATCGAAATTCCTGTATCCATTGTCAAGCGCTTCCAGCAGAAAAACCAAACCAACACCAAGGCCCGTCGCAGCAAAAATAACCAGAAGCAGGGTCAATTTTTTCTTCGGAAATGAAGCTTCCGTTGGAACATCCGCGAGCGAAATGATGCGGGCATCGGCTCGCTGTAACCCGTCCTGGCTTGAAGTTTCCTTAAATCTGGTCAAAAATGTCTCAAGCAGCAACTTGCTGGAATCCGATTCTCGCACCAATTCGGCGAGCTGAAGTTGCGCGCGGCTGACCTTAAAGTTTTCCGTTTTTAACAGTGCCAAATTGTCTTCAAGGGTTTTAACACGGATAGCGGCAACCTGCGCTTCTCCTTTAATCGCCGAAACAATCTTTGCAGACTCGACATTCACTTTGGCTCTGATATCAAGAAGCTCAGCCTCTACATTCTTCATTTTTGGATGTCGGACACCATAGCGAGTACCCAATTCTGCGCGGTTGCGCAGAACTTCCGATTCTTGCTCTTTCAAGCGCTGGATAAGCGGGGACTGTAGCACCTCAACAAAAAAGGAACCCGCCAGATTGCCATCTTCCGGTGTATCAAGAACTTGCTGTTGCCGCGCTTGTGCGCGGCCCAGTTCGGTACGAGCATCAATCAGTTGGCCATTTAATTGTGCCAGCTGTTGTTCGTTCACAAATCCACCTGAGCGTGTTTGAATCAGTTGGTGTTTTTCGCGGAAAGCCTGAGCAGCCCGCTCTGAGATACGCACATTATCGCGGAGCTCAGACACACGTTCATTGAGCCACACATTAGCGCGCTGCGTTGCTTCGAACTTCACCTCAAGCTGGTCGGTCAAATATATATCTGCGAGCGCATTCACCACCCGAGCCGCTTTCTCTGCGTCTTTCGATTCAAAGGATAGCTGCATACTATAGGATCGCGCCGGATTGCTGACAGTCAAATTTGCCAATAAGGCGTCAACAACCTTCGCTTTTGTCGCCGCAGCGATTTGTTCAGACGTGCGGGTTTCGATTTTGGCCCCAAAAATCGCATCAGACCAGGCATCTGGTAAATAGTGAAACGGATTTAAAAGAGTGAGCAAACCACCCTTCGGCCGCAAAGCTCCGTTAAACTCCGGATCATTTATAAGCCCAAGTCGATCAACCATTTTCGCGGCTAGCCTGCGGGATTTCAAAACGTCAATTTCCGTTTTGATGGCGGCAACATCCGTGCCCATACCCGAAATGACCGCTTCAAAGTCGACGACACTGCTTTGACGGCTTTCGATGGCCATCAAACCGTTTGCCGTGAAACGCGGCGTAAGCTGAACGAGGATGAGAACAGCAATAACTGAGAAAAACACGGTTGTATTGACAATCACCCACTTGCGGCGCCAAAGGGTCATCGCGAGCGCTCGAATGTCGATCATATCCTCGTCAGGCGCGTTTTGTCCGTGTGGCATGTGCGGTGTTAGATCGTGATTTGGCTGCTTATCATACATGGCGGTCTACTTGGTAATCTATGTTCAGAAAAAGCGTTCAGCGACGCGAATGATATCTCCGGGAAAGACCTGCTCTGTCATAGCGGCAGTCAACTTTATTTCCTTGCCGTCGATCTTCCGGGTGATTTCAACTTTCTTCTCGCTGGCACGGTAGGTAAAGCCGGAGCCCAAAGCAATAGCATTCAAAACAGTCATGCCGCTAACATACGGATAGCTGCCTGGTTGTTTCACTTCGCCAATGATATAAAAAGGCCGATAGTTCAAAACTTCAATATTGACCCGAGGCGTGTTTAAATATCCGTCAGCCAGCAGGGCGATAATTCTGGCTTCGGCATCAGTTAATTTATGGCCGCCGATTATGACCGAACCGATAAGGGGCAAGGATATGGTACCCGTGCCATCAATTTCAAATTCGCCGGAGAGATCTTCTTCTCCGTACACCGTAACGCGGATATGGTCACCTGCGCCCAGCTGGTAGGGGGCTGGGCTGTCCTGGGCAAAAAGAGCGGCGCTCAAGAGCGCCGCCATAAACATGGAAATCAAAAGTCTATACACGGTATTCTCGCAAACGTTAACTGTTCAGCTCAATAGAAATTATCAAGCCGTTTGCGCTAGGTTACCACTGTGCAGACAAGCTTACAATGAAAGCATGCCGTTTATAAGGCAGATCCACGACAGCCCCGGTGCTTCGCTTGGCATAGCTATAATCAGCATTGATCGAAAACGTGCGGTTGACCAAATACTTGGTACCAAGCCCCAAATTTGTCAGATTATCGACGCGGCCGATATTTATATAATCTTGATTATTATAAGACGCACTGGCATTCAACAGCAAATTGCGGCGCAGTTCATGTTCAAGGCGCGCTGAATAGATCGTTGAAAGCACACCTGCGGCCGGTGTTCCGCCTCTGGAAGTTACTGTTGTTTCCGTCACATTCCGGTCAACACCCACTCTAAAAGACGTCAAGTCAGAAGCCGCCCACAAAACCGAGGCGCCAAACTTAAATTCGCTAATGTCGGAGAGACTGGCACTATCATAATCGCGTTTCACATACCCTACGTAAAACTCACCTTCCGATTTGCCGCCAACATTAAAGGCTGTACCGCCGACAACATCCCAACCATCAGAATCGCGCAGCGGCCCACCGAATTGCCTGCTGTTATCATATTTGACATCAATCGCTGTGAATTTGACAAAGGCCTCATAATCTTCATTAAGATCATAGCCAAAACGGACGGTCCCTTTTTTGATCTCGCGGTCGCGGTCGTTATTCTTAAAGGAAGGCCCGCCACCGAGGCGCTGAACATTCTTATAGTCTCTTTTTTCGTAGCTACCGTTCACGGCAAAGGAGACAATGCCCTCATCACGTTTAAAGCCAAGCGCCCCATTCAGAACAGAGTATTTTGTTGGCGCCGCCGCGCCGCCAATGGCGTCAGGCGAACCACGGTCCTCATGCTTGTCGCTATAGCCAAAGTCTGCGGTAATATTTGATCCGCGGGAAATATCAATTCGCGAAGATGCTCCAAAACTAAAATCGTCATAATCCTCACCGCCATTATTGGCATATCGGCCAATATCAGCAGAGCCAAAAACAGAAAAGGAACTATTGTTCCAATCAGATACCAACGCGAAATTGGGTTTGATAATTGTTATATAATCATCAGTTTCAGTGTCTTTAGTCGCAAAAATATTGCTGTCATATTTGCCTTCAACGGCTGCTGTTGGATAAAACAAGAAACTACCTGTACGGAGCCCGGCGGCCGATAAATCGGGGCGATAGCGCTCATATACCGACATAATCTGTTCATCAGCTGTCTGCGCATTTGCAGCTGGCACCAAAAGTGTCGTACCTAAAAGCGCAAGCGCAATATTCTGAATACCATATTTTTGCATTTGAAAACCCCACAATTTGAATCGAAAACGTGATAAATTATTTATACTTACATGCGCCCAACATACCGTTTATATACTCTGCTTCAACGATTAGTTGCTACAAACCCCATCAAGACACATACTTTAGTAACCATAACCGCACTTTTTGTTGTATAAACAACACAATAGCACTCAGGTTATTACGATTTTAAGTCTGTAAAAACCTGGTTTCCGAACCCGATAATACAACCGCCGTTAATTGGCCAGTAGCAAACGCGCCGGTATCAACGCCAATTCGGTTGGATTTTATCGTGGGTTTTCTAACCCCGCTATGACCGTGTACAACCTTAATACCAAAATCAACGTCACATTCGGTAAATTCACGTCTTATGCCAAGCTTGTCTTCTCGTCGCTGTTCAGCAACGGGAATGCCTGGCCTAATACCCGCATGAACAAAGTAATAACCGCCAATTTGGCGGTGTTCCGGCAGCGCCAGCAAAAATTGTTTATGCTTTTCGGGTAACTTGGCGGCCAGCTCGTTGGACGCATATAATAAACTTTCGGCATCGCTATCGTCTGCCAAAAAAACATTGTAGCTCGCCAAAGTTGCAAGACCGCCGATGCCGAGCCAGAACTGGCCTTCAGCCGGATCATCGAGGAAACGAATCATCATATCCTCGTGGTTGCCCGCGAGGCAGACTATTTCGACACCCGGAATATCGAGCTGTATCAGCGATTCGATAACTTCGCGGGAATGATAACCGCGGTCAATATAATCACCCAAGAATATGATGGTGGCCTGCGCATAGTCGCAGCCTGCCATATCCTGTTGGATCATCGCACAAAGCTTAATAAGCAGGTCAGCCCGACCGTGAATGTCGCCCACCGCATAAACAAGCTCGCCGTCTGGCAAGCCGTATGCGGACGGCGCATCCGTTTTTTTTGCGGTGAACAGGTTTTTCCAAAACACAGGCAATTACTCGTTTGGTTTAAACTATATAGCGGGTCTTCTAACGGCTTATATAAAGACCCTATCGTTGCTTATAAGACCGGGTCATAAGGCTGATTGTCAGGCTAGCCTTATGGTGGCACTTATGCGGGTCACAAAAAAGGCCCAAACAAAAGAAAAGGCGAAGAAAACTCCGCCTTTCAAAATTCACTATAGTCGCGCAATTGTGGTGGGTCAAAGCCCTATGTAGGGCTACCAGACTGCGATGGGTTTGGCTCAAGCACAATCGGAACCACAACAATGGTTACCGGAGGCTGTGGTGGAGGGCCGCCGCCTGGTGCTGGTGGCGTAACCGCGCCAACCGGCGTTGTATCGTCTGCTGGGTCACCGCCGCCTTGATCATCGCCGCCTTGTTGGTCACCGCCGGTAGACGTCGTGTCGCCGCCGGTGGTTGGCACAGGTGTGCCTGCAGCGCCGCCATTATTCACATAGGTTATCTGCACGTCTGCGTCGGTTGAAGTGGCAACCGCTGTTTCAACAGCAGCCGCAGTACTAGTATCGCCTGCGTTTTGGGCCGTTGTCGCAACCGTGCTCGCCGCAGCACCAACCGTAACTTGCACATCATCGCTTGCGCCTTCAGCAACTTCAACCGCCTGAATAACAAGTGCCGATGCTCCAGCAATATCAGTTGCTGCCAGCGTTGTAGACGCTGTTGCCAAAGCTGTCGCCAAACCGTCCGTATTGCCGGCGGCTGTCTCGCGCGCAACAATCGCTGCAAGCGCATCCGGGTCACCGGCGGCTGCAATCAGTTCAGCCTCCAACGCATCCTCTGCCGTTTGTGCAACCGCTATTTCCATCAAACTCGTCGGCGCCAAAGAAGGGACGGCAACCACCAACCCAAAAGCCGCTACCATAATTGCTAAACGCATAATATTCGCTCCGTTAACAGCATAAACCACAGCATAAAACTATTGTGCACATAGAATCGCCGCGCACCAATTCCTAGATAAGGTCTCATAAACGGGGGGTGATGTCAAAAAGAACCGTCCATACAGTCCATTAAACTGTTTTAAATGGCTAGGTGTTGTATGCATGACACACCAATAAGGGGCAGTTATACACCCAAAACCAGCCACCGTACAGGATGATTGTTTGTATATGACAGCATGAAATCCCCAGACTTTTTGCCTATCTTATTGGCCCCCTGCCTATCAAATTGCCCACCAAGAAAATATGGAAGCTAAAAGATATCGCCGTCATTTTCCTTCGAACCATCACGGCCATGCCCGTTTCAAAACTGGTCAAAACTGGTCAAAACTGGTCAAAACTGGTCAAATCTGGTTTACGACATTATGGCGACTCGGGGATGGGCCCAAGCCGCCGCCTCTGTATCAGCCGCCTCTGTATCAGAAATTGACTAAAAGGCTTTTTCCCAGCCAAAGGTGAGGGCGAAACCGCTGGCCAAACTATTGCGGCCGCGATCCTGCCATATTGGCAAACTGGCTTCCAAGGCAAACCTGTGGGTCCCGGCCTGAAAACTTGCCCCTGCGAGGCCACGAAATATACGGCGCTCGTCGGTTAATTGGGGCAATGCAGACCCTGACACAGCACTTTGATCCCTGTAGGAAAGCCGCGTGGAAATACTAAATTTTTTGCCAAGAGGAAAGGCTGTCCAGCCTGTTATCTCAACACTGTCGCCCATGCGCTCGCCGTAGCTATTATCGTCCAGCCAGATTTCGGCTTTGGCCTGCAAACCAAGGGACCACGCCTGCATGGTCTGTGTATAGGTTGCTGACGGCATGAACCCCCAGGACCCGGTGCCCGGCTGCATGGTAAGCGCCAGCCGCGCGCCCAACGGATTAGCGTAACCCGCACTGCCAAGCGGTACGCTGGTACCAAGTGTTACATGGAAACGGCGGTTATGCTGCTGCATTAAGGGAACAAGCACACTCAAGCGCAGATCGCCCACATCACTGGCCCCCATTTTCAGTCGGGTCTCGCCCATGGTCATATCCCCCATGATCATATCCATTGATGTATCACTGTAATTCAACATCGCCGAAAGCGTGAATTTGTCTGACGGCGCATACATTACACCCGCCATAACCATCTTCATATCCATCGACTGCGGGCCCATCATGGTATTAACCGGGTCATTCATATCCATCCACATGCCACGCAGGCTAAACATGGTTGAGCCCTTGCCGTGTATATGGGCGGCCATCACGCCGATGGGGGCCTGTTCGTCAACGCGGGATTGATGAATATGCTGCGCCAAAAGAGGCTGTGAAAACATCACAGCGATCGCCGCAACTAAAAATACGTGTCTCATTATCTATCCAATATCTGTGTAATCTGTAATGCGAAGCCGAGGCCCAAATTGCAGGCAAGCCGCTAAGGGGCTATGCGTCGGCTATGGGTGCACTTCGTTTGCGGGAAACAGGTTTCAGATGCCAGGGGGACCGCGCCGCCTATATGACCAACGCTCAGGTGTGTCGAGCAGAACACTGTGCCCAGAGACAACCGCGATAAGCTGTGTTTTTGCCGGGATAAAATCTGGCAGAAGCTGGGTATTTAAAGTTGCTACTTTGGCAGCAATACAGCCACCGCAATGTTTACCTTTTTGGCCTTTTTCCCCGGCGCTGTTACATATATCAACAAACGTGAGCGTGCTGCCGTCAGGCCCAATAAGTTCGGGAAAGATCAAACTTTCAGCAGCGCCGACGGCCACCAAATTCTGGCCAGATAATAAAAGCGCAAACAGCAGCGCCGGCAAAAGCCGGTCGATGCGTTTGATCAAAACTTTGGCGTGGCTGAACATGAGAGATTTTTAGCAGTAGGCCGTGATTTCAGGAAGCGGATTAAGCGGCCTGCGACACTATTGCCCATTCGTTAGAAACCACAAGGTCAGGGACGTGGCCAATACCGGCCTCTAGCGGTCGGGCCAGCGACTTTGAATTTCGAGGAAATCGAGGAAATCGATCTTGTTGGCCGTCAACCAGGCTTCGCTTGGGCCCTGCCAACGACAGCAGGCCCAGTCCACTTTGGCGCTTTTTGAGAAAACGATACCCTCGGCTTCAAGCTTTTCGCGTTGCCGCCCCGCCCCTTCGCGGTCACTGATTTTGCCTGCACTATTGATCACGCGCTGCCAGGGAATGCCTTCACCTTCAGGCGTGGCCGCCATCGCATACCCGACAATACGCGCTGTAGCGCCGGAAATTAAGCTCTGCACCATACCGTAACTGGCCACTTGCCCGCGTGGAATTTCCCGCACAAGCGCATAAATGGCTTCAAAACTTTTATAAGACCGCGCCATAAGACCGCTCTCGAAATATTATAGTCTGGAGCCTGACCCATTAATATAGTTTGGTCGGCGCCTTATTGCTTTTCTTCCGCTTTTTTAGCATCGCGCATTTTTGCAAGCTCGTCACGTTTGATGCCTTTTGAAAAGCCTGCATTCATATAGGCATAGCCCTGATTCTGCCATTTGACGATTTCTGTTACACCCGCCGGGATAACCGTTATCAAATCATAAAAATCATCGGTATCATACCCCCGGCCCCGGGCTGCATTCCGGCATACATAAAAGCTAACGCCCTGATCGGTGAGTTTTTTGATCTTCTCATACGCATCCGGGAATAAATCGCGGTTTTCGCGGGCAAACGCATGCAATCCGTTGCCATGGCTCACCACTACCAGATGTGTGCCTTCATAACCCCCAAATTCCTTCAAAGCCGCCAATTGATTGCGCAAATAACCGAGCGCCTTGATGCTGTCGCCCGGATTGGGAAGGTTAAAATCATAAACGGTTTTCTGCGGCGCATAAGGCGCATCGCTGAAGCTGCTTTTATCCTCGGGGCCAGCAAAGGCAGCAGATGCCAGCATTACAGCTGCACAAAAGGCGAATAGAAATTGTTTCATGAGGCAGGTCCTTTTTTGGATTAACAATCAACAACCGTTGCAGGAATAGGCACTGTCACAGCAAGCCCTCCTTCTGCGGTTTCTTTATATTTGCTTTGCATATCGCGCCCGGTAATTCGCATGGTACGGATCACTTTATCTAAGGAAACATAATGCTCGCCGTCGCCCTTAAGTGCAAGCCGGGCGGCGTTGATGGCTTTCACTGCTCCCATGGCATTACGTTCAATGCAGGGCACTTGCACCAGCCCGCCGATGGGGTCACACGTCAGGCCCAAATTATGTTCCATGCCGATCTCGGCAGCGTTTTCCACTTGAACTGCCGTACCGCCCATAACTTCGGCAAGGCCAGCAGCAGCCATTGCGCAGGCACTGCCAACTTCACCCTGACAGCCAACCTCGGCACCCGATATGGAGGCGTTTTCCTTAAACAGCCGCCCAACTGCGCCCGCCGTCAGCAAAAACCGCACAACACCGTCGTCATTAGCGCCCGGTACAAAGCGGGTATAATAATGCAATACTGCCGGGATAATGCCCGCAGCACCGTTGGTGGGGGCGGTTACCACCCGGCCCCCCACAGCGTTTTCTTCGTTCACCGCGAGCGCGTACAGGTTCACCCAATCAAGAATGGTCAGCGGATCAGTAAGCGCGATTTCGGGATGCGAAGACAGCCGTTTGTATAATTCAGCCGCCCGGCGTTTTACCCTTAACCCCGGCATTTCGCCGCCGCGTGAACACCCCCGTACCACACATTCCTGCATCACTTTCCAAATTTCGAGAAGCTCGCTGCGTACTTGTTTGCGAGGTCGGCGAGCCTCTTCGTTGGCCATCATGATCACACTGATCGGCTTGCCTGATTGTTCGCTGTGCGTCAGCAATTCAGCGGCACTGGTGAAGGGGTAGGGCTCATTGATTGCCTGGGGTTCGCGGAAATGGTCGGCCGCAGCTTCGGCTTCGCTAACAATGAAACCACCGCCGATGGAATAATAAATGGCGCGTGCCAGCTCGGCCCCGTCTGCGCCGTAAGCCCAGAACTGCATGCCGTTCGGGTGAAAATCCAGCCGTTCGCGCGGCAACATTTGCAGATCAGCGTCTTCATCAAAAACCATCTGATGCATGCCCAAAATTCTTATGCTTTTTGATGTGCGCACGCCCGTGATCATATCCGGGATCGCTTCAATATCCACCGCGCGCGGGCATTCACCCATCAGCCCCAATATGATCGCTGTGTCTGAGCTGTGGCCGCGCCCTGTCGCCCCCAAGGAGGCATATAATTTTATCACCACGCGTATTGTGGCCGCAAGCTTGCCGTCTGCCTTTAAATCTTCTGCAAATTCGCGCGCAGCTTTCATCGGCCCCAACGTGTGCGAACTTGATGGCCCAATGCCGATATTAAACAAATCTAAAACGCTGGTGCTCATTGCGGGCAAAAATCCCAATATTTATGTGAATAATTGGGGCCACGCTAGGCGTACCTGCCCGAAACCGCAATCGAAAAGTGGGCATGCCAAGGGCTGGTATTGGTGGTGGGTTATTATGGGATCAGCAAGTGCGGTTAAGCTGCAATTTCCTTGGCCTTATGGGTATTCGATCGCAGGATCAAATAAAGCGGCAAGGCAAGCGATAGGCCAACGAAAAATGTGGCGGGAACCACCAGCGACCAGCCCTTTATGTGTTCTTTTTTAGCGTCTAAGAATGACCAAACCCAGAAAACTGTGGCTGTTAGGAAAATGTCGGCAGAAAATCCGCCCGCTGCACCGTTGACAAAAAGCGCCTTGAGAAAAGCACCGATGTTCATACCGTTTTGGAGGATAAAACCCGCGAAAAAATACCAAGGCACGACAACGCCTAATACGGCCATTAATATATAGAAGTTCCTGATACTCGCCATTGTAGTAGCCTCCGGTTCTTTAGTTTACATTCCGCATTTTTGCCAAAAATTCGCCGCTATTCCTGGCTAAAGCGGTAGGCCGATATGCCACGTGATCGCTCGTCCAGCACCAGATTGCGGGTCAGTGGCGGATTGGCGCGCTGGGGGCATGCTGGCCGTTCGCAGAGCCTGCAATTGGGGCCAACCGGCGTGGCGTCCGGCTGTTCAAGGTCATGGCCTTTGGCATAAATCAGCTCCCGCGCGTAGGCAATATCGCAGCCAAGGCCGATTGCCAATTGCTGTTCTGGTTCCCCATATAACGCACCCACACGCCGCACGGTTCGCGCGGTGGAAAAATACGTTGTTTCATCCGGCATCTGGATGATTTGCGTCACAATACGGCCTGGCGTGGTGAAAGTATCATGCACTTGCCACAAGGGGCATGTGCCGCCAAACCGCGAAAAGTGAAAACGCCCGGCGGAAAAACGCTTGGATATATTCCCAGCTTTATCGACACGGATAAAGAAAAACGGCACGCCGCGCTCGCCGGGGCGCTGCAATGTTGTTAGCCGGTGGCATACCTGCTCGAAGCTGGTGCCAAAACGGCGGCCCAGATGCTCGATATCATACTTGAGCGATTTGGCGTTCTCAAGGAAACGCCGGTAGGGCATCAACAGCGCACCGGCAAAATAATTGCCCAGACTGATACGCACCAGCCGCCGCGCCTCTTCTGTTTGCCATGTCTGCATATCCCCAATGCGCTGGATCATCGGCTTGAATTCAAGCATGCCAAGCTGGAAGGCCAGCTGGAAAACCCGGGCGCTGCTATCCAGCATTTCGCTGATCAACAACTGCCTGCGATGCTGATCAAAATGCCGGAGCGTTTCGGGCATGACCTCGTGCGGCATAATTCGCACCCGAATGCCGTGTTCCTCGTCCAAACGGCCAGATAACGCCATGAAGGCATCCTCGCGCTGCAAGCCCAATTCTTCGTGCAACGATTCGGCGGCATCATCAAGTTCGGGGAAATGATTTTTATGATCGTGGATAAAATCCCGAACCTCATCCACTGGAAAGCTCGAATCGGAGTCCGCACCGCCACGTTCTACCACTTGGTTTGAAAGCTCGCTGGCACTTTGCCGTGCTTGTTGAAAGGATTTGTAAACCAATGTGAAAGCATCCACTGCCCGTGGGGCCGCATCTGCCATGTCTTGCATCTCACCGCGCGACAGCCCCAGTCCCTTAAACATCGGGTCGGCCAGCACCTCTGATAAATCGGCAAATGCGCGGGCTTCATCTGTACCGGCAAAAGCCGTTAGCTCAATATCATAAACTTCGGCCAACCTAAGTAAAAACTGTGCAGAAACAGGGCGTTGGTTGCGTTCTACCAAATTAAGATAGCTAGTGGAAAAGCCAAGCTCTGCAGCCATTTGCGACTGGGAAAGCCCTTGCTCGCGCCGTAGCCTGCGGATACGCGGGCCGGCAAATATTTTCTTCTGTTTTGTCTCAACCATCTGATTTCCCAATATTTACAATTATGACAAGTTTACTTTATTACAATTACAAAAACATACATCAGGACACTTTTTGTATCAATAGTCGTTTGTAGCTTGTGAAAATCGTGAAATATAGAAAGCAGGACCACAGCCCAGATGCCCCCGGAAAGTGGGCCAAACAATTAGGCCGCCCCAAAAGGAGAGTACCCATGAGTGAAACATTTGAAGACCTGATCCCTGACTTGCCCGCTGACCGCTTCAAATATATTGAGCGCAATTATTCCGTGGAAGACGTGAAACGCCTGCGCGGCAGTGTTCAAATCCAGCACACACTGGCTGACCGAGGTGCGCGCAAGCTTTGGGATCTGCTGAATAGCGAAGATTATGTTCATTCCTTGGGGGCCATGACCGGCAACCAAGCCATGCAAATGGTGCGCGCTGGCCTGAAGGCTATCTATCTTTCTGGTTGGCAGGTAGCCGCTGACAGCAATACAGCTTCTAGCATGTACCCGGACCAAAGCTTGTATCCGGCCAATGCTGCGCCTGAGCTGGCACGCCGTATCAATCGCACGCTTCAGCGCGCTGACCAGATAGAGCATGCTGAAGGCGGCGCAAAGCGCGATTGGTTTGCACCAATTGTCGCCGATGCCGAAGCTGGTTTTGGCGGTAAACTCAACGCATTTGAAATTATGAAAGCCTTCATTGAAGCCGGGGTTGCCGGAGTGCATTTTGAAGACCAGTTGGCTGCCGAGAAAAAATGTGGTCATTTGGGCGGAAAGGTTTTGATCCCGACTCAGCAGCATGAGCAAAATCTGCAAGCGGCGCGCCTGGCCGCCGATGTTTGCGGCACACCGACATTGGTGATCGCCCGCACCGACGCCGAAAGCGCCAAACTGATCACCAGCGATATTGACGAACGCGATCATGAATTTATCATCGACCGCGATAATCGCACTTCGGAAGGATTTTTCCATCTGAACGCCGGTGTTGATCACTGTATCAAGCGCGGGCTGGCCTTCGCCAAACATGCTGATCTATTGTGGTGGGAAACATCGACACCAAACCTGGATGATGCCAAGCGTTTTGCCGAGTCGATTCAGAAAGAATTCCCCGGTAAGATGATGGCCTATAATTGTTCACCGTCCTTCAACTGGGAAGCCAATCTGGACAAACCAACAATCGCCAAATACCAGCGTGAACTGGGGGCGATGGGCTATAAATATCAGTTTGTAACGCTTGCGGGTTTCCACAGCCTCAACCACGGCATGTTCCAATTGGCAACCGGCTACCGTGACCGCGGCATGGCGGCATACAGCGAATTGCAACAAGCTGAGTTTGCAGCGGAAGCTGATGGTTATACCGCAACACGCCACCAGCGCGAAGTTGGCACTGGCTATTTCGATGCCGTGGCGCAGGCCATCACGGCAGGCACATCGTCAACAACCGCGATGGGCGAAAGCACCGAGACCGCCCAGTTCAAAGCCGCCGAATAAGCACCTTTTAAAGTTTGTCCCTCGCGCCTGTTTATGCAGGCGCGTCTCTGGGCCGGTTCTCCTGAACTGGCCCCTTTTTTTGCAGATTAATTTAGCCTGTGAATTTAGCCCTGACCTTTAAGGCTGTTGGCCGGGTACTTGTTCGCGGCCAACAACCCCATAATCTCGCACAATCTGAGCGACCCGCAGTCGGTAATTCCCAAAAATATAATCCAGCCACTGCGTACAAACCGCCTATCCAAGGCCCAACGCCCGAAGATCATTTTCATATTGCCGTTGAAATTCATCCTTCACGGCTGATGGCAGCGTAAGTCTTTCGCCAAAAAGCATAAATTCCAGTGGCGAGAATATTCCTCTGCGCACGTGCTTTTTTAAAACCGCGCGCGCGGCTTCATTTTTTAAATTTATACTATCAATATGGCGGTTGATAAAGCGTTGCACAGCAACGGCACGCGCACTTGCTTTCTGGTTTTTTATTACCGGCGTTTTGATCGTCATCACATCAACACCCAGCAATTTAGCAAAGAGCTGTGCCGTATGGTTGGCGGGGTTTTGAATGAATTTTTCGAAGGTATGAAATTCCGAAGCCTCCGAGCCAAAAGCTTCTGCAATTGCTGCAATTACGGGCTGCCACGACATATCAGTGTTGCGGGTTTTCTGGATAAATTCGGCAAAAGAATAGTGCGCACCTTGGCGCACACGCTGGCCGTAAAATGATGGGATCAGCGCGGCTTGGTCACGCACAAAAAATAGCGATGTTACATCATATCCTTCAAACATTTGTTTCAAACCCGCCAAGGTTGGCGCAAGAAAAGGGAAATAACCCGGCTTGCCATCATGGAATGGGTCGCCCAACGCAGATTCGTTGGAAATAATAACCGTATTGTATCCTTCTTGGTCAAAAAGCGCCTCAAGGCGCTTTCTGCCCGCCCTAATAGCAGCCTGAGCGCCGGAAGGACTTCGTAAATTTTTAATGGCTTTATTCAGCGCATCAACATTTCCCGCCCGCACAAACCGTGGGCAAAAATGTATACCCTGTTGCTTTAGCGCCGAGCGGTTCGCCCAAAGGTGCGCCTGGATACTTGTTGACCCTGCCTTGGCCGACCCACAGTGGAAAATAATTCTCTTGGTCATAGTTCAGCCGAGCACTTCAAAAACATCATCGGGACTGAAGCCGGGTGCCATGATAGCAAGCGCTATCAGCAGGCTTGTTCCCGTCGCGGTAATCTGATGCGTCTCACCAATTCCTACTGCAACAATATCGCCTACATCAACGTCGATTTTTTGATCTCCGCCTCTTATAACAGCGCTGCCAGAAAGGATCACATACGTCTCTTCAGACTGTTTATGGAAATGCAAAACGCTCGGCGAACTCGCCCCCGGTGCCAGCTCCAGTCGGACAATGCTATGGGTCTTGGTACCGCCTAATTTCGCTGACGCACCCAATAGTTCAAAAATGCATTCGCCGGTTTCGCTGTGCGCAGGCGAAGTCGCATCGCCCGACTTTACAATATACATACCCATCCAATTCCAAAGCTTGCATCACAGCAGTTTGCTTTTTTTGTGCCTTGCCTCCATATAAATGAACACACAAACAGAGACAATCATTGTGGCACCTGTCACGCCTTTAGGGAATTTTATAATGCTGGCTCCTTCTGTAAAAAGCCTGTTCGATCTTGGCGGCAAAACCATACTGATAACCGGGGCAAGCGGCGGCATTGGCGCAGGCATTGCACATAGGTTTGCCGAGGCCGGAGCCAATATCGCCCTTCATTACCGAAATGGGGGTGAAGCTGTCCGAACGCTTGCCGCCGAGCTGACGCAAAAAGGCACCCATGTCAGTAGCTTTCAGGCTGAACTTACGGACGCCGACAGTGTGGCTGCCATGATAGATGCTGCTGTCGTCAAATTCACCAGGCTGGATGTGTTGATCAATAATGCAGGCATTTTCCCGAATGCACCCTTAATGGATATGAGCCACAATAACTGGAAGACCATGATGGCCGCTAATACCGACAGCGTTTTTCTTTGCACGCAAAAGGCGGCTGAACAAATGAAACAAACTGGCGGTGGTGCAGTGGTGAATATTGCCTCAATATCCGGGCTGAATGCGGGGCCCGCCCACGCACATTATAACAGTTCAAAAGCCGCTGTTATCATGTTTGGCCAGTCTGCGGCGCAGGAACTGGCCGCCTTCGGTATACGGGTAAATACGGTATCACCCGGATTGGTTTTTCGCCCCGGCATTGAAGAAGCTTGGCCTGAAGGCGTCGCGCGGTGGCAGCAAAAAGCCCCTCTTGGTCGATTGGCCTACCCTGAGGATATTGCCGACGCTTGTCTGTTTTTGGCTTCCCCTGCCGCGCGGTTTATAACCGGCGTAAACATACCGGTTGAAGGCGGCGTGCTTTCTTCGCCAATTTATTGAAATCAGCCGCCCCGCCAACCCTTGGTGCGGTTTTTTCTTGCCATTACTTCCTCTATAACCGAAGAAACACTTTCGCTAGTTTATTCATGTAATCAGGAACAATACGGAACATACGATGGTAAAAATTTCAGTCACCGACCTTGCCGGCAATACCAGTGAATTTGAAGCAGAAGTCGGCATTTCGCTGATGGAAAATATTCGTAACAATGAATTTGACGATCTTGCAGCTATTTGTGGTGGCTGTTGCAGTTGCTGTACATGCCATGTTTTTGTTGATGCTGACAATTTTGGCGATCTGCCCGAAATGGAAGACGATGAACAGTATCTGCTGGAAGATAGTGACCAGTTCCAGCCAGGGGCCAGCCGCCTGTCATGCCAGATTGAGGTCGATGACAGCATGAACGGCCTCAAGGTAACCATCGCACCAGAAGCTTAAGCTTGGGGCGGTGCAATCAGGCGAATTTTCGCCGGTTAACTCAATGTTTCAGGGAGAATTTTTTGTCTGATCTCGCGCACCTCCTTCAAAATACGACCAACGGCCAAGACCCCCAAATTCTTGAGGTGGTGACAAAGTCCGGCTATAAAAAGGCGCTGACCGCCAGCGAATTGGCGTGGGTAGACGCTATGGGGTTTGAGGCCAAAATGGGCACTCTATGCGCACTGCCTACGCCAAATGGAACCATTTCGCGCATTCTTATGGGGGTTGGCGCAAAAAAGCCCGGTTCTGAGAGCCCCTGGTGGCTTGCCGCTATCGTTAGCCAACTTGACGCGGGGCTTTACCGTGTTATCGGGGTTGTTGAAAAAACAATACAAGTGGGCGCTGTGGGTTGGTGCCTCGGGCAATATGAGTTTGATCGCTATTTGTCTGAACCGATTGTGCGTGATCGTATTTTAGTCCTTGGTGCCAAATCCAATATCAAAGCCATTATGCACGATGTCGACGGCATTGCCTTAACACGTGACCTAATCAATACCCCCACCAATGATATGGGCCCTGCGGATTTGCAAGACGCTGCCGAAGCCCTTGCTGAAACCTACGGCGGGCTATGCGGCACAATTGTCGGCGATGATCTGTTAGAAGAAAACTTCCCCGCTGTGCATGCCGTGGGCAGGGCGGCGGCATCAGGACGCGAGCCTCGGTTGATTGACCTTGTTTGGGGTGATGCAAAACATCCGAAAATTACCCTGGTTGGCAAAGGCGTTTGTTTTGATACGGGTGGGCTTGATATGAAGCCAAGCGCTGGTATGCGACTAATGAAAAAAGACATGGGCGGTGCTGCGCATGTCTTGGGGTTGGCTCGCATGATTATGGGGCGCGGCCTGAAGGTTCGTCTGCGGGTATTGATCCCGGCTGTGGAGAATGCCATCGCTGGCGATGCTTACCGGCCTGGCGATATCATTGCTACGCGCAAAGGCCTGTCGGTTGAAATCGGCAATACAGACGCTGAAGGCCGATTGGTGCTCTGTGATGCACTTACCCTCGCCTGCGAAGAAAAACCCGATCTCTTGCTTGATTTTGCAACACTGACGGGCGCGGCGCGCACGGCGCTTGGCCCTGATCTACCTGCTACATTTGTCAATAATGACAGCCTGTGGGATATGCTAAAAGAAAGCGGTGACGATCAATACGACCCCTTGTGGCGCATGCCACTGTGGGCCCCCTATGATGACAGCCTGTCCAGCCCCATCGCCGACATGAATAATATTTCTGACAGCGGCTTTGGCGGTGCCATCACTGCGGCCCTGTATTTACAACGCTTTGTCGGTGAAAATATTCTCTGGGCACATTTTGATGTTTTTGGTTGGGCGCCAAAAGTCCGCCCCGGCCGGCCAAAAGGCGGGGCCGCTCAAGGGCTTCGGGCTAGCCTAAAAACGATTGAAAAATTCATTTCGGTGTAAAATCACATGTAATCTTAGGACTGTTTTAACCGTGAACTGTATATCCTGACAAACGAGATGGTGCAGGAGTGAGAGATGATGGAAAAAACAAACCCAAGAATGCTAAAGGTTTGGCGTGAAGCGCACCTTCAAAGTGTACGATCGAACGACCCAGACTTGACCTCACGTCAAATGTCCGTTCTTCTGTCTGTATATATGACTGATCCACCCCATACGGTGCGTGGGCTAGCGGCCGAATTACTGGTCACCAAACCGGTTATTACGCGCGCCCTTGATACCATGAGCCAAATGGGGCTGGTAAAGCGCAAACGGGACGACAATGATAAGCGCAGCGTTTTGGTACAGCGCACTGTCAAAGGGGCAGTTTATCTAAGTGAATTGTCTGATCGTATCATGAAAGCTGACAAGTCCATCACAGACGACGACTGACGCAGCAATATAAAAGGAAAGGGTTGCAACAGCATGAAAACCAGCATCGCTGCCGCCTTTGGCCTTCCTCCGCTTCACGACCCAACTGATATTCTGAACGCGCATGACCGACTGATCGATTCGACACTGATTGATGCTCAATTGGCTGTGACCATGACACCTTTAAAGTTCGAGCCCTACGCTGGTGCGGATGCGCTTACTTATATTTTAAGGGGTGAACCTCTACAAATACTGGGTGATTGGAACGGCTGGCAATTGGTTGTATCTGTGATTGACGGATATCTGGGCTGGTTAGGCCACAGTGCGGTGACATCTAGCGTGCTAGAGCCAACACACAGGTCCAACGCCCCTCTTAGCCATATCTTCAGTGCCCCGGATCTAAAGTCAAAGCCGATCAGCACGCTTACGATGGGGGCCTATATCGTGGTGTCCAGCAGTGCGGAAAATGGATTTTTACCCCTTGAGGGTGGTGGCTGGGTGTTCGCCAAACATTTATCTGTGATCGGTTCTTATGAAAATGACCCCGTCTCTGTCGCCGAGCGCTTTATCGGCGCGCCTTATCTGTGGGGCGGGCGCAGTGCGCTGGGCATGGATTGCTCGGGCTTGGTGCAAATGTCACTGGCATCGTGCGGGCATCGGGTCCACCGCGACAGCAATTGCCAATTCAAGAGCATAGGGCGGGCGCTGCAGGAAGGGGAACGACCCATGCGCGGCGATCTGGCATTTTTCCCCGGCCACGTTGGCTGGATGTTGGACAGCCTACACATGCTGCATGCCAATGCCACCCACATGGCCGTAACCGTCGATACCGTTGATGCAGTCACTGGCTGGATAGCCGCAGAAACCGATACGCCGCCTTTCCTGGGGTTTCGCCGTCCATGAGCTAAAGCCTATCCACGGGAGTTACGGGAACGCGTTGTCGCGGCGGTTCAGTCAGGTTTAAGTCGCCGTGCAGCAGCAGCGGCTCGATTTGATGTGGGTATTTCAACGGCGATCAACTGGTATAAATTTTATCAAGCGACGGGTGATGTTAAGCCTCTACCAGAGCCCCATTGAACAGACATTCTCCAAAATCAAACACGGGAGCGCATGGCGCAATCAAGGCCTGTCGATACCGTCCATAATGCCCTCGCAGACATCATCGGCACTATCTCTCCACAAGAATGCTGCAATGACGTCAGAAACTCAGGCCATGACCATTGTTAAGCCTGATGCGGCCTAGGAAGGGTCCGCTTTTCAAAACTAGATCATGGCCTCACCTGCAAGGGCGAAAGCGCCAGCCAGTCCTGATACCCCTTTGAAAGACTCGCGCACTATATATTTTTCCAGGCCGCCTGCTCGCTCAGAAACAGGCAAATAATCCCCGAGCAGTCTATCAAATTGAAAGTGAACCAATCTAATTAGGGTTTGATGTGCCATTAGGCCGCCGCCCAATATGATACGCTCAGGCGAAATCGCCAGCGTTATGGTACGGCACAGCTGTGCCAGATAATAGGCCTCAAATTTCCAGGCGTCATGCCCTTGAGGAAGGGTTGCCGCGCCCTGTCCCCACCGTTCCTGCACCGCTGGCCCCGACGCCAGCCCTTCAAGACAATCACCGTGAAAAGGGCAAACACCGGCAAAAACGCCATCATCTTCGGCTCGAGGGACAGCGATATGTCCAATTTCCGGATGGATTAGCCCGTGCAACAACTTGCCATTTAAATAGACGCCTGCGCCGATGCCTGTGCCAATCGTGACATAAACAGCCGAGCTACAGCCCTGCGCCGCGCCCCACGTCACTTCTGCAAGGACAGCAGCGTTAACGTCTGTGTCGATATGACACCGAAACCCGAGGTTTTCTTGAAAGAATTTCGGCATATTAAAGCCGGACCAGCCGGGTTTTGGCGTATTGAGAAGCGCGCCGTAGGTTGGGGATCCCTGTTTCAGGTCAAGTGGTCCAAAAGCTGCCACGCCCAATTTCTTAATCTCGCCAAATTCCGTTGCGCCCTTCTTAAAAAACGCTACGCATTGTGCAAGCGTGTGCTCGGGGTTCGTCGTTTCAATTGTCTCTCTGGCCAAAATTTGATCATGCGCTGTTCCAACGGCACAGATAAATTTGGTCCCACCTGCCTCGACAGCGCCTATAAGGCCCATCAGTTGGCCTCCGTATACATCGTTTTCATGAGCCACCGGCATTGATAGGCCCCAAGCTTCCACGGGGGCGTATTGTTATCGTCCAGAGGGTTCATATCCATAATATCTGCCCCCACTATGGTATTAACAAAGTCCTGTTCAACAGCTTGCTCTCTATCGCTAAAATTGGCAAGGCAGAGCATCGCTGCCTTGCCCTCGCCTCTAGAAAAAGCCAATATATGGTCGTTGTCCGAATGCAAATAGCGAACAGAGTTCCCCGCGTGCAGGATGGCCATTGTCTTACGGACCTTTACCAGCTGTTTTAGGGCTGAGAGAACAGCACGACTTGCCGACATTTGCAGGCCGCCAAACTCTTTTAGGTCTTTGGGCATGTTCCCCCGGTGAAGCCAGCGGCCATCTTGGCAGCCGAGCTTTTTATTATAATCATAATCGTTTAACAGCGCGATCTCATCGCCCATAAAAATCAGAGGGATGCCATCAAGTGCCATTGGCACGGCATGCAGCAATATTATGCGTCTTATAGCCAGATCTACGGCGTTCTTGTTGTTAGCATCAAGCGCGGCTTCCAGCCCCGCAAGCGATGCCAGTGTGCCATTACTGCCGGCAAAGGCCTCGCCTGGCACTTGTTGGAAACGCTGCCCACGGGCAAAACTGCCCTCAACTTCTCCGGCATAAAAACGTGGCAGAAAATTCAAATGTCGTTCACTTGCTCCCCAGTTTGCCCCCTGCCTGTCACGCAGCGCACCCCATCCGATATCATCGTGGCATCGAGCATAATAAATCCACGACGTACGTTCCGGTTTTTGCGGAAGCGCCGCCAGCATGGCTGTAGCCGGTCGCACATCGCTGGTTGCCAGGCTATCCCAAAGGGCCGCCATGGCGGCGTTATGATAGGCAAGCTGGCATTCTCCCTTGCCAGTAGCCGCAGAGCCAAAATACTTTGTGATATGCCGCGCGCCAGCAACGGCCTCAGCCTTGAGGGCTACAGCAGGTGCCGCCATAGAGACTACCGCTCTGAATACCTGTAATAACGCATGCGTTTGCGGCAGGTTGCGGCACGGCGTACCAAGTTCCTTCCAAATGTAAATCGCCGCGTCCAGCCGGAAAATTTCAACCCCTTTATTAGCCAAGGCCAACAAATTTTCCAGCATTGCAACAAGAACAGCGGGGTTGTGATAATTGAGATCCCATTGGAAAGGATAAAATGTAGTCCATGCCCATTTCTTGCAATCTTCAACATATGTAAAGTTGCCGGGTGCTGTTGCGGGGAAAACCTGGTCCAGCTGAGGTTCTTGTTGATCAGGTACAGTGCGATCAGCATACAGATAATAATAGTCTTGATAGATTTGTTCGCCAGCCGCAGCTCTGCGCGCCCAGTCATGCTCTTGGGCTGTGTGATTGAGGACAAAATCCAAACACAGGCTAACGCCTGCTTCCCGCAAATCACTGGTCAGGGCTTCCAGATCGTCAATAGAACCGAGGTTTGCATTGGTATTCAGATAATCTTCAATTGCGAACCCCCCGTCGCTATCACCGTCGCGGGCTTTCAAAACAGACAAAAGGTGAAGATAAGTAACCCCCAGATCCTGTAAGTAGGGGATTTTGGCTTTTAGACCCTTGAAATCGCCAGCAAATCGGTCAGGATAACACATATACCCCAACATTTGCTCACTCTGGAACCAGTTACTATCTGTGTGTTCACGGCGACTATCGAGGTCTTTAAGAGTATTCGGTCTATCTGTATAAGCTTGTCTCGCGACTTCAACCAAACGATCGCTCCAGTCGCAACAGTCCTTGCGGTTCGGGTACAGAACACCCAGAGCATCCTTAAGGTCGGGACCCAGGCGCTGCAACCGCAACTCGAACCCATTATCCAGCCCTTGATTTCCCAACTGTTTTTTCATTGGTACACTTTCACTCAACTACCAGCCCGGCAGCAGAAAAATTCCGCTTGTTCAGTCGCCACCTTACTGGAACGCGAGAGAGGGAGTATCCATCCCGCGCTGACCATTAAAAGAGAGGAAAATGGCAGGCGCAGGATGGAGCCATAGGGAGCTCGCAGTAGCCCTACCTAAAAGGTGTACTTCAGTGTTAAAGACGATGTGCGCCCATTGATCGAACGAGCCCTGATCACATTATTAGCCCCTTCAACAATTGAGCCTTCCTCAGATTCGGTGAGACCCACTGCATTAAAGAGGTTATTCACGTTCAGGTTAAGCGAAAGGCCATCAACAAATTCGTAACCGGCGAAAGCATTGACCTGCGTATATCCTGGCAATACCAGCTCATTGCTATCTTGCGCATAGGCTTTGGTCGTTCCAATGGCGTTGAGGCCAAAAAAGAACTTTGCCTCAGTATAAGACGCTGTCGCTTGATAGATTAAATCAGCTTGCCTGCGCGGCGTATTGCCTTCAACACCAGGATTCAAGGCATCCGACGAAATTTCGGCGTCTGTGAAAGTTACGCCTGCCATCAAATTAAATGGACCGTTCCTATAGGTTGTCTCAACCTCAAGGCCTTTGGCCTTATAGACCCTGTCAAAGAATTTTTGTGTCGTTGCCTCGAAGTTTTGCTCTTCTGTTTTTGCATAAAAGAGCGTGGCGAAAAGACCAAAATTGTTGGATCTATATTTAACGCCTGCTTCATATTGCTTGACAAAATCGATGGCATCTTCTTGACGAACCGATCCGTCGCCCAGAATTTTACCAAACAACAAACGGTCAGCATTTGCACGTCCGCCCCGACTGATCCTGGCAAAAGCAGCCAGATCATCATTGAAAGCATAATTAATCCCTGCAGAGTAGGACCAATAATTCCAAGTGTAATCCACAACGGATGGGTTGGTATGGTCGATGGTTGATACACTTTGCTCGGGTACAGAAATCACGCCATCCTGATTAACGTCAAGGTTCGGGGCTTGCACATTCCCTGCATAGGTGCCGTTAGCGCTGCCATTGTCATAACGAATACTCACGTCAGCGGTCAGCTTATCACCGGCATAGCTTAATGAGGCATAGGGTGTGTCGATGTCATAGTCGACATCATAATTACGTTGGCAGCAATTACCCCAATAGGGCACGCCATAAGCAACCAAGCCATTATCCGTAACAGTGTTGCCACCAGAGTCTACAACATTAAGGAGCGCCGCCGCGTCACCTTTCACTTCAAGCAAATAAGTGTTCCAAACCCAGTCCATATCGATGGCTTGAGCTGACTTATAATAACCAAGTGCAAAATCGATGGTACCGCCATTTTCCGCATTAAAGGTTTTTGTGACTTTAAAATCATTTGCAAAGTTATCAAGACTATTAAGCTCGGTATCGAACAGATGGACCCGCATCGCCAAACCATTGCCATTTAAGCCATCAGGATTAGAAATTGCATTGCCTGCTGATGATCCATTTGCATATTCCAAAGTGGCGCCAGTGCCGCCGATCGATTCAGCAATGCCGCCAGCGCCAGCGACTTCAGCCGGAAACGGCGAAACAAAGCGGCCTTTGTTGCTCGCAACACGGATCTTGTCTTTTACATTCCAGCCATCACTGAAATCGAAGGAGAATTCACCGCCAATAACTTTGCTAATAGGACGCATGCCATCTGAAATATCAACAGTACGACGGTTGCCGTCTCCGCCAATGCCAAAGTTGGAAATTAGAAACGGCGAATGCGGTGTGTCGGACGATATGTCAAAATTTGCGACCGACGAAATGGTCGGATCAGCATTCGTACCTGATACAGCAACAGGCATCGGCAAATAGCCAATTGAGCGATCATTCAGATATTTGAAATAAAGCCGCACATAGCCATTATCAAAGTCCTTGGTGATGTTACCCTTGATCTGACCACCTTTGTTGCCTTTATATCCTGCTTTGCGCGGCCCTTCGCCTACACGGTAAAAGCCCGCTATATGAAAACGCAGGCCATCAGCGATAGGTCCACCATAAGCAAAGTCAGCGCGAGATGTATCATAGTCAATCCCACGCGTAATGCCGATGCTGCCACCTTCTTCTTCACCTGTATTGCTGATAAAGTTAATCACGCCACCGGGCGAGTTGGAAACAAATGTAGAGGCTGAGCCGCCGCGAACGGCTTCAACGCGCCTGATCGAATAATCAGAGCGCAAGAATATGTCTGCGTTACCAAATGCAATATCACCAAATTCCAAAATGGGCAGGCCATCTTCTTGTAGCTGCAAGAACTTAGCGCCGCCAGACGCAACCGGCAGGCCACGCACAGCAATGTTGGCATTGCCCTCGCCGCCTGTCGACTCTGAACGAATACCTGGAATGTTTCTGAATATTTCTGCGGCTGAGCGAGGAGCAAATCTTTCAATTTGCTCCTGATTGACGCCACTAACAGACACACTTGACATCAAAGTTGAGCTTGCGCGCGCAACTGCTGTAACAACGATTTCTTCAAATAGCTTTTCAGAAGTATCAGCGTCTTCCTGCGCAGATGCGGCAGGTGACATAACAAATAAAGAAGCTGACATTAAAAGGACGGAACGGTGATGTTTGATCATTTCTAACCTCCCCAGATCAAAATTATTGTAGCAGGTATTTGAGAAAGCGCTGTAGCTTCCTCCTGCTTTCAGTTTCAAGTCTTACAAGGTCATGCAACCGGTTGCAAGGATTTTGTGCAACCGGTTGCATCTTTTTCAATAGTCAGTATGCTATGTTTCATGAAAGTGCTGTGAGCGGAACAGGATAGGGTAATCTGCCCGTAAAGCTTGGCACACATAAGGGGAGGGTTAACATGCCTGAATTCGGCGTGACGCTGCATGTCATTGATCTGACAATCATTGCAGCTTATCTGGTTTTTGTATTGGTTCTTGGTTTTGTCGTTGGCCGAAAACACGAGGATGCCAAAGACTATTTTTTAGCGGGTCGTACTATGATCTGGCCTTTCATAGGTCTTTCGCTTTTTGCCTCCAATATTTCAAGCACCACGCTAATTGGACTGGCAGGCGAAGCTTACTCAACTGGCATTGCCGTTTTTAACTATGAATGGATGGCTGCGATCGTTTTAGTCTTTTTTGCCGTATTTTTGCTGCCGTTTGTTTTACGTTCTGGCGTATACACCATGCCAGAATATCTGGAAAAACGCTTTGACGCCCGCGCGCGGCTCTATTTTTCGGGGCTGACCATCTTCCTTAACATTGTTGTCGATACAGCGGGCAGCCTGTTTGCTGGCGCCCTGGTTGTTTCAATGGTCTTCCCGTCCCTCCCAATTTGGCAAATCATAACCATCCTTGCGCTTGTCGCTGGGGCATACACCATCATGGGCGGGCTCGCGGCTGTAATGTATACTGATGCGGTTCAAGCCATATTGCTGATGATGGGCGCAGTGGTCATTTCTGTGGTTGCCTTTGATAAGATAGGGAGCTGGGAAGAAATAACAGCGGCGGTATCACCTGATAAACTCAGCCTAATTCGCCCAATGAGCGACAAAAGCATGCCGTGGCTGGGCTTGGTGACAGGAGTGCCGTTGCTGGGATTTTATTTCTGGTGTACCAACCAATTTATGGTGCAACGGGTCTTGAGCGCCAAATCAGTACAACACGGCCAACTCGGCAGCCTATTTGCCGGCGCGCTGAAATTGCCAGTATTATTTATAATGGTGCTACCCGGAACATTCGCCATTCTACTATATCCGAACCTCACCCGTGCAGACCTTGTTTATCCAACGCTGATGTTTGATCTTTTGCCCACCGGGCTTCTTGGCCTTGTTCTAGCCGGATTTATCGCGGCCTTGATGTCACAAATAGACTCGACTCTGAATTCTGCATCTACGCTCGTCACTATGGATTTTGTACGGAAATGGAAACCCAACACCAGCAGCCATGACCTCATGAAAATGGGACGCTGGATTACGTTTCTATTTATGGGATTATCGGTCGCTTGGGCACCGCAAATTGAAAACTTCGGCTCGCTGTTTAAATATCTGCAACAAGTGCTTTCTTACACGATTCCACCAGTCGTTGCGCTGTTTCTTGTCGGCAGTTTCTGGCGAGGTGCCAATGCGACGGGCGCAATTTGGACGATCGTTGTTGGGCTTGGTGTCGGTACAGCGCTCTTTATCATGAATACGGTAACGGGCACTATTGACCTGCATTTCCTCTATATCGCACCCATCTTGACACTATTATGCACGGTTACCCTGATCGTGGTTAGCTTGGCGACCAAACCGCCAAAAATAGAAGATATCGATCCATATATTTGGACACCTGACGATTATAGGCAGGAAACGGTCAGCCTGAAGGATGTGTCTTGGTATGCGAATTATCGAGTGCTGTCGGTAATATTGCTGGCTGCGACGGCTTGGTTGGTGATCAGCTTCGCATAATGGTATCAAGTCAGGATCAGGTTGATGCTCGTTCGATCAGATTGGTTTCAAGCATTAGCGAAGATGCACTGCCACCCTGAATGATTTCAAGCAAGCGCATAACCAATTGCTGGCCGCCTACTCGGCAATCCTGGTATACAGTTGTGAGCGGCGGACTATAATAAGAAGCCAACGCAATATCATCATAACCAACAATCGCAACGTCTTCGGGGATGCGCAGTCCACGCTCCCCGAGCGCCCGTATTGCCGCCATCGCGATCACATCGGAACAGGCAAAAATACCGTCAAGCGGAGCGCCGGTTGCCAGGAAATCCACGATGGCCTGATATGCTGAATCGCTACCAAACGGCGCGCTTACGTCTGAGCCAGATTCTGTCTCCAGTCCCGCTGCAACGAGAGCCGCTTTATAACCGTCATAGCGAAGAGAAACTTCAGGCAAGCGTCTATCTCCAAAAAAGGCAATATGGCGCCTCCCTTTTTCCAGCAGATGTTTGCAGGCTTTTTCACCACCAAGCCGGTTATCGCTACCCACCGTGCAATATTTTTGGTCAGCCAGAAGGCCACCCCATACCACAAAGGGTATATCGCTTTGGGCAAGGGCGTTAATCTCAGCATGCTGGGTGCCTTGTCCAATTAATATAATACCGTCGCACGTGCCGCGCTGGACATGAGTGATCGCCCATTCCTCCGCGCCAGCAGATGTTTTTGAAAGCAGCAACTCGTGGTGCTGGTCATTCAATGTATCAGCAATGCTACCCAATAATTCGAGGAAAAAGGGGTCAGAAAGGCGCCAGTCTTTTTCTTTGGTGTCCGGGATCAAAACGGCGATCGTCAGTGTTTCTTTGGAATGAAAGTTCCGTGCCCGTTTGTTCAGACGATAGTTATGCTTTTTGGCCAGAGCAACAATCCTGTCGCGGGTTTCTTTTGGGATTAAAGAGCTGTTGGCCATTGCACGCGAAACCGTTGATTTGGAAACACCTGCCAGTTTTGCCAAATCCGCCATCTTGATACGTGGGGTTAACCCGGTGCCCGTTTTATTCATTCCCACCCTTTGCGCCTAGTTCAGTTTTTCGACTCTATGCAACCGTTGCATAATCTATCTTGCTGTGATGGTTCTATCAAGGCTTGATGAATTTATTACTTGCTGCCCACCATTAAACCAGTTCAGCCACACAATAAATTGTAGGGATGCACGAACTCGTGGAGCTCTTCATGTAAATTGACTAGGTGTTTGATCTCAGGCCTTGATAGGCTTGAAACATTATTCATTGCCAGCAGACAGGAAAGCTTGATTTTCTTATAATGTTATCTATGTACCAAAGTATGCACACCTAATAGGAAACATACAATGACAGATGATGATCTTTTTGCCGCCTTTGAAGCAGGCACGCTGGATGCCAAAATATTCGACCACCAAATGCATATTAGAATGGGTTGGATATACGTTTGCCGGTTTCCGCTAGCCGAGGCCGTGGCGCGGTTTGCCGACAGACTGAAAGCATGGGCAACGGCACTGGGCATCCCCGGTAAATATCACGAGACCATCACCTGGTTTTTTATGCTGATGATCAGTGATCGCCAATCGCAGCAGCAAACCGGAAATTTTGAGGATTTTATTGCAGAAAATGCCGACTTGGTAGGAAAAGAACCCTCAATCCTTCAAGTATATTACAAGCCGGAAACGCTGGCTTCAAGCCACGCCAGGCAATATTATGTGCATCCCGATCGATTCGAAGCCGCGCGCGTAGCCTAACCTCTTGGCAGCTCAAGTTCGTAGGTTCCCAGAACATTTACACGCTTAGTGTGGAACCGCAGCTCTTCCATCGCGCGGGCCACATTTTCCATGCCTTCATGGCCGATGATATCGGCGTAAAATTCAGTGGCGGTGAAGCGGTTGCTTTCATAATAGCTCTCGAGCTTGGTCATATTCACCATGTTGGTGGCAAAACCACCCAGCGCTTTATACAGCGCAGCAGGCACGTTTTTGACCTCAAAAGTAAAACTTGTCATCAGTTCGCCGCTTAGGGCACTCACATCATTGGGTTCACGTGCCAGCACAACAAAGCGTGTGGTATTGTCGCCTTCATCCTGCAAGTCTTCACGGATGATTTGCAGATCATAAACTTCAGCCGCAAGTTTGCTGGCAATACCGGCAATACTGTTATCGCCGAGTGCTGCCACATGTTTTGCACTGCCTGCTGTATCGGCAAAAGGCTCGCGCGAAAGCCCCATGGCGCGCAGGTTTTTGCGGCACTGGCCCAGCGCTTGTACGTGGCTTGTAACGGATTTCAACGTTGCTTCGCTAGCATCTTTGGTGGCTAGCAAACAGTGGCGAATAGCTTCAAAATGTTCGCCGATAATAAAAAGCCCGCTGCCTGGCAGCAGAATATGGATGTCGGCCACACGCCCAGCTGTGGAATTTTCGATGGGGATCATCGCCAGTCGCGCACGGCCATTTGCAACAGCGGCAAGAGCATCCTCAAAACTGGCGCAAGGCAGAACATCCATTGCCGGAAGTTTGGCTTGCGCAGCCATATGTGAATAGGCACCGAGCTCGCCCTGAAAGGCGATAAGATTGTCGGGGTTTAATACATGTTGGGCCAAAGCGCTTTATCCAATTGATATATTAAGGTGATGGAAGGCGGAAAGAATTAGTGCCTGCATGTGGTTGGCAAGTCAATGTAGCGTGCAGATTTAGGTACCCTGCGCGCACGTGACGCAGCAAAAAACCGCATCTTTTTGAATAAAGTCGCCTAGAGGATCAATTCTAGCCTTGAAAACAATGGCCATCACCGGTTATTGTCGCGCCGAAATGACCACCCTAAACCAGCCTATGAATTGGGCGCGCCTTTTTAACGATTTTGAAGGACGCCTGTGGTAAACGGGGGTACCTAGTGAGACACGTGCTCACCCGTGAGGAGAAAAACCTGTGGATTCCTTTGAGTGGAACAAAATTTTTGGGGCCATTATCGCTACTGCGCTGTTTGTGATGGTAATCACGACCCTTTCTGAAAGTGTTTTTCACCACGGCGAAGGTGGCAAGCCAGCCTTTACTGTTGAAGTCGCCACTGCGGAGGGTGCCGGTGATGCTGTTGTTGAAGAGGCCCCCTCATTGGCGGCGCTTATGGCAATGGCCAATGCTGGTCGTGGGGCAAAGGTATTTGGGAAATGCAAAGCCTGCCATACAGGCGAAAAGGGCGGTCGCAACGGCGCTGGACCGAACCTGTACGGGATCGTCGGCCGTGGGATAGCGGCTGTTGACGGATTTAAATATTCTTCAGCCTTGGCCGGCCAAAATGCTAATTGGACATGGGACCTTCTGAATGATTGGATCATTAGCCCGAAGAAAACCTTCAAGGGCACATCAATGAGCTTTCCTGGACTCAAAAAAGATGGCCAGCGTGCTGACCTTCTGGCTTATTTGGGCACGCTTTCTGATGCGCCGATTGAGCTACCCACGGATGCTGTTGAAGAGGCAGGGGAAGCCATGGAGGCGGTACATGATGAAATGCATTCAGCCGCAGAAACCGTTCCCGCAGCAGCGGCTGGCCACTAAAGACTATAAGCAATGAACTTTGTTAAAAAACGACGACACCTCACGGTGCTCGTCGTTTTTTTATGGCCAGAGCGAAACTCCATAAATTCGATTTCTCAGTCGGGCACCAAAGTAAATTGAGACAGAAGCAGCTGAAATCAAGAGCGCTTTCCTTGATGAAAGTTTGTAACGTCACCCAGCAAATCGTCAGGCGTTTTATAGTCCTTCAAAAGTTCGTCGATAAGTTCGCGTTTGATAATCATGATATAGCTCTCCCTTAATCGGGGTTATAACATGGTCACTTACACAGTTAAGCGGATAGGCTCGGCTTCATTTTCCTATCCCTGTTTTTCCTATCCTATCCGGCGAGTGCACAAAGCGATGCACGGCACCCGGAGCCCCAGCAGCCCATCCTTCAAAAAGCACCTTTCCATTTTCCGGCAATGCAGACCC
>Ga0316206_1000173_pt1 | contig 125929 bp, 105 predicted proteins | sample 6monthpyrite_MG_FD_204942 | JGI IMG/M metagenome (GOLD analysis project Ga0316206, IMG submission 204942) | Microbial mat bacterial communities from mineral coupon in-situ incubated in ocean water Damariscotta River, Maine, United States -... | ecosystem: Environmental > Aquatic > Marine >... | reverse complement strand
GAAAAAAGAAGGGCAAGAGGCTATAGAAATATCGAAAATTTCAAGAACATGATTTACTTTTTATGTGGTAAATTGAAATTTGATTACCCACTGTATTTCACATAGAGCCAAAATGTATAAAAAAACACAAAACAAAATTGAACAATTAAGCCCAGAACAATACAGAATCACACAAGAAAATGGTACAGAGCAACCAGGGACAGGAGAATATCTGGATCACAGTGCAGCTGGAATATATGTAGATATTGTTTCAGGAGAGCCCTTATTTTCATCAAATTCAAAATACAACTCTGCTTGTGGATGGCCTAGTTTTACTCAGCCAATAGAGTCGAATTCTGTTAAAGAAATAAAAGATGAAAGTTTAGGCATGATTCGAACGGAAATACGTTCCAAACAGGCTGACAGTCATCTGGGGCATGTCTTTGAAGATGGGCCACAAGAGGCAGGAGGATTGCGCTATTGTATCAATTCTGCATCGTTACGATTTATAGCACTAGAAAAAATGCAAGAAGAAGGATATGGTGAATATATATCCAAAGTCATGAACAGTTTAAAGAAAGAGAATAAAAAATGAAAAAAGAAATAGCATTATTAGCGGGCGGCTGTTTTTGGGGCATGCAAGATTTAATTCGCAGACTTGATGGCGTGATTTCTACGCGTGTGGGTTACTGCGGCGGAGATGTGGAAAATGCAACTTATGAAAACCATGGAAGCAATGCAGAAACATTAGAGGTGGTCTTTGATAAAGATCAAATCAGTTATCGTCAAATACTCGCTTATTTTTTTCAGATTCATGATCCTACGACAGAAAATAGACAAGGCAATGATCGAGGTGAATCTTATCGATCAGAAATATTTTATACCACAGAAGAACAAAAACAAGAGGCGCTAAAAACCATAAATGATGTGAATGCTTCAGGTCTATGGCCTGCACCTGCTGTGACTCGAGTCAGTAAAGCGACTGAATTCTGGCAGGCAGAAATAGAGCATCAAGACTACTTAGAGCGTTTTCCAGATGGATACACGTGTCACTTTCCTCGACCTGACTGGATATTGCCCTAAACCCAGCTTTCCTTCGTTACGATTTCTATTCTTGGACAAGCTCTTAGATTGGCATTTGGGTGATATATTTTCAGATAAATAACAAGCAATCAGTTATAATTCTTCTTTTATTTTTGCAAATACAAACATGCTCAATCCACAGCAACAATCTGCAGTCACCTATTGCCAAGGAGCCATGTTAGTATTGGCTGGTGCAGGTTGTGGGAAAACACGGGTTATTACCGAAAAAATAGCCTATCTCATAAAAAACCTAAAAGCAGAACACCAAAACATTTTTGCCATCACTTTTACCAATAAAGCAGCAAAAGAAATGGCTCAACGAGCGGCAAAGATGGTCAATTTACCCGAGGGAGAACGATTAAATATTTCTACTTTTCACGCCTTGGGAATGCGAATTATTCGAGAAGAAATTAAGCACACGCCCTACCGTTATGGTTTCAGTATATTTGATAGCTCTGAATCGCATAATATTGTAAAAGACTTGTTACCCAAAGGCACAAAGCGAGAACAAATTAACATGGTGCAATGGCAAATTTCGAGCTGGAAAAATGAAGGTTACAAAGCCGAGGAGTTGGATACACAGTTTCGACTGGCGCAAGAGGTATATGGTCAATACCAGCAGCGATTAATAGATTTCAATGCTTTAGATTTTGACGATTTGATTTTGCAAACATTAAACCTATTACAAAACAAGCCAGAAGTCTTGCAACGGTGGCAAAAAAAAATGAAATACGTATTGGTGGATGAGTACCAAGACACCAATGGTTCACAATACCGATTATTGCGGCTGCTAGTGGGGCATTATCGAAATATCATCTGTGTTGGAGATGATGATCAATCCATTTATGGTTGGCGAGGAGCTCAAGCGGATAATTTAAACATCTTACAGCAAGATTTCCCAGAATTAAAAGTAGTCAAGCTGGAACAAAATTACAGGTCCACTCAAATTATTTTAGGTGCGGCTCATGATGTTATAAAAAACAATCCACACGAATTTGAAAAGAAGCTGTGGAGTGATTTGGGCTCTGGTGACCTCATTAAAATAGCTGCATTTAATACACCAGAGCAGGAAGCTCATCAGTTGTGTGCAGAAATTGATTATCATCGAATTTTAAAGAAAAACAAGTATAAGGATTATGCCGTTTTATACCGATCCAATCACCAAGCAAAACTGGTTGAGCAAGTTTTTCGTAGCAGCAATATACCCTATGTAATGAGTGGCGGTCGCTCATTTTTTGATTTTGCCGAAATAAAGGACTTGATGGCTTATATCCGCCTGTTGTGCAACCCGAAAGATAATGCTGCTTTTCTACGCATTGTCAATGTCCCACGTCGAGGCATTGGTTCGAGTTCATTGGCTAAACTGGCACAAGCTGCAGAAAACAAACATATCAGCTATTTTAAAGCTTCGGGCATGGATGAACTTACCGAATTGTTTCCAAAACGTACCTCTCAAAAATTAAAAGAATTCCATTGGCTTATTAAAAAATTGCAACACAAAGTGCTGGCAAAAGTAAATGCAGATAAAATTATCGATGAGCTTATACAAAACATAGATTATAGTGCATGGATAGCTCAAACCAGTAAAGACAAAACTAGTAAGCACAATCGCACTAAGCTGGTGTTTGACTTTCAAAAATGGATACGAGCTTTTTGCGACAACAAAGAGATGGACCTAATCGATGTCGCCGCACAAATTACTTTGCAGAGCAATAAAGAAGAGAAAGAGGAGGACGCGGTACAGATGATGACTTTGCATGCGGCCAAAGGTTTGGAGTTTATGCATGTCTTTATGATTGGTGTTGAGGAAGGCATACTACCGCACAGAAATTCAATTGAAGAAGAAACAACAGAGGAAGAACGCCGTTTGATGTATGTCGGTATGACTCGCGCCATGAGGCAGTTAAGCATTAGTTACGTAAAAAAACGCAAAAGTCATTATGGCCAAGACGACGATACCTTAAAAGGAGCGAGTCGATTCTTGGATGAATTACCGCGTAAATACATCAGTGGCTACGGTGTAGTCAGTAAAGAAACGGCTCAACAGCAACAAGAAAAAAAGAAAAACCATCTGGCCGCATTAAAAGCGATGTTAGAATAAAAGTATCTCGAAAAAACAACTGTGTTTGTTGGCTTTCAAGCTCCTGGGAGCTTGTCCGAGAATAGCGATTGTAACGAGAGAAAGTTAAATTGAGACAGTTATGTTTCTAATAAACCTTGAATTATCTGTTCATTAATGACCGCTTGTTTGGCTGTGGTTAACCGATGAGCTCTGACGATGGTTTTTAGACCTTTTAAGGCGTCCTCAAAATCATCATTGATAACCAAATAATCCGCTTCATTGTAGTGCGAGATTTCATTCATGGATTTTTTCATGCGTGCATCTATCACTTCTTGAGAATCTTGTCCACGACTTTCTAAGCGCTCCCGTAAGGCAGCAATGCTTGGCGGTAAAATAAAAATACTGACCGCATCTGTTCGGCGTTTTTTTATGAGTTGAGCTCCTTGCCAATCGATTTCGAGGACAACATCATGCCCTTCATGCAGCATTTTATCAACCGATTCTTGAGAGGTGCCGTAATAGTTGCCAAAGACCTCAGCATATTCCAAAAAGTCACCCGCAGTAACTTTTTGTTTGAATTTTAACTCTTCTATAAAATGATAATGATAGCCGTCTATTTCACGAGGCCGTGCAAGTCGCGTGGTGGAAGAAATTGAAAGTTTTAAATGATTGGTGTCTCGAACAAGTGCATTAACCAAGCTGGTCTTGCCTGTCCCAGAGGGTGCAGAAACAATAAATAAAGTGCCAATTAATTTGCCATGCATAGTCTTTACTCGATATTTTGAATTTGTTCACGCATTTGCTCAATGGCCACTTTGAGATTAATGCTTGATTGTGAAGTCAGTATAGTAGCAGATTTAGAACCAATGGTGTTAGCTTCGCGGTGCAATTCCTGAATCAAAAAGTCCAGTCTTCTGCCAACAGGTTCGTCCAGTTCGATGACTCTTTTTATTTCAGAAATATGCGTGTTGAGTCGATCAGTCTCTTCGATAATATCGGCTTTTTGCAACAACATCGCTAGTTCTTGTTCAAAACGCTCTTCGTTATGTTCAACGTCTATATCGGCCAGTTTTGTCAGTAAGCGTTGTTTAAGTTCGGCTTGAATTTCAGGAATATACTGTTCAACTTTGTCCTTAATCGAGGCAATGAGTTGCAACTTCTCTAGTAGAACTGATTTTAGTGATTCGCCTTCTCGAATCCTAGCTCGTAACAGTTTTTGTAAAACATCCTGAATCAAATCGAGGCTTGTTTGTTCTAATTCGGAGGTGTCTTTGGGGGACTGAATCACGACTTGGGGCCACTTAAGTAGTTCAATAGTACTGATGGCTTCTGGATTAGGTAAGAGTTGCTTGACTTCTTGACTGCATTGCAGCAATTGATTCAACAAAGGTGTATTGATACTTAGTTCATTGATGTCAGCATCAGGGTTTGGATAGTATTTAATAAAGATTTCAATTTTGCCACGATTGAGATAACTGTTTACTAATTTGCGAATATCGCCTTCAGATTTACGTAAAAAATCAGGCTGGCGAATGCTTACATCTAAAAAGCGTTGATTGACCGAGCGCATTTCGCAGGTAAATCTTCCAAAAGGAGTTTGTCTATCGCCATTTGCGAAAGCTGTCATGGATTTAAGCATAGTTAAGGGTCTTTGCAATAAGGGTGGGTATTATACATTAGACCTTAGAATTCGAGACATTAATATTGCTAATTTTATTTAAGCTAAATCCAGAATGCAAGTATCACGATGATACGCGTAAATCCAACTTTTTTGTATTTGAGAAGAAAATTATTTATAGAAACTCGAAAGCTTAGTAATAACAAGCTTTTATTTAATAAAAACATTCTCAACAAGTTTTTTACTTTTTAAAAATAAGCCAACACAAAACGGTGAATATTAGACAATACTTATTGTTTGTAGTACTAGGAGCTTGTCCGAGAATAGAAATTTACTGCGAAAAAGTTGAAATTGGACAGTTTTTCACCTAATTCTCGTTAAATAGCCGTACTATTCGCCTCAAATTAGGCAAAAACCTGTCTCAATTTAACTTTCTCTCGCTACAATCGCTATTCTCGGACAAGCTCCTAGATATTGATTTAAAACATAGGAAAATCAAGTATCGAGTTCTAAATTCTGGATGATCCGTATCATCCATGAGGGTTTGCATGAAAATACATTCCAGATGTATTCTTCCAGCGTTCGTGAGGATGACATTATACTGTGTTTTAAGCCTGAACTAAGTGCCATTCGGGCAAAAGCCATTTTTTCATTTTAAGTTCAAAGAATAGTTACAATTTATTGGCAAAACCTTAAAATACATAAATGGATAAAAAAACCAATGAAATCATCAAATTATTGCAAGAAATCAGCCAAGCGAAGGCTGATGCCGATGAACAAAGTAAATTAATCCAGCAATTTCAAGAACAATTTCCCGAGCAAACCGATTGGCTTGAAATGCTCAAACAGGACAACACTGCAGATTCTTTGCCACAACTCCCACGTATTTCTTCCTTCACACTGCTAAAATCCATCGGCACTGGGGCTAATGGGCAAGTTTTTTTGGCCATTGATAAAACTTCCAAGCAACAGGTTGCTATCAAAGTTCCTCATTCGTTTTTAAACCCCGAACAAAAACAGCGATTTCTGCACGAAAGCCAACTGCTCTCGCGCTTATCGCACAGTAATATTGCAAAAATCCTCCAAACAGGGCTCTTGCAAGACCAAGACTTGCCTTATATTGCAATGGAGTTTGTTGAAGGGAAAAATATTCACCAGTATTGCCGAGATAAGGACTTAAATTTCAGGCAAATCATTGAACTGTTCAAACAAGTATTAGAGGCCGTTCAGTATGCGCATCAACGCGGCATTATTCACCGCGATATTAAACCTGATAATATTTTGGTCAACCAAAAAGGCCAAGTTAAATTAGTGGATTTTGGCATTGCCATGCTCTCTGATAACAGCACCCAACATTTAACTCAGTTAACAAGAACGGGTGAAATTGTTGGTACTTTATCCTATATGAGCCCTGAACAAGTCAGTGGTTCAGAGGCCATCGACACACGCACAGATATTTATTCTTTGGGCGTGGTTCTGTACCAACTTTTAGCTAAAAAACTGCCTTTTTCTCTCAATGCCAACCAACTGTTTTCTGCCATCAGTCAAATCATCGAAGACTTGCCCAAAAAACTCAACAAACAAAATTCAGCTATTGATACAGATTTAACCACCATCGTCCACCATGCGATGGAAAAAAATCCAGAACAACGCTATCAATCGGCCAGTGAGTTTAAAAAAGACTTGGAAAATTGGCTAGCAGGAAATTCCATTAATGTCCAACACAACACATTGTGGCACAGCTTAAAACACATGGGACAAAAACACAAAGCCTTGGTTTCTGGAGCCTTACTTGCAATAGTGGGATTAATTACTGGGCTGGTTTTTGCCGTCTCCTTCGCTTTAAAAGAGCAAAAAGCCCGTGAACTAGCGGAAACAAATGCGAAAACAAGTGAAAAAACTGTAGCCTTTATTTCCGAAATTTTCTCCAAGGCCAATCCAGAACGCATCTATGGTGACAAACTCACACTCCTACAAGTGATTGACAACACCAATGTTTCCTTGCTGCAAAACCTCAAAGATGAAGAACAAGTACAAGCCAATATTCGTTTAGTTTTGGCCGATGTTTATGTCAGCTTAGGCAAAGAAGAACAAGCCACAAAGCAACTCAATGAGATAGACGTTCTTTTATCGACACTTGCCAATAGCCCTCATAAAACAGATTTATTGTTTAAAAAAACTTTAATAGAAGTGGATGTTAATATTTACCAAGGTAATTTTGATGAAAACATTAAGATAATAATGCAGGTGTTAAACAAAGAAAAACTCTCACTAAAACAAATCATTCGATTAAAAAACAAACTGGCCTTTAGTTATTCAAAGCTCGGAAAATACCAACAGGCTCAAGCACTGCTTGATGAACTAAAAAAGACCTTCAAATCGCAACAATTTCCGGATGATGACAATTTTGTTTTGGATATCCAAACCTTTTCCCAGATCACATTAGGCGACATGCTAAACTCGCAAGGAAAACATCAACAAGCAAAAGATTTGTATCAAAATCTTGCCGATACACTCAGTGATAAACTGGGTCGCAATAACCCACAAACACTGTCCGCTCTCAACAATCTTGCATTGGCTTTGGCCAATCTTGATCAAGCGCAAGAATCCTTAAAGCTATTAAATGAGATCGTAGATTCCTACAAAGAAACCATCGGCGAGCAGCATCTTTCTACTCTGATTGCACAATCCAATGTCCTTTACGCCATGGTCAAACAAGGTCAACTTGAAGAAGCGGATGATTATTCAGCACAACTCATACAAAAAATGACCCAAGCCATAGGTGCGACACACAACAACACGCTAATTGTAAAAAATATTCGTGCTTATTTGTTAGAAGATTTAGGCCACTTGCAACAAGCTGAAGATATCTACTTAAAATTAATGGATGATTACAAACAACTTAACAACAATGACAACCCTGAATTTATGAATATTCAAAACAATTTGGCCATGCTCTACATCAAACAAGAAAAACTTGAACAAGCACAGTTAATATTTGAAAACTTGATAAATAAGCTAGAAAGCTCTGGTGGCACCGAGAGTTTCTACTATGCCCTGTTCACTGGAAATTACGGCGAACTGTTATTAAAATTAAAACAAAAGAAGAAAGCCAAAAAATATTTGCAGATCAGTTACACACAATTGTCAAAAAACTTGGGAGAAAACCACCAACGCACCCTCAAGGCAAAGAAAAGTTTGCAAAAATTAGCCAACTACGAATAAAATAACAGCATTATGAGTAGTTTAGAAATGCGTATCTTAATATTGTTAATCGGGGCGATAATTTTAGCTCTGATTTACTTTATCGGCCTAAAAAAACAAAAAGCCCGAGAAACTCTCAACGATACATTCATCGAACCGCAGTTAAAGACCCACAATAAACCGCAAAACAACGATGAGATTATCAACCGACCGAATGCCTTGCCCCGCAAAAAGAACAGTCTTAGCGTGGATGAAGCCCATGCAGCCCATCAAGAAGAGCAAAAACGATTTAATAAAGACAAAATTATCACCTTGTTTTTGCACGCCAAACAAGGACAGCAATTTGATTGGCATTTAATCCAAGCCGCTGCCGAACAAGTGGGACTAGAATTTGGCAAAGACAATTTATTCTATCGCTTCAATGGTTTTGGAGACCGAAAAGAACTGATATTTATGGTCGCTAATATGCTTAAACCGGGCATATTTCAACCCGATGTGCGCACCACAGGAATTGTATTAATCATGACCTTGCCTGGAGTGATGTCTGCTTTGGACATGTGGGACAGCATGTTTCCTGTGGGTGAACGAATTGCCGAGATTTTAGGTGGCAAACTGACTGATGAAAATCACAACTTATTTACCCGCCAGCGCATATCTGCCATGCGCGAGGAAATGCGCGATTTTGATCACAAACATACTCTTACAATCTAGAGAATTCCAAACTCATGTCTGCTTCAAACACCGTTGAAAAACTCATTCATCAACTGAATGATTATGCTTACCATTATTATGTCATGGACGATCCTGTAATCAGTGATGCCCAATACGATGCCCTCTACCAACAATTACTCGCACTCGAAAAGCAGCATCCAGAATTAGTCTCCGCCAATTCCCCAACCCAACGCGTCGCCGATCAGCCCTTGGATGGCTTTTTGCAAATCAAACACGAAAAGCCGATGTTATCTCTGGGCAATGTCTTTTCTGCAGAAGAACTTATTGATTTTGACCAACGCCTGCAAGATTTAGCTGAGATTTCCACCATTGAATACTCAGCAGAAGTCAAACTTGATGGCTTAGCCGTCAGCATTGTTTACCTCAAGGGAAAATTACAACAAGCCGCCACACGCGGTGATGGTCGCATCGGTGAGGACATCACCGCTAATATCAAAACTATTAAAGCCATCCCCTTAAGTTTACGCGGCGAAAACATTCCAGACAAAATAGAAGTCCGCGGCGAAGTCATAATGAGCAAGAGCGGCTTTGATGCCTACAACCGACAAGCCGAAATAAAGGGCGAAAAAACTTTTGCCAACCCTCGCAATGCAGCCGCAGGAAGTCTGCGCCAGCTTGATCCGCGCAAAACAGCTAGGCGCCCTTTGTTATTTAATGCTTATGCGATTGGCGTTGTTTCAGGAGAATTGCCCTTCACCACTCACTTTGAATGCCTCAATTGGATTAAATCTCTGGGCATTCCGATTAATGCCCTAAGCCAAGTGGTCAAAGGTGCTCAAGCGTGTCTGCAGTTTTACCAAGAGATAGAAAAAAAACGCGAATCATTGGATTACGACATTGATGGTATTGTTTACAAAGTCAATGATTTAAAGCTGCAAGAAAAACTAGGCTTTGTCACCAAGTCGCCACGCTGGGCCACAGCTCACAAATTCCCCGCTCAAGAAGCCACTACAGTGATTGAGAACATCGAAGTTCAAGTCGGAAGAACCGGCAGCATCACCCCCGTAGCACGACTCAAACCAGTAATTGTAGGCGGTGTCACTGTCACAAATGCCACCTTGCATAACAAAGACGAAATTCGCCGCAAAGATGTCCGAATCGGAGATTCCGTTTTTGTCCGCCGTGCAGGTGATGTCATTCCTGAGGTGGTTAAAGTCATCCTACAAAAACGACCAGACAAGTCTGAGCCATTCACCATGCCCACCGAATGTCCGGTCTGTCAAACTCCCCTGCAAAAGATAGAAGGAGAAGTGGTACTGCGCTGTCCAGCAGGACTCTTTTGTGACGCCCAACGCAAACAAGCCATCATTCATTTTGTCTCCAGAAAAGCCATGGACATCGATGGGTTGGGTGACAAATTAGTCGAATTAATGGTAGATAAAGGCTTAATCAAAACACCTGCCGATTTGTACCAACTGCAACAGCAAGACCTTGTTCACCTAGAACGCATGGGCGAGAAATCTGCAAAAAATGTCATCCAGGCCATCAAAAAATCAAAACACTGTACCTTGGATAAATTCATCTACGCTCTGGGCATTCGCGAAGTCGGAGAAGCCACAGCACTGACCCTAGCTCAGCAACTAAAAACCCTAGAAGCGATACAAACAAGCCAATCAGAATCCCTGCAACAACTGCCTGACATTGGTCCCATTGTTGCCAAGCGTATCACTCAATTTTTTGCTGAACCGCACAATCTTGCCGTCATTGAACAACTGATAGAATCTGGAATCACTTGGGATGCAATAAAAACTCCAAGCGCCGATGAACAACCTTTGCTTAACAAAACCATCGTCCTCACAGGTTCACTCTCACACTTTACCCGCGCCACAGCCAAAGACAAACTCATTAAACTCGGCGCCAAAGTAGCTGGTTCCGTCTCCAAAAATACCGATATCCTTGTTGCTGGAGCAAAAGCAGGTTCTAAGCTCACTAAAGCCGAAAAATTAGGCATCGAGGTTCGTGATGAAACGTGGTTGATGGAGTTGTAGATGACAAACAACTCTACAAAGTACAAAATGCAGGCATGCACACCTCCACCCTTTTTATTTACATTAATGAATTCAACTGATTAACTTATCATCTGCACGGCAACATGCTCATGTCAAATAGCTTTTTATTCGCTTTATCGACCAGCCATCAGAAAACATAAGCAACCGCCCTTTATGCCTCGCTCTGCGTGGTAGCGAATATCAAGCACAGAAGTCGATTTAAACCATGGATCCCTACGCAGAGCGTGGATACGAGAGTGAAAAAAATTCAACAACAACAATGTGCCTCTGTACTTTAGTTAGCAGTTCAATAGCAATGGTCAGCTGTTATAAGAATCAAAAGACAAAGGCATCGTGCAAAAATGGTCACGAGAAACCATCTGATTAAACAACAAACCCATCGCTCAAGTTCGAACAACCTATGGAAATAATCCATCGGCCAGGAGCTTGTCCGAGAATAGGAACCGTAATGAAGGAAAGCTGTATTTAGGGCGATTTTTCGCTTTTTTGAGGAGAATAGTCACCCTATTTGACGAGTAAAAGCGGAAAATGGCGCAAAAATCCTTCTGGAAAGGATTTTCATGTTAACCCACATGGAAGTGGGCAAGTATCACGATGATACGCGTAAATCCAGCTTTTCTGCAGTAGATTTTCTATTCTCGGACAAGCTCCTAGTCGTTACAATCCGAATATTTAACCAAGCTTTGACGCGTTCGATTGACCGTTAGTTTGGTCACATCAGGTCGCGAATAATGACCAACAACATCAAAGTTGTGGCGCTCTTGCAATACCTTATTAAAATCGATAGTTTCTATTATTAGACCTTCGTCGTTGAGTACGGGAGGGACGAGCCATTTCCCATCGGGACCAGCAATACAGGAACCGCCATTAGCCATAACATCTGGTGCAGATTCGATCAAGCTAGAATAATGCGGTGTTTCAGTTGGAAAGTCAGCTTTGTTCATGAGACTAGAGACTGAAACAACAAAGGAACGTCCTTCTTTGGCTAAAAACCGAGTGATTTCTTGGGTATTGGCCTCAGATCCAGGCCAAACGGCGATGTGTAAGTTTTCACCAAGACCATAAAGTGCTGTTCGTGACAATGGCATCCAGTTTTCCCAGCAATTCAAGCCGCCTACAGTGAAGTCCTTAAGCGGATGTACTTGCAAACCATGACCATCACCGATAGACCAGCACAGACGTTCTTCATAAGTCGGTTGTAATTTTCTGTGCACCGATTGAATCTTGCCTTGTGCATCAATGTAAAGCAAAGAGCAATACAAGCTATGATTGCCACGGTTGGCAGCACGTTCGATGATACCTAAATAGATAGCTATACCGTGTTGTTTTGCCAAGAGGCAAATTTCATCGAGGTCACCTTGTTCGATTTGTACTGCATTTTTAATATAATGAGCATGCAATTCCTTTTGGTAAGAAGATTCAAATTCAGAGCCATTGGTAAAAGACAGCCAAAAAGGATACCCCGGAATTAATCCCTCGCCAAAAACAATGAGTTCGCAGCCCTTATTTCCAGCTTCGTTGATGCTGTCCTTTACCTTGCTAATTGTTTGTTGTTTGTTCAGCCATACGGGTGAAATTTGCGCCATGGCGATAGTCAGTTTCTCAGTATTCATAATGTTCTCAAAATTGAAATTTGGCTACTGCATAATCTTTTAAAACAAAAGAGAAGCAGCAAATAAAACGCTAGTAAAAGCGATAAGCAGTATAAACAGGTAAATAAATGACAGTAGTGAAAATTTCACCACGGTCATAAAATAGGATTGTCGATAGACCTTTTTCATGGATAAAAACAAATAGAGTGCTGCTGCAATGAATAAGGTTATGTAAACCCAGCTACTCAATTCAAAAGGAATCAGAAGGCTGATGCAAGCCACAAAATACAACAGCGATCGAATGTTTAATTGAAAAATAAAATGTTCGACATATTTCTTCTTGCTTGAAAAATAAAAGAGTTTAAAGGCCAAGGCAAACATGAGTATCTCTAACAGTGAGACCCAAGTTAGATTTTGAAATAAAAACCGGCCAAAGGCTTTTGCATCTTGGTTGAACTTTATTAATTGAGTGAAAATTATTTTTTCAATTTTGGATTCGATTTTGTATTTTTCTATAAGCTCAGAAGTTGACAGAGTACTGATATCTGTTAGTTTAATGGAATACGTCTTTTCAAAGAACAATTTCAGTTCCAGGGTCTCTTCTGAGTTTTTGCTATGAATAGTTTTAATAAGCTCTAAAGATTCCAATTGTTTAATGGCTTGATTGAATTGCTTGAGTTCATCGTTTAGAGAGGCAAGTTGTTTGTTGTATTTGTTGATTTTCTTAACCTTGGGCTCTTTTTTGACTTGTTCTATGCTTATTTTAGACTGTTTGCTTGTGATTTTTTGAGTTGTGAGTTTGCTAAGACGTAGGATTTCGTGCTTCAAATTATCAAATATAGTTTGCAATTTCAAATAAGAATAACTTTGTTCAAGTAAGCTGTATTCCTGCTTTACGCTAGTCAAGTTGTCCGTGTTTTTGTCGGTAGTATTGTCATTAAAGGACATTTGATCAAGTCCCTGATAGGAGAGTAGTGCAAAAAAAGCCAACATTAAAAAGATATACAGTCGAATAGGAGCGAGGTAGGAAACTCTGCGATTAGCAATGTATTCCTGAGTTAAAAACCCAGGGATAAAAAGTCCCCGAATAGAACTCAATGTTTTGGAATCATAATTGATAAGATTGGCAAAAAAATCAGCCATCATTGACCAAACACTTAATATTCTGAGTTTTGTTTTTTGGCCGCAGTATTGGCAATATTTTGCCTCGATAGCATTGAATTGTTGGCAGTTAGGACATTGTATTTGTTCGTTGGAATTTTCACTCATGAATGGAAACCATGTTTCTTCCTAGGTTTTTTGATCGGTACAAGGCTTTGTCTGCAAGGTCAATTAACTCATAGACTTCTTCGCTATGTGTCGGTGGTGATGAAGAGCTTGAAATGCCAATTGAAATGCTTACTTTGGCTTGTTTGTCTTCGACCCGTTTACGAATATTCTCGGCAATTTCGACAGTCTCATTTAAGCTCATATCTTGGATAAGAGTGATGAATTCCTCACCACCGTAGCGAGCAATAATGGCTTGATTGGTCTCTATTTCTTGCAGTAAAATGTTTGCTAAAGACTTGAGGAGCTCATCGCCAGCTAGGTGTCCGTTTTTATCGTTGTATTTTTTAAAATGATCCATGTCAAACATAATGACAGTAAGCGAGTGAATTTGTTGTTCTGCTATTTTGTTTATGTAATCCTCTAAGTAATTGCGGTTTGATAAACCCGTCAATCCGTCTTTTAGCGCCATTTTATGCAAGTGTTTGTTCAGTGACTTCAATTCAGAAGTTTTTTTATTAATAATAGTTTTCAGTTGTTTTTCTTGCAGTGCGTATTTCTTTTCGCGCCATTTAAGGATGAAAAAGATTAATAGAGCGATAAAGGAAACAAACAATAAGAGCCAAACAAATTTCATAAAATCACTTAAGTACCAATATGGCGTGACCGTAAACACATAAGGCTTACCAGTATAAGTTGAACCATGAGAGTCTTGAGCTTGAAATTCAAAGCTGTAATCTTGAGGTTCTAGGTTGTGGAAACTGATTTCTCCTATTAAGGAGTATTCGCTCCATTGCTGGCTCTCTCCTCGAAGTCGATAACGGTAGTGAGGCGTACCTCCAAGCTCTGTTAAGATATAAGTGAATTTTATTTCGTCAAAGCCTTGTTCAATTTTTAAAATGCTTTCGGCTTCAATTTTTTGTTTTAATACTGCGGCTTTTTGTTTGAGGCTCACCTCGCTTAATTGTAAGTGGTATGTAGGAAATTTATTGGCAGTATTTATTTGGTTTGTAAAACTAATGATAGTGCTCCCTTTGAGAATACTTATTTCATCATCAATGTATTCGGCGTCGGCAATGTTTCCGCGACCAAATTTGTGGGTGTTTATTTTTTGCCAAATGTTATTGCTATCTTGATAAAAGAAATATTTACTGTTCCAGCCAAACAAGTTTCCACGATTACTCTGCTTTAATGTTTGCAGGCTGTTGGAGTTGGATTTTTTTGTTAAGCCCTGAATATCGTCAATTATGAAACTGTTGTTGATGAACCGGTAATTATTGGACTTACCAATAGCATACAGCTCGTTTTGTTTGGTCTTTAGCAGTGTTAATTGGTTGTAATCTGTATAGGCTAAACCGCTTGATTGAGAAATGTTTTTTTCTCTATATATGTTTGTATCAGTCTTGTGTGAAACCTGAATAAGTCCGTTTTCATCGCTGCCGATAAGCAGGGTGTTTTCATCAATTTCAACACAGCTTGTAACTCGGTGAGGATAGACAATTGATGTGTTCCACTTGCCCTCGTATTTTTGTAATTTCTGTAAATCATACTCTGTATGGATATAATACGTATTTTCTTTGTAATTAGATTGAACGATGTTTCTTGGGTAAATAGAACCCGAAACTTCTGAAACCGACTTTGCTTTAAGGTCAATTAGGTTTACATGCAAAGAATCTAAAAACAAGGCTTGTTGTTTTGAGATGGGTAAAAGAGACCATGTTTCGCCCAGAGACCAATTCTTTTTCTTAAATGATTCGATTAACTTTGGATCGGATTGGTCTTGAGCAAAAATACCGTTACTTGATAAGATATATTGACTATTGTTCCAGCGAGTTATTTTCTTGACATTTCTTGGTAAGCCATTACTCTCATTTTGGATGCGTATTGGATTAGGCCATGAAATCATAAATAAATCGAACTCAGCAAGGACAAGAAGGTTGTTGTTACGAGTCTTCAAAATTTTGGAGAGCCAAGCATTGCTAATATTGAATTTTTCAACTTCCTTGGTTTGTAAATCAACAAAAATCAAATCGCCATAGGTGGAACCAAATACGTATTTATTCGGGCTTAATGGTAATACGGTCGTATATTTTAAGCTCAAGTTGGATAAATCAGGAAAATCAAGAGCTTCAATTTTATTATTTTTGATAATTTGCTGCATAGGAGGTGCAGAAAAAATAAATACTTCATCATTATTCCGTTTTAAATCGTAAATGAGCTTATTATCCAGAAGTTTAATATGGCTTGGCTCCCATTGATTTTTATCATTGAGTGTGACTAAGCCTTGGCCTCGGTCTTGTACGACTATTGTGTTGTTTATGCATTCCATAGCGCCAACTTTAGACTTAAAATACCATTGATTGGTTTCTTTTGATAGGCTGTTGTAGCTTTGTAAATAATTGACACTTCTAAAATAAACAGTATCGTTGCACATCTCTATGTCCCAAATGCTTTCAAATTTAGACTTAAAGCTTTCTGGAGGGATGTTATGTACACTGTACCCACCGTACTGGCTTTTTTCTATATAGCCAATATGATTCCAGCCTCCATGATACACTCTTTTATGACCATCATAAAATATTTTTCTAGGGCCGCGAGGAGATTTTATTTTTATTAGGTTCCAGTTTGTACCATCGAAAGTTCTTATGCCAAAATTGGAAGAGAAATAAAGGATGCCGTCTTTGTCTTGCTCCATGTCGAGTATTTCGTCATAGCCCTCATAAGGAATCTCAATTTTCTTCATAGGCAACGAGCCATATATTTTTGCATGACTGTTCAGGGCACACAAAAACACAAGAAAAAAAACAATCCAGCATCCCAAAGTTTTATAATTAAAAAAATTCATCTCCAATATTATAAGCAAGACTAGCTCGTTTTGGGAAGTTGTTCGGAGTTATTTGCAATTATTAAGCCTATTTCGATAGAGTCCTTCAAAAGTACAAAAAAATGTAGCTATATAACAGCGCCGTATTGGCTCATTTTATTTAGTTAAAGACTCTCTTGAGATTATTGCAGTGATTTTTATCTTTGTTTACTATAATCCAAATCCCGATATAGAAATCACGATGCTTGTACAAGCCCTTAATATGCCTAAGAAATCCTCAAAAAGCCTCATCACCAGTCAGAATATTTGAACGGATTGTCCTTATTTACTTTTTAAAAATAAGCTAACGAAACTACGTTATAACATTACGGTTAAGGCATAGAACAAAGTAACCTTTTGTATGCTATACTTAATCCAGAAAAAAACTCTATCAGTAGGAATGCCATGATTACCGTTCACCATCTCAATAATTCCCGTTCACAACGCATACTTTGGATGCTAGAGGAACTCGATATTGATTATCAAATCAAACATTATCAACGCGACAAAGAAACACAACTAGCGCCGCCTGAACTTTTTGAGATTCACCCTTTGGGAAAATCGCCAGTTATCACAGATGAGTCAAAAAAAACGCCCATAACAGTGGCAGAATCGGGTGCTATTATTGAATATTTAGCCAGTAATTATGGCAAGCATTTGATTCCCAGAAAAAATTCACAGGCTTATCGTGATTATATTTATTGGTTGCATTTTTCAGAAGGTTCGTTAATGCCACAGTTATTGCTAAAACTGATTTTCGATAAAATCAAGACCTCGCCCATGCCTTTTTTTATCCGACCGATTGCCAAAGCAATAGCCAATAAAGTCTTGCACAATTATGTCGAACCCAATGTAAAAAACAACATGAAATTCATCGAACAGCATTTGTCCCAAACCCCATGGTTTGCAGGTGAAAAGATGACAGGCGCAGATATTCAAATGAGTTTTCCCTTAGAAGCCAGTTTAAGCCGCACCAAAAACAATGATTATCCCGCAATAAAAGGCTATGTTACAAAAATTCAAGCACTGGATGCTTACAAAAAAGCCTTAGAAAAGGGCGGTCCTTACGACTATGCGCTTTCTTGATTTTTTTTAGTCCCTCTATGGACAATTATAAGAACTAATATTGTTCTTGCATTCCCAGTCATGAATAACCGCCATGCTTAAGGGTTCATCCCACTGTATTTGCAATAAGTCATCCTTACCACGCCAATCGATAGTAAAAATCGCAGGCACAAAAGGAACGTTTTGCCCTGTAAGTGTCGCTTCAAAATCCAGATTCCACAAGCCTTCCAGACCATAGGCATTAAAGTAAGCTTGCATGGCATTGATTTCTAAAGTATTGGTATGGCCGCCATAAAAAGTCTCAGTAGTGCCTGATTCTATTAAGCGTTCATAAACAGCTTGTTGAATTGCAGGAGCATCGGACGAAGCCCAATAGACCGCAGCCAATGCATCTCTTTGCCAATTTAAACTGCCGTTTGGTTGTGGGCTTGCTCCTATGTTTTGTAATTTAGAGATTAAATTTGCCCCCTGACCATTATCGCCAGAACCGACATCAGCCAAGTAAAGTGGATAAGCAAAAAACCAAGCGCAATCACGCCAATGCTGGGTAGTATCGCTGCTAAAAGTTCCTGCATTTGTTGGACGATTGTTTTGTTCGGCAAGAGTCCAGTCGTCTTCAAAACCAGGAATGGTTCCCATCATCTTCAAACCTACAAAGGCACTTTTTCGCACTTGAGAAGTATCCCACGGGTTTTCGATCCATGCAGAACGAATGTCCTTTAACGAATCCAAAGTGCGCCAATCACCGGTCAAATTCCAATGCAAATAATGGCCGAGCCAATTGGAACCATAACCCTCATTTGCGATACCACCTTGGCGGTCACTGGCAACGGCTCCAAAATAGCCAGAATGACGGCGTCCAATGCCTATTCCATTGGAGCGGGTGGTATTGTAGTGTTTCACCAAGGCATCCCTGACATGCTTTAAATGCGCTTCGGCATGTCGCCAAAAGGGCGTGTGTCCTGTTCTCAAATATTGCATTAACATGCGGGTGCTGAGCATTGAATTTCCGCGTCGCCAGCCATCGTAATCGTCTTGACGCTGATGAAAGCCCCAAGTTCCCAAGCTTTGAGAATCCCAATTTCCATTCAATTGCCATGCGCGATAGCCCCACAACATATCGCCGTAGTTGAGCATGCCCAGCATGCCATACTCTATTTGAGAACGCATCATCGCCGTTCCTCGTGTTGCCATAAAGGCTTCTGTCTTAGGAAATCTATCGGGCTCAAAGGGCATGATCATTCCTGCAGCTTGAGTCCCGTAATAGGCATACCATTCAGGTGGAGCTGTGGGTTGCGGTGGATCATCCATTGCTGTAGCCCATTGTTGGTTGTCGAGAGAATTACTGCTATGAAAATGATAGTTAATATCATGAGTAAAACTCACTCCTTCCATACCATCGCTGTCATAAGAACCTGCAAGATCCAGTACTTTGTCGCCAAAATCAGGCCAAATCCATGCATTAAGTGTGGAATCTGACGTATCGTAAGACAATTCTTTAGGATACTTATAAGCCATATCACGCAAAGACAGCGTTACAGCTACAGCATCATTACTGACTTCAATCCATCCTGCACTGGCATCTGTTCCTTGAGTTGGAGCATTTCCATCTATACCACTTTGCCATGGCAGGGGAAAACCTTGGTGATAGAGATTCGAAACATGTGCGGGCCCTTCGCGCCAATGGTGTGCTTTTTGGTTATTACTTAAAGTTAAAGGTGTTGGCATGCCCGCGGCAATAAATTCAGGATTATTGCCCATATCCAGTGGCATACTTAAGGCCATTCTTCTGATATTAAGAGCTTGAGGATTTCCATGTATTTCAAAATTGTGCTGAACCCGTACCGTGGGTTGCTGCTTGTAAACATGTATCCAAATAGAATATTCTGATGCATTGCTGCCCGTACCAAAATTACCGCTTAATTTGATAACTGTCTTAATCGGCCCATGTTCAATAACCTCTGCGTTATAATTACTGTTAGCAAAAACTCTGTTTTCTACCCCACCTCCCTGTTCTCTTATCCATGCAGGACCTTGATCCAATACGGGAGAACCAGCATCAACAGCATGGCTTTGGTCGATAGTATAACTGTTGCTGTTCCAGTCATAACTCAGGCTCCGAGCCTGATAAGAAAAACTAGGTCTAAGCGGTGAATTGGCCTGATTATCATAAAAGTGACTGCCAGTGCTGGCGAGCAACTCGTTTGTTTCGTAGTTGCCATTAGTATTGGCATCAAAATAAATTTCACCCAAATAAGAAAAGCTGTTTTTTGGAATTTTTAGTTTTATGACGCCATTGTCCAGTTCTATATCCGTATTGCTATTGCTTAAGATATTGCCAACTCCACTGGCTTGAGCTTGCGACCATTTAATAACCGTCACTTGTGTTTTAGCATAGGCAGGAATAAAATTAACGATAAAATCAAACAAAGCGAAGCGAATAGAACCATCGCTCCAACGCGAAAGGACACGCACTTGTGTTTGATAACCCAAAATACTTAATTGTTGAGGATCAGAGACTTGCCCTTTTGCGAATCCAACACCACCATTAATAGGCCAAGTATTTCTAGCAACACCGACTCGGTCTTCTAATGATAAGGTGACCAGAGGGGTAAACTCATTTGCCTCAAAACCACTTATAAAAATAATATCAGTACTAGATATTGTTGAAAATTTGTTTGTTTCCGTTAATCTTTTGGCACTCAAGCACAAATTGCTGATTATCAGTAGAGAGAAAAGAAATGAAATTGATTTCAAGGCTTGTTTGAGGTTGGTTTGGGCTTGTGCAGTCATTCTATGAACATTATAATTGGCAGAAGCAAAGATAGTAAAGGATATCTACAAGCAGTATTGCTATAGCCATCACAGTTTTTAGGGATGTTTTCGCATTAATAATGACTAGGAGCTTGTCCGAGAATAGCGATTGTAGCGAGAGAAAGTTAAATTGAGACAGGTTTTTGCCTAAATTGAGGCGAATAGCACGGCTATTTAACGAGAATTAGGTGAAAAACTGTCCAATTTCAACTTTTTCGTAGTAAATTTCTATTCTCGGACAAGCTCCTAGCATGCAAACACCACGCTTTAGCAACAGTTAATAATCGCTCTGCACATTGTGTTCAAAATGTGTTATCCCTTAAATCAGCTATTGGAATAAAGACGAGAAAAAAAGTCAATGATAATTGTCATCAATGTTAAACTCTAATCGAAAGCGATTACAAACTTAAGGTAAAGGTTAAAATATCACGTGAAAATACTGCACACATCAGATTGGCATTTAGGGCATAGATTGCATGAACAATCTCAATTACAAGAACAAGAGTTATTCCTTATATGGCTCAAAAACCACATTGAAAATAATAATATTGATGTGCTTTTGGTATCAGGAGACATTTTTGATGTCGGTGTGCCTTCATCTCAAAGTCAGGAACTCTACTATAATTTTTTAATTCGTTTAAAGCAAAGCAACTGCAAGCATGTTATTGTTATTGGCGGAAACCATGATGCTCCAAGCACACTCAACGCACCGAAAGAATTGCTCAAATTTTTATCAATTCACGTTGTGGGCAAAGCCACCGCAGACATAAAAGACGAAGTGTTTGAGCTCAGTATTGATAATCAATCCTTGATTATTGCTGCGGTTCCTTATTTGCGCGACCAAGACATTAGGCGAGCGGTTGCTGGTGAATCATTTGATCAAATTGGAGACCGATACAAAAAAGCCTTGCTAAACCATTACAATGAAGTGGCTCACTACTGCCAATCAATCAAACAAGCCGATTCAACCGTGATTGCCATGGGGCATTTATTTGCCAATGGAGGCAAAACATCCAGCAGCGAACAAACCATTTATGTAGGCAATCTCGGAGACATTGGTGCTGATGACTTTCCGGAAATATTTGATTATGTAGCCTTGGGTCATTTGCATCGTGCACAAAAAGTAGGAAAACAGAAGCATATTCGTTATTCTGGTTCACCTTATGTGTTGAGTTTTAGTGAGGTTGGAAGCACAAAAAGTATCACTGTTTTAGATGTGAAAAAAGCCAAGCCTCTAGCTATTCAAAAAATAGAAATTCCGCACTTTAGAGCAATGCATCAAATTTATGGCAAGCATGAAGACTGCATCCAGCAACTGCATGATATTGATAACCAACACCATGAGCTATGCGCATGGGTAGCGATAGAATTAGACAACCAAAACAACACAACAATAGGCTATTCTGAGATTCAAAAGGCAGCGGCAGAAATGGATTTAGAAGTCTTAAAGGTCACACTAAAAACTCAACGTAAAAGTACAGGAATAGAAACAAGTACAGCCATAAACGACATCAAGTCACTCACACCCATAGATGTATTTAAAATGAAATGCAGTGAAACAGAATATGACCTTGAGGAAAACCCCGAAATACTCGATGCCTTTAAGGAAATTGTACAAATAGTGAAAAAAGGCTAGGAGCTTGACCGAGAATAGGAATCGTAATGAAGGAAAGCTGTATTTAGGGCGATTTTTCGCTTTTTTGAGGAGAATAGTCAGATAAATAATTTTCTTCTCAAACAACTTTACTTTTTAAAAATAAGCCAACACAACTACTTTTGAGAGATAAGCTGAATATTAGACGGAACTTATTAATTGCAGTACTAGTTCAGGAAAATAAATAAAATGAAAATACTTAAAATAGAATTACAAAACCTCAATTCACTAAAATCAGATACTCCCATCGTTGTAGATTTTGAAAGTGATAAATTTCAAGATGTGGGACTTTATGCCATAACCGGTTCAACCGGTGCGGGAAAAACCACCATCCTTGATGCCATCACCGTTGCACTTTATCACAATGTCCCAAGATTCAATAAATCACACATAAAAGCAGGTTTAACCGACATAGTCAGCTACGGAGCCGCCGATGCCATGTCACGAGTGACCTTTGAGAACAAAGGAAGCCGATACGAAGCCTATTGGGGCATCAGGCTAGAGTCAAAAACAGGCAAAAAAATTAAAAACCCCGAAGAAACGGTGCGTTTAAAAAATTTAGATTCAGAAAAAATAATAGCCGAAAAAAAACGTGAATTTATTGCTAAAATAGAAGAAGTAACCCAGCTAAATTATGAGCAATTCCTCCGTTCTGCCATGCTGGCTCAAGGTGAATTTGCCGCATTTCTATCGGCCAATGCAAAAGACAAGGGTACTTTGTTAGAGCAAATAACAGGGGAAGAAATTTACAAGAAAATTGGCGAAGCCACCAACAACAAAATTTTTCAGGAAAACAGCAAGCTTAACAAAATAAAAGCGAAGATAAACAATGAAGACGCGCTCTCAGCGGATGAAATAAAAGCCTTAATGAGAGAAAAATCGCAGATAGAAACAAGCATCAAACAACAAAGCAAAGAACTAAAAAAACTCGAAAAAATTCACAACTGGTACAAAAAACAAGAGGAGTTACAAAAGCAAGAACAAGAGCTTATTGCCAATCAAGAGGAGCTCAAACAAAGGCAAGACAACAGTCAACAGCAGCTAAACGCATTAGAGAAAAACACAAAAGCACAGCCGTTTAAGAATATCTTGTTGGAATTAAAAAGAATAAATAAAGAAGCCTTAGAAAATCAAGAAAAACAAACAGAGATTCAACAAAGATTACTGTCAACAAACAGAGACTTAAAAGCAGCCAGAGAAGACAAAGAAACTTATACAAAAAAATTAAGCCATCAAGAGACTGAATCGCACAAATGGCAAGACAAACTCAGCGAAGTCACAAAATTAGACACCCAGTTGTCTAATTTCAAACAAATACAAGCCAAAATCAATCAAGAATTAGCGCAACTTAAAAATACCAGTGAAACATCAACTAAGATTCTGGCAGCTAAGAACATTGAATTCAGCCAACAACAAAACAAGTTAGCTGACACAGAACGCTATATTCAAAACGAGCAAAACTGCACGGTCATAGAAAAACAATTCAACCATTGGAGCACAAGCCTAGCACTTAGAAAAAACAAACTCGAAAGCATAAATGCCATTCTCACAAAGTCAAAGCAACTTAAACAAGAGCAGCAACAAAATACTAGTAACTTAGCAACATTAAAACAACAATTACAAGCCAAGCAGAAAAGTCACGCCACAAAAGAAATAGAACTAGATCAGCTAAGTAATCAATTAAATACACTGGATATTACACAGCAACTAAAAAAACAAAAACAGTTGATTCTACAAAAACAGCAGCTTAAAGAATGCCTAGATTTATCGACCAAGCACAAAGAGATAAACCAAGAAATTTCGGTACTCAATAATGAAAAGCAATCGCTACAATCAACAAAAACGGCTTTAGAAAATGACAATAAAACACTGCAAGGGAAAATAAAAACCATTGAAGAGTCACTCAAAGATGCACTAAAAATATACGAATTAGAACGCACCATCACAAGCTTTGAAACAGAACGAAACAAACTCAAACCAGAACACGATTGCCCATTGTGCGGCTCTAAACATCATCCCTATGTAGCGCAATACAAAGAAATAAATTTAACTGAATCTGAGGCAAAAGTAAACGGCTTAAATTTTCAGCAAAAAAACTTATCAAAGCAATCAAACCAACTGGCAATAAAGACAGAAAAAAGCAAGCAGCAACTTGAACACACCAAGCAAAATTTAACGAAGTTAGCGCAAGAAATTAACACCACAAACAAACAATTTAATCAACTGAACGCAAAGATTTCAGAAACCCAAGAGTTCGCCATCGAACAAACGGCAGAGATGGCCCAACAGCTCAAGCTAATAGTGAAACAATTAAAGCAAACAGATAAGAATATTGAACAGGCAAACACCTTGCAAATTCAAAAAAATCAGTACGAAACAGAATTAAGCAAGCAACGGCAATCGCTCAATCAATTAGAAAACAAAATAGCAGCTCAACAAGAACAAATAAAGGGTAATAGCAACTTATTACAACAACAAAACCAAGAACTGGAAACCCTCAAGTTAAAAAACCAAACAGTCGAAACACAATTAAGCGTGGAACTAAAGAAAGTCGATCTGTCTTTACCAAGTGCAGCAGAAACAGATGCTTTTATCGCTGATTTAAACAACAAAATAAACTACTACAATCAAAAATTAAACAAACAAACAGAAATCAAAAATCAGTTATCGCAGATATCTCTAGAAATCAAGCACGAAACCACTAAACTGGCGGAAATCAAACAACGACTCAAACAGCAAGAAAAACAACAAGCAGAAATACAGAAATCAGTGCAGGAGTGTCAAAACAACAGAAACAAACTATTGCCAGCAGAGACAAGCCCGCAACAAAAACGACAGGAGTTAGCGAACACTGTTGCTAGCATCAAACAACAACTGGATAAAGCCAACACGCTTTACAACCAACTCAACAGCCAAAAAGCAAGCAATGAAAGCGAACATGCCAATCTGCTCAAAGCCACCAACAAGCAACAAGCGGACATCAGCAAACTGCAAACAAATCTCAACAACAAAATAAACGCCAGTGTTTTCAGCACACAACAAGAAATACAAGAGGCCTTGCTTGATGAAGAAAAAATCAACCACTACACCGAACTCAAAGCTCAACTGCACACAATCTCAATAGAGTTAGCAACAAAGCAGCAGCAAATCAGCAAAGCATTAATCGTGCAGCAAGAGACAAAAGACTTCACCCTAGATTGGCAGCAATTGACAACTGACAAAGCCATATTGGAAACAGAAAAAGATGAGACCCTGAAAAAGTCAGGTGAAATAAAAAATCAACTAGAAAATGACAAACGAATAAAAACCCGCAACAAAGCCATTTACGATGAAATTGAGAAGCAAGAAAAAGTCCTAAAAAAATACAAAGACCTTTTTCACTTATTAGGCAATACAAAACATGCCTTCAATACCTACGTTCAACGCCTAACCTTGCAAAATCTCATCGTCATGGCCAATATTCATCTGCAAAAACTCAACAACCGCTATTCCCTCAAAATGAACAGCAGCTTTAAACAAGGCGAAGAACTCAACTTCAGCTTGGTTGACCATTTTCAAACAGATAAAACACGCCTGGTGGACACCTCCAGCGGTGGCGAAAAATTTATCATCAGCCTTGCACTGGCACTGGGATTATCCGATTTATCCAGTTCATCCGTCACTATTGGCTCATTATTCATAGACGAAGGCTTCGGCACCCTAGACAACAACAGCCTAGAAATCGTTATCTCAACCCTAGAAACCTTACAAGCTCAAGGCAAAACAATCGGCATCATTTCACACGTCGAAAACCTCAAAGAGAGAATTCCCAGCCAAATCCAAATCATCAAGAAAAGCAATGGCGTGAGCGTGGTTGAGATTGTTTGAGGTGCATTCATAGGCCATAAGTAATCTTTTGTCTTGGTTTGACTAGTTGTTACAAATTTATCTTGACATATTATGTCATTATGTCATATTATGTCAATCAACCCGTAACTAGTTGGAGAAATGAATAATGAATATACAGGATTATGCAATTAGATTATCTCAGTACCGAACGCAAGAAGGTTACACCTTTGACTGTCAGACTATGTCAGGTGACGTAGAAGTATTGCAGATAGAAATGAATGAAGTGGAAGGCTTTCCTGTCTTTTTAACCCAAACCAACAATCAAATTATTTGCATTGTCTATTTGTGGTCAGAAGATGAAATCAAACAAGAAAAGCGACTGGAAATGTTAGAAATGATGTTAGATACCAGTATCTCTATTCCGCTTTCAGCTTATGCCCGTGTTGGCAATCGCTTTGTTCTTTATGGAGCCTTATCAGTGGCCTCTAGTTTGGATAAAGTTGTGGAAGAAATCGTTACACTGAATGAAAACGCCATCGATGTGATTACTGCGATGGAAGAATTTTTAGATTAACTCAAGCCCAATCAATCACTTATTGTGAATGAAACTCAAAACGTAAATATACAGGTGAACTTATGAACATTTTAAAAAAAATTATGACAGCTATACGAGGCGGAACACGCGAATTAGGAGAATCTATTGTTGATTCTCAAGGCACGCGAATTTTCGAACAAGAAATCGAAGATGCTAAAGAAAGCCTCAAAAATGCCAAAGGAGACTTAACACAAGTCATGGCCAAAGAAATGCAAGCGACTCGAAAAGTAGAATCCATGCAAAAAGAAATCGAAAAACACGAAGGTTTTGTGAGTGATGCTTTAGCCAAGGGCGAAGAAAAATTAGCCTTGGAAATAGCAGGCAAAGTGGCCGAAATCGAGCAAGAAAAGGCCTTACAAGTCGAAGCACAACTTTCTTATGCTAAACATATCGATAAACTTAAAAGCATGATGGAAAAGGCCGAAAGACAGCTCAAAGATTACGAGCGTCAATTAACAATGGTGAAAACCACCGAGAATGTACAAAAAGCAACGGCAACCATCACGGATAATTTTGGTAGTACCGACTCTACCTTGTTATCAGCAAAAGAATCATTGGAGCGCATTCGCGAAAAGCAGCAGGATTTTGATGATCGCAATTTGGCCGCAGAAAAATTAGACAATGAGACCAATGGCAAGGATTTATCTGATAAAATGAAGGACGTTGGTATCGGCGAGATTGAAAGTGGAGCTCAAGCAGTTTTAGATCGTCTTAAAGCCAAAAATGCTAAAGGTAAGCCGGCATAAGGCAGAGCCTAAGCAGCTTGTATGCAGTCTGTAAAGTCCGAAATAAAACGACAATAAACTTATGAAAAAGAAAATTCTCGATAAATGGAAAGAAGAAAGCAAAGCCGTCAAGGCAACTCAGGTTGCCTTTGATGTTGGAGAAAAAATCCAATACGTGATACGAAAAGAAGCTTTGGATAGAAACTTGAATCCATCAGATAGAATTAGGCAAATACTAGGACTCAAGGTTTCACGAAAACCCAAGCGCTTAAGACTTTCTATTTCATTAACGACTGATGATATGAAGTTTTTAGCTTCACAATACAAACTCGATGTAGAAAATAAAATTGAAATCAAAAAGAGAGCCGCAGAAAAGCTTATCGAACACGCCCGTAAAAACGAGCAGGAGAACCCATAATGGAAACATTTATTGCCAATATCACCAGTTTCCCGGTTGTGGTATTTACTTTTTTACTGATGATAGTTCTGTTTTATTGGGTCATGGCAATGGTTGGTGTGGTTGATATTGATGTGTTGGATGCCGATATTGAGGTTGATTTTGAAGCCTCAACAGATTTCGAAACCGAAGTCAGTATCAACCCAGATGCCGAAGGCTTAAGCGGAATAGCTGGTTTTATGCTCAACTGGGGTTTGACAGGTGTACCCATTACCGTGGTTATTTCATTGTTGATAGTCACAGCTTGGTTACTGAGTTATATAGTTGTCTCATTGCTGTTTCCTCTGATTCCTTTAACTCTTATAAAATACCTTATCGGTGCCGTTTTAATAGTCGTTTGTTTTGCTTTGGCAATACCTATTACTGCTTTAAGTATTCGTCCATTTAAAGGTTTTTTTATAGCTCATACGGCGGTTAAAAAACAAAGCTTAATTGGTCAAGAGGTTGAAGTAAAAACAGGCACTGTCAACGAAGAATTTGGACAAGGCATTTTAGAAGATGGCGAAGCGGGCATGATACTCGACATTCGGGCTCCTGCCGATAAAGGCATCAAAAAAGGGGATACGGTCATTCTTATTGAATACATCGAAGAAAAAGAAAGTTACAACGTCGCAAAAGTATAAAACCTAACGGCATCGATAGAATTGATGTCGGGGTTTAGAAAAATCAGGGCACTTGCCCACAAATATTGACTCAAAATTAAAAATAAAGGAGCAAAAATATGAACAGTGATTTATTAATAGCCATTGCAACATACGCAGGAATTATATTCCTAGTCATAATGGGTTTGGCCCTCATTTTAATGAAGTTTTACAAAAAGGTCGATCAAGGTCAGGCCATGATTGTTAACACACTTCGAGCTATTCCAGATGTGACTTTTACAGGACGCACCGTTTGGCCTATTATTCATAAAATGGAAATTATGAACATGTCATTAAAAACCATAGAAATAGATCGGCGAAAACAAGATGGTTTAATTTGCAAGGATAATATTAGAGCAGATATAAAAGTCACTTTTTTTGTACGAGTCAATAAAACCAAAGAAGATGTGTTAAAAGTTGCGCAAGCCATAGGTTGTGAACGCGCCTCTAGACAAGATACCATTGAAGAACTTTTCAGTGCAAAATTTTCAGAAGCCCTAAAAACAGTCGGTAAAAAATTAGACTTCGTTGAATTGTACGAAGAAAGAGATAGGTTTAGGGATGAAATTATCATGGTCATAGGAAGAGACCTCAATGGCTACGTCCTAGAAGATGCAGCAATTGATTATTTGGAACAAACTCCCGTTGGAGAATTGGATCCCAATCATATATTGGATGCACAAGGCATACGCAAAATCACCGAGCTGACAGCCACACAGCATATTTTGACCAATGAATTTGAGCGAGAAGAAGAAACAAAAATCAAAAAACGTGATGTTGAAGCTCGCGAGAGAATACTCGAACTCGAACGCATAGAAGCCGATGCTGTTGCCCGACAAAACAGAGAAGTGGCCACTGTCCAAGCCCGCGAAACAGCCGAAAAAGAGAAAATAGAAAGCGAAGAAAAACTCAAGTCCGAACAAGCGCGAATAGCCATGGAACAAGAGGTATTGGTCTTAGAGGAGAACAAGCATCGAGAAATTGAAGTCGCTGAGAACAACCGCAAACGTGCAATAGCCATAGAAGAAGAAAAAGTCACTCGCACCAGACAAGTAGAAATTGTCAGTCGTGAACGCGAAGTGGCCTTGCAAGAAATCAACAAAGAAAAAGACATCGAAGTTGAAAAGAAAAATATCGCCGATGTTATTCGTGAACGCATAGCCGTGGAACGTACCGTGGCCGAGCAGGAAGAAAAAATCAAAGAGTTGCGCTTGGTCGAAGAAGCCTTACGCAACAAAAAATCAGACGTCATTAATGCCGAAGCACAAGCAGAGCAAGAATTGATTAAAGAAATCAAAGCTGCTCAAGCCGATGAAACACGTGCCAAACACAAAGCCGCAGAAAAAATCACTTTGGCCGAAGCCGATCGCGAAGCCGCGGGTAAAGAAGCCGATGCCAAAATTCGCTTAGCCGAAGGCATAAAAGCCTCTGTTGCTGCCAGTGGTTTAGCTGAAGCCGAAGTCATTGAAGCCAAAGCAGCCGCCAATCAAAAACAAGGCGAAGCCGAAGCTGAAGTGATGACCCGTAAGTTTAGTGCGGAGGCCTCTGGAGCAGAAGAAATTGGTATGGCCAATGTTCGCGTGAAAGAAGCCGATGCTAAAGGTGAAGAACAGCAAGCCATGGTCGATGTTAAAATTCAAGTGGCCGAAGCCCAAGCGATTAAACAACGCGGTGAAGCCGAGTCCGACGTCATCCAGTTGCGCTATGCAGCAGAAGCCAAAGGTTTGGAGGATAAGTTCGCAGCTTTATCAACTATGGATGACAATGTTCGCAGCCACGAAGAGTTCCGCATGGGCTTAGACATGTCACATACTGAAAACCTCAAAGCCATCAAAGCCAATACTGAAATAGCAGAAAAACAAGCTCAAGTCTTGGCCGAAGCATTAAAAGAAGCCAATATAGACATTGTCGGTGGTAATGGAGATTTCCTCGAGAAGTTTATGAGCTCATTATCTGTAGGTAAAGCCATTGATGGAGCCGTTGGTAAAAGCGATATTCTGCAAGCAGCCATTGGCAAGGTTATGGCCATTGGTTCTGGCAAAGGACTGGATGTTACCCAAGTAAGCAAAATGATTAAAAACCTAGCTCGCAACAAAGATGAGGGTGAAGAAGACAAGCAAACATAGTTGTCTCTTGATTTGAATGAAACTCGTGTGGGTCGTTGGCTCTTGATAAAACTTTATAACAAATAGAGCTTAAGAGTCATCGGCCCGAGGATTGCAGGAATATAAAAAGGTATCATCGTGGCAGAAGAAAACAAAACAATTAACCAAGCCGTTGCGCAAGGCGGATCCTATGAAGTCATTCGTAAAAGGCTGGAACAGCAAAATAACACCCTAGAATCGAGCATCTTATCCCTCAATGAAAAAAGAGAAGCTGAGTTTGGTAAAACCTTATTAGAAGTCATTGACCGTGTGCGTATTCGCACCGAAAACAACTGCGTTCCACGTGATATAGTACGCATTAACGGACAATTGTTATTTGGTTATAATGTTTTTATAGGTCTAAAAAAAGAAACCAAAATATCCGACGTTTTCGCACTTTATTCGATGAGCGAAAAAGAAGGGAAATACCAAATAAAAGCTGAAAAAATTAAAGGCAGTTTTTTGGACGATGCTCTGTTCCAAAAACAGTTTTTTGAACTTTACAGCTATTACAAAAACACCCATCTTGTACAGCTACGTATCAATAACCAAAAACTATTGGCTGGTTTTCAGATTGGCGAGCGTATTACTGATATACGCGTATTCCGCTGGGATTTATCTAAGGACAATCAAATAACATACATCGATGATCGTGGTGAACGTGATATGGAATTACCACCAGCTTACGATTTTGAATGGTTGCCCAGTAAGCGCGAAGATTTTATCGAAGGCAAGCATCCACATGTTTCAATTCTGGATGAAGTTTTTGTCGAAACTGTTGGCGGCGATTTAACCATAAAGGTAGAAGACAACACCGAAGATGGCGAAGGCATTTATAGAGAACTGGTGCAAGAAGCCCATCAATCTTTGGCCGATGCCGAATATTTTTATGCCAAGGTAGGTCATTTAATTTTGCTAAAAATACTGCCATACAAAGAAGAATCATGGCGTTATTTTGTCTTCAATACTCGCAATCACGATGTTAAACGTATCGATGCCATGGCCTATGCTTGTATTCAGCTGCCCAATGAACATGGGATTATTTTTCCTGGGGGTTATTATCTGCAAAGTGGCGAATCAAAAATATTTGCCGAAGACATCAGTGGTTTAAAGTTTAAACGCCGATGGAGTTCTCCCAATGGAGAAGACGTTCTCTATGTCTTTTATGAGCAGAACGAAGGTAAGTTTGCTTTGTTTTCTTACAATATGATACGCAAAGAATTGGCCAGCCCCATCTTTGCTCATGGCTATTCTTTGTACGATGATGGCAAAATGGTTATTTTTCGCAGTGAATCCAATGACCCGAGCCGTATTCACCCCATGCAAATTTGGCAAACACCTTATACCAGTGAGGAATACTCTGTTGCCAATAGCCATGAAAAAACATTTCTTGCAACCATTGGCAATGCTGAACTGGTGCAAGGTATTTCCGAGCTTTATACCATCACCAAAATGATCAGTGAACAACAACCTAGTTTGCTGGTCTATGAAGATTTAATTAAAAACATCCAACGGGTGATGGATGGTTATTATTGGCTGGAATCCAAAGAAGTCGGTGAATTCTCCTCGATTTTAAAAGAAATTGGCGAAACCTCAGAGCTGGTTCTTGATGAATTCGAAAAGGTTCGTTCCATCAGCGATCAATCTTCTTTGGCTCTAAAAAAAGCACAGCAGCAATTAAACACACTGCTAAAAGAAATTGCAATCTCCAATTGGGATTCACCCGCACCCTTTGTTGATGGTCTTTTAAAACTCAAAAGACAAAAAGGGCATTTGTTGTCTCTAAAAGAGTCCCGTTATATTGACCTGGAAAAATTAAAATCATTGGCTGAAAAAATTGACAAAGAAATCGATAGCTTGGGTCAGCGCACGCTTGATTTTTTATCCAAGGACAATGCCATGCACTACTACACAAAAGTAGTGGAAAGCATTCATGAAAGCATAGCTAAAATCAAAACAGTTAAAGACTTGCAGCCTATCGTCGAACAACTGGACGAAATGAGCCATGGTTTGGATGCTTTGAGCGAAGTGATTAATAGTTTAGACATTGATGATAGCACGGTTAAAACACAAATATTGCAATCGGTTTCTGCCGTATATTCACGTATTAACCAAAGCAAAGCCCATGCAAAACTGACCAGTAAAGAGCTATTTGCGAATGAATCTGTTGCAGAATTTACCGCCCAACTTGCTGTTTTGGCACAAAGTATATCCAATGGTGTCTCCAATGCCAATACCCCAGATGCTTGTGATGACCAACTCGCACGTTTGTTGATTCAGTTGGAAGAATTGGAAAGTTTATTCAGTGAAAACGATGACTTTTTGGATCAAATTTATAGCAAGCGTGATGAATTGCACGAAACCTTTGAAGCGCGCAAACAAACCTTGCTGGATCAAAGGCAACGCAAAGCACAAAGTTTGCAAACAGCTGCAGCACGAATCTTAAAAAGTATAGAAAAACGCAGCTTGAAGTTTAACGAAGCCGACGGACTCAATACTTACTTTTCATCCGATGCAACCGTTATGAAAGTCTCCGAGTTAGTAGGCAAGCTGCGGGCAATCGATGACAGTGTTAAAGCGGATGATGTTGAAGCCAAGCTCAAAGCTCTTAAAGAGCAAGCTATCCGCTCCTTGCGCGATAAAAAGGATATTTTCGAAGACGGTGGTAATGCGATAAAACTGGGGCAACACAGATTCAGCGTCAATACCCAAGCTTTGGATTTAACCATATTGCCCAAGGACGACAAACTGGCCTTTCATCTGTCTGGTACAGAGTATTATGAGACTCTGGAAAATGATTTACTCAATGATTCTAAACAATTTTGGCAGCAAACATTGGTTTCAGAAAACGACAGCGTTTATCGTTCAGAATATTTGGCCTATACAGTTTTTACCGATGCCTTGGCAGCAAAGAACGGCATACACCTGTCTCAGTTGTTAGAAAGTGATGCAAAACTTTCTGATTGTGTCCAAAACCACGCCGCCTCGCGTTACCAAGAAGGCTATGAAAAAGGCGTGCATGACCATGATGCTCTGTTAATTCTAAAAGAAATTATCAGCAAATACAGGCAGCAGCCTTTGCTGAAGTTTTCTCCGTCAGCCCGTGCATTGGCTCATCTGTACTGGCTTAATATTCCTCTAAATCAACAACAAAATCTCAGACAGCAAGCTCTGATGGCAGAAAAAATAAGGCAAAACTTTTCTTCCTTACAAATGCAGCAGGACTTAATTGCATCAACCTCTCATTTGCTTGAGGACTATTCTCAAAGTATAAACCTAAATGTGAATTTAGCCGAGACAACAAGATTGTATATAAAATCAGCCGAATATTTACTCCAGCATTTAAGCAGCAAGGAAACAAAATTTGTACTCTCGCACAATGCATTTGATTTGTGGGAACAGTTGAACACCCATTTGCAGGCCAGCAATGAGGACAGAAATTTTAAGGCTACAATGCAAGAACTTAAAAACAAGCTGCAATCGCAGTGGCAATTTATTGCTTATTGGTTGGAGGGCTTGATAGAAAACAGTCAACAAAAGCACTTGCATCGCTATATCGATGAGACCATTGTGTTAATTTTGTTTCAAGATAAATCGTTATTTTCCACTAATCCGGTATCGATGAAATGCCACACTATGCAACTTTTAGGAGAGCATCCTAATATTCACGAACGGCAACTGAGTTTTGAGCTGGATGAATTTCTGCAGCGTCTTGATTATTACACGCTAATAACAAAACCACAATTCGAAGCCTTTAAGAATGCAAAAACGAGTCTTATGGAAACACAGAAAAAAGGCATGAATTTGGATTCCTTCAAGGCCAGACCTCTGTCTTCGTTTGTCAGAAACAAATTAATTAATGAATCATATTTGCCTATAATTGGCGACAATCTGGCCAAGCAAATGGGAGCTTTAGGGGCCGAAAAACGCAGTGATTTGATGGGGCTTTTAATGCTAATTTCGCCTCCGGGATACGGCAAAACCACTTTGATGGAATATGTTTCTAATCGCTTGGGTTTGAATTTTATGAAAATAAACTGCCCATCTCTGGGTCATGATGTGAAATCTCTTGATCCTGCTAATGCTCCAAACGCTACAGCCAAACAGGAATTAGAAAAACTAAATTTAGCATTAGAAATGGGCAACAATGCCATGCTTTACTTGGATGATATTCAGCACACTCACCCTGAGTTCTTACAAAAATTCATCTCCTTGTGCGATGGCACGCGCCGCATAGAAGGTGTCTGGCAAGGCGAGCCTAAAACCTACGATTTACGCGGTAAAAAGTTCTGCGTCATCATGGCAGGAAATCCTTACACAGAGTCAGGAGAAGTGTTTAAAATACCTGACATGCTAGCCAATAGGGCGGATGTGTATAACTTGGGCGATGTTTTAAGCGGTCAACAAGAGATATTTTCTATGAGTTACATCGAAAATTCACTGACATCCAATAAAGTTCTTGCGCCACTGGCCTTGCGGGATTTGAATGATTTGTATTTATTAATGGATCGAGCTCAAGGCAAAGAGGTCGCTACTTCAGACTTAAGCTACAGTTATTCGGGCAGTGAAGTCAATGAGATAACGACCGTATTACAAGCCATGTTTAAAATACAAAAAGTGATACTGTCAGTGAATCAAGAGTATATTCGATCCGCTGCCATGGATGACAAATATCGCGAAGAACCTGCATTTAAATTGCAAGGCTCGTATCGGAATATGAATAAAATGGCAGAAAAAATTGTCGCCATCATGGATGAAGATGAACTGCAACAATTGATTGATGACCACTATGCAGGAGAAGCGCAGTTGTTAACCACTGGAGCAGAAGAAAATTTACTCAAGCTCAAAGAGCTCCGTGGAATATTAACAGCACAAGAAGCCGAACGCTGGAACGAAATCAAAACGGAATTCAAAATACGGAATTCGGTAGCAGGAGACGAGGATGGAGCCACAAAAATTGCCACTCAAATTTCGGCTATAAATGAAAACCTCAAACAGCTGTCTTCCCAAGCACAAATAAAAGAGATCACTCAAGCCATCGAAAAACTCAACCTTGATGTAGAGATCACCAACAATCCATTGCCAGCTTTAGGCGATGCTTTAAGTGCATTGTCAGAAACCATGAGTAATTCTTTTGTGCCAATTGTTGTAGCAATGAACAGAAAGCTAGAAATTAACATGGAAGTTCTCGAAGAAGTCACCCATCTCAGTAAAAAACTTGAAGAACTGAATAACAAAAAATCTGTTAAAACATCTATTAAAAGAACAACGAAGAAAGTAACTAAAAAAACAACAAAAAAAACAGCCACTCCAAAACAAGGGAATAAAACATGAAAAACTTAATCATCGTACTCCTCATTGCCGCAGGTATTTACTACTACATGGGACAGTCTTCAAAATGTGAAACCGAAGAAGATTTGAAAAACAAAGCAGCAGAAATGCTAGAAAAATTTCAAGCCCTTGCCACTTCTGGCGACTTGACTAAAATCATGAGCTTAAGTAAAAGAGTACAGGATATTAAAATCATGCAAACAAAAATGGACATTCCTTCTGCTTGCAAAGCAATGGATGAACTAATGAAGGAACTTTAAATGCAGTGCCCTAAATGCTCTGGGTACATTTTAAAACCCCAGCCACTAGAAAAAGGTTTGTTAGGGATGACGTGTGATAATTGCAAATTTTTTCAAAGTAGAAGCGGGAACGCCACTGCGTTGAGCCAAAGCCTTTCGCGAATACTTATGTAGCTTACGTTGTTGCATTATTTGCTCAGCGAGCTTAACTTGCACGTCACTTGCATTTGTTAGTGAGATATCATTCATGGATAATATTGTAGCTATAATGTATTTTATAGCCAACAAATAGACACAATAGTATCTTTATCAATGTCCTGGGATGCAGCCATTGTGATTGACAAACCATCAAGCACAGTATCTTTTGCTCTGTTTTATAGACAAAAAAATGTCTATAATAGTGCCAAAACCTGAAAGTAGTAGCCCGCTATTGGCGAAATTTTTGGCAAAAATCTGATGGAGTAATCATTTTTTATTCATCATACTAAATTATGCAAAGGTCTCTAAAACCTAAGGACTTTATGGATTTGGGTAGTACATCAATGACTTGCGTTATCAACGTGTTTTCTCTATCTGTATTTGGGTTTTAAATTTTGACACTTGATGATTTCTATTTGAAAATTTGTGCTATCATAGAGCCTAGAAAATTAGAATTTGGGAAGCATGAAAAAAACAAAGAAGAAAAACACAAAGTTTAAAGGTCGCGGCCCTATGGCACGCAAAGTTATTAAATTAATGGGTATGAATCATAAAAAAAGAATCATTAACTTACAAGAGGTTAAAGAGTCAAAAGAATCGTCCCAAGCCTATTTTGATAGCATACTTTCCTTAGAGGAATTATCTGACCACGATCAACTAACTGCCTTGTATTTTCACGCGCAAAATCACTTGTCAGTGTTAATGGAACTGTTTTCAGATATGCCTGCTTTTAATAAATTTGATATGAAAGCATACCAAGCCGATAAAAAATATATGCCCTCTTATCCTCCCATGAGTCCAGTGACCAATTCGCATTTTTTTTGTTGGAATGCTTTTGATTTAATGACTCAAGGTGTGAATAGAGAGTCGTATTGTACTGTTATTGTTGATTACTGCAAAAGTGTTGATTTTGACGCTTATTTGGTGGAGATATTTGAGGAGTTTCAAAATTCTTATGTGGGGCTATATGTGCACGAAAAGCACGATGGTCAATACGTCTATTTGAGAGAACTGGTGACAGGCAAGCAAATTAAATCAATAGTTGCAACGGGTTACTTAGGGAATGTTGGCGAATTGTGGTATGCACGTGTCCTCCCAACTTTATCTGATAGATTTGATTACTCTGTTATTTTTGGCACACCGTATATCCTCGTTAATCACGGTTTCCAAGACTTAGAGCGAGCCTGGATAGATTATTTTGAAAGAAAACTCACTCTTAGTGCCAATATAGCTCCAGAAAAAAGCTATCAGGAATTTATGAAAAGTGGTGAAAGTCATAATTTTTGGATGGAATACATCACATTGGCATATTTTAATTTTTCATCAGATAACATCCAATTAAAAGGTATTCCTGATATTCCTGAAAGCATGCCACTGAGCCATTTGGCCGCATGGTGATTAGAAAAAATACCGTAAAGGCTTGCCCTTCAAGTTATTCCCGTACTTCCAGTTAAAATGCAAGCAGGGCTCTGCCTGAATGGCACATACTGCTTGCTTAAGAGCTAACTTTTTGATTAATAAAACAATAATCTCGATGGTTTAATTTGCGGTTGTTAAAAAAAGAAACGTGAATGGGGCGTTGGCTTTAGCCATCCAAGTAAAACCGTTGGTTTTAACCATACAAGACTGTGAAAGTATTCGTATGACGTATAAAAATTGTATAAATCCCGCTGTTTTTTTGTAAAAATCGCGCCAATAATATTGGTGATGAAACTTGTTCTGGGTTTTCAAGCTGCATCAAGCATTTGAATTATCATCGTATTTTTTATATCGGGATTTGGGTAATAGGCAAACAAACTATAGCCAATTTTTTTAGTTGGGTTTATAGTTTATAAGCGTTGTTAAATTTTACTTATTAGGCCTTGCTAATCTCGCACCCAATAATACCATTGGAATATAGGCCAGCAAGAGATCGGCAACAATAAACCACAAAGGACCACCGGCTATTTTAACCATCATTATACCGCCAAAAAGGAAAAATACACCGATAACCATTGCCAATTGAATATGATGACTCACTGCCAATTTGACCACTACAAAAGCGCCAACCAAGGAGCCCAAAACATGTGCTAGGAGTGGGAAAATAAAATTAACAGGAGTAAATAGTTTCATGCTTTCTGTTAACGCATCCATGTTTGAAACATCTGCTCCTTGCGGAAAGGGAATTATATAAGGGCCTATCGTTACTACGGCCATATTGATAATGCTGCCAACAACTAAGCCTGCAATAGTGGCCAATATATTTTTTAAAGTACTATTCATAATTTATCCCCCTCTGTGATTATTGATTGTATCATATCCAAATACCAACAGATAATTTATTGAAAAAAAATCCATTTGTTAAGCGTTCAAATTCTGATGTAGAAACGTGTTTGAGAATGCAAGTAACGGATGTGTATAGGAAATAATAAAAAACTAAGGTCACCTTGTTGGTGGTGAAAATATACAAAGGGCACACATCCATATTTTGGGCAAGCTCCTAGCTTATTAGGAGATAATAAAATTGTCCTGTGTTGTCCCTGCGTGTCGTTTTAGATAGTAAGCAAGTACCGATACGGCAAATACGATGATAATCCAAGTTCTTGATGCAAAGTTCTTTGTATTATTAAACGTATTTCTGTTTCGGTATTTGGGCAATAGATTTTTTATTCTCGGACAAGCTCCCAGGACATTACTGATATACCTGTTGGAGAATCAATGTTAAGATACGCTCAATTATCTAAAATTATTCAGCTTATTTCGACTTAAACCAATGCAAGCCCAATTTATCCACCTCAACGTGCATTCAGAATTCTCTGTTATTGACTCGACTATTCGTATTCCAAATCTCATAGAGTCCTTAACTGAAAGCCAAACTCCAGCTATTGCTATTACAGATTTTAACAACATGTTTGCAGCAATAAAATTTCATAAAGCCGCAATTTCCGCTGGAATAAAGCCAATATTTGGGGCGGATGTTTTGGTTTTGGATGAAAATGATCGGCCTTACTCTTTAATACTCTTATGCATGAATCGTCAGGGTTATCTCAATCTTAGTGAGATCATTTCACTGGCTCATCAACAAGGCTATCACGATGGTCATCCAATGGTGAGGGAAGAGTGGTTGGAGAAGCATCACCACGGATTAATTGCCATTAGCAGCAACATGCGCGGTGATATCGGTCAATTGATCTTGGACAGAAAGATGGAGCAAGCCGCCGAAAAAATCGAAAAATGGAAGAGAATTTACGCCGATCGCTTTTATTTAAGCATTGCCAGAATTGATAAAAATAACGAGCAATGGCACAACGATGCCACAGTTTATTTTGCCGCTCATCAAAACGTTGCTTTGGTTGCCAGCAATGAACCTCGTTTTATGACAAGCGAAGATTTTAATGCACACGAAGCCCGTGTTTGCATCAACCAAGGTACAATTGTAGCAGATCCTAAGCGGCCAAAAAACTATACCAGACAACAGTATTTAGCCACACCTGAAGAAATGCAGGAAAAATTTTCAGATTATCCTCAGGCCATTGAAAATACGACAGAAATTGCCAAACGCTGTCATTTCAGCTTTGAATTTGGCAAATACTTTCTACCAGATTATCCTGTTCCAGAAGGCGAAACCATCGATCAGTTTTTTCGCCGTAGCACCCAAGAAAATTTAAGCCTTTACTTGCAGAAACACGGCCCTTTTGAAGGGTACAGTGAACAAGATTACTATGACCGACTTAAATTTGAAGTCGATATCATCCTACAAATGGGTTTTCCTGGCTATTTTTTAATTGTTGCGGATTTTATCAACTGGTCCAAAAAAAATAAAATACCGGTAGGACCCGGGCGGGGTTCTGGTGCTGGTTCTTTGGTGGCTTTTGTTTTAAAAATCACCGATTTAGATCCTTTGCAATACGAATTGCTGTTTGAGCGCTTTCTCAATCCAGAAAGAATATCCATGCCTGATTTTGATGTTGATTTCTGCATGGACAGGCGTGATGAAGTAATCGAATACGTAGCAAAAACCTATGGAGCCAATCAGGTCAGCCAAATTATCACTTACGGTACACTCAGTGCCAAAGCTGTTGTCCGCGATGTCGGACGTGTTTTGGGCTACCCTTATCCTGTTGTCGATGGTATCGCCAAATTAATTCCTAACGATTTAGGCATTGACTTGACCAAAGCTTTAAAAGAATCAACCGAGCTAAATCTTAAAATTGAAACCGATGAAGAGGCCAAGGATTTGTTCGATTTGGCTTTGCAATTAGAGGGTCTAACACGGAATACAGGCAAACACGCAGGAGGCGTGGTTATTGCACCAGACAAACTTTCGGCCTTTTGTCCTGTTTACAAAGACGAGCATTCCGAAGGAATCTTAAGCCAATTTGATAAAAACGATGTTGAAACCATCGGTTTGGTCAAATTTGACTTTTTGGGCTTAAGAACCTTAACAATTATTGATAATGCTGTGCAAGCAATCAACAAACGCTTGGAAGAGCCGCTGGACATTTCTACCATCTCTTTAGAAGACGAAAAAGTCTTTCAACTGTTAAAAGAACACCGAACTACCGCAGTTTTCCAACTTGAATCAGATGGGATAAAGGGCTTAATTAAAAATTTAGTCCCCGATTCGTTTGCCGAAATCATTGCTCTTGTGGCCTTGTATCGTCCAGGTCCCATGGGTGCTGGCATGGTTGACACCTATGTCGATTGCAAACATGGACGCATCGAGCCCGATTACTTGCACCCAGAGTTAGAAGACTTACTCAAGCCCACTTATGGCGTTATCCTCTACCAAGAACAAGTGATGAAAATTGCCCAGGTTTTATCGGGCTATTCGTTAGGGCAGGCCGATATTTTACGCAAAGCCATGGGTAAAAAAATCGAATCTGTTATGCTGGAACAAACAGAAATGTTTGTCAGCGGGGCAGAAAATCGAGGCGTTGACCGAGAAGTCGCTACACATATTTTTTCACTCATTGTTAAATTTGCAGGCTATGGATTTAATAAGTCTCATTCTGCTGCTTATGCTCTTATTGCTTACCAAACGGCCTGGCTCAAAGCCCACTACCCTGTAGAGTTTATGGCTTCAGTATTATCAGCAGATATGGACAATACGGAAAAAGTTGTGCACTTGATTGGTGATATTAAATCCATGAATATTGCTGTAGAAGTCCCCAATATCAACGAGTCAGATTATAACTTCAAAGCAGGCAAGGGTCAGTCCATCGTTTATGGTTTGGGCGCCATTAAAGGCGTTGGCAAAGGCGCGATTGAAGGCATGATGCAAGAACGCGCTGAAAACGGTGCTTTCACTTCTTTTTATGATTTTTGTGTTCGGGTTGACTTGCATAAAGTCAACAAGCGAACGCTCGAAGCCCTAATTCTCACAGGGGCATTTGATACTTTGCATACCAATCGTAATGCATTGATGTGCGGCATGGAAGGCAATATTAAAGCGGCTCAACAAAAAAACCACGATCAGCAGTCTGGTCAAGTGGATTTGTTTGCCGTATTAACACCCCAATCCACTAGCAATGAAATGCCCATACCGTTGCCAAATGTTGCTTTTTTTGATGACAACACACGTTTGTTTTACGAACGCGATATGCTGGGTCATTTTATCACTGGACACCCAATTAAAGCGGTCAAAAAATGGCTATATGCTATTATCAGTCATACAGTCAGCAAAGTACTTGCCATGCAACCCGAAGAAGAAACTCAAAATAACAGAGAAAGCGATGACAAAAATGATTACATGAAAAAACGCTATTTTGAAGGAAAACCTGTTATTGTTGCAGGTCTCATCACTTCGGTTAGAGTTCGCAATGAAAACTCTGCGACCGTTGTCATAGCTGATGAAAACAGCGCTATTGAAACCACCTTTTTTCGCGAAAGCTATTTTGAAAATCAGGAAAAAATGCTCAAAGATGAGATTGTTGTCGTTGAAGGCGATGCAGGCGTGGATAATTTTTCCAATAATTTTATTGTCCGAGCAAAAACTCTGCTCACTATCAATGAAGCCATTGCCACTTATTGCTCCAAGATTGGTTTTGTCACATCAACTAATAATTACCAACAATTTTCTGATCAATTAAAAGAATTATTTAACAAGCATGGCAAAGGAAAAGCTCGTATCTATGTCCATCACCAGCAAGATGGTATTGTTTCAAATTTAAAATTAGGAAGAAACTTTAAGATTAGACCCTCATTCCATTTGCTCCAAGAAGCTGAAAAGCTCAGCAACATAGACAAAGTTATCTTAAAATAAGAGGCTGTTCAATGTGTTTTGAAAGCTAGTACTACAATTAATAAGTTCTGCCTAATATTTCAGCTAATCTCGCACAACTACGGTAATATTAGACAAGACTTATAGTTTGTAGTACCCAAACCCCGATATAGAAAATCTTTTACAGAAAAGCTGGATTTGGACTATTTAACGCTTTGGTTTTCTACTTTTCCGATTTCGATCATTTGCTGGTTTCCTTTTGCCTGCAAATTTCTTATCACTGCTGCGGTTTCTACCTCTGCCTTTTGAAAAAGAACCTTTGTTCTTAGGACTGTTTCGGCCTCCGCCTCTTCGTCGCGATCCTGGTGCTGAAACTTTAGCTGTTTGGCCTTCTTTAACTCTACGTATTTCGCTGGGTTTTCCACAAATAAAGGCTTTACTGAGTTGCTTTAACAATTCATCAGGCATATCAGCAGGCAAATCAACGGTACAAACATCGTTAAATATTTCGATATGGCCAACGTAATCTTTTTCGATATCAGCTTCATTGATTATCATCCCGACAACATTGCTTGGTTTGACACCGTGATCGTATCCTACAGATAAACAGTAACGCTGCATTGCAATATCTGGATGTTTTTTTAGAGCTTGTGCTTGGACATCAATGGTGGCATCTTCTGCTGGACTGTTTGAATCATTGAAGCCTCTTTCACCTCTTGGATTGCGCTTGTTGCCATCTTTTTCATGGTCATAATGATGCGTTTCTTCTTTAAGCAAAATACCTTTTTCGCCTTGAGCCAGCAAAGCAAGAGCCGCTGCAATTTGCATGGGATCGTTGTCTGTTTCTGTCTGGAACTCTCTGACCAACTGTTGGTATATACCGAGGTCTGCGGAGGCTATCGTATCGCTGATTTGATCCTTAAATTTTTGCATTCTTTGCACGTTAATGTCTGCAACAGAAGGCATTTTCATGGGTTTAATCGGTTGTTTTGTGGTTTTTTCAATCATGCGTAACATGCGTTGTTCGCGTCTGGCCACAAACAAAATTGCTTCACCACTGCGCCCTGCTCTTCCTGTACGTCCAATACGGTGAACATAAGACTCTACGTCATAGGGAATATGATAATTTATCACATGACTAATGCGCTCAACATCCAATCCACGCGCTACAACATCGGTTCCAATCAAGATATCAATCGTGCCATTTTTTAAATTATTGACCAAGCGCTCGCGTTGTTTTTGTATCAAATCTCCATTTAAAGCTTCTGCAGCAAAACCACGTGCTTTTAATTTATCGGCCAATTCTTCTGTGGCAACCTTGGTTCGGACAAAGATCAATACTCCATCAAAATCTTCTGTTTCTAACAAACGAGTCAAAGCATCTAGCTTGTGCAAACCACTGACCATCCAATACCGTTGGTTGATATTTTTTGCTGTTGTAGTTTTATTGGCGATTTTAATATCCAAAGGTTTGTTCAAGTGATTGACCGCGACTTTTTTCACTTGAGCTGGCATGGTTGCTGAATACAAAGCTATTTGCCTGTTTTCAGGAGTGTGACTCAAAATCCAATCAACATCATCAATAAAACCCATGCGTAACATTTCATCGGCTTCATCCAAAACCAATGTGCTTAGATTGTCTAATTTTAAGGTTTTTCTGCGCATGTGATCCATAACACGTCCTGGTGTGCCAACCACAACTTGGACACCTCGTCTTAACATCTTCAGTTGTGGCTCAAAACTTTGACCACCGTAAATTGGCAACACATGAAAACCTTTGATGTACTTGGCATACGACTGAAAGGCTTCTGCAACCTGAATAGCCAGTTCACGCGTAGGTGTCAAAACTAAAACTTGAACATGTTTTACCGACAGGTCTAGATTAGATAAAATGGGCAAGGCAAATGCTGCTGTTTTACCCGTTCCTGTTTGCGCTTGTCCCAAAACATCGCGACCCGACAAAATGGCTGGGATGCTTTTTTCTTGAATAGGGGAAGGGTGTTCATAACCGTTATCCTTAACTGCTTTTAGAACTTCTTCACTGAGTTTTAAGTCATTGAAAGTTATACTAGAGGGTTTGTCTTGAGGTGTGTTTGACATGATAATCGTCGAAATAAGAGAAGGCGCATATTATACAGGAACTTACTACAAAGATATGCTTTATCAAGCCAATGCCAGAAAACACTCATTAATATTCACCAAATCATAGCATTCTCTAATTCTTAAGCAAATTTATGCTAATATTCCACCTATGAAAATAGCATTTGTAGCCAGCCGATCAGCCAACTCTCAGAAATCACTGAGAAAATTAAAACAAATTTACCAATCATCCATCGTTAAAGCTAAAAAAGCGGATGTTATTATTGCTTTAGGTGGTGATGGTTTTATGTTGCATACTTTGCATCAGTTTATTGAAAATGAAAAACCCGTTTTTGGCATGCGCAGAGGCACAGTTGGTTTTTTAATGAACCGTTATTCAAAATACGATTTAATTGAACGACTCAGAAACTCTCATATTACCACATTGCATCCTTTAAAAATGTTGGCAACAACAACCAACGGAGAACATTTTGAAGCCTTAGCTATTAATGAAGTTTCTCTGTTAAGGCAAACCCGACAATCTTCTCGAATTGGTATTAGTATCAATGGCCAAAATAAAATACAGCAATTGGTCGGTGATGGCATTATGCTTGCCACACCTGCGGGTTCAACTGCTTATAATTTATCAGCTCACGGGCCAGTGCTACCTTTGGGTTCAGACATATTGGCTTTGACACCGATCAGCCCTTTTCGACCTCGTCGCTGGAAAGGAGCTATAATACCCGCAGATACCTGTGTTAAATTTGAGGTGCAAGACTGCCAAAAACGCCCCGTTAGCGCCACAGCCGACAATTTTGAAGTCAGAGATGTTGATTGTGTTGAAGTCTTTGAAGACAAATCTATTAAACTGCAATTGCTATTTGACCCAGAACACAATCTAGAGGATCGCATTATTAATGAACAATTCATCATCTAATAAAGAAAAGGCGAAGCAAGTTTCTTCGCAGACTAGTAATGAGTATGACCCCGTTCTAATTATTGCGGTTTCTTCTCGAACTTTATTCGACTTAAGTCAAGAGCATGCCCTGTTTTTAGACAAGGGCATTGATGATTATCGCGCTTATCAACTGGCACACGAAGACGAAGTTTTAAAACCAGGGATTGCATTTGAATTGGTGAAAAAACTGTTAGCCATTAAACACCCTGAAACCCAAGTTCCTCTGGTTGAAGTGGTTTTGGTTTCTAGAAATAACGGCGATACAGGCTTGCGGATTTTTAATTCTATCCAACACTATCAACTTAATATTCAACGCGCCGCTTTTTCCAATGGCAAGGCTCCTTATGCTTACTTAAAAGCTTTTGGAGCACAATTGTTTTTATCCGCGCACAACAAAGATGTGGAGCTAGCATTACAAGCAGGCTATGCTTCGGCACATTTGTTGACCACGAATATTGAAAACACAACAGCACAGTCCTCTTCCAAACAAGTTCGCATCGCTTTTGATGGAGATGCTGTTTTATTTTCGGATGACTCTGAACGCATTTACAAACAAGACGGCCTCGCCGCTTTTAAAGCCAACGAGCAAGAAAAAGCAGAGGTTCCGCTAAATGGCGGCCCATTCAAACCCTTCTTAATGGCTTTACACCAATTGCAGTCTTTTTTTAAGGTCGATACAACGCCTATCCGAACCGCACTGGTAACAGCACGGTCGGCTCCTTCGCACAAGCGAGTTATTTTAACGCTGCGCCAATGGGGCATTCGCCTGGACGAAGCTTTGTTTTTGGGCGGATTAGACAAGGCCGAATTTTTAAAGGCCTTTAAAGCCGACATCTTTTTCGATGACCAACTTATTTATATCAAATCCGCCAGCAAAAACAAACTAACATCAGGACATGTGCCTCATGGAGTTGCTAATGAAAACAAATAACTCTTCGGCGTTTTGTGTTTGCAAACACAGTTTATAATAGAAAATAAAAAGGCTTCAAAATAATCTATATTTTGAAGCCTTAATTATTAAATATTATTTACTGGAATTAACTCACAAATTATTGAGCCTTCAGTTCCATCTCCTCCCACACTAATGCTTGCCTCTGTTCCATCACCTCCTACACTGATAGCACCTTCTGTACCATCACCTCCTACGCTAATAGATTTCTCAGTACCATCTCCACCTACATAGATGCAATATTGAACGGTTTCTTCTGTACCATCCCCTCCTACATTTTCTTGAGATAATACTGTATTAGAAAGAAGGCTTGTTAAAATTACTAGTGCTATTTTTTTTTTCATTTGATTAATCCTCTGATTGATATTCTAAGAATGAAAATCCGTATTCTGGATAAGTCCCTGTATTTACATTTTCTTCGTAACTGATAAAAACATCAGTTAGTTCAGAATAATATTTGTCGGTTTTGGCTTTAATTTCTTGATGAAGATCAGGAAATTTTATTGGGTTTACTTGCGTTGAAAACAAAGTTCTTTGTACAAACCTATCTTCAGAAGAATCGTTTTGATAGTTATGGACTATTGTGTCTATTGTTCTGTTTAATTGTACTGCTGTAATTTTTGCGTAACTTGTTTCCTCACTAACTGCTGTAGTTCGATATTTAACAATCTCAACCTTATCTCCCAAATCTTTTAAATTACCCAACAAAACAAGTTGATCCAAAATTGATCTGTAGGTCAATGTTCCAGATGCACGTTGTTCGCAGATACTTTGAAATGTTTTAAATGGACCATGTTTGGGAATTTTATTCGATTTGTAGTATTTTTCTGCCGTCCAACGAATGTCTTCTAAAATAACTGACAATTTATCGGGTTTAGCATGGGGCATATCACCCGTTAGGTACTTTCGGATATACCTTCTGTCTATTCCCGTACGAATGGCAATAGCAAGAATACTGGCCTTTGGATCTTGCTTATTGGCTTCTAAAACAAGTTTTTCGTCAATTGAAGCCAAAAATTCCCTTCTTGAAAGATTAAAGCGCAAGATGATTTTAGCTATCGCCTTTGAAAGCAGGGAAACAGCTCTTTTTTTAAGGTTCTGCGGATTTGTTGTATTTAAATTGGTATTTTTCATAGTATTTTCTCCTGACTCAATCATTGTGCAATCATTCACATGGATTTTTGCAAATATATTCATATAATAACAGCTCGTGGGTAAATGCTACGATGCGAGTTTGGTCAAAGCTCCGACTGTAGCAATTTTAGTGGGATTGCACAACTCCACGGTTGTGCTTAAGCCAGTAGTGAGAACAGGCACTGCTGGCTTTCTATTAATCCTTCACTGCAATATTTAGAAATTATTTAAAAAAAACTAGAAGTAAATATTGAATTTTAATCGGCTTTCTACCAAACTCATCGCAACATCAAAACTCCCTAAAAATTAAAAAGGCTTGATAACTGTATATCATAGCAGCTATTTGCTGTTTTTCATAAAATTAAAGCCAAATTCAGTCATTTTGTGCTAATTCGCGCATATAAATGCCGCTTTTTTCATTCCAATACTTTTTTTGTCACTTTTTGATTCAGCTTTTGTTCATTCACTTTTTTGTAAACTGCAAGCACATTTAAAAAACGACAGGTGTTCAAATGAAAATTTCGCAATCACTTTTTTCTAGCTTAACACTCCTTTTTTTTGCTGGAGTTAGCTCTGCTGCTTATTACGATGATAATTACACTTATGCTCAAGTGGTAGATGTACAAGCGGTCTATGAAACCTATCAGGTTCCCGAAAACAGACGCGTCTGCCAAGATCCTAGACAGCGAAATCAAAATCCTCACCCAGAAAGACAAAGAAAAAACACAGGAGCTGCTGTTATCGGTGGAATAATCGGTGGATTAATCGGCAATCGGTTTGGAGATGGTCATGGTCGAGATGCCGCAACAGCTGCTGGTGTTATTGCCGGAGCGACAATTGGAGCCAATGCACAACCAGCACACCGTCAACAACGACCCAACTGTTATACCGAGACTCGTTACCGGCAAGAACAACGAATTGCAGGTTACGATGTCTCTTATGATTATAACGGTAAAATCTACCAAGCTCGCTTACAAAACCACCCTGGCGATCGCGTAAGAGTGCAAGTAAACGTGCAAATTGCTGAATACTAAATATTTACAGAACTCTCTCTTGCCAATTTTATGGCAGCCTTCTATTTTTAGAAGGCTTTTTTTTGTCTTAAGCTCTTGCTATAAATTTATTGAGTCTGAAATTCAGATAAAGTAAAATAAGAAATTGTGATTTTTAAATCAATTATGCCAAAACGCCATCATTCTTTTGAATTCCTCGATTGGAATTTAAACACCAACAATTATCAACTTACCCTTCATTATCGCTGCGAGCTTCTTGGAAAATTAACAGAAACCTTGTACTTACCACAATTCATAATCACTGAGAGCAAAAAGCAAGCTCTTGATAAAGCCTGCCAATTAATACATTTAATGTGCGGTGTAAGTTATTATAAATTTGGATTGGCTACTGAAATAAAATTTGCTGGCGATACACCCTCGCACGAAATGGCTTTGTTTATTGAGAAAACCTGGAAACATGGTTTAGCTGAACTTGTTTATTGCAATGATTTGGATGGTTTTACTTTTGATTTTGTTGGCGTTGAAGGGGGCAACAACAAAGGGGTCAGTACCCTTTTGCCGTGCAAAAGGGTACTGACCCCTTTGTTGTTGCCCCCTTTAACGACCCCTTTATCGCTAGTCCCCCTAGGAGGAGGAAAAGACTCTCTAGTCACTCTTGAAGAATTAAAGGCCCAAGACAAAAACATCACCTTGTTTATGGTTGGAAGCTCCCAATTAATTAAAGATATAGCCAAATTTACACAGTTGCCTTTATTACAAGTGAAACGTAAAATTGACCAAAAACTTATTGACGGTAATAAAACAGGACAAGGGTTTAACGGTCATGTTCCTATTACTGCAATTAACTCTTGTATCTCGGTACTTTGTGCCTTGTTGTATGGCTTTAATGAGATTGTATTTTCAAACGAACGCTCAGCAGACAGTGCCAATACGGTCAATTCTACAGGACTAAATGTCAACCACCAGTATTCAAAAAGCCATGAATTTGAACGTGACTTACAAAAGTTAATACAACTAGAAATTTCTGAAAAGCTGGATTATTATTCACAACAAAGAGCTTTTTCAGAATTGGCTATTTTGAAAAAGTTCAGCCAATACCCACAGTATTTTCCAGTATTTTCCAGTTGCAATCGAAATTTTCATATAGATGGTTCTCATAACAGCCGAAGTTTATGGTGTTGCGATTGTCCCAAATGCCGTTTTGTCTTTTTGGGTTTAGCTGTTTTTATTGAAAAACAACAATTGCTCACTATTTTTGGCAAAAATTTATTGGCTGATCCAAAACAAAAACAAGGTTTTGCTGAATTATTAGGCCTGCAAGGAATCAAACCTTTTGAATGTGTCGGTGAAATCGAGGAAAGCCAATTTGCCTTAACACTGTTGAAAGATAAAGTAGAATGGCGAGATGAGACTTTGGTTCAGTATTTTGTTGCTAAAATTCCGCCTCTATCGATAAACCAACAACAAAAAATAATGCAACCGAGTTAATAGATGAAATTAGAATTAATAAAATCCAAGAAAGTGGCTATTTGGGGATTTGGCGTTGAAGGTAAGGCGGTTGCTAATTATTTGCTGCGGAATAAGATCAGTTTTAGTGTTTTATGCAAATCACATGAAACAGAGGGCGATTACAACTATTTAACACAAGAAATAACCACTGATGTCCTCAATCGATTTGACATTATCATTAAATCCCCGGGGATTAGCCCTTATTCAGAGAGAGTGAAATTATCTACAGCATACTTTACTTCTCCGACCGCTCTGTGGTTTGCCAACGAAAAGAAAACACAAGTCATTGCCGTCACTGGCACAAAAGGCAAAAGCACTACGGTCAGTCTGTTGGCTCACATTCTAAAGAAACAAGGTAAAAGTGTGAATTTAGTCGGAAATATTGGCCAAGCCTTGATTTCATCGCACTCAAATTATGATTATATTGTTCTAGAAGCCTCTAGTTTTCAGATTTATGATGGCAATATCCAAGCCGATATTGCTGTAATCTGCAATCTGTTTTCTGAACATATCGACTGGCACCAAGGCAAAAACAATTACTTCAATGATAAACTCAAGTTATTAGACAAGGCCACAATAAAAATCTTAAATGCGAAAAACGCCACTCTAAACTCACTTTGTAGCAATACAGAAGCCATTTATTTTAACACTAGAAACAACTATCATATTAACGGCAACAGCTTGTATAAGCATGACACAAAGTTAATACAACTCTCAGAGATACAATTACTAGGCTGGCACAACCTAGAAAATTGTGCTGCCGTTCTAACCGTATGTGATTGCTTGCAGCTCAACACTGAGCAATGCATAAATGCAATCAAATCATTCAAACCTTTGTCTCATCGCTTACAAAACTTGGGAATAATTGCAGGCTTTCATGCCATTAATGACAGTATTGCCACCACACCTGTTGCTACTTTGGCCGCCTTAGCGACGGTTGATCTAAGCAAAACCACTTTATTCGTTGGTGGTTACGATCGAGGTTATGATTGGTGCGATTTTGTTGATTCTTTAGCAAAGATACCCATGCGTCTGATGATACTATCGGGTCAAAATGCTAAAAAAATCCATGACTTATTGAAAAACAAAACAACTGCCTTTAATTACATATTATGCAACAACTTGACTGAAGCGATTAAAACAGCCTTGCAGTACTCAAATACAGGGGATACCTTGTTATTATCTCCGGGGGCACCAAGTTTTGATCAGTTTGATAGTTATATAAAACGAGGAGAGTTCTTTGAAGAAGAATTAAAAAGATATGAAAATTAAATTATCATTACTGGTTTTAGTGTTCGTTTTTTGTGAAGCACAAAGCGTAGAAAATGAACAAATTCCGCAATCATTGCTTGAACAAGTAGAACAGGGCAATGCTGAGGCCGCTTATTTTATTGCTACCATGTTTGATAAGGGCTCTGAACTTATTAACAAAAACCCCAAAAAAGCCAAAAAATGGATGTTGAAAGCAGCTGAAATGAACCTCCCTCAAGCCATGTATGAACTGGCTTTAATATTGGAGTTTGACAATGAAGAATACGAAGAAGCCATGAAATGGTACTTAAAGGCTTCAGAATTTGGCCATGCGGCAGCTATGGGCAATCTTGCTTATATGAACATGAAAGGCCTAGGCTCACTCCAACAAAACTGTCAAACCGCCTACCAATGGTATGAAAAAGCCATTGCAAAGGATGAAGAAGTTGCCTTCAATGACTATATTTGGTCCTTAGCCACACATGAAAACAAAAAATGCCGAAATGCCGAAAAGGCTCTTTATTATTATTCAAAGTTTATGACCGTTTTAAATACAGATTATCAGCAAATGCCAGCCTATGTCTTGGACACTGGTGCTGCTGTCTTTGCGGCTGTTTCTGACTTCAATCAGGCCATAAAGCTACAAACTATGGCTCTTGATAAATTAGTGGACAAAGATAAAACAAGCGCCTATCAAGAACGCTTGAATACCTACCAATCGAGACAAGCCTGGACCCAAAAACAGTAAATTTTTTGCTACTCACCCACCGTTGTCATTCCCGCCTTTGGAGAAATGACGGGGTGAGTTACAAATTTTCATACAAATAGAACGCAATAGTTCAGCAAGCTGATTAGTTTTCAAATCCTGCTTTGAATACAATGTCTGGAATTAAAATAGGAACAACTATTGTTGAGTTTCTTGCCACAGCAGGCACCTCAGCAGCAGAAAGCTTAATCTCTGCGGTAGCTGGCGCTCGATCTGTGGTAAATGAAAAACTGAAAAGCATGCCCCAGTCTTGTTCGTTTTGATTTGTTCCTGCTATACTTAATACATTGTTATTACGAACAAATTGCCAGTCATTGTTAACATCATGATCTGGATCGGCAAATACAGGGTTAATAAACTGAGCTGAATCATCAAGTACTATCTGGTATTTGTTAAAACGCGCATCAAATTCATAATTCTCAACCGCATAATTGTAGCGATATAAACCACCACCTAAATCAACAACCTTAACTGCAGCAGTTACTAACCCTTCTTTAGTATCAATTGTTTTTGAACTTTGCATAGCAGTAGCACTATTGGCTGGAACATAATTATCCAGTGCGGCTCCATTTGAAAAAGTATTGCCCATGTTCATCAACCATATATTCCCACTTTGAACAGGTGCGATTGTGCGATAACCCATAGAATTGAAAATATTCACATCATCTCGTATCAAATACCATGCCTGAAAATACATTTGAGTCGTATTAGCATCCGAAAGATCGGAAGTATAAACTGAAAGACGATTTTCATCGGTAGCATTGGAACTATTTTGATGACTACCAGTACATTGAGGATCAAAAAAAGAACCACAATTATCCCATGACCCGGCAAAAGATTCAATTTCAGCCCGAGGCCCAAGGTCATAAGAAGAGTCATTATTGCCCGTTCCATAAACATCTTCACACCCTAGCCATAAAATATTTTCATTATTACAATTAATATCACAATTACTATTTATCGTTAAAAATGCATGCTTTATGCCAGAATATGCTATTTGTTCAAAGCGGTTATCTATTTCTCTATAGATAGACCAATTTAACAATGGATGTTGATCATTTCCATAGGGATCAAATGGGCCAGTAAACTGACGATACCAAGCGACATCAGCTGAGCCAACATTTTTCAAACTAGCAGAAGGAGCAACAATAATTTTATCTGAACCTATATTTCTCATCCATTGAACTGTACCAATATCAACAAGCTGAACATCTACATCTGCAGCTGGCGGCCAAATCGGATGATTATTACAATCAGAACCTCTAAGCTCTGTTTCCGCAAATTTAGGAATATTTAGACGACTATAAGTATGTAATTGTCCTACTACTTGACCTTCTAACGCAGGAATATTTAAAAGCTCAGCAAGTCTTGAGGTTGCAAACAAATCCATATTTGACATTCGCAATAAGCCTCTATCTTTATCGTATTCAATATGTACACTAGAGATAGAAAACAAGTGATTTTTATCTTGATCTATAACTTTAAAGTTTACTATATCGCTTTTATTTTTGAGATTTTCTGTTGGTACCAAGTCAAATCTATCAACCTTAATACTAGATTTTCCTGAACTTAAAGTGAAATTAGAATTAACAGATAAGTAACCTGCGGTAATTTTTTCAATATTGCCGTACGGCATTTGTATTTCTAGTTGTGATTTTTCGCTCACTGAAAAAACCCTATGATTAAGATCCCAGTGTTTATTTGCAAATTCAGGTCTTGGGAAAATTTGAATATTCATATCACCAAGCTTTTCATGCATTAGCTTTAAATCAGCTTCGCCACCATAAGCCTGCCAACGTAAATCTATTTGTTGTTGTTTGTTAGGATTATCCAAACTCTTAAGCCATGGACTTAATGCTTGTGATTTATTTGTAAATTGAGTCATAAATATAATGACAATAATAATGTTTTTCATGGAGCCTCTCTCGTTTATGTCATCAAATCCTTGGTAACCTGTAAATAAATATCATGCAAATACGTCACATCATTCACTAAAACACATTCATCTATTTGGTGAATTGTTTTGTTAACAACTCCTAATTCTACTACTTCCACACCAAAAGGTGCAATAAATCTTCCATCCGAGGTTCCTCCACCCGTGTTAAATTCCGTTTCTGTGTTTGAATTTGCAATTATACTATTTTTTATTGCCTCTTTTAGCAAGGAATTGGTGCAGTGAAATGGCAAACCAGACAAATTCCAATTAATAGAATACTCAAGTTTGTAGTTACTAAGTATTTGTTGAAGTTGCTTTTCCAAACTTTTTTTATCAGATTCTGGACTGAAACGGAAATTAGTCTGTAGAATCATATCCGCAGGAATAATATTAGAGGTATTTGTCGATGTTGTTACACTAGAAATCTGAAAGCTAGTTGGAGGAAAATCATTATTACCTTGATCCCATTGATAATTACTTAATTCTGCAATAAATGGAGCCGCTAAAAAAACCGGATTTAGTGCATTTTCAGGATAAGCAACATGTCCTTGTTTACCATGAATAATTATTTCGGCATGCAAAGAACCACGGCGACCTATACGAACTACATCGCCTAAGACCTCAGAACTTGAAGGCTCTCCAACAACACAAAAATCGAATTTATGATTTTTAGCAATATGTGGCATCATTTTTTTTATGCCATCAATTGCTTCACCTTCTTCATCACTTGTAATTAATATTGCGATCTTACCCAAATGATTTGGATTTGCTTGTACAAAATCTATAACGGCCAGAGTAAATGCTGCTACAGCACACTTCATATCAGCAGCACCACGACCATATAAATATTCACCATCAATAATTGCCGCAAATGGAGGATGCTTCCAAAGGTTTTCATCACCTGTTGCTACCACATCAGTATGACCTACAAATAACAAGCTTTGGGAATCTTTGCTATCATTGCCGTGCCAAGCAAATAGATTATCAACCTCACCATATCGTTGCTTGTCAATTTTGAATCCTGCATCTCCAAGAATTTGTGCCAATAATTCTTGGCAACCTTGATCATCAGGGGTAATAGATTGACGACGAATCAACTCTTGGGTTAGCGAAAGTGCATCAAAGTCAGACATTTATTGCCACTTATCAGGAAAATAACCAATATAATATTGTCCTTCTATTGCTACTATTGGTCGTTGCAATAATGTAGGATGAGCAACAATTAGATCAATGGTAACATTGTGCTTTTGTTCTGCTGATAGATTCCTCCATGTGGTACTGCGTCTATTCACCAGCTCAGCGATAGAATATTGAGATAAAAAGTCCTGAATTAAAGCTTTATCAATACCATCTACACGATAATCGTGAAACTCACACATTCGGCCATTTTTTGCACACCAGAGAATAGTCTTTTTAATTTTATCGCAGTTTTTAATCCCAAATATCTTCATCAGCTCTACTCAAATAGTTTGCAATATGTTGGTTGAGGTCAGTTAACCCTGTTTTTGTAATTGAAGATATGACAAATACTGGTCCTTGCCAGTTAAGCTCATGTGTATATTGAGCTACTTTTTCCTTAACAATGTCTTTCGCCATCAAATCAGATTTAGTAAAAACCAACCAACGTTCTTTGCCTTGCAATTCATTAGAAAATTTTTCTAATTCAATTTCCAAGGCGTTAAACTGCTCAACAGGTTCTGGCATCCCTTCATAAGCTTGCAATTCAACCATATGCAGTAACAAACCAGTACGTTGCAAATGCTTTAAAAACTGTATCCCAAGACCAGCTCCTTCAGCAGCTCCTTCGATAATTCCGGGAATATCAGCAACAACAAAAGATGTTTCTGAATCTATTTTAACCACTCCTAGTGCTGGATATAGCGTAGTAAACGGATAATCAGCAATTTTAGGCTTGGCACTGGAAACAGCGTCTACATAGGTAGATTTACCTGCATTAGGAAAACCGAGTAAGCCAACATCTGCCAAAACTTTCAATTCCAAACGCAAATGTCGAACTTGTCCTTCTTCACCTGGAGTAAATTGCTGTGGAGCGCGGTTTCTGGAGCTTTTAAAGTGCATATTGCCCAAACCACCTTTACCACCTTTAGCTGCTATCAACTGTTGCTTATGCTCAGTAATGTCACCGACCTTGATATCCATCTCCAAATCATAAACCTCGGTACCAACCGGAACTTTTATGATTAAATCATCGCCACATTTACCGTACATTTGGCGGCCTCTACCGCTAACACCACGTATAGCTTCAAAGTTTTTCTTATGTCGAAAATCAATCAAGGTATTTAACCCTTCATCTCCCATCAAAATAACATCACCACCACTACCACCATCACCACCATCAGGGCCACCCATTGGCTCAAACTTCTCGCGGCGAAAACTGGCAGAGCCACTACCACCATGTCCTGCTCGGACGACTATTTTAGCTTCATCTACAAATTTCATGGACGCATTTTAACACTAATGAAACATTTATCCACCGAATCCATTGTTTCATCAGTTTTTTAAATTATTTCAAATTTATTTCTTGAGTTCTAAAATTTAGCTTGTTAGACTGCAAACACGTTAAAAATTTAAGATAATCAATTAAACATTAAATGAAGCAAAAGAAACTACAATTCGTAAATACAAATCGCTCAAATTTTTGTGCGAGTGTTTCTGTTGCTCGACGCCTACGCCGACGTACCAATACGCCAGGTTATTAGAGTGTCTGATTTAGTTTAAAATAAAACAAATTCTCAAAAACCTGGCAAAAGCCAGGTTTTTTCGTTCTGGCTAAGTCAAAATTAATGACAAAGTGGAGCTAGAAATGCATAAAAACTTTATTACAACCGAAAACTGGACTAAAAACGAACTCAATGAGTTATTGTCAGTGGCTGGTGAACTTAAGAACAATCCTTTTCATCAAAACCTAAAAAACAAGTCTTTTGCCTTGTTATTTCTCAACCCATCGATGCGAACACGAACCTCCTTTGAATTAGGTATCCAGCAACTAGGTGGCACCGCTGTGATATTACAACCTGGCAAAGATGCCTGGGGTATAGAGTTTAATGATGGCGTGGTCATGAATGGCGATGCCGAGGAACACATCAAGGAAGTCGCAGCTGTTTTATCTACTTATGTTGATGCTATAGCTATTCGCGCTTTTCCAAAATTTATTTCGTGGGAGGATGACAAACAAGACAAGGTTATAAATGCTTTCAAAAAATACGCCTCTGTTCCTATCATTAATATGGAAACTATTGTTCATCCATGTCAAGAGTTAGCTTTGATGATGACAATAAAAAATCATTTAGGTGAAGTCAAAAACAAAAAATTCTTGATGACTTGGACTTATCATCCAAAGCCTTTAAACACTGCTGTGGCTAATTCTGGCATTTCAATTTCTTCCAAATTCGGTATGAATGTTACCTTACTTTGTCCGAATAAAAATTATGTATTAGACCCAAAATACATTGAGTTAGCAACCAAAAACTGTCAATCACAAGGAGCTAGTTTCAATATTACTCATGACATTGATGAAGCTTACAAAGATGCAGATTTTGTCTATGCTAAATCTTGGGGAGCATTACCCTTTTATGGAAACCCAGATGATGAATGGCAACAGCGCCGCAAATATCAGCACTTTATGGTCGATGAACAAAAGATGTCCTTGACCAACCAAGCTAAATTTTCACATTGTCTACCTTTGCGTAGAAATATTAAAGCCACCGATGCTGTTATGGATGCCGATTATTGTGTCGCGATTGAAGAAGCAGAAAATAGATTACACGTACAAAAAGCAATGTTATTAGAACTCTTTGGAGAAAAAATATGAACACTAAAAAATTAGTATTAGCCTTTTCTGGCGGATTAGACACGACTTATTGCTTGCATGACTTGGTGCAAAAAGGCTACGAAGTACACTCAGTTTTTGTCAATGCTGGCGGTATTAGCTCTGAGGAAATTGACTCTATTGCTGCTAGAGCCTTACAGCTTGGCGCCACAAAACATCATAGTTTCGATATTAAAAATGCGGTCTGGAATGAATTCGTGACACCTTTGGTTTGGTCTCATGCTCGCATGAATAATGAATATCCACTGCTTTGCTCTGATAGATATATGATTGTAAAAAAATGCTTACAGTTGTGCGATGAACTTAACACAAATATCTTTGCTCATGGTTGTACCGCCATGGGAAATGACCAATTTAGATTCGATCAAACAGTTAAGTCCTTAGGCGATTACCAAATAATTGCACCAATTCGTGATTTGCAAGCACATGTTAATTCTGTCAGAGATTATGAAATAGAACAATTATCCAAAGCCGGCATCGAAGTTGCAGGACAACACAAAGCTTATTCCATTAACGAAAACATGCTCGGTGTTACAATTTCTGGCGGAAAAATTGATGAATTTCAACAACCAGATGAATCCTCTTATCTATGGGTCAAACAAAGAAAGGACTGGCCACAAAAACCTCTATCCATAAGCGTTGGGTTTGAGCAAGGACTAGCTACAAGTCTCAATGGCGAAAAACTCAATGGTGTTAGCATCATTGAAAAACTCAATAAAGTCTTGGGAAACTATGGTATAGGTCGCCACATATATACTGGTGATGTTAGTATCGGCTTAAAAGGCAGAATTGTCTTTGAATGTCCTGCAATTGACGGTCTACTTGCAGCTCATCAGGCCTTACAGGACACGGTTAATTCTAAATTTCAAAATCAATTTTACCCTATTATTTCTAATCGCTGGGCTGAATTGGTTTATAACGGCTATTTTCACGATCCCCACAAGACAGATTTGGAAGCTTACTTAAAAAGCTCACAATCACATGTTACAGGCACTGTTACACTTTATAGCGAGGGTGGAAATTTATTAGCCACAGCCATTGATTCTAAATATATTGTACAAGATTCAGATTCAGTTTACGCCCAATCTTGCGCATGGTCACCTGCAGATGCCGTTGGTTTTATCAAACTAGCAGGACAAGCTTCAACATTAGTGAACAAGGTAAGAAGATGACTAAAAGCACTACAACTAAAATACTAAAAAACCTGGATTTTTTAATCCAACAAGACACACAAAATCCACCTCGGAAAATAACAAAAGATGATGAGTTGTATCTGCATTTATACTCACATTTTACCGAATATGGTTTTTTAGTAGAAATAACAGACCTAGGTGATGGACATGTCATCTTTTATGCAAAAAAAGGCCAGCCAAGTGAATTATTCAATGTCCACTTGGACACAGTTCCTGTCACTGCTAGCACTCTTAAACACTGGAATCACGATCCTTTTGAACTTAGCATAGAAGATAATAAAGCCTACGGCAGAGGTAGTTGCGATATTAAAGGAGCTGCTGCAGTGTTAATGCTTTTGGCAGAAACCGCCGAGGATTTGGCCGTAGTTTTCACATCTGATGAAGAAGGTGCCAACGGTTGCTGTGTACAAAATTTTATCGACAATACTAATTTGTCTCAATATCAACAAATCATTATCGCTGAGCCAACTAACTCTCAAGCAGTTGTTTCTCACCGTGGCTACCTTTCCACTTATATTGAGTTTACTGGTGTTTGTGGTCATTCATCCATGGCCATCGCCTTAGAGTCTAATGCTATCCACAAAGCCAACACATGGTTAAATCAAGCTCTTAATTTTGCCAGACAACAAGTTAGTAAAAATAATCCAGCAGGTATTTGCTTTAATGTCGGGGTAGTAAAGGGTGGAGAAAAAAACAATATGATTGCAGAAAAAGTCAATCTCGACTTTAGTGCAAGAGTACCCTCTGGGATGTCTTCTAAACAAGTCTATGAGCAGATGAAATCCTTTGATAACACAGCAAAATGGCGCGCTGGAATGATTGCACCTCCTTTGCCTGCCGAAGGCAAAAATGACAAAGACAGCCTGATTTTTTGTCAAAGAAATGCCATTGAAGTTGCCAAAGCGGTTGATTTTTGGACCGAAGCTGCTTTGTTTTCTCAAGCTGGCTTTCCTGCGATTGTGCTTGGCCCAGGAGACATAAAACAAGCTCACACCATTGATGAATGGTTGGAAATAGCACAACTAGAAAAAATTCATGCTATTTATCAAGCCATACTAGCAAAAAACTCTAAGAGCACACAGGATTAATACCATGCAATTTAAACAAAAACTCATCAAGCAAGTTCTACTACAACTAGGTCATTCATCTGAAGCGCATTATTATTTAGATCAATACAATAAACCAAACCAAGTTAAATTTGCTGTTGTTAAAGTAGGTGGCAATGTTATTGCTTCACAATTACAAGAGCTAGCTCAGTCATTGTCACTTCTCACTCATTTAGGACTTATTCCTATCGTTTTACATGGCGCAGGCACACAAATAGATGCCGAAATTAACAAGCAAAAATTAGCCGTAAATAAATTAGACGGATTGCGTGTAACCGATGATGAAACAATAGAGCTTATTCAACCTATTATTCAAAATGTTCATCAACAATTACTTGATGCATTGAGTGAACAGGACATACAGACAAAGAGTATTTTCAATAATGTGTTTTCATGTAATTATTTAGACAAAGATAAATACGGACATGTAGGGCAAATAAAACAAGTACATTTACAAGAAATCAATCAAGCCATAAAAGACAAACAAGTACCTGTGCTCAGTTGCTTGGGACATGATGAAGAAGGACATGTTTTTAATATCAATGCCGATATAGCAATTCGCAAACTAGTGTGGGAAAGCAGGCCAGCAAAAGTTATTTTTGTCACGCCTACAGGTGGATTATTGGATGAAAACGAACAACTTATTTCTGCTATTCAATTGCATAATCAATACGATAATTTAATGCAACAGCCATGGTTACATTCAGGCATGAAACTAAAGATTCAGCAAATTTACCAGTTGTTAAAACCGATGCCCAGAAAGCTAAGCGTCTCAATTACCGCAGCCTCCGAACTAGGCAAAGAACTGTTCACTCATAAAGGTAAAGGTACTTTTATTTCCATGGGTGAAAACATTAATCACCACCAATTGATAGGCTCCGCTGTAAAACTTAAACTAATAAGTTTGTTAGAATCAACTTTCAATAAAAAGCTCAAAACTGATTTTTTTGATGATTTAAAGCTAAAGTCCATATTTATTTCAGAATCAGGACATGCAGTAGCTTTGATAACAGAAGGACACGATGGCATTCCCTACTTGAACAAATTTGCCGTTACCAGCCAAGCACAAGGACAAGGTTTAGGCAAATCAATCTGGGAACAGATGTTAGCCGTTTATCCACAAATTTATTGGCGCTCACGTAACACCAATAAGATTAATGGTTGGTATTATAAACAAGCAGATTGTAGTTACAAACAAGACAATTGGATAGTATTCAGCTGTGGAATGCCATTAAATCAATCAGTAGAATGCATGCAAGTAGGCGCTAACTATGCTGACAGTTGGCAGGAGCAGGACCAATGATGAAAGTAGCCTTAGTGGGAGCTCGTGGTTATGTGGGCTTTGAATTGATTAAACTCATAGACTCACACCCAAAAACAGAATTGATTGCCGCTTATTCGCGCGAATACGAAGGCCAAAAAGTTGCCGACATAATCAACGGTTTTTCAGACCAAGACCTATGTTACTGTGCAGATAAACTTGATGGATTAGCAAAAATTGAAATAGATGTTTTGTTTTTGGCTTTACCAAACGATATCGCCGCAAAAAATAAAGGTTTATGGTGTAAATTAAGTAAAAATTGCATTATTATCGACTTAAGCTCAGATTTTAGATTTGATAATACTTGGACATATGGCCAACCAGAAACATGCAAAAATGAAATAACTGGCAAAAAACTAATAGCCAACCCTGGCTGTTACGCAACCGCATCACAACTAGCTATTTTGCCGATTGTTGAATTACTAGATGGAGCACCACATATATTTGGAGTTTCAGGTTATTCTGGTGCTGGCAGCAAAGCAAGTGATAAAAACAACCCTAAACTACTTAAAGACAACCTCATGCCATATAAATTAGTTGACCATATTCACGAGCATGAAGTATCAAGGGTTTTAGGTCATCCAGTTAATCTCATGCCACATGTTGCTGAATTTTTCAGAGGTATTCATTTAACAATTTCGATTAATCTAAAAGAACATATAAACCAAGAAGAAATAATGCAAATTTATAATGATTATTATAATAACTTTAACTTAATTAAAGTCACTCAGAAAATACCCGAAGTATCACAAGTACAAAACACTCACAATGTATTAATTGGTGGGTTTACCTGCAAAGATAAACACCTTGTTGTTTGCGCTTGTATTGATAACTTACTCAAAGGTGCAGCCACCCAAGCAATACAAAACATGAATTTAGCAGCTGGATTTAAAATGAATTTAGGTATAACTTTGTGACATAATACCGCAGGGTTATTAATAGGGTTTTACTGATGAAAGATTTTAAAATAGTTAAATGCGAAAAATGTGATGCTGCTTTGGTTGAATTACCAAACAATCCACTAATACATTGTATTCAATGCGGATATCAATTTGGAGGAATTGAGAAAGATAAAAACAAAACAAGTTTTCATGCTCGTTTGGATAAAATAAACAAAGTACGGGAGAAAAAAACCTCTAAGAAAACGGCAAAAGGTAAAAAAACACCAATCTGGCTAACACTACTCAAATGGTATATTATCACTTCTATAGTTACAGGTATTATTCTTGGACTATTTAAAAATTCCTAATTAGTGCCTGACCGAGAAAAGAATCGTAGCGAGGGAAAGTCTGGTTTGAAGCAAAATATTTCATTGTTTGAGGAGAATAGCTGGCTATTTGACGAGAATAATGGAATATTTTGGTCAAATCCAGCTTTTCCGCAGTAGATTACTTCTTTCTCGGTCAGGCACTAATTACAAATAACCATATTTCGATATTATTGGTGATTATGGTTTTCTAGGTGTGTCAAGAACTTGTGCTATATACGTGTTTTCTATGTCAGGATTGGGGGAATTAGATAAATTAAAGCTGTATTTCTCTAAATTGGGAGAAAAAGCATCTCATTTTAAAACTCATTGGTTAAAATCTATGTTTTCTAGCAAACAACTATGACGGTTGAAAATAAAATGAAAAGCAATAATTATTTATGGAGTGGCGATGACAAACAAAGCATAGATGCTGAATTAATGGACTTTATGGCAGGAGCCGACATAGAACTGGACAAGCATTTATTTGTCTATGACATTATCGCTTCCCAAGCGCATATTGGCGGATTAAAAACTATTGGTATTTTAACTGAAGAAGAATACCAAAAGCTTTATGATTGCATGGGTGAACTGCAAGAATTGTTCCAACAGGGGAAATTTATATTAGACAATTCTTATGAAGACGGTCATTCTGCAATTGAGTTCTACATCACTGAAAAACTAGGTGATTTAGGCAAAAAAGCACATACAGGACGAAGTCGTAATGACCAAGTATTAACCTGCTCTCGCTTATTTCAAAAAAACAACCTGCAACAAGTTCAAGAACTATGCAAAACATTGGCAACAACCGTTTTGGATTTGGCCACAAAACACCAAAAAACAGCAATGCCTGGCTACACCCATTTGCAACGAGCCATGCCCAATACTGTAGCTTCATGGCTGGCAGGATTTGCAGAAAGCTTAATTGATGATGCTTATTTATTAAAATCAACCATTAATTACATCGATTGCTCACCATTGGGAACTGCCGCAGGTTTTGGCGTTCCTTTGGATTTACCACGCCAACAAGTTGCCAAAGAGCTAGGCTTTGCAAGAGTACAAGTCAATCCAGTCTATGCCCAAAACTCACGTGGGAAATTTGATTTAGTTGTATTACAAAGCTTGTACCAAGTGATGCTCAACATAAGAAGATTTTCATGGGATTTAAGCCTTTATATGACTACAGAGTTTGGTTTTATTACACTTGCTAAAAGTCACACAACAGGTTCATCAATTATGCCTAACAAGTCCAATCCCGATGTTGTGGAACTTATGCGAGCCAGTTTGTCGGTTATTGAAGGAGCAATGGCACAAATTCAAGCACTAATTTCACTGCCATCAGGTTATCAGCGAGATCTACAAATGAGCAAAGAACCGATGATAAAAGCTGTATTAATCAGCAAACAAGTATTAAAGTTAATGCCTGGATTAATCCAAGCCTTAAATTTCAATACCAATAAAATGCAACAAGCTATCAGCCCAGACATGATGGCAACCGACCAAGCACTAGCACATGTTAAAGCAGGAACAAGCTTCCGCGACGCCTACGGTCAAGCCAAAACAGAAGTAAGCTCCATAAGTGCCGAACAATCCCTACAGGATAGAATTTCTTTAGGTGGTGCTGCTAATTTAGGCTTAGATATATTATCGAAAAGAGTTAAAGAGCTTTGATAGTAATTTTAATCGATTTAAATTTTAAATATATTTCTCTATAAAATAAATTTTTCTATTGTTATCGGCAAGTTTTGTGCTATTATGTTCAACTCTTGTTAATTTGACTAATTTGACTTTACTCAACAAGTACCTTTCATTTTTAGTCTAATAACTATTTCAATAATCCAAAATGGAGAAAGACACTAATGAATAAATTATTAATTATTTTGATAATGACCTTTCAAGTTACAACCGCTTACTCAGCAGATTCAATACTTGACAAATCTTTTTTACTAAACCCAATACCTGAAAATATTAAATCTAGTAAGTTTAGTGATTTACAAGAGGATGAATATAATTCCGTTAAGAGGCCATCGATTACTACAGATAAATTTAGTAATTATAGTCAATACACTTTTCAACTAAAAAACAACTTTAAATACCAAGTCATTCCAACTTTCAGAAAAATGAATCCAGACAATTCATACTCAGTGATTGGATATTTCAAAAGTTTGCCAGAAAATAAAAACTTCTATGCTGTATTTACATATAGCCAAAAAGGAATAATCGGAGATTTCTATTTACCATCAGGACACTACATGATGGATATTAAAGATGGAGAAAATATTTTGTATTCTCCTGTTTATTTCAATAGAAACAACATTCAGAAACCATTCGAATTTGATCAATTGAATGTGAACAAATCTATTCTAAATAAGGCTCTGGCTTCTGGTGTGGAGCCCACATCTAGTGCAACAACACAATTAAATGTTGGTATTGTTATTAGCAATAGTGCTGGGGATTTTAACACTGCTAAATCACACATATATAATGCTTTTAACATAGGAAACCAACAACTTGCAAACAGCAATGTCGAAATAAATTTAAACTTGAAATTTATTACTTCAGTGAAACAAAACTACGAGCAATACTTGCCAAATGATATTGGCACTTCGAATGCTAACTTTAAAAATTACGGCACTGATTTAATAGATTTTGACAGCCCTAATTTAACTTTATACGGTACAAATCAAAGTAATCTTAACATGCATCAACTAGTACTGGTTGTTGGTAGTTCGTCTAATATATGCGGAATGGCTGGAAATCCAAGACAACTTGGCATTTATAGCACATACGTAAAAAGCAATACCTGTCCTAAAATCACTTTAATTCACGAAATAGGTCACAACTTAACCCTAGTTCATGAAGATGGAGCATGCAAAACATCAGAAATAACTAATACAACTTGCGAATATTTAGGAGGGGGAGGAGTCAACCCTAAACCAAAAAACGTAGGAAAAGATCCACTATCTCCAACCAGTACAGATTCTTGGCGCTCTGTAATGATGTCTTCTGGTAAGTCAGCCTTATTATTTACTGGTGGTGCCAATAACAATATTACAAGTGATATTTGTTTTGGCATATGTAATACTGCTCCATTTGACACACATAACAGTATTGATAGATTGAATAATATTAGAAGTGCGGCAGCGAATAATTTTATTTCAATCGAATTAAATCAAACACAACCAGATCAATATGATGATATTGCAATTCGAGGATATACTGATGATTATGAGGGTGATGCAGAGTCTATTTTGATAAATGCTCCACAAACACATAATTTGCACGATGCAGGCGATCAAGACTGGACTATGGTATGGGTTCAAGATAATGCTACATTTGAATTCAAAACTGAAATGTTTGGAGCAAATTCAGCTACAAATTTTGAAGTATATAAAGTAACATATGCTGAAGTAAGACCCAATTCAACAAATAGATTTATCAACATTTCTAAAACATTAGTCGCAAGCGGAACCAATTATTCTCCAAAAATTATAAGTGCAGAAGGAGGCTTTTTATATATAATGAAAGTTTATTCTTCAAATTCGTCCTATGGGTCAAATACAAACTATAGAGTAAGTATTAATTATGTACCTATAATAGAAGACCAATATGACAATGTTTCAATTCGTGGTTATTCAGATGATTATGATGGTGACGGTGCTCCTATATTTGGCAATATACCTCAAACACACAACTTTCATAAGCAAAATGATAAAGACTGGACGATGTTCTGGATAGATAACACATCTAACATCAATACTAAATTAAATAAAATCGGGCATAACTCACATGCAAAACTTTCCTTTTATAAAGTTACAGACTTTATTTTAAACCCTGAATATGTCAACGACCCAGATCCAAGATTTGCAGGTAGATATTCTATTCTAAGTAAAACATTATTAGGCGTCTATAATAGCGAAGATAATATACCAACACTAAACTTAGAAGGCGGTTTTCTATATCTTATGAAGGTTGAATCAAGCATAGGTGCCTTTGGATACGGAACCGAATATGAGATAGAAGTATACTAAGTAACATATAGTTCTTATTTAAAGCCTGTAACACCTAAACATAAAAGATGTTACAGGCTCTATTTTAATTGTTGACCTATACTGACCCATACCCCAGATTCCTATATAATGTAATGGACAAATAGCACTTAAAGTAAATCAAGAAATTTCATAGTCAACTCTTTAGTTGATTAAACATTTTTATGTTTGATAGGAATTTTTAAAGGAATTGTTCATTAACTGTATATTCAATATACTAATTTGGATTTACTAATTAAACTACTAAGTAAATCTTGTATATCAAAATCATGGTATATACGATTTTTAGTGAACCTAGAAAATTTAATGTAAATAAATAATATTTATTAAAGTTATAAATGATATGTCTGTTCTTTTAAAATAATTTGTATCTGATATGCCAATCTGTTAACCTGCATAATTCTTGAAAATCCAGTTCAAATTCATCATGAAAGATAAAGATAAAATTAATAATTACAAAGACATATGGAATAAAAGAGTCCATTCTCTTAAGTCTGGTGCAATTGCAGTTGATGGTAGCACTGACGAAGAAACTTTATTAAGCAACGGTAAATGGACAGCAGATCAAATGATGTCTGCATTGAATATTTCACCAAATGATATAGTTTTAGAAATGGGCTGTGGAGTAGCTAGGATCGGTAAGTTGTTAGCACCAAAATGTAAAAAATGGATCGGTGTTGATATTTCAGAAAATATGCTTGATGTGGCAAAAGATAGGTTAGCCGATTTTAACAATGTTGAATTTCACACCTTGATGCGAAATGATTTATCATGCATTGAAGACAACAGTATTGATAAAATATACACCGTAGCAGTTTTTTGTCATTTGGACAAAGAAGATTTATTCAATTACATGCGTGAATTTTATCGAGTACTAAAACCTGGTGGAATTATCTATGTAGAAACCTGGAACTTAGCTAGTGACATTGGTTGGAAACGCTGGAATTATGAAGCTAAAAATTGGTTCATTAGCGATCATTCAAAACGCAAGGATGTCTCACGAAATCAATTTTGCTCTCCCGATGAATTTAATATTTATGCAACACGTGCTGAATTTGAAGTATTCGCTAGTTACGACAAGTCAGTTTGGAATCAAATAATTGCTGGAAAACAATTGAACAACGAAAAAAAGCAAGAGTTACAAAATTATTTATTACAAAATGAAGATGAAATTGTATATTCACAGCAATTTTCTCAACTTTTTGAATATGCTATGGATGTTACATACAATGCTATTCATCCAAAACAAATGATGAAATATATTGATACATTAGGTGATATACCTGTAGCTGTTCTCTACCGAAGATTTTTAATTGGACTTTGGTCAAATAATACTGATCTTTGGGGTGCTGTCGAACAGTAATTTAATATGAATTCTAACGATGTATTCTTTTTATTGGGCAGCGTTCGTTCTGGAACAACATTATTAAGAAATCTTCTTAAACAGCATCCTAATTTAACCTGCCCTGAAGAAACACATTTTTTCAGATGGGCGGAACCATTTAACTCTAATGACTTTAATCATGTCAATGAGAATGCCGAGGTTTTAAAAATGCATAGAAAACTTGATGGTGTTAATCATCATCAATTTTCTAATATACTAATAAAATCAGTAGATCGAAGTGATTGTTTAATTCGTTATTTAGAAGCCTTTAAGAAGAAAAATCAAAGTTCTAAACTTCGTTGTTTTGAGAAAACCCCTCAAAATGTATATGGTTTACCTCTTATTAAGTCTTATTTCCCAAAAGCAAAAATAATACACATTGTAAGAAACCCTCTTAATGTCATTTCTAGTTTAAAAAAAGGACGAGGATTAAACCCTCAGAATATAATTGGAGCCATAAACTTTTGGAAAGAAGCATTATTAATTATTAACACCTTAAAACCAATTCTAAAAGATAATCTCTATGAACTAAAATACGAAGATTTGACATGTCAACCTGAATTTGAATTTTCAAAACTATTAAATTTCTTAAATGAAAAACCACATAATATATCCGATATTCAAACTCAAGTCAGAGCAGAAAGAAACCTATATAAACTAGAACTTACTTCCGAAGAAATAGACTTTGTTAAAATGGAATTAAATGATTTAATGAATCTTTATAGCTATTAAAAAACTATGAATATTCCTGTCCTTACATATCATTCTACTAATATTCTTGGCAATGAATACCACAACAACGACCATATTGCCTTTGGACGAGATTTAACACTAATTCAATCAATGGATTTAAAAATACTCCCAGCATATCAACTCGTCCAATGGTTATTAGGTAAATTAATTCTAGACCCAAATAAACGTTATGTAACACTTACCTTTGATGACGGTTGTGAACTTGACTATATTGATTGGAAACATCCAAAATTTGGTAATCAGAATTCTTTTTATACACTTATGAAAGATTATTCAAATTTCATTCATGCTACTTCCTTTGTCATTGCATCACCAAATGATAGAAAAATTTTGGAACAAACCTGCTTAGAAGGCCATCCAATTTGGGGTGATGCATGGTGGCAGCACGCAGAAAATAGCGGCATATTTGCTATTGAAAATCACTCCTGGGATCATTTGCATGAAACTCTAGATAATGTAAAACAACAAAATAATGAGAAGGGAGATTTCAAAAAAATCAATACTCTAGAAGATGCCAGCCATCAAATACTTTGGTCTGCCAATTATATCGATTCGAAAATAGAAAATAAAAGTTCTAAACTATTTGCTTATCCATACGGGCATTTCAATAAATTCCTAGTTGAAGATTTTTTTCCTTTAAACCAAGATAAAATTCAAGCTTGTTTTACCTGTGAACCACAATATTCAAATAGACAAAGCAATATTTGGAAAATACCACGATTTGTCTGTGGAGAAAACTGGAAAAGTATTAAAGAGCTAGAATATATATTGAGTGGCAGTTACAAATCACCCAAATTAAGCTGAATATTCTGAATCTTGCCATTTCTTTTAATGGTAACTGTTGCGTTTGGGTTTTGTTCTAGTGTTTGTTTAATTGTTAGCATATTCTGCCCTGATACACGATTACCGTTTACGGCGGTAATGATATCGTTAGACTTTAAGCCTAGTTTACTAAGCTTATTTCCACTAGCCAAATTTGAGACTCTCAGTCCTTGTATTTGACCTGCTTGATCTGTTACTAAATTAATATTACTGGCAATCTTAGATATCTTTTGTGGGTCAAACTTTTGCTGTTCCATTAATTTTTGCCAGTCTCTTTGTTGATTACCATTAAGATGTTTTAAATAGGCTGGTTGGTTCTTTTTAGTATTTTTTTTTGTTTTTGATACATTCAAACGGCTTTTGTTTGTTGTTTGTGGCTTTTCTGGCAATGACAAACGCTCATTTTTACCATTATGATTAACCACTACATATGTTTTATATATTTCTTTTAAAGTAGCCACATTAAAAACCTTATCGCCTACTTTAAAAACTTTCTGCAGACCTTGAGAGTTACTAATATAGGCCATTCCTGTTTTTTCATTGTTCTGGCTCATTGTACCATTCAATACAAAATCCAGAGATGTTTGTCCTTGCGATAATGCCACTTCATACTGTTGCTGTGATGAACCGAATATATGAAATTGAGCAATTGGCACTTGATTGACTGGCTTGACAGATTCTTTAATTGATGAACTTATCTTCGAACTACTCAACTCTGGAGTTATATTATTGTTCAATGCAAATTTAAGCCACAAGAAAACGATCAAAAGCATCATCAATATATTGATGAGTTTGGCTACTTGTTGATTTGATAAGTTTAACACGCTTTTTTATCTTCCATTAGCCATCAATAGCTTTTCTTTGCCTTTCTGCTGCTTTGAGTATTTCTTTTTCCATATCTTTGGCTTTCTGCTTTTGATCTTGATAACCTTTTAGGATGGATGCTTTTTTGTTTTTTTCTATTATAAGTGTTTGTTCACCTGCTTGTTCTGTCGATTCAGAACAAGCAGTTAGGAATATAAGATAAAGAAAGACAAGGCTAATTTTTTTCATTAAAATTCATCATTTGTTAATTGCATAAGATTATTGCTACCACTAAGCATGGTTTTAACATGTAATTGCGCTCTTGGCAAGATACGCTTAAAATAAAATTCACAGGTTTTTTTCTTACCTTCATAAAAAGAATGACCAAAACGACCACCTTCAGAAGCACAATCATGCATTTGAGCCCAAAAATATGCTAGTAAAACATATCCAGAATACATTAAAAAGTCCACCGATGCTGCTCCCATTTCATCCATGTTTTTCATTGATTTTTTACTGATTTCCATCACTAATTCTTGCCATTGTTTAAGTAGTTGTTTTAACTCATCAGCATAAGGACTATCAGAATTATTTTCTACATAAGTACTCATAAGGTCGTGCAATGGCCCAATTTTTCCGTGGTTAAATTGCATGATTTTACGTCCTAGTAAATCCAAAGCTTGGATGCCAGTTGTGCCTTCATATAAAGTAAATATTTTAGCATCACGGTATAATTGCTCCATACCATGTTCTTTAATGTATCCATGACCACCAAAAATTTGAATCCCATAATTGGTTGCCTCAAGAGCTGTTTCAGTCATAAAGGCTTTTACAATTGGCGTCAATATTACAACAATTTGATCGGCTTGCTTTCGTTCTTCTGCGCTTTTAGCATGTTTTGAAAGTTCAATTTGTTGGGTCGTGAAGTATGTTAATGCACGATTGCCTTCTGATAAGGCTTTTTGAGTTAATAACATACGTCGTACATCAGGATGAACGATAATAGGGTCTGCTGATTTTTCTGGGAATTTAGCGCCTGTTAAAGAACGCATTTGTAAACGGTCCTTAGCATATTCAAGAGCTCCTAAATACGAGGCGGAAGATATAGCCATACCTTGAATACCTGTATTCAATCTTGCGCCATTCATCATAGAAAACATAATATTTAAACCTCGATTGGCCTCACCAACCAAATAACCTTTTGCATCATCAAAGTTCATTACGCAAGTTGCCGAACCATTCAAACCCATTTTATGTTCTATACTGGCAGGCCATGCGTTGTTACGCTGTCCATCCATTATTTTAGGAATAACAAATAATGAAATACCTTTAGTTCCCTTTGGAGCATCTGGTAATCGCGCTAATACTAAATGAATTATATTGTCGGTAAGACCATGATCTCCTGATGTTATAAATATTTTTGTACCTGTCACTTGATATGTGTCATCACCATTTGGTTTGGCTAATGTTTTTAACAGACCCAAATCAGTACCACAATGTGGTTCTGTCAAACACATTGTTCCCGTCCATTCACCAGAAGTTAGTTTCGGCAAAAACATTTCTTGTAGTTCTGCTCTGGCATGATGCTCCAATAATTCCCTAACACCATGAGTCAGGCCAGGATAGTTTGACCAACCAGCACAATAATAGGTGTTTAATTCTCCAATAATTGTCTGCATCCAATATGGTAGACCTTGACCACCGTATTTAGGGTCTCCATCGAGACTTACCCAACCTGTATCGCAATAATTTTTATAAAGTTCTACAAATCCATCTGGAGTAGATACATGTCCATCTTCAATTCTACATCCTTGTTCATCTGCATTACGATTTAATGGCGCTGCAAACTCAAATAAAAATTTCGAAGCTTCATCCACTACGGCTTCAAACGTCTCAGCATCAATATCGGTATATTTAGGTAGGTTTTGATAATGTTGCTCTAACTTGAATAGTTGTTCGGCAACAAATTGTATATCTTTTATCGGCGCTTGTATCATTGGCATGTTATTCTCTTAGATTCTTAATATTTGAAGTTATATTTTATCAAACAATCGTATGATTTAATAAATAAAATGAATTTTTCTCACCAGTTCTAGTCACATTTAATACTATTTTAACATTTGGAGAGAGCCAATGAGATATTCATCATCCGCAATTAGCGCTGTAGTAATTTCTTTTTTTACTTTTTTAGGTATGTCGATGCTTGTGACATCTCCTAAATATAAACCCTTAATTAAATCCCCCGAAGTCAACTTCACACTCGTTAAAAATATAGAAAAACCTATAGTTAAACCCATTAAAAATATTAGAAAGCCTCCGCCAAAACAAAAAGCCAAACCTCAGCCTCCAAAACCACAAATAAGCGTAACTGAAGCCCTAACACGCGAAAACATTCAATTGCCTAGATCAGTCAAGAACCTTAAAAATATAGCTGCAATTAATTTAGACATACCTAAAAACAATATTCCGAATACCAATCCAGCTGCAAATGCTGATGGCGACATTAGAACTGTATTTAGATTTAAACCCATGTACCCATCAGATGCCGCAAGAAATAAAATTGAAGGCTGGGTAAAAGTTGAATTTGTTGTCAATGAGCTTGGAATTGTAAGCCATGCAAAAATTATTGATTCAAAGCCTAAAAGAGTTTTTGACACTGCCACACTAAGAGCATTGTACAAATCAAAGTTTCAAGCAAAAATGGTGAATGGCGTGGCAGTATCACAAACAGCAATTCAAACTATTGAGTTTAAGTTAGAATAATATTAACCCTGCGGCATAATACCGTAAATTCAGTCGTCTTGTGTTGGTTTACTCACGAGTTATTATTATGAAGTTATAGTGTATCTATTCGGTGTAATTGTATTACCTTATTTATAAACAGTAAAAAACTCGCTTTAGTATGTTTTATTTTAAAGACATTTAAGTATCATAAAATATATTTGTTTTTGTTCAAAAAATCTTTGCTCAAACAGGCTTTACAGTTTATAAATAAGGTAATACAATTACTTAGGAGAGATACTCTGAATAATTACGTTATAGTTACTCTAAAGCAAATGATAATATCGTAGTCATGGGCAAACACAAAGCGATTTTTCCTCTTGATGTTAGCACTAACTTCTATGTTATAGCACGGTTTAGTTCGACAGTATCTGAAATGAATCTGCATTTTTATGAAAGCAATCAGTATAGAGGTTACATTGGTTCAACAGGTAATGGTGCCTCTGGATCTATGTCTGTATTAGTTTTTTAAAACTCAATAACTTGTCCGTGAAGTAGGGGATCTAAAGCAAAATAGTTGGCTAGGGTTTGGCCCATATCAGCCATTGAATCTCTTTGGCTGATATTTTGCGGCTCTATACTTGCACCAAAAAACAGTACCGGTACATGTTCACGTGTGTGATCACTACCAGAAAAGCTTGGATCGCAGCCATGATCCGCTGTGATTAAGGCAATATCATCCTGCTGCATTAGTTTTTCTAATTCTGGTAAACGGCGGTCAAACTCTTCCAGAGCATTGGCATAACCAGCAATATCTCGACGATGGCCAAAATGACTATCAAAATCAACAAAATTTGCAAAGATAAGAGTGTTATCTTCTGCTGATTTCAACGCCAACAACATCGAATCAAATAGCTCCATATTGTTTTTGCCTTTTAAACAAGAACTAATCCCACGGTTGGAAAAAATATCAGCAATCTTACCGATGGAGATTACTTTTTTTCCTTGAGAAGTCAATTTATCCAATAAGGTCGCTTCAATAGGCGGTGTTGTTAAATCTTTACGATTGGATGTTCTAATAAATTCATCAGAATTTTCACCAACAAATGGACGCGCAATCACACGCGTGACATTCAATTCTTCCACTAGACCTTTGGCAATTTTACAAATACGGTATAATTCATCCAAACCAAAGTGAGTTTCATGCGCTGCAATTTGAAAAACAGAATCAGCCGATGTATAACAAATAGGCATGCCTGTTTTAATATGCTCTGCTCCCAGCCGTTTAATGATTTCTGTGCCACTGGCATGACAATTGCCTAAAATACCTTTTATACCTGTTAAGCTGATGAATTCTTTAATAAGAGTTTCTGGAAAACAAGGCTCTTTTTTTGGAAAGGTCCCCCAAGCAAAAGGAACAGGAACTCCTGCCATTTCCCAGTGACCACTTGGAGTATCTTTGTCTTTGCTTTGTTCAACTGCATAACCATGCGCAGATGTAGGTTTTATTTTAATATCAACTCCAGCCATACTTTCTCCACAACTACTTTTGAGAGCAGCTGCCAATCCTAAGCGAGTGAGATTGGGAATTTTTAAATGGCCTTTTCGTTGTTTATTGTTTGCTGTTCCTTGTGCGCATGCTTGGGCAATATGTCCCAAGGTATTGGCTTTTTCATCGCCATACAAGTGTGCATCAGCACTGGCACCAATTCCTAATGAATCCATAACTAATATAATTGCTCTTTTCATCTTATTGACAAAACCTCATTATCCACTTTTCTAATTCTAACCATGCATCACCCTTGGCTTGACCTTTAATTACTCTATCTAATTGTGCCATTCCTATGAGAAGTTTTTGCAGTTTATCAGTGCGCAAACGATTAAGAGCTGATTGAATCAATGCTTGTTGATTTTGCCAGATACCTTGTTTGCGGTAATCAGCTGGAGTGACGCGTTGCCCTTTACTTTTAATTGCTGCAAAGAAAAGCAAGGTGCGAGTTTGTCTTTCCAATGCCCAATGCAAAATTACAATTGAGATATTATTTTGTTTGAGTGCGCGCGCCATACGCAATACTCGTGCTAATTGGTTTTCCAATAAAGCATCAGTTAATCGAAAAACATCAAAGCGGGCATTATCTGCCACCAAACCAGCAACATCTCTAACACCTATAGTTTGTGTGCCAAATCGCATCTTCAACTTTTCTAGTTCTTGCGCTGCAGCAAGTAGGTTTCCTTCTAAACGCATGGCAAGTAAGCTTATGGTCTCATTTTCTACATTTAGTTCAATACTACGACAGCGATTGCGCAACCATGATCCAAACTCTGCGGCCTTGGGTAAATATACGCGCATAAACGTACCTTTTTTTTCAATGGTTTTGACCCATTTTGTTTTATCATTGGCAGCCGTCCATTGCTGGCATTGAATCAATAAACAAATATCACTTGGAATGTTTTCAACAAACTTAGTTATAGCTTTTGAGCCTGCTGCACCTGCTTTTCCTGTAGGTATATGTAATTCCATAATTTTCTTTTCTGCAAACAAACTTAAAGTGCCCATGCTGACAAACAACATTTCCCATTTAAATTTATTATCAACATGAAGTACTTCACGTTCTGTAAACCCCTGATTTTTTGCCTTGTTTCTAATGGCATCAACTGCTTCCATAACTTGTAGCGGCTCATCGCCAACAATCAAATAACATGATTGTAGGCCTTGAGCCAATTGGCTACTCAATTGATTGGCGTATATTTTCACTCTTCTTGTTGCATTAAGGATAGTTGACGAATAATAGCTCGTGCCATTTCTTCTGCTAATTGTCTTCTTAGGGTTTGTTCTTCTTGCTGACCGCCAGTGATCTGTTGAATGTCAAAGGAGTAGTCACGTTCTAGGTGGATAGATTTTTTTTCTGAGTCCGCTATACTAAAGTCTACGTCGTATTCGAGACGATATTCTTGTACTTGATTGTTTGCGCCAATGGATTGAATAACCTTGAGCAAGCTATCTTTATGTAAAATCAAATCTGATGCTTTATTGTCACTGACTTGTTTTAGTTCTACACCTGATGCTATTAAGGCATTTATTAACGGTCTTTTTAACAAGGATTGTGATTTCATTTTTAATTTAATTTGTGGAAATGATTGAGCTAAAGAGTTACCTGAGCGCAAATGATAACCACATGAAACCACTAGAAAAGACAAGAGTATAATTATAAACTTTTTCATTAGACCACCACAATATTAACGAGTCGCCCTGGGACGACGATTATCTTTTTAATATCTTTATTTGTTGTAAAGCGTTGGACATTTTCGTCGTTTAATGCCATTTTTTCGATAATTTCCTTGCTGGCATCTGCTGCGACATTTATTTTTGAACGTAATTTCCCATTCACCTGAACCATCATCTGTACTTCGTCTTTAATTAAGGCTTGCTCATCAACTTTAGGCCACTTTACGTCAACAATCATATCTGTATTGCCAAGTTTACTCCAGAGTTCTTGAGTAATATGAGGAACAATGGGAGCCAACATTTTGACTATAGCTTGCCAGCCTTCTTGGTGAATCGCTTGACCAGTTTCGCTGTCATCTTTAAATTTTATCAGTGTGTTTGTTAATTCCATGCAAGCCGCGATTGCGGTATTAAATATCTTGCGGATTCCATAATCATCAGACACTTTTTTGATAGTCATATGTATTTTATAACGGACTGCTTTTTGATCTGCTGTTAAATTAGCCTGATCAATACAGTCAATATTAGTTATATTTTTGTTTAATTCACTAATATTTTGCCAAATTCGCTTTAAATAACGATATGCTCCATCGACACCATCATCGGACCACTCTAAGGAATGTTCTGGTGGTGCTGCAAACATGGAGAATAAACGCACAGTGTCGGCTCCATATTTTTCGATTAAGTCTTTTGGATCTACGGTATTGCCTTTATTCTTTGACATTTTGACACCATCTTTGAGTACCATTCCTTGTGTCAATAAATTTTCAAATGGTTCATCACTGTTGACGTAGCCTAGATCACGCAATAATTTATGATAAAAACGTGCATATAATAAATGCAAAATGGCATGCTCAATACCACCTACATATTGGTCAACTGGCAACCAATAGTTGGCTGATTCATCCAAAATAGCATCCTCATTATGAGGATTGGTGAAGCGTGCAAAATACCAAGATGAGTCCATGAAAGTATCAAATGTATCTGTTTCACGTTTGGCCTTCTTGCCACAAGTAGGACAGGCAACATCATAAAACTCTGGCATTTGTTTTATTGGTGAGCCGCCATTTTCATCAAAAATAACCTTTTCTGGCAAAACCACAGGCAAATCTTTTTGTGGCACTGGCACAGTTCCACAGTCATCGCAATAGATTATGGGAATAGGACAACCCCAATAGCGTTGCCGAGATACGCCCCAATCTCGAAGGCGGTAGTTGATTTTTTCTTGGCCTATGCCTCTTTTTTGCAATTCATTTTTAATCGCTTCAAAAGATTCTTCAAAAGTCATGCCAGTAAATTGATCGGAATTTATCAACCTTCCCTTATCGATATATGCAGCTTCTTGGACATTAACTTCATAACCATCCATAGATTCAATCACCTGATTGATGGCAATATCGTATTTTTTGGCAAAATCCCAGTCACGTAAATCATGGGCAGGAACGGCCATTACCGCACCTGTTCCATAACTAAACAAGACGAAACTAGCAATCCATACGGGAATTTTTTCTTGTGTGAAAGGATGAATGGCATAAAAACCACTAAATTTACCTTTCTTTTCCATCGTCGCCATAGCGGCTTCGTTACTTTGCTCTTTTTTGCAATCTGCTAAAAAACCAGCCAGCTCTGAATTGTTTTTTACCGCTTCTAAAGCCAAAGGATGTTCAGGAGCAACAGCCAGATAACTCACACCATAGAGTGTGTCTGGACGTGTTGTATAGACAGAAAGTTTATCCAAGCCTTGGACTTCAAAATCCAATTCAATGCCTTTGGATTTACCTATCCAATTACGCTGCATGGTTTTGACAGATTCTGGCCAGCCTTCAAGTTTATCAATTTCTGACAGTAGCTCTTCTGCGTAAGCCGTAATTCTCAGTGACCACTGAGGAATCGTCTTTTTTTCAACCAATGCGCCACTGCGCCATCCTCGGCCATCAATCACTTGCTCATTGGCTAGTACGGTTTGATCCACTGGATCCCAATTTACGCTAGCATCTTTTCGATAAACCAAGCCCTTTTCTAACAATTGAGTAAAAACCGATTGCTCCCATTTGTAATATTGGGGATCACAGGTTGCCAATTCTCGTGACCAATCGTAAGCCAAACCCAGTTGTTTGAATTGATTGGTCATGTACTCCATATTGGAATAAGTCCATGCCGCTGGAGCCGTATTGTTTTTAATCGCTGCATTTTCTGCAGGTAAACCAAAAGCATCATAGCCCATGGGTTGCATGACATTTTTGCCTAGCATTCTTTGGTATCGTGATATGACATCGCCAATGGTATAATTGCGCACATGTCCCATATGCAAATTCCCGCTGGGATAGGCAAACATACTGAGACAATAAAACTTTTCTTTGCTATCGTCTTTGACGACCTGGAATGTTTTTTCGTCATCCCATACTTTTTGTATGGCTTTTTCTAGTCTCTGTGGATTGTACTCTGAACTCATTTGAATTTTTAAATTTATAATAGCGTGTTATTATAAATATATTGGCAACAATACACCAGCTTTCCTTTGTTCTGAACTCTATTCTCAACCAAGCGAACTCGGCAAAAGCAAGTCGAGACATTAAGCTCTAATAACGCGATCTCGGCCTTCATTTTTAGCTTGGTATAAAGCCAAATCAACACGATGTATCCATTCATCTATACTTTCTTCTTTAACATATTCTGCTACGCCTATTGAAATGGTCAGTTCATTTCCTTCAATCGCAATCTTATCTTTAACCATTCTTCTAAAGCCTTGCGCTTCTTGGTAGGTTTGAAGCAAATCTTTGTCTGGGCTCACCACTAAAAATTCTTCACCACCAAAACGAAAGATGTGTTCTTTCTGATTGAAGTAATCGTACAGCAGACCTGACAGTTGTTTCAAGATAGAATCACCTTTGATATGCCCATAAGTGTCATTGACTTTTTTGAAATGATCGAGGTCTAGCAAAAGCAATGTTGCTGTCCTATCGTGATTTTTTAATACACCATGAAGCTCCTCAAGTTTTGCTTGCAAAGCTCTGCGATTGCCCGTGGAGGTTAAATAATCTTCTGAGGCCAACTGCTCCAAAGCTAAGGCTTGAGTTCTAAGGCCTTGGGCAAAAATATAAGCAATTACATTAGTAATCACTATAGTGACTATAATTGTAGCAAAATTCACTGTGTCTGTTAACGTTATCAACTTGGGAAGATACAAGGTAAACATGAAAAAGTTAACCATAAGTCCACGCTTTGGACTCATAATATAATATCCAGACAACATGGCTGGATAAATCCAACTGATTTGCCCTATACCTTTGATATAAAAAGAAATGACGTTTCCAAATAATGCTACCAAAATCAATACTAAGCCAGCCTTTTTGACATCGTTAGTGATATAGACATATATAAATATTGAAGCCATACCAACAACTACGGCTAAATCCAAAAAAGCCACACCCCAGTCATGCTGCAAAAATCTAAAAACTGTAAATGGAAACAGACCAATAGATGTCCCTAATGATAAGGCCAATAACATTTTTGATTGTGCACTTCTGTGCTCGCTGTATATATTCATAAATCCAATTTTTTGTTACTCAACTACTAGGAGCTTGTCCGAGAATAGAAAATCTACTACAGAAAAGCTAGATTTGGTGCTTTTTTCCACTGATTCTCGTTAAATAGAGTGACTATTCGCCTCAAATCAGTGAAAAATAGCCCTCAAACCAGCTTTCCTTCGCTACGATTCCTATTCTCGGACAAGCTCCTAGGAGCTTGTCCGAGAATAGAAAAATCTATTACAGAAAAGCTGGATTTGTGCTATTTTCCGCTTTTTCTCGTCAAATAGATAGGAGCTTGTCCGAGAATAGGAATTAACTGCAAAAAAGCTGAGATTGGCAGTTTACTAAGCATAATAAAGCTAATACTACCATAAATGCACTATTGTGAGCGTTAATTGCTCAATCCAATTGAAATTTATGGTTGGGTCAATGACTTCAATAACTCACGTGCATAAATTCTACGGTGTGAAAAATTATAATCTATCGCTTTTATCATTAAGCTATTGATCCTTTTTTGAGTCCTTCTATCTAAATGTTCTCCGTTCAAAAAACAGGACAAATCTGCAACTTGGCAGCATCCTTCAGATGCTTTGTTACAGGCCAGCAACCCTTCACTGGCATCAATTGACAACCATTGATTGTGGTCGTTGAAATTGCTAACACTTAACTCAAACCCATTGTATCTTAATATCTCGCGTTCAAACTTTCTCAGTAATGGAGTCAATTTTTCATGACCTAACTTTTTTAAAGTGCTTGCATAAAGAGCAAAAAGACTGCGTGAACACTCGCTATCATTTAAACTAAATCTAAGCAGTTCATTCAAATACAGGCCTGCTGTTTTACAAATAAGGTCATCCAAATGCAAGGACTCTAGTTTATCTATGGAAACAATAGTTTTTAAGGAAGATTTACCAAAATACTGGATTTTAAGCAAAGAAAAATAACTCAACTGAGAATTAAGTTTTTTGTTTTTTTTTATGCCCTTGGCGACAAGATGGAGCTGTCCTGTTTTTTCTGAAAAAAATTCTAAAATAATACTGCTATTTTTAAATTCTCTTTGATGAATCAGATATCCTGTTACTTCAGCGTATTTGCTCATCAATACTCGTCTTTGTATCCCAATTGTTGCAATAAACGATCGTTGTCCGCCCATGCTGATTTAACCTTCGCCCATAATTTTAGATGAACTTTTTTGCCAATCAAACCTTGAATTTCCTTTCGTGCATTAATTCCCACTTGTTTTAAAGTAGAGCCATGCTTGCCAATCAGCATGTTTTTTTGCATCTCGCGTTCGACCCAAATCAAAGCATGAATATGCACGATACTGCCTTTGTCATGATAAGATTCAACTTCCACTGTCAAACTGTAGGGCAATTCTTGATGAAGTCGCAACATCAACTGCTCTCGAACAAGCTCAGAGATCAAGTATTTTGTTGATTTGTCGGTTAACTGGTCTTCTGCAAAGTAATTTGCCGATTCAGGTAAATAATTATAAATTTTATTTTCTAAATCCTTCACGCCTTTGCCTTTTGAGGCTGAGATGTAAAATATTTCTTTAAAAGGATAGTGTTTAAAAACCTGATTGGCATAAGGCAAAAGCGTCTCTTTGTTTTGGATCGTATCGGCTTTATTGATGACTAAAATAACATCCGTTTTCGTGTGCTGCAAAGCTTTAAGAGCCTGCTCATCATTTGCGTTCCACTTGAGCGACTCAACGAGAAACAAAATCAAATCAACATCTTGCACGGCTGAAGCCGCTGTTTTATTCATAAACTTGTTCAAGGCTTTCTTATGCCCCGTATGCATGCCCGGTGTATCAATAAATAAAATTTGACCTTGTTTGCTTGTGGCAATCGCCATGATTTGATGACGAGTTGTTTGTGGTTTTGCCGTGACTATACTGACTTTTTCACCAACAATATTATTTATTAGGGTTGATTTTCCGACATTTGGCCTTCCAATTACGGCGACATATCCACATTTATTCATGGTTTTTTGATTTGCTCTAAAATGAGCTCTGCTGAGAGTTGTTCTGCTTTTTTTCGACTGCGCTTTTCTGCAATTGCGTGCAGTTGTAAATCTTTAACTACACATTGTATCTTGAATGTTTGCAAATGATCTTTACCATGTTTACTAATAAGCGTGTATTCAGGAGTTGCGAAATTGTATTTCTGTAAGTATTCTTGCAGACGCGTCTTGGCATCCTTATCACTGATATTCGGGTCAACTTTTTCAAGCCAACGTTTCATAACAGAAAGAATAAATTGCTCTGCTACCTCGATACCCTGATCAATAAAAACGGCTCCAAATATCGCCTCTACAGCATCTTCTAATACGCTCGCGCGGTTAAATCCTCCTGATTTTAATTCACCAACACCAAGTATGAGGCTTTGACTGAGTTGATAGTGACGTGCTACTTCGGCTAATGTCACTCCCTTCACTAAACTGGAACGCATTCGTGACAGTTTGCCTTCTGATAAGTTGGGAAAGGTGTGATACAACCACTTAGTAACCACCAGACTGAGAACACTGTCGCCCAAAAATTCCAACTTCTCATTGTTGTCTTTATTCGCACTTCTGTGAGTCAATGCTCGCTTTAAAAGCTCATCATTCTTAAAATGAACCTTTTGCCCCAAAATAGAGTTCACAATTTTTGTTAGCTATTTTAGCGCTATTGTTTTATCAAAATGAATGAGAAAATCAAGATTACCAATAAATGGTTCTTGTACATCGTATTTTACTTGCAATTGCTTTCCTCGACTTCGAAGAATTTTAATGTCTTTTTTCTTCACTCTTTCCACATAACTGGTATAAAAACTTTTAGCCATCTCCTCTTTTATCACTGAAGGTGATTTATTTGCGGCTCCAGGCTTGCTTGCTACTAATTTCATGGCTTTAACGACTGAATAATATTCCATATATATTGGACCTAAACGCATGCCTGCATAAGCAATAAATCCCAAAAGACTCATAAATAAGACCAGTCCAATCATGGACATACCCTTTTGTTTTTGAATTTGACTTTGTTTTGTTTGCATCACAACCCTCATTGTTTATTTATGCTCATCATTCTAACATGGGATAGCGTATTTTCAATTGCATGGTTAGATTAATTTAGTGCCTATTCTTTTTAAACCTTCAAAAAAATCAGTCGTCCGCCAATGCATCCAGATAAATACAGCTCTGCCCACCAAATTTCGCTCAGGTACAAAACCCCAGTCTCGACTATCAGCACTGTTGTCTCTGTTATCACCCAAGGCAAAATATTTGCCTTCTGGCACGACAACATCTAAGTACTTTGTTGGACCACTGTGATAATTTTGAGTAAACATCATGTGCTTTTTATCTCCTAATTGTTCTAGTTTTTTAATTAAACCGATGTCTCCCTCCTTGTCCATTAAACCTTCATAGGGGCCAATAAGCTCCTGTTCTACTAGCTTGCCGTTGATATACAGTTCTTTTTTTCGGGTGTCGTAATGAATTTTATCTCCAGGTAAACCAACAACACGCTTAATATAATCAACGGATTGATCGCCAGGAAAACGGAAAACAATAATATCTCCTCTCTTCGGATGGCCTACTTCAATTATAGTATCATGCAATACTGGCATCTTAAGGCCATAGGCAAATTTATTCACATAAATAAAATCACCTGTGAGCAAAGTGGGCATCATGGAAGAAGAAGGAATTCTGAAAGGTTCGAAAACAAATGTTCGCACCACAAGGACAAAAATCAACACCGGGAAGAATGAACCGATCTGATCAATAGAGTTGACCAAAAATGTCACTTTTGTTCTTTTCTTACGTTGGTAAATTGCGATTAACCACAGCAATCCTGTAATTAAGCTTGCAAGAGTTAAAAAGGCTTCAAAATCAAAATGTATTTCATTCATATGTATTCTTCTTTTTTATTTTCTGTTTCGACATCCATTCATTTGTAAAAATCCCAGTATCACTGGGATTTGCTTGTTTTTTTTAATCAACTTTTAGTATCGCTAAAAAGGCCGACTGAGGCACTTCGACTCGGCCAATTTGTTTCATCCTTTTTTTGCCTGCTTTTTGTTTTTCTAATAACTTCTTCTTGCGGCTGGCATCGCCCCCATAGCATTTTGCAGTGACATTTTTTCTTAAAGCTTTGACCGTTGTTCTAGCAATAATATGAGCGCCAATTGCTGCTTGGATAGCCACATCAAACATTTGTCGTGGAATAAGTTCTTTTAGCTTTTCTGCCAAATCTTTGCCTCTTTTTCTGGCATTGTTTCTGTGTGTTAAGACAGAAAGTGCATCGACTAGTTCACCGTTGATTAGTATATCCAAACGAATGAGGTCTCCGGGTTCAAAGTGACTGAATTCGTAATCAAAAGAAGCATAACCGCGTGAAACTGACTTCAATCTATCAAAAAAGTCCAAAACCACTTCACTTAAAGGCATCTCAAATTGCAATGACACCTGCGACCCCAGATACTGGATGTTTTTTTGAACGCCTCTTTTTTCTATGCATAGGCCAATAACATTCCCCACGTACTCATTGGGCAACAGAATATTGGCAATAATTTTTGGTTCACGTATTTCTTGGTACATCTCGGGTAATTCAGCGGGGTTATCCAATTTGACCACTTCGCCTTTATTGGTCACTAACTCATATATTACTGTTGGTGCTGTTGTAACCAAATCTATGTCGAACTCGCGCTCGATTCTTTCTTGGATCACTTCCATATGCAGCATGCCCAAAAATCCACAACGAAAGCCAAAGCCCAATGCCGTGGATGATTCTGGCTCGTAATCTAAGGCAGCATCGTTTAATTTCAATTTTTCCAAAGCCTCGCGTAAGCCCTGATAATCATCGGCTGAGGTTGGGAACAGTCCCGCAAAAACACGCGGTTGAGACTCCATAAATCCTGCAAGTGCTTCTTGTGCTGGGTTTCTGGTGAGGGTTATAGTATCGCCTACAGGTGCGCCATGAACGTTTTTGATTGATGCAGATACAAATCCTACTTGTCCACTGGTCAAACGGTCTTTTTCTAAACGTTTGGGAGTGAAAACACCGATATTATCTGCCACATGATCCGTTCCTAAAGACATGATTCGGATTTTGTCCTTTTTTGTCAACGTACCATTAAAAATACGGATGAGAGAAACGACACCGAGATAATTATCAAACCAGGAATCAATAATTGAAGCTTGCAAAGGCTGATTGTCGTCGCCAGTAGGGGCTGGAATATATTTAATTATGGCCTCTAACACATCGACGATTCCCAGACCTGTTTTTGCACTGGTTAACGTTGCTTCGCTGGCATCAATACCTATAACATCTTCTATTTCTTGTTTTACTTTTTCAATATCTGCAGAGGGCAAATCTATTTTGTTGATTACGGGCAAGACTTCCAGACCTTGCTCAATAGCCGTATAGCAGTTTGCTACGCTTTGTGCCTCTACACCTTGAGCAGCATCAACCACTAACAATGCACCTTCGCAAGCAGCTAGAGAACGCGATACTTCATAGGAGAAATCAACATGACCTGGTGTATCAATGAAATTGAGGTGATAAGTTATGCCATCTTTTGCGGTATAATCCAAACTTACGGCCTGAGATTTAATGGTTATCCCACGCTCTCTTTCTATATCCATACTGTCCAAAACTTGTTTGTCCATTTCTCTTTCGGACAAGCCACCACAATGCTGAATAAAACGATCGGCCAAGGTCGATTTACCGTGATCAATGTGTGCAATAATGGAAAAATTTCGGATGTGTTGCATTTAGTCTCTCTATAGATACAAAAATCCCGTATAAAACGGGATTTCTTTAAAATTAATCGGCTATTGTACCGAAGGTGAAGCTTAACTTCAATCTCGTTCTATCACAATAAAACGGTTACCTCCTGATTGATTGACAAGAAGGACTATGGGCTCTCCTTTTTCTAATTTTTTCAGTTGTTTTTTAAATTGAGCAACATTTTCAATTTTAACTTTTCCTAATTTAACAATAACATCATTAACCTGTAAGCCTGCACGCTGAACTTCTCTGTTATCAATGTTTTTAACCACTATTCCCGATTCAATGCCCAGTTTGTTCCTGTCACTCTCTGTGATATTGGCCACATCAAATCCCAAATCAAGCTTACCAAGAACAGGACTACTTGAAACCGTGACAGCTTCTTGTCCATTCAAACCTCCTAGTACGGCATGGATAATCTCCAGTTTACCATCGCGCATAACATCCACCTTCACTTTAGTTCCTGGCTGAATTGAACCAACCAAGGGTGGCAAGCTTGAAGATGTTTCAACAGTTTTACCATCAAACTTAACAATCACATCTTGTACTTGAATTCCTGCTTTTTCTGCAGCAGAATCTTTATTGACGTTTGTCACCAATGCTCCTTGAGGATTATCCAAACCCAAATAATCTGCCATTTTTTGATCTACTGGTTGAATATTCACACCCAATAAACCTCTTTTTACCGTGCCATGAGATTTCAATTGCTCAAATACTGACATAGCAACATCTATTGGAATCGAAAATGACAATCCCATATAACCGCCGGTATTGGATAATATCAAAGTATTGATGCCAACAACCTCGGCATCCATGTTAATTAGAGGTCCACCAGAATTACCCCGATTAATGGGAACATCTGTTTGTATGTACGGGATATATTGTTGCTGGCCAAGACTTCGACCTTTGGCAGAGATAATACCTTTAGTCACTGAATGCTCAAAACTGAGTGGCGAACCGATAGCCATTACCCATTCTCCTATCTTCAATTGTTTGGTATCACCGATTTTTAGAACGGGCAGGTTTTTTGCCTTTACCTTTAGAACGGCAATATCACTGGCCTCATCTTCACCGATTAACTCTGCACTGTACTCACGACGATCAACCAATCTTACGGTAATTTCATCCGCATCATGCACGACATGGCGGTTTGTGAGTATGTACCCATCATCTGAAATAATAAAACCTGACCCGCCTGAGACACTGTCTCTTTCTTGTGGGTTCTGAGGCATGCCAAAATAACGTTCAAATGGGTTTGAAGGACGTGAAGGCGTTTGAATAGAGCTAAGCTCTTTTGCATTTTGCCGTGCTGTGATATTAACAACAGCAGCTCCAGTTTGATCTACTAAGCTGGTAAAGTCAGGCAAAGAAACTTCTTTAGCATGGGCGCTCCCAATAGCATAAAAAAGTGAAATACAGAAAAAAAAGAGTGTTTTGTTTTTCATGAATTTTCTCCAATATAGAGTATTAATAATTGCGTTCTATGACCCTTGAAACTGAGAAAAGTGCAATTTTATTTGAAAAATGTAACACGAGGACGTAATTTTAACCCTTGGTATTTAATGAGAAGTTTTGCCAAATATACTCCACAGACAAACCCCAACAATCCACCAAGGTCTGCATTGATATGTAACCAAGAAAAAAAACCATAACCACTACCGAGCATGATTAACAATAGCGCTATTGGCACTCCATAAAGATACAAAGAGAGTCGGAACAATTCCTTTTCGTCAAATTTCAATCCAACAATATCAGAAACCGAATACCCTCCCTGAAAAAAATGTTCTTGATCAACTAGATGAGCGGTTTGTTTGCTTTTATTGGTTAAAGAAACGACCAAATCTTCCGTGCTTGCTTTATGAAATAGAAAACTTAAAAAGCCGTCTGAACAACGGCTTTTACAATCATTGCATTCTTTATTGCTTTGCAAACTAAGCCTGACTTCATTGCAATCTATCTGCGAAATTGTAGCCAGACGAATCAATCAGTTAAGCCTTCTGATTTTATTGGAGAAAAGTTGTTTTTATGATTGTGATTTGATTGGTTAATAATCATATAAGGCAAATCATTTATATTCTGAGAAAGCCCTTGACTATAATAACCTTGTTGTTTAGATGAAACCGAAGGAAATCGACTCAACGACGGCGGTGGCACAAGCGTACTGTGGCTTGCAGCGACCTTCGCTGACAATGGCACTTCAATTGCGACTCCTTGTGTTTGAGCAAAATGCGGATTATCGGCTCCATTATTTTGCAATTGTTGCAGCATTGTCACCGACATAAAAGCAACACTTGCAGCGATCCCTAAACCCAAAATTGGCTTCAAGACCTTTAACCAAGGCGCTTTGTCTGCTTCTGTTTGCTGATTCTCTTGCACATCAATATCTTCAAACTGCATTCCTTTTAGTTGTTGAGTCACTTTGCTTGCAACATCAATAACCAAAGGCTCTTGCGCTTCCTTTTGCAAACAGGACTTAATTAAATGATAACTATCCCATGTAGCTGACAACGATGCATCTGAAGCCATGCGCTTTAAAAGGAATTGGCTGGCATGTGTTTCTAACTCACCGTCCATTAAATTGGAAATTTGTTGGTTTGATTTATCTGACATAATTTGCTCTCTTGTATTCTTTTTTTAACAATGGTTTTAAGGCATTGTCAACTGCATCTCTTGCTCTAAATATTCTTGATCTAACTGTGCCAATAGGGCACTGCATTTTTTCTGCTATTTCTTCGTAACTTAGGCCGTCTATTTCTCGTAAAACAATGGCCTGTTTTAAATCCTCAGGAAGACTGGCAATAGACTCATGTACAACTTTTTCAATTTCTTGGCGTTCGTACTCAGCATCTGGTGTATCGAAATTTTGTCTTTCAAAACCGCCAGAATAGCTCTCTGCTTCGACAGGTTCTATATCTGAATTTTGAATCCTTCTGCCTCTGGCAACCAAGTGATTTTTGGCTGTGTTAATCGCAATGCGGTAAATCCAGGTGTAAAAGGCTGAGTCGCCCCTAAAATTTGGCAAGGCTTTATAAACTTTAATAAAGACATCTTGAGTAATATCTTGTATTTCATGATAATCTTTTATCAGTTTTGAGATAACACCGCCCACTTTTTGCTGGTAACGCTGCACCAGTAACTCGAAGGCTTTTATATCGCCTTTTTGTGCTTGTTTTACCAACTCTAAATCAATCGCCTTCTCAGACATAACTTTGTTGTTTTCCTGTTTATTTTTCATTGTTGCCTTCTATGACATTGACTCATTTTAAAAGTTTAATTATTATTACTATTTTTTCGTCATACCCAATTTTATACCGAACCCATAAGCTCTACTCGCTCTTTCAGTAGCTGCTCAATTTGTTCCTCTGGCAACGGTCTTGAGAACAAGAACCCTTGAAAATACTCGCATTCTCTCTCAAGCAAGTACTCTCTTTGTGCTTCTGTTTCCACACCTTCGGCGACGATTTTACGGTTGAGTCTTTTAGCAATATTTATGGTTGCATCTAAAATGGCCTCATCTTCTGGATTCAGACCAATATTACATACAAAGGATTGATCAATTTTTATAAAACTGGCTGGGATTTTTTTGACATAGTCCAAACTAGAGTGTCCTGTTCCAAAATCATCAATGGAGAGGGTGCAACCGATGGCTACTATTTCATTCAATGACTCCACTAATTTTGGTACCACATCCAAACTTATTGTTTCTGTAATCTCGAAATCTATGTAATGCGGGTGCACTCCGGATGAATTCACAATTTTCTCTAGTTTGCGCGGTAAATTTGAATCCATCAATTGTACTGCGGATAAATTAATGGAGCACGTTAAAGGCAAACCATAATGTTTCTGCCACTTCACAAGCATTTCGCAAGAACGTTTGGTGACATATTCACCGATATCGTTGATAAGTCCCGTTTCTTCGGCCAAAGGTATAAAATGACCTGGGTTTATCATACCAATTTCTGGGTCTATCCACCTAACTAAAGACTCAAATCCAATTATATCCTCTGTAACTGCATTAATTTTAGGCTGAAAGAAAACTTTAATATGCTCTTCTGTAATGGCTTTTTTAAGATTTTCTTCCATTTCTGTTTTTTGCTTCAATGCCTGACCTGTCTCCGAGTATTTAAAAACAACAAAGTTATTTCTACCAGCAAGCTTGGCATCATACATCGCTAAATCAGCATTCTTCATCATGCTAGAGACTGTTTGCCCATCATCTGGAAAAATAGAAATGCCAATATTGAAATCAATTTTAGTATCTTCTCCAGTGCTTAACAATATAGGGGCTTGCAATCTTTTGATCAGGTCTTTAGCTAACAATTCTACAAGTTTTTTATTCAGGTGTGGTTTCAATAAAACCATAAACTCATCACCTGATAAACGATACACATCTCCTTTTGAGCGTATGCATTTTGTAATGATTTGAGAAATATTAACGATGATTTGATTTGTTAATTCTATCCCCATACTTTTATTTAGAAAGTTAATCTTGTCAAAATCAATAATCATCAACGACAAGTACTTGCCCGAATCAACACCAACTTCCATAATCTTTGCGAACTTGTTGGTCATCGATGTTCTATTTGGCAAGCCTGTTAATTTATCTGTCAAGCCATCCATTGTACGCTGTTCGACAATGCTTTTTTGGAACAGTCCGAACTTGCATTGATTAGCCAACGATGACAGGAGCACTGATTGGACAGGCCAAGAATCAACCCTGTTATAACCGCCTGAGACTATAACACCATAGGTTTTGTTGTGATGGGTAACAGGATGCACACAAAAAGAATGCAGGCCATTTTCTTGTAGAATTCCTGTGTATTCGTTCATTCTATGGTTGTCACGATCAATTTCAAGAACCTGTTTGCCATGTATAACATCCAATAATTCTGCTAAAGATTTTTTTAAAAAACTCTTCACTAATTGCCCATCTCCAACAATTACAGGTTTTAACAGCTTATTATTGCTGTACTCAAAGAAGGCCAAAAAATTCAATTTTAATGCTTTAAGTATTTTATCCAAAACAAGGGTAAAGTCAGAATTTGTTATTTCAATTTGTGTCACCATTGATAACAAATCATACAACTCACTTGATATCCCTTCTGATTTTTCTGCTGCCAAATCCCCTATATAGACAATTTCTTCATTCAACACACCCATCTGATATTTCGCTATCAAATTAAATGTGTTTTTTTGAAAGGTATAATTTATGGTGAACTCCGTTTTATCATTGCTTGAAATATCTTTGATGTAACTGTTGTATTTTTTGTGGTTTATCTTAGCATCAAGTATATTCCATTTTTTTCCAAGCAAATGCGTTTTTTTTCGCCCCAACAATTCCATCAGAGAAGAATTAACTTTTTCAATTTTTTGCGTAGAGGCATCAACAATTAATTTTGCTTGCATGGAGTCTTCAAAAAAAACATCCCAAAGCGTCTGGCACTCATCTGCTTTTTCATCTTTATTATTGACTGCACCATTTATTTCTCTTTGTTCTGCATTCGTTTTACTAACTGCTTTTTTATTAGCAAGCAAGGCATTGAGCTTGATCGATATTTCATTGGCTGACAGGGGTGCAAAAAGCATTAACTCAGAGACTTTTGAAAATTCTATGTATTGTGATTCTGAAAGATTCATCTGAGAACAAACAACTAGTATGATTTTTATTGCTGGATAGTTTTTAGTTAGCTGTATCAATGTGTTTGGATTTGAAAACAGTGACTTAGAAACCTCTACAATCAGGTATTCAATTTCTTCAGAATCTAGCAATTCTTGTGTTCCAGCAACATCTTTGGAGGTAAAAATGATACCGCATTCCTTTTCATCAAAAAAATTAAACAACAATACCCGTTCTTTTTTTAGATTCAGGCAAATAAGTGAATTTTTATCAACAGGCTCAGTCATTGGAAAGTACCCACTTTGAATCCCTTAGTTTGTACTTTTTTGTGTGCCTATTCACCAACTCAATTTCCTCTGCATTGACTGTTAAAAAATTAAAATTAGCACTTTCATCAATCAAAAATAGAAATCGTGTATTCTCATTCACTTCCAAATAATTTGTTGCCGTTGGCAGTGTTGATTTGATTTCTAATAATTCATTTTGCTCAATGCCTGGAAAAACATAAACGGCAAAATAATGATTTTTAGTCGCATATTTTAAGGCCTCTATTACTGATTGAGTTCCCGGTAATGGGGTGTTCCTCGATTTAATATTAACCAGGCCCATTTGCGAAGACCAAATATAGATCGCCATCCCTGATCGAACAGATATCACTCTTAATCCTTCAATAATTTCATCAGAATTATTGCTGGCAATAAATTGATAAGTTATTGCAGAGCGTATCTTTCGTTCTATTTTATTGGAGATTGATAGGGACAACATAATCTAAATTCTACATCGTTTCTGTTGGGAGATGTTCTCCCTTGTATGGAGCTAACATGGTTTCAATTTTAGTTCGAGCTTGCTCCATATCACTGTTATCAGCAAACTGAACACCAATACCTGCATTTTTCAGACCACTTGCTCCTTGTGGAGTTATCCAAACGACTTTTCCAGTGACAGGGAATTTTTCTTCTTCTAACAAAGACAACAATAAGAACACATCATCGCCCAAACTGTATGAGTTTTTTGTTTTAACGAACACTCCACCATTTTCAATAAAGGGAATATAGACTTTATGCAACTCTGTTACATCTTTAATATCACAGGACAAAATACCTTTTTTGCCCATTCCCGCTCCCATAAAAGCCATACTATTAACCTCTTACTTATTAGTGTTTGTGCTGTTCACAATTAAATTCTCGGACAAACATTATTATACATTGAAAAAACCTGCTGTCAATTTTGACCTCTTACTCATTTAAAGTGTTGCTGCCAATTAATAAGCAATTCATCAAGTAATAATTCTTCTTTCAGTGCTGTTTTATTTCTCTTTGTAAAAAGATAGAGGCTTCGAACAAAATCCAATATTTTCAAGTAAAATCCTTCTCTGTCTTTTTTATAATGCGTTGATAACACTTGACTCATTGCTTTCATATTGACATTTTCCTGCTCTTTTTTGATTAAATACAAAAAAAACGAGGCGACATAACCCAAACAATTCAGATAGTCTTGTGTTAACCACTTCTTGCTAATTTCCAAAGGACTCTTCTGCATAAGCAGGATGGAAGTTAAATCTTCTAGCATTTCATTGACACATTTCTCACTCTGGTTGTTGATGATTGTTTTAGCAATGAGTGGAATGCCATTGGCAAGTATGAGTGCAAATTTTAATTCATCTTCAGAGACATCTGCATTTTCTTTCAACCAACTCAAAGCAAGATTATCATCAGGTATGGCCAGTGATATCTTAACGCACCTGCTTTTAATCGTTGGTAATAATCGCCCTAATTCGCTTGATGTCAAAACAATAATAACCTGTTGTGGAGGTTCTTCTAAGGTTTTCAACAAAGCATTGGCCGATGCATTGTTCATTTTTTCTGCATCTTCAATAATCACAACGCGGTATTGATTTCTACTGCCACTGAGCATTACATCTCGTGACAACTTTCTTATTTGCTCAACCTTTATAATCTCTTTTTCAGCTGAGATACTTATTAAGTCTGTATGATTACCAACCGCGATTAATTGACAAGAGGGGCAGTGCAGACAACTGCCAGAAGCAGATAAGTCTTCACACATGGCCATTTGAGCAAACTGCTGAGCCAATTCGATCTTTCCAAGACCTTGACTGCCTGAAATTAATACTGCATGAGGTACTTTTTTAGTTTCAATCAGACGCAACCATTCCGTTGTTCTATTTTTATACCAAGGATACCTATTCACACTAAAACTTCCTTGCGATGTTGCATGGCATGTTCAATTTGCTTTTTTACCTGCTCAATACTTTGTGCCGCGTCAATAATCGTATATCTCAATGGGTGCATGTTTGCCTTTTGGCGGTAGGCCTTTGCAATGCGGTGAAAAAACTGCAAGCCTTCTTGTTCAATTCTGTCTGCCTGCCCTCGGCTTTGTATCCTCTTAAGACCGATACTGGGTTCAATGTCCAAAAGCAAAGTAAAATCGGCCTGCACATCACCCACAATAAATTTATCCATCCATTGAACAGTATCAAAACCTAGCTTTCTGCCTCCTCCTTGATAGGCATAACTAGCATCAACATAACGGTCAGAAAGAACCCATTGCCCCTTTTTTAAGGCTGGCTTAATGACATTTTCTATGTGTTCATTTCGAGATGCAAACATCAATAAAAGCTCAGTTTTAGCATGCAAATGATCAGAATGTAGCAAAATATCACGGATTTTTTCTGCCGTGGGTTCTCCCCCTGGTTCCCGTGTGCAGATATAATCTATTTGCCATTTGTCTAAGATGTTTTTTATGACGGTTAAGGCTGTGGTTTTTCCTGCTCCTTCGGAACCTTCTAGAGTGATGAGGCGAGCCGTCATAATTTTTCGCCTTTCAAGTAGGCCTTGACTGCTCGTTGATGTTGCTCGTAAGTATCAGAAAAATAATGCCCTCCTTGATTGTTAGCAACGAAGTACAATGATTTTCCTGCCACTGGTTGTGAACAGGCCATGATTGCATCCTTGCTAGCCATGGCAATTGGTGTTGGAGTTAATCCTTTGCGAGTGTAAGTATTGTAAGGGGTATCTGTTTTCAAGTCACGGCTACGAATATCACCATCATAACTCTTGCCAAGACCATATATGACCGTCGGATCGGTTTGCAAACGCATGTTCTTTTGCAATCGACGGACAAATACACCTGCAATTATGCCTCGTTCACTGGCTTTGGAAGTTTCTTTTTCAACTATAGAGGCCAATGTTAACAGTTCGTACGGGCTAGAGAAGGGTAAATTTGGTTTTTTTTCTGACCATGCTTGTTGTAAGACTTGATTCAAAGCTTTATGGGCACGAATCAACACGTCCACATCTGAATCACCTCGAACAAATTGATAAGTCTCAGGAAGAAATAGACCTTCTACAGAAAGCTTATCAGAAGAAAGGCGTTGTAACAATTGCCTATCATCCATATTTGGCAGCTCATGCTTTAAGACCTCATCCTCTTGCAATTTAACTTTTAGTTCTTGCCAGTTGATTCCTTCTACAATGGTAAACTGATAGCTAATAACATCGTTGGCTTTGATTTTTTTCATCATTTCCAAGGGTGGCAGCTGTGGATCAATTAAAAACTCTCCTACAGTCAACCATGTTCCCACTTTTTCTAATTTTGAAAACAAACGCCATTGCCAGTTATCGCCATTGGCGTTAAGTTTTTCTATAGTACCGACAAATTCACCGAAGTTTGTGCCTTTGTCTATCGTTACATAAGTCGCTTTGGAAAAAACTGGCTGCATTAAAAAATCTGAATATTTCTTATAATAAATAGCCATCGTCATCAGTACGACTGTTCCAAAGACAACAATGACAATATATAGTTTTTTCATGATTCGTTTATCCGCTTGTTCCAGAGTGTTGAGATTTTTCCTGCCAATGAGTTTTTGTGAGGGTAGTGAATTTTTTGCGCAATTTTTGTTACTGAATTAAATCCTGTGATGCTATTACAAACCATCATACCATGATACTTTGCTAACTGCTTAAATTCAATTTTTTTAGATTTTATTTCAAATCCCTGTGCCGACAACCACCGCAATGCCACACCATAAACACCACAATTTTTTAACTTGGGTGTGTAAATCTTGTTGTCTTTGAAAAGGATTATATTTTTATTTATGGTTTCGATGACATGCTTTTTCTGAGTCATCATTATGGCATCGTGGCAATTCGAACGTTTCAGTTCTTGTGCGGCAAGCACCTGTTCCAAACGATTCAAGTGTTTCAGTCCTGCCAGTAATTTTTGCTTGCTCAAGCGCACTGGACTTATACCAAGTTCTGAACTCAAGAACGATTTCTGTTTTTTGTTGACACTTATAAAATACTGATATTTGTGCGAGGCACTTGCATATCCTCGCTTATCATCGTCTCTAAATACGATTAATTTAACAATATATCTGCCACTTTCAGGCAGCAAAGAGCGTATCTTATCTAACAGTTCTTGTTCTTTTGGGAGCGTTATTTTGAGTTGCTTAAGCCCTTCTCTAAGTCGTTGGTAGTGCCAAGGCCACAATGGAATTTTAGCATCAATAACCAAGATTGTTTCAAACAAGCCATCCCCATAATTCAGAGCTCGATTGAGCAAATAAGAGCCTGTGTTCATTGGAAGAGAGGTGTAAAACTTCATTTAACTGGAGCTAAGATTATCTAACTATACTGCGGTTAGAGTCTCGAATAAAGTCAACCATTAACTGAACACAGGCCTGTTTGTCAGCTAGTTTTTGCATTTCTATCAGAGCCTCCTCTAAGCGCAGGTCTGATTTGTACAACAAACGAAATGCTTTTTTAAGAGCTGTGATATCTGCTTGGGTAAATCCACGTCTTTTTAAGCCTTCTGCATTAATAATTCGAGGCTTTGCTGGATTTCCTTGTGCCATGACATAAGGCGGTAAATCTTTTTGGAAACCAGTATCCATCGCTGTAAAAGCATGAGCTCCAATCCGACAAAATTGATGCAATTTAGTAAAGCCGCCTAGAATAACATAGTCTCCCAAATGCACATGGCCGGCTAAAGTCGTATTATTAGCAATAATGACATGATTCGCTATTTTGCAATCATGAGCAATATGGACATAGGCCATAATCCAATTATCATCACCAATTTCTGTCAACCCTTGATCGTCAATAGTTCCTCGATTGATGGTCACATATTCGCGAATGGTATTGCCATTGCCAATAATTGTACGCGTAGCTTCACCTTTGTATTTCTTGTCTTGAGGTTCTTCACCAATAGAAGAAAATTGAAAAATACGATTGTTTTTACCAATCTCTGTATGCTTGCAGATTGTTACGTGCGATTTAATTTCTGTCCCTGAGTCGATGCTAACGTCTTCTTCTATTATTGAGTAAGCACCAATTTTTACATCCTTGGCTATTTTTGCACTGGCATCAACTATGGCTGTTTTATGAATCAAATTTGACATTATTTACTGGCGCATAAAAGCTCTGCTTTGGCCACAACTTTTCCATCAACTTTGGCTTGGCATTCGTATTTAACCATATTTCTCATGCGTCTTTTTATCGAAACACACAAGTGTAATTGGTCTCCGGGTACAACTGGTTTTGTGAATTTAGCATTATCTACTTTGGCTAAATAAAAGATTTCATCCTCATCTTGCAAATCACCAATAGCTAAGCGTGATAAAATACCTGAAGCTTGTGCCATGGCTTCTATAATTAACACACCGGGCATAACTGGATGAGCGGGAAAATGTCCATTAAAATGGGGCTCATTAAAGGTGACATTTTTAATCGCTGTTAAGTGCTCTCCTAATTCGTAATCAATCACTTTATCGACCAATAAAAAAGGATATCGATGCGGCAATAATTTCATTATTTTTTCAACATCAATGGTTTTCGCTGTATTTTCTTCTGACATTTTATTAACTCTCTGCTTACTTGCTTTGTTTTTCCAATTGCGAAACTCTTTTTGCAATTTTATCTAATTGTTTTAATCTCACGGCACTTTTTCGCCATTCTTTTGTTTCTTGGATTGGCGCAACCGAACTATAGCTGCCCGGTTTTTTGATTGAGCGTGTGACAAGTGCCATTGACTGCAGGGTGACTTCATCGCAAACTTCAAGGTGCCCTATAATGCCCACACCTCCTCCTATTAAACAGTTTTTACCGATTTTAGCAGATCCTGCTACAGCTGAACATCCTGCCATAACTGTATGTTCTCCAATGGTAACATTGTGTGCGATTTGAATTTGATTGTCCAAACGGACGTCTTTTTCTAAGACCGTGTCTTCCAAGGTTCCGCGGTCAATTGTTGTATTGGCTCCAATTTCACAATTATCAGCTATTCTCACCGCTCCTAGTTGCGGGACCTTTATCCAACCTTCAGTATCTCGAGCTAAACCAAAACCATCGGCACCTATAATTGCACCAGGATGGACAATAACATTATTACCTAATTTACAATCGAATAAAATCACAACATTTGCACTGATCAAACAATTACTGCCAAGCTTACAATTGTTGCCAATAGTCACGTGAGATTGTAGATTTGTTCCAGCGGCAATTTCAGTATTTTCTCCAATGACACAAAAGGGTCCAACCGTAACATTTTCAGCAATTATTGCTGAATCAGCGATGTGTGCAGTGCTATGAATCCCTGAAGAGTTTTTCGCGTTCATTTGAAAGAGTGTTGCAATCTTCGCAAAGGCGACATAAGGGTCTTTTGCAATGAGTTTATTGCCTTTAAATTCAACTTCGTTTGCTGAGACTATGACAATGCCTGCTTGAGTCGTTTTTAATTGTTGCTTGTATTTGGAATTCGCAAAAAAACTAAGATGAATTGACTGTGCCTTATCCAAGGTTGCAATGCCTTCGATACTATGATTCCCATCGCCACTATACTCCAAGTCGTATTTTAGGGCTAATTCGCTTAAGGTTATCTTCATTGTTTCTGATTGTTTTTTAAAACTTGAAGAATTTCTTTAGTAATATCCATCTCATCATTTACATATAAAATTGAATTGATAAATATTGCATCGTAGCCATTTGTTATCGCATAGTTTTTTACAACAGCTTGAATTTCTTTCTGTATTCTATTTAAGACTATCGTATTTCTAACACTAATGGCATCTTTCAAATCTTCTTTGGCACGACGAATTTGTCTTTCAAGTATTCTCGCTCGTTCCTGAACATTCTTCAACTCTTCCAATGTCATCATCGCCCCGCCCTTGGTCAAGCGATTCTCCAATATTTCCAAATCAGCAGTTTTTTGTTCTATATTTTCGTACTGGTTTTCAAATTCACTTGAGATGCTTGCTCTAGCTTGGCTTATTTGCGGAGAATTATCGATCAAGGATTCCATATCAACAAAGCCAATTTTGCCAGCAGCACCTGCATTATTAGTGAGTCCTATTAATAATGTTAAGCTAATTATGAATGACAAAATTGGTCTTTGTGAGAAATTCATGCAAATTAATTTTCTTAGAAAGTATTACCGAATGCAAATTGGATACGTTCAGTATCATCAAATTCGTTGTTATTAAATGGATAGGAGAAGTTAATAATAATAGGGCCTACTGGAGCTTGCCATTTAAGCGCTAAACCTGTTGAATGTCTAAACTCACGGGCTTCAAAATCATCAAAAGTACTGAAGACATTACCAAAGTCCCAAAACCATGCAATTCTTGCAGCATTTCCTACTTTAGCAAAAGGTGTTGGGAAAACCAATTCCACCGTTCCTACAGTTTTTAAACTACCACCAACTGGATCTCCTCTTCGCGAGGTCAAAGGCTCATTGCCAAAGTCATTGACAACAATAGAAGATTTTGGACCCAGTGTATTGTCCCGATAGCCACGAATCGAGCTTCGCGTTCCACCGGCAAAGAAATTTTCAAAGAATGGCAGTTTTGTGGTATTTCCGTAACCATCACCATAGCCAATTTCACCTGTTAAAGACAAGGTTAAATTTTCTGTTAGCGGGAATAACTTGTTGGTTTTTGCAGTGAATTTATAAAATGTTGCAGTACTACCGGGCAATGAAAATTCAGCGCCTAAACGATAAAAAGCACCTCGAGTAGGGTTGAAGAAACGATTGCGACTGTCTCTTGACCAACGGGCTTCAGCTTTATAAAAGGTGAAAGATTTGCGCACATCCCAAGGAATAAGAACACCATCACGAAGACCTTCAGGGTCAACTGGCGGAACCAGTCCTTCGGGCTGTTCTGGCACACAATCAGTGCCATTCCAATCGACCAAAGTCGGCAATGTTGCCTGTGTTCTATAGGTATAACCCCCTAATTCACAAATATCAGAAAAAATTAGTGAGGCGGTTTGACCCAAAAAGGCAGAAACATTTTTTCTTTCGTAACCAAAACTGGTATAAATTCTATCGTATTCAGAGATAGGGAAGCTCATATTCATACCAAAGCCACCATTACTAGCGCTATAACGCGCAATATTAGCTTGACCAAAGTTTGAGGTAGAATAACTCATATTGAAACCACGAGAAACACCTTCATCTGTATAATATGGATTCTCATAAGAGATATTTAACTGTTTGAAGAAATTACTGTTATTAATAACAAAGGACAAGCTATTTCCTGTCCCTAATAAGTTTTGCAATGAGACCGAAATAGAAGTATTTATCCCACTAAATTGAGAATAACCCACCGAGAATGTAAATTGCCCTGAGTTCCTTTCTTTCACTGTCACTTCAACATCGACTTGATCATCCGAACCTGGAACTCGCGGAGTTTCTATAGTCACTTCTTCAAAATAAGGTTTTTGTTGTAAGCGGATTTTAGAACGCTCTACCAAGGACTTGGAATACCACCCCCCTTCAAATTGACGCATTTCTCTTCTTAGAACCTCATCCTTGGTTTTTATATTGCCAATAAAGTTTATTTTTCTGACATAAACCCGTTTGCCAGGATCTACATAAAACGTCATATCGACCACACCTTCTTCTTTATTAATCTCTGGAACGGGTGTGACCTCAGCAAAGGCATAGCCTAAGTTGCCAAGTATGATTTTCATTCTTTCAGCACTGGCCTCGCTTAGATTTCTAGCAAAAGTTTCACCTTCTTTCGCGACAATAAGCCCTTCGAACGTTTTCTTATCGAGAATCATCTCACCTGTCACTTTCATTTCACCAAAGACATACTTACTGCCTTCTACAATATTCGCCGTAATGTAGATGTCTTTTTTATCTTGGCTAATGGTCACTTGAACGGATTCAACATTGAAATCGACATAACCTCTGTCCATATAATAGGATTTTAGTTTTTCTAAATCACCGTTTAATTTTTCTTTTGAATATTGATCATCCGAAGAGTACCACGATAAAAAGCCTGTGGTATCTGACTCAAATGTATCAATCAGTTCTTCATCGGTAAATATGGTATTACCAACGATCTTAATGTGTTTGATTTTTGCAGCTTTTCCTTCTTCAATATCAATATTGATTCTCACTCGATTCCTGTCCAGGTCTTTCACTTTCGCATCAACAATTACATTGTATTTGCCACGAGAAAAATACTGTCTAGTGAGTTCATTTTGAACCCGCTCCAATTGCAGCCTATCAAATACCTCACCTTCAATAAGGCCAATATTCCTCAAGCCTTTCAATAGTTCTTCTGTCTTAATTGCTTTATTTCCATCCAATTCTATGGATGCAATCGCTGGCCTTTCAACCAGTTTGACAACTAAAACATCACCATCTCTGTAAATTTTAACATCGCTAAAATAGCCTGTTCTAAAAAGGGATTTGACTGAACGAGTTACGCTTCTTTTCGTCACCCTGTCGCCTTTTTCGATAGGCAAATAAGTGAATATAGTTCCGTGAGAAATTCGGCTAGCTCCATCCAAACGAATATCTTCGACAGTAAAGGGCTCAAAAGCCAATGCAATTGAACTCAAACTTAATAAGGCTGTTAATATAAATGATTTAATCATAGGTGCTTTCTTTTTATTGTTTGTATTTCTTTTAACCTGCATAAAAATTTATTTTGATTTCTACAGAATTAAAGTTAGTTAATCGAACATTTTAAGACACTAGCCTTAAAATGTCGTTATAAATTGCAATTGACATGAAACAAAGTAAAAAAACAATACCGATTGTTTGTCCCTTCAATTGAAAATCTTCAGTTAATGGCGATCCTTTTATCTTCTCAAAAAGCAAAAACAGCAACTGTCCTCCATCAAGCATTGGTATTGGCAGTAAATTTATTATACCAAGACTCAAGCTGACCAAGCCAAGAAATCCCAAAAACCATGCGACGCCACGTGAAGCTGTATCATTAGCCACTTGAGCAATAGTGATTGGCCCAGAGAGATTCTTTAGCGAAGCTTTACCTGTTACTATTTTTCCCATCATATTCAGTGACATAGTTGTCATTCGCCATGTTTCATTCATTGCCGCTGGTAATGCGGCAATGAAACCATAAGAGTTATTGAATTGAATGGAGCGGTAAAATTCAAGATCAATTTCTTTTGGTGCTTTGGGAGCGATACCTATTATCCGCTTTGAACGATTGTTTTCATCTTCAACAGCGTGATCGATAGTAACATTTAATGTATTATTTTTTCGTAAAATTGATAAAATAATTTTACCATCAATAAACTTATTAAGTTTTTCAACAACTCTATACCAATCAGATGTCAGCTCACCATTAACAGAAATAATTTTATCGCCTGATAGAACGCCTGCAATATCTGCGGGTTTGCCTTTGGAAACGGTTTGTACTTCATTGCTATAGGGAATCTTCCATGCTTTGAGCCCAATAGCATCAAAAATTTTAGCTTCATCGACATCATCAGGCAAATCTGACAGTTTTAATACCAACTTTTCTTGCTCGCCATTGTCATGCTCAACGACTAAATCAACATCACGATGATCCAAACCATTAGTGATCAGCTCTAAACTTACATCCTGCCACGTCTCGGTTGAATAATCATTAATACTGATAATACGGTCTTTAATTTTTGCTCCAGCTTGTAATACTATTTTTTCTGGCACATCAATCACAGGGTGTATCTCAACCTTGCCATAAACAAACATCATCCAAAACATTAGCACCGCTAGAATAAAGTTAAAAGCAGGGCCTGCAAACATAATTAAAGCGCGTTGCCAAATGGGCTTTGAATTGTAGGTCAGGTGATATTCTTCGGGATTCTCACTGTAGTCAGGGTCTCTTTCATCTAACAGTTTTACATAGCCACCCAGCGGGATATACGAAAGGCAAAACTCAGTGCCATTTTTGTCTTTTTTCGTCCAGAAGGATTTTCCAAAACCCACACTGAACTTTAAAACCTTAACATTAAATCGTCTGGCCATCCAATAATGACCGTACTCATGAAAAGTAACCAAAATACCTAGCGTAACCAACATCCAACCAATAGAACTCATAAACTCAAGCATATTCATTCACCACTTGTTGCGTTTTTAAACGCATTTCATTATCCAAAGACTGCAATTGTTGCACATCTGTTAGTTTATCAATACTGGCATTGGTCATTATTTTTTCATTGATGGTAGCAATCGCCGTAAAAGGAATTTTTTTGTTCAAAAAAGCTTGGACAGTCATTTCATTGGCGGCGTTTAACACCGCCATCGCAGTACCACCCATTTTGATGGCCTCTTGAGCCAAGTTCAGGCAAGGAAACTTTTCATAATCTGGTGGAAAAAACTGCAATTGCTGAATTTTCAATAAATCAACCAAACCTGCTCCTGAGGCAATTCTCTCACGCAATCCTAAACCATAAGCGATAGGTATGCGCATGTCCGGTTCTCCTAATTGAGCTAAGACGGATCCATCTTTAAAACACACCATCGAATGGATAATGCTTTGTGGATGCACATGAACATCAATGTTATCCACTGCAATATTAAAAAGCCAATAAGCTTCGATCACTTCCAAGCCTTTGTTCATTAATGTTGCTGAATCAACCGAAATTTTGCGTCCCATATCCCAATTGGGATGCGCACACGCTTGCTCAGGTGTAATGCTTGAGAAGGTGTTTTTCTCTCGATTCCAAAAAGGACCTCCTGAAGCGGTCAAAATTATTTTTTCTACGTTTTCAGGAGTCTTTCCAACTTGATAATCATCAGGAAGGCACTGAAATATTGCATTGTGTTCGCTATCAAGAGGAATAATACGTGCTTGATTTTCTGTCGCTGCCTTCATCACTAATTCACCTGCCAAAACCAGTGCTTCTTTGTTGGCTAATAACAATGTTTTTCCTGCTTGCACTGTCGATAAAACAGGCTGCATTCCTGCGCTGCCTACAATTCCTGCTATCACCATATCGACGTCGCAATGCTGGCATAATGCGTTAAGTTCATCCATTCCAGCTAACACTGTTGTTTTTGAAGAAACTTGATTTTTAAATTCACTGTATTTTTCACAGTCCGTGATTACAGCATAACGCGGTGAAAATTTATCGCATAATTGAACCAGTTTTTTAATATTGGAATGTCCAGAAAGAGCGAAGACATTAAACTTTTCGGGATTTCTGCTAACTATATCTAAAGCACTATCGCCAATTGAACCCGTTGCTCCCAAGACAACAACATTCTTTCTTAATTCATTCTTCATGAAGCCGTTATATAATGAATAAATGCAAAATAAAATGGAGTCACAGCAATTAAAGAATCAAAGCGATCTAAAAATCCTCCATGTCCTGGCAACAAGAAACCGCTGTCTTTGATATTGCCTTGTCTTTTTAATAAGCTAGCAAACAAATCACCCACAACTGAGATCAGTGTTAACAATGGAAACAGCATAGCAAAAGCAAGTGAATTTAGTCCAAGCCATTGACCTATAAAGAACCCATACAGTGAAGTAAATATCAAAGCTCCAATTAATCCTTCTATAGTCTTACCTGGACTTACATTGACCGCAAGTTTATGCTTACCAAAAGTCTTTCCCGAAACATAAGCACCTATATCGGCCACCCAGACCAAAAAGAACAAGACCAATGTGAGTTGTGCACCATGTTCATAATTCTGGTGAATCGAAATAAGTGAAGCGCCAAATAAGAGCAGTACCCCCACTCCTAGAGCATATTTTATTGTGTGTTTTTGCAGGCCTTGCTGGGGTTTGAATAGCCAAAAAAAACAATAAAGCCAAATCACTGTGGAGGCTAACAGTATTCTGGTCACATCAATAGAGATAAATGAAGCTTGGTTTAAGAAAAAAACACTAACAGCCACAGCAAGGGCCATAAGCAATGAGTTAACTTTAAGTTTTTTAACAATTTGAAACCACTCATAACCGATCATTAAAACCAATAAACTGACAAATGATGTAAATATAAGCGTGTTTCCATACCAAATGATAGCCAAAACAACTGGAGCTAACAATAAGGCTGTAAGTATTCTTTGTTTTAACATTTAACTTCCTTCTTGAATTTGTAGGGACGTTTTACCAAACCTTCTTTCTCGCAGTTGAAAATCTTTTATCGCATTATTCAGGCTACTTTCATCAAAGTCAGGCCACAGCGTTTCTGTAAAAAACAGCTCTGTATAAGCCATTTGCCACAATAAAAAATTTGAAATTCTCTTTTCTCCACCCGTCCGTATCAACAAATCTGGGTTGGGGATATCGCTCATGGTTAAATACTGTTGAAGTTCTGATTCATCAACTGAAGCTACTTCCAAGTCAGAATTTTGCAACGTTATTGCCAGTTTTTTAGCGGCTTGCAGTATATCCCAACGGCCTCCATAGTTTACCGCGATGGTTAGCACCATGGTTTCATTTTTTTCGGTTAAACCCGCGACTTTACTCATGCGCTTACGCAAACTCTCAGAAAATCGAGACAAATCACCAATAAAATTCAGTCGTACGCCGTTGCTATGCAACTCGGGCACTTCTTTTTTTAGTGCACGCATAAACAATTCCATCAGCATAGAAACTTCCTTTTGTGGTCGCGACCAGTTTTCACTGCTAAAGGCAAATAAAGTAAGCCATTTGATTCCTATTTTTGAAGATTGTCGGATTGTTTTGCGAACGGATTTAACTCCAGCTTTGTGCCCTGAAGTTCTGTATTTATTTCTTTGCGTAGCCCAACGACCGTTGCCATCCATGATAATGGCAACGTGTTGTGGTATTTTTGACTGATTTTCTAACAAGGCGATGGACGATGATGGGAAGAATTAAATTTCCATCAATTCTTTTTCTTTCTCTTTAACAACTTCATCAACTTGAGCAACATATGTATTGGTTAAGTCTTGAACCTTGTCTTCAGACTGATGTTGTTCATCCTCGGTTATTTCTTTGTCATTTTGCATGACTTTAAAGGTGTGATTGGCATCTCTTCGAATGTTTCTGATGGCAATTTTACAATTTTCACCGTGGCCATTCACAACTTTAACCATTTCCTTTCTTCTCTCTTCTGTTAAAGGCGGTAATGGCAAACGAATAACCAAGCCAGCACTCACCGGATTCAAACCCAAAGAAGATTTCATAATGGCTTTTTCTATTGGTGCCACCATGTCTTTTTCCCACGGTGTTATTGTTAAGGTACGAGAATCTGAAACCACAACATTAGCAACCTGACTTAATGCTGTCGCACTGCCATAATAATCAACAGTAATTCCATCCAACAATGCCGTATTCGCACGACCTGTTCTGACAGTCGCCAAATCTCCCTTAAGAGACTCAACACTTTTACCCATTCTTAACTTAGCATCGTCTAATATTTCGTTTATCATCTTATCAACCACCCTTTCTATTTATGATTCAGTATTTCTTACAATAGTTCCAATGTCTTGGCCATGAATTATTTTTAACAATGCTCCTTGCGTGGACATATTAAAAATACGAATAGGCATATTTTGATCACGACACAAAACAACCGCTGCAGTATCCATAACGGCTAATTTTTTCTCGATCACTTCGTCATAAGTCAATGCATCGTACTTAACAGCCTCGGGATTCAATTCCGGGTCTGATGAATAAACTCCATCAACTTTAGTCGCCTTAATCACCAGTTCTGCGTTAATTTCTATCGCTCTTAGACTTGCGGCAGAATCGGTGGTAAAAAAAGGATTACCAATTCCTGCTGCAAAGACAGTAATATTGCCTTTTTGCAAATGACGTATCGCTTTGCGGCGTATATAGTCTTCACAAACCTCATGAATCTGAATGGCCGACATGACGCGGACTTTCGAGCCCTGTTTTTCAATGGCGTTTTGTAAAGCTAGAGAATTCATGACCGTAGCCAGCATTCCCATATGGTCACCTGTGACCCTGTCTATCCCTGATTTTGCCAATCCCGCACCCCGAAAGATATTACCGCCACCAATAACAATACCAATCTCAACACCGAGTTCGCGTATTTGATGAATTTCCGCAGCAATACGATTGATGACTTTGGGGTCAATGCCGTAATCCTCCTCACCCATTAGCGCTTCGCCACTGAGCTTGAGGAGGATCCGACTAAATTTTACTGAGTTATTTGCCACGTGCTTGTGCCATTACCTCTTCTGCAAAATTATCTTCTTTCTTCTCGATGCCTTCTCCTACTTCCATTCTTTGGAATGCAATCACTTCAGCACCTTCTGATTTCAGCAACTTTTCTACTGTCATATCAGGATTTTTGACAAAAGGTTGACCATACAAAGTAATTCCAGCTAGGAATTTACGAATACGACCACCAATCATTTTTTCAACAATCTCTGGCGGCTTGCCGCTGTCTGCAACTTGAGCGATTAAAATTTCTTTTTCTTTCTCAACCACATCAGATGGCACGTCTTTTTCAGCAATATAATCTGGATTGACTGCAGCAATATGCATGGCAATATCCTTAGCCAAATCAACATTGTCAGAACTTACATTAACAACAACTCCGATTTTTACACCGTGAACATAATGTCCAAAAACACCTTCACTTGCACTCAGCTGTGTAATGCGTCGAACTTGAATATTCTCACCAATTTTAGCAACTAAAGCGGTTCTAATTGTTTCTACAGATTCACCATCAATTTCCGAAGCCATTAATTCTTCAACACTTTCTGTCCCCAAACTCGCAGCTTGAGCCACTATTTTGTCGGTGAAAGCCAAGAATACTGTATCTTTGGCAGCAAAATCAGTTTCTGAATTCACTTCAACCATGGTGATTTTTTTATTATCATCCGAAGCTAAAATCTTCACTACGCCTTCGGCGGCAATACGGCCAGATTTTTTAGCTGCTTTTGCTGCACCAGACTTGCGCATTTCTTCGATTGCAACTTCGATATCTCCATTGGAAGCCACCAAAGCTTTTTTGCATTCCATCATACCTGAACCGGTACGCTCTCTTAATTCTTTAACCATTGAAGCTGTAACGCTCATGTTTAAATCCTCATGTTTTAACGGGGTCATCCCGCATCATTGTTTAAAAATCTACGATTAAAAGCAAGGTTTGAGCTTGCTTTTAATCCAATCCTACAAAAAACTCAATTAATCTTCTGTTTTCTTAGCTACTTTTTTCTTTGTTACTTTTTTCTTGCTGTTTTTTTTCACCACTTTTTGAGCATCATCTTTGCTCGCTTCCGTTGCTTCTTCAGCCTTTGCTTCAGTTTTAACTTCTGATTTCACTTCCGCTTTAACATCTTCGGCTTTCGTTTCAGTGGCAGCTTCTTGTTTGTCTTTGACTTGCTTTTTAACTTTCTCAGCATCTGCAGGCGCAGGCATAGAGGCACGTCCTTCTAAAACAGCGTCAGCGACAGTAGCCGCATACAGATTGATCGCCTTCATTGCATCATCATTACCAGGAATAATGTAATCAATGTTCTCAAAAGAATTATTGGTATCAACAACTGCAATCACAGGAATACCCAATGTTTTTGCTTCTTTGATCGCAATAGACTCATGTTTTGTATCGACAATAAACATTGCATCTGGAACTCCAGCCATTTCCTTGATACCCCCTAAACTTTTTTCTAGCTTAGTCAGTTCTCTTTGGTGCTTAAGTTGTTCTTTTTTGATCAGTTTTTCCATACGACCATCGGCTTTCATCGCTTCAATTTCACGAATACGGTTGATTGATTGTTTGACTGTTTTGTAGTTGGTCATCATGCCACCTAACCAACGGTTAGTCACATAAGGCATACCACAACGAATGGCTTCGCGTTTCATTGCCTTACTTGCAGACCGCTTGGTACCTACAAACAAAACCTTGCCACGGCGAGAAGCCAACGAGCTTAAATAATTAAGCGCATCAGTCATTAGTTTTTCTGTTTTAGATAAATCGATGATATGAATTTTGTTTTTTGAACCAAAAATGTATTGATCCATTTTGGGATTCCAATATCTGGTATTGTGTCCGAAATGAACACCAGCTTCCAGAAGCTGTTTTACACTGACTTTTGCCATTTTAATTTTTCCTAAAATAATAAGGGTTATAAACTATGCAATCAAACCTGAATGACAACCGGTTGTTAAAACCAGCACCCCGTCAATTCATTGGGCTTGTTACAGGATTTTTTTTTCAACAGACAATTTGCAACTATCTTTGAAAGCCGCGGGATTATACTCGATTTGAAATTAATCGACAAGTCGAAAATTTGATTTGCCAGTAAAACACGCTCGAATCATCCAAACTCCGTGGAACTTACTTCAGCGATACTGAATAATTACGCCAGATTTTTATAAATTTCAATAGGAAATTTTTCTGTTATTTTCATTATTATGGTTTTTTTTGAGTAAACCTCATATTCACGACACAACAATCGAGTGCCTGTAGAAAAGCCCGAATCATCGCCTTCTAAAGCTTCTTGCTGGTAGCTATCAGTCTGCTGCTTATAGGTTTCAACCCTGTACTTGGCCCACAAACTTCCAATTGGAATTGATTTTTCCATTAAGTCCGAAACAAAATCGGCAGAAAGATTTTGCAAATAAATGACTGATTTAGCAAACAGCCAATGAGTTTGTGATCTTTGCCCTTGCAGATAAATATGCCGATGCAACTTACCTGTGGGCGATATTTTCTCACTCAATTTAACCACTAGCATTTTTTCCTTGGCCAGCAATTGTATTAATTCCGTCACCGTTCCATCCGTTTGCATCAAAAGTTGCAAAGCCAGTGGGTAATCCAACAAGTTCAGCATACTAAAAGCCCGTACCTAAACGCAAATAAAACCGAAAATCACCACCATTGGAGTAACCGCTTCCTAAGAACATTACAGTATTCACCACATCCAAAGAAATTCCTGCAGAATAACCATAAATCATGTCTTCAAACTTTATGTGATGTTGCCATACGTTGCCTAAATGACCTTTGATCATCAGCTTGGGCGAACCAAAGACAGGCAAATTGATTTTATCCAATTCTGTGAAGGCACCCACTTCAAACACAATCGCATTCAAACCCAACAATGAAAACTCAGGGTATCCAGCAAAGTTATCCAAACCACCATAGGCAAAAAGAACTTGACCGTCTTCTGCATTATGAACAAAATCTCCTTGAAAACCCAAGTGAAACGCCGACTTATCAGAAAGTGCGAAGCGTTGTGAAATATCAAAATTCAGCCACTGCACTTTATCAAAAAAACCCACTTCAGACTTTAAATCAACACCCGTATGCGCATAAACGGCCGAATCCAAAGTATCCAAACCATACCTAATCCGCATGCCTACGGTTTTATCAATGGCTGTATCAAAGCTTGAGTTATTAATAACAGGCACTACATTTTGATCCAAATACCAAACTCCAGCCCTAAATTCGCTACTATCATTGATGTTAATTCCCCAATCCAAGCCCAAACCAAAATCCTTAATATCGTATTCCCCGGTGGGTTGAATATCAAAATCTTCATCAATATTTTGACCGACCAAGGACGGATTGAAGATATTGCCATAAAAACGGCGGCTGTCCTTGGATATATTGATATTAGCGCTAACAAAATAGCGATCGGCATAATCAAGAGGTTGATTGAGTTCTGATTTCCATTGCAAAACAGTGCCAATACTCAAGTCGTTTGACCACTCTGCACCTTTGCGATTAATATTGTAACGATGGTGTTTTGCTAATAATGAAACACGTGTATTTGAGTTAAAATCATCGGCCACCTTAAGCCCAAACTTCAAATAATCGGGCCCCCAGTTTTTTTCTTCTATTTTAAACTCTATGCCTTTTTGCCCTTTGTCATTTTTTACAACATTATAAGTTACAGTTAAAATATCATTATCCACTGCGATTTCATCGGCCAAATCTTGTATATCACTGGCAATAAAGGGCTTTGATATAATGTGCTTGGTTTTGTGGTTTAAGCGCTCCAAAGAAGTTCTTTTGTTTCCTGAAAACGAAACAAATTCTATTTCTTTAGGGATCTCTTGCATCAAAAAGCTACGAGAATCTAACGAAGTTAAATAATCGGTCTCGTTCAACGCCAAGTGATCTAACACCAGTGATTTTCTTTCCACACTTTTCATGCCAGCTTCGATAAACTCAAGGTATTTATCAAAATCTGCCGCACCAAGGCCTTTCAATTCTGGAGCAATAACAATATCCGCCAGTCCAAGAGACTGTATGGTATTTTGCACTAAAGCGACATCAACACTCTGATACGAAACACTAATGATCGACGAATTTTCATCAATAATATCCAAAGGAGAGGAAATATTCACAGCGATAATAATATCCGCTCCCATTGACTTAGCTACATCAACTGGTAAGTTGTTTAATATACCTCCATCAGCCAAAAATCGCCCTTGGTGATGCACAGGACCAAAGACCAATGGCACCGCCATAGAAGCGCGCATGGCCATGGCTAAATCGCCATGATTAATGACATAAGGTTCTGCTGCATTCAAATCCGTTGCAACAGCACTAAAAGGAATTGGGAAAGTTTTAAAGTCTTGGTTTTTTAAAGAGCCGACTATGCGTTGCAATTCAAGCATAAGTTGCTGACCTCCAGCAAAACCCGTGCCGCTTTTGGGGCCTTTTTTAGATAGGCCGATCTCTAGATTCACAAAATAGTTTTTCTCTTCTTGCTTTTCTCTGTACTGTTTTTTATCTCTGTTTGTCGAAGGGCGGAAAACACGTTCCCAATCGATGGAATTAACCACCCATTCCAAATCCTCAGTGCTCATACCAGTAGCGTACAAACCACCAACAATACTGCCCATTGATGTCCCGGCAATATAATCTATGGGAATTCTTTTTTGTTCTAGCGCTCGTAATACGCCAATATGAGCCAAACCTCTGGCTCCACCACCTGACAGAACCAAACCAATTTTAGGTCTATTTTTATTGTAGGCATATGAATTGAACGCCGAAACAACAAGCAATACGGCGCACAAAGCAGACATTAACAGCGAAGTCTTTGTTTGTTTTATATTTTCAGTTGAACTATTGAAGTTTCCCAGTCTTTTATCCATTTTTTATAATAAATATGTATTGCTGTGGTTCTGACCACAAAAAATCCTAAAAAGGCCAACCACAATCCGTGGTTGCCCATTCCCCTTAATAAATACCACAAAGGAATATAACAAAAAAACGAGGCCATCACCATAGAATTTCTCATTATTTTTGCTTCTGTTGTTGCTATAAACAAACCATCATAGACAAAACTCGGCATCGCAACCACTGGAATTATAACAAGCCAAATAATATAGTGAGAAGCATAAGTTTGAACTTCTAAAATAGATGTTAACAGGTTCACAATTTCTTGACCTGCAACTATATATAGCAGACTAAAAACAAGCGAAATAACAAAAGACACTCTAAAAACCTTTTTGATGATTTGTTTAAGAGCACTGACATCCAAGGCTCCATAGGCTTGTCCACATAACGTTTCAACCGCATGAGCAAAACCATCCAAACCATAGGACATCAAATAGAAAAAATTAAGTAAGACGGCGTTGGCTGCTAACGACAATTCTCCCAAGAGCGCACTGCCCTTGGTCATCAAGGCAAAGACCGCCATTAAATTAAGAGTTCGAATAAAGATATCACGATTGAGACCAAAAAACTCTTTCATCTGCGGACTTGGAACCAAGCATGCCTTTAGCTGCGACAAACCAAGCCACTTAACACCGTTCTGCGCCAAAAAATAAAAAGCCAAAACAACAGCAGCATATTCAGAAATCAACGATCCATAAGCCACTCCTGCCATACCCCAGTGCCAATGCATAACAAAAATATAATCCAGCAGCATATTACCTACTTGGTTCACTAACATAATCATCAATACTTTGCCTGCTTGTTGATGGGCTAAAAAATAACCAAAAAACACATAGATAAACAAGGTTGCTGGAGCCGAATATATTCTCACCTGAAAATACTGCAAAGCCATATCTGCCGCTTGCCCGCCACTTGAAACCAAATCAATCGCAATATCTCCAATCCACTTTTGGAACAGTAACAAAACAGAAGCGATAAGAGCCGCTATAAAAAGAGCCTGAATGAGCTGTTGTTGAGCCTGCTGTTGGTTGTTCTGGCCTACTGATTGTGCAATCAAACCAGTGGTACTCATTTTTAAAAAGCTAAAGCCCCAGAACAAGACATTAAACACTGTGGCGCCAATATTGATAGCAGCCAAGTACAAAGGCGATTGCAAATGTCCCAATATTGCCGTATCCACAATGCCCAACAAAGGGATACTTATGGCCGATAAAATCATCGGCACTGCTATCGCAAATATGGCTTTATAGGAATACCTGTTGGGTTTTTCTTTCATATAGACTTTTAGCACATGCTATTTTTTTAGATAATTGTTAATATAGCTCAGAACTATATTCCAAACCTTGATACAGAAAACACAAAAAAGTGCGGACAACTTCGAGATTTGAGACATAACGAATAAAACTATTGAGAAACAAATCATGACAGATAACCGATACCCTGTAAACAAAGCCAAAGAAAAAAAAAGCAAACTGCAAATGATTAAGTGGTTACTTATTTTATTTGTAGCCATCAACTTTATCTTTGCTTTTTATTTTGACCGAGAACCAAAGCTCTTCGATGTCAAACAAGTCGCGTCAAAACGTGCCGATTTGCATGGACACCGAATAGTCACTGGCTTTACTACTACAGTTACTCTTTTAGAAGTAGCAGAGACCATGCTCAATAAACCTGGTGGATATTTGAGCAACGATCGCATGCCTCCTTCGGTATTTATGGACAATATCCCAAATTGGGAATACGGTGTTTTGGTTCAAGTTCGTGACTTAGCACGTACACTGAGAAATGACATTAGTCGATCACAATCGCAATCCTTAGAAGACGATGATTTAAAGAAATCAGATCCAAAATTTCATTACGACAACAACTCGTGGATTTTACCTCGTACGGAATCCCAATACCAAGAGGCCATCAATGACATGCACAGTTACCTTGATCGTTTAAGCGATGATAACGATGCCGATGCTCAGTTTTATGCCCGAGCGGACAATCTTGTGACTTATTTGACGTTGGTTGAACGGCGTTTGGGGGGCTTGTCGCAAAAACTCAGCGCAAGTGTAGCCAAAGAACGCCTCAATACCGATCTAAGTGGTGACAGTGCAGCGACACAATCAACTTACAAACCCAGTGAACTCAAAGTGAAAACCAATTGGTTTAAGATCGATGATAATTTTTATGAAGCACGGGGTTCAACTTGGGCACTCATCCATTTTTTAAAAGCCATAGAAATAGATTTTAAAAGCGTACTGGAAAAGAAAAATGCGCAGATCAGCCTCAGACAAATTATTCGAGAATTAGAATCCACTCAAGAATCGATTTGGACGCCCATGATACTTAACGGTTCTGGCTTTGGTTTTTTTGCTAACCACTCATTGGTCATGGCCTCTTACATTTCACGGGCCAACGCTGGCATTATCGATTTGAGGCAATTGCTAGAAAATGGTTAATAAAACCTCTTTCTTTTAGAGGCATACTCATAAACTAGGGGCTTGTACTGCAATTAATAAGTTCCGTCTAATATTCAGCTTATCTCGCAAAAGTAGTTGTGTTGGCTTATTTTTAAAAAGTAAAGTTGTTTGAGAAGAAAATTATTTATAGAAACTCAAAAGCTTAGTAATAACAAGCTTTTATTTAATAAAAATATTCTCAACGAGTTTTTTACTTTTTGAAAATAAGCCAATACAACTGCGGTGAATATTAGACAATACTTATTGTTTGTAGTACTAGAAGTTTGTCCAAACAGTCACTCTATTGGGTGAATTTAATAGGAAGAAATAGCCAATATAGCTTTTATTCCCACCATTTTTAGTTATGAATATGCCTCTTAGTGTAAAATACCTTTTTTAATATTTTGAGTAGAAGCATGAAATGTCCTGTAGATAACACAACTTTAATTGAACAAGAATACGAACGCACTATCAAGGTTGATGGCTGCGAGAGTTGTGGAGGACTTTGGTTAGAGCAATGGGAACTCAAAGCCATACAAGCCAACAAAGGCAAAAATTACCAGCAAGAATTGCAACAATGGCCCAATCTTGTTGAAAAATCTTACTTGCAAGCCCTAGAAAAGCAACGCCCTTTGCTTGATTGTCCAAAGTGCTCAGAAGAAGGAAATAAAATCAAAATGGACAGGCGTGAACATGGTTACTGCTCACAAATAATGATTGATATTTGCCACGACTGCCAAGGTATTTGGTTAGATAAGGGTGAAATAGAAGCTCTTGAAATCTTTTTTCAACGCAGTCACATGAATGATGAAGAAATCAAAACTGGCTTTTTTCAAAGTCTCTGGTTCATGATCAATAAATAATAAAGACAACTCTTATGAATAAAAAACTCCTAATTAGAAAAACACATCGCTATATTGGTCTTTTGGTTTCTTTGCAACTACTGGCATGGACTCTTGGTGGCATTTGGTTCACATGGAATGATATTGATGATATTCATGGCGATTATTTAAGAAACTTCGATATCCCAGAAGTTTCCCAGCCTTCTCTGTCAACATCTGAAGCCCTGCAAAACATCGCCGACCTAGATCAGCTAAAATCCCTACAAGTGACTCACTTTTTGCAAAAACCTGCTTACCGTATCAGCTACAAAAGCAAGGACAATAAGGACAAAAACATTTATATTGATGGCACAACCGGTAAAACACTCCCCTCTGTCAGCGAACAACAGGCTATTGATGAGGCCAAAGTGAATGCAAAATTTGAAGCACCTGTGAGCCAAGTTGAACTGATTACTGAGACCAGTAAACACCACGAATATCGTGGCAAGGCGCTTCCCGTTTGGGCTGTTAGTTTTGATTACCCAGAATCCCCAACTTTTTACATTTCAAATCAACACGGTCGCCTCAGTTCTGTTCGTCATACTTCTTGGAGAATTTTCGACTTTTTTTGGATGTTGCATACAATGGACTACGAAGGCCGCGATGATTTTGGTAATTGGCTGATTAAAATCTTCTCTGTGATTGCTTTAATTACGGCCATCTCTGGTATCGTCCTGTTTATCATTAGCTCACGAAGGCGAATTAAAAAAGTCCGTTAAGCAACAAGTTGTTGTTATTTCTTGGTTTTTGCAAAAATGCCCTTATTTAGATTAATCAAACACATTAGTAGAGAAAAATATGACATTAAAAGCCATCATTCATACCAACAAAGGTGATATTAACCTTGTACTCACTCCCAATGAAACACCAGTAACGGTTGCTAACTTTGTTAATCTAGCCCAACAAGGATTTTATGACGATGTTTCATTCCACCGTGTTATTCCTAATTTTATGATTCAAGGCGGCTGCCCTTTGGGCACTGGCACTGGTGGCCCTGGATATCGTTTTGAAGATGAGTTCAATGCCTCTTTGAAACACGACAAGGCTGGCGTATTGTCCATGGCCAATGCTGGACCTGCAACCAATGGCTCGCAATTTTTTGTGACTCACGAACCCACTCCATGGTTGGACGGCAAGCATTCTGTCTTTGGTGCTGTAGAAAATTCAAGCGATATGGATGTTGTTAACGCAATTGCTGGTGGTGATGAAATAAAATCCATCTCGATTGAAGGCGATGCTTCGGCTTTAATGGAAGCTCAAGCAGACAGAATTGCAGAATGGAATAAAGCAATCGACTAGGAGCTTGTACGAGAATAGAAAATCTATTACAGAAAAGCTGGATTTGTGCTATTTTCCCCTTTTTCTCGTCAAATAGAGCGACTATTCTCCTCAAAAACGCAAAAAATAGCCCTAAACCCAACTTTCCTTCATTACGATTCCTATTCCCGGACAAGCTCCTAGTCAGGCCAAATTCATAACCCCCAATGGTAAACTTCTACTGTTGGGGGTTATTTGCATCAGCTAACTCTAAGACCAGCCAAGTATCCTTCCAAAACCAGCCCCTTTTATTCGAATCCAGACAAAAATATCGTATCAAGATTGGGTTTAAGTACAAATAAGCCACTGTCGTAATCACTTAAAATAACCGTACCACTTTGGAAAAAAGGATAATTGCTCCATGCTCCATCAAATGTTGCACCATCATTGCTGGGATAACTGTCAAAATTAGCTTTATCATACAAATTTCCATTTGCAATATCACTGATATCAACAATACTTAAACCACTGGTGTAATTGGTCAAATAAGCCAAGTTCGCCTTGATGTAGATATTATGATCGATAGAAGCTTTGGAACCTATATACTCACCTAGCAATTGAGGTGAATCTAAATTTTTGACATTCCAGATGTAAGTTTTGGTATTGTGACCATAAGCATCTTCATCCAATTCATCGCCCATAAGATAAAAATTTTGATCTTCACTCAACCAGCCTTGATGTGCATATCGTGAATTGGCATATCCTGTCCGAGAAAGCTGCTGAGGATTGTTTTTATCACTGACATTAACTATTGTCAGAGTATCACCATTGGCATTAAAACAAATTTCCTTGCCAGAATACTCAACATCTGCCCCCAAATAATTAACACACTGTGCATCATGGGTTGTCCCATCACTAGCAAAACAACCTGCATTAGTGGGCGATGCAGGGTTTTGTATATTAATCATATGCAAGCCACCATTACAGGTATTTGTCCCAACAGCATAAGCAAAACCTGACTCTTCATTGATAACAATATTATGCGCTTCTCCAAATTGAGTGTAGTTTGTTGTTGCGGTAAAAATTACTGGAGGAGAAATAACATTTCTAAGTTGAGTCAAATCAAAAACCTGCATGCCGTGACCACTCGCTTCGGAGACAATAAAAGCATAGTTGGCATAGGTTTTCACATCTCGCCATAAATTGGCCGTAGTCGCAGCAACTAATTTACCCAGATAGACGGGGGAATCAGGGGCAGATATATCAACAAAAGCAGTCCCTGATCGCATTGTCATAATAGCGTATTCTTTGCCTGTTTGCGCATCTGTCCAGCCCCAGATGTCAGCTCCAGATTCTGAATTTGAGCCGCCCATTTCACTTAAGGAAAGATGGGACATTAAATCAATGTTTTGACAAGGATAGATTCCTGCCATACCTTGATTGTCACAAACTTCGGCGTACAAAAGAGTACTTAAACAGCTACTCAACAGCACTATCATAAGGTGTTTTTTCATGATCCTTTTAGCTTTTGTATTTTAGAGTGTGTATCTTGCTCCACTAAATCCAATATTTCAAAGTCTTTTTCATTTCTTTCTGCTGAATTACGCAACATCGCCAATTTTTCAAACCACAGATGCGCCTCTTCGCCATAACGAATCCACACTCTATTTTTAACATTCTTCAACCACTTCTCATTTTCTGTGCTTGACAACAACTCTGGAAAATTACGAAAGAAATATCTTTGCAGTAACTCAGCGGCTCTTTTGTCTTTGAAATTAAATTCTGATTCTTTAATTTTTTGCCCTGATAATTTTCTAATAGTATTAAAATTTTCTTTGTCTTGAGCACTAAAAAAACCCGAATACAATTGGGTATCAACATCATCTGAATCGTTATCAAAAGCCTGATCAAAGACTGCTTGCACTTTTTGTAAGATGCTTCCTTGGTTCTTAAACTTAAGCATGTTTTCTTTGTTGCTGGCATAATCCAATGCAATTCGTTGCAAATCGACATCTTTCAAGACGCTCAATGGCGCAACAATTGGAGATTTATTGACATGGATGGTTTTTAAGGAAATACGTTCACAGCCCTCAGGCAATTCATTTTGGGGTGTAAAAATTCGGTCTCTTATGTCCTCAATATCCAGCTCAAACAAATCCTGCGGATCATAAGCCAAGTCATAACAAATCACTCCATTGGGATTGGTTGGATGTATTGCCAAAGGCAGCATTATTGCCAAACAGCCTCTATTGGCTGGGATTTTATTGGATACATGAACAATTGGCTTTTGAATTTGCCAGTTCAACAATGATTTAACGTAATTCTTGTTTCGCAGTTTTAAGCAGTAGTCAAAAAGTTTGGGTTGTTTTTGCTTGATTAGTTTGGCCACTTGAATAGTCGCTTCTACATCGCTTAAGGCATCATGTGCTGAGGCATGCATCAAGCCATTGGCCTCGGTTAAATCTGTCAATTTAAAGCTAGGATTGCCATCCTCGCGATAGGCCCAATTGATTCCCTCCGGGCGTAAGGCATAACAAGCACGAACCAAATCAATCACATCCCAGCGGCTGTTACCATTGGCCCACTCGCGTTGATATGGGTCAATAAGATTGCGATAATTACTGTAACGAATAAACTCGTCATCAAACCGAATAGAGTTGTAACCAACTACACAAGTTTGCGGCTCCGTAAAAATAGTATTAATTTTCTCGATGAAATCACGTTCTATCAGGCCTTTTTTCTGGCATTCTTGTGGAGTTATTCCTGTAATCAAACAAGCTTCAGGATCGGCAATACAGTCCAGAGCAGGCTTGCAATAAAACATGTCGGGTTCGGAAATTGGGTTGAGATCAAGGTCTGTTCGGATTCCTGCAAATTGAGCAATACGATCGAATTGCGGTGAAATGCCAAATGTTTCTAAATCATACCAGTAAAAAGAGCTCATACACCCTGCATAGTTTAAAAAGCTTAATCTACTATGAATTGCCTGTATTACATAGAAATAATTATTTTCTATTCAAATTTAGTGGAATTCTGGGATAACAATATTATTTTCATTGGCCAATAAGAAAATCTGTCTATAGAAATCTAAATCATAGCTCAACTCTTTGGCACACAAAAAATGCCTAACCAGTAATGATGATGAGTCCATTTCAGTATTTTCCCGCATCAAAGACTTGTGTTTACATCGCATGTTCAATATCAGGGTTTAGATTTTGTGAAGATTATAGAGCCTTTTAACTTAGACTCCAAAGCATCTTCGCCTTCTTCTTTGTGATATGTTCTTACAGGGATACAGTGTTGATTTGTGTCCAACCATGTTTTGGTAACGCGAGTTGGTTTTGAATGAATCTTATCAATTTCAATGATGGAATCTTTTTGAGAGGTAATTTTAAATGTGTAGTTTTGCAGTTTCCCTGCTTTGAGTACTTGGTACTGGATATCTTGCTTTTTTCCTGCACAAATATCTTCGAATAATTTAAGAGAGACCAAATTGGGCGTATAAAAGTGTTTTGGTAAATCAATTTGCCATTCATCGCTTTTGTGTTTTCCGTACACCATGTTTGTTTTTTTATCGACTTGAAAAGAAGATTGACGCTTGTTAAATGCAACTTTTTGATTCATTTGGTACGAGTCAACAAGGAACATTCCTTCATTTTCTGCAAACACACTCTCTTCTGATCGTTTGAAACCCAAAAATGAGGCCATTCCATGCGTGCCTTTGGTTTTGTCTGTAAGTCTATAAAACATCCCACCTTTTGTCAGTTCAATGCTGCTGTCGCCAATTTCTTTACCATCTTTAAAAACGGTATATTCTGCCTTGAATGGCTCTAATGCCTGTGATTGCTGGGCAATTAAAAGTACAAGCAGTGTAATATTATTTAATTTAATCATGAAGTATTATCGGAGTTGTTAATAATTTATGGTCAAAATAGAGGCGTTCCTCTTTCCATTCTACACGATTTTGAGCAATAAGGCCTATTGTATAAGGATAAAGTGTATGTTCTCTGAACAACAAGGTCGCGGCCAATGTTTTGGCATCGGCACCTTTTGTAACAGCAATCTTTGTCTGAGCAATAATTTTGCCAGCATCCAGTTGCTCTGTGACGTAATGAACCGTTGCTCCATGCCATTTGTCTTTGTTGTCAATCACGCGTTGATGCGTGTTTAACCCTGGGTATTTCGGCAACAAAGAAGGATGAATATTTATAATTTTATTGGAGAATTCTTGGATAAACCCAGCAGGGAGGATTCGCATAAAACCAGCTAAAACAATAAGTTTGCAATTGAATTTTTTCAATTGTTCCTGAACATCCAGCATTAACAGGTCATTTTTTTTCCATTTAAACGTATATACCGGGATTTCTGCCTGCTTTGCATACTGCAAACCTTTAGCCTTTTCATTGTTACTAATCACCAAAGCTACTTGGTAATTGTAGTTGTTTTGTTGTTGTAAGATAGCAGACAAATTACTGCCAGTCCCAGAAATAAAAACAGCAATGTTATAAGAATTCGACATCATCCTTGCCGTCTTCGGAGGCTCTAACAACACCAATTTCCCAACAGCGCAAACCTGCATTTTCAATAAACTCTTGGCAATCCTCACTGTCAGATTTATTGATAATAATCACCATGCCAATACCACAATTAAATGTTCTGTACATTTCAGCATCTGAGAGCTGACCTTTTGTTTGTAGCCAATTAAAAATCTCTAATAATTCCCAATTTTGAGTCTCAATACTTATGGCTAAACCCCCAGGAATCACTCGCGAAATATTCTCTTGCAATCCTCCACCAGTAATATGAGCCATGCCATTCACTTCAACGGCAGAATCAAGCAATTGCAATAATGGCTTAACATAAATTTGAGTGGGTTGTAACAACGACTGACCTAAAGTCGTCTCTCCAAGTGCTTGATTTAAATCTGCGTTCTCTCGTTCTAAAATTTTTCGAATCAAGGAGTAACCATTGGAATGCGGCCCTGAAGAAGCAATACCAATAATAACGTCATCTTGCTGTATATTTTCACCGGTGATTGCGGCGTCTTTTTCCACAGCTCCAACGACAAAGCCAGCCAAGTCATAATCTCCTTGAGCATACATACCTGGCATTTCGGCGGTTTCTCCTCCGATAAGAGCACAGCCAGAAAGTTGACAACCTTTTGCGATTCCACGAATAACATCAGCCGCTTCATCTACCTGCAATTGACCACAAGCATAGTAATCCAGAAAAAACAGAGGCTCTGCACCCACTACAATAATATCATTAACGCACATAGCGACCAAATCAATACCAATTGTCGAATGGTCACCCATTTGATTGGCAAGTTTTAATTTTGTCCCAACTCCATCGGTTCCAGAAACCAAAACAGGATTTTTATAATTGAGTTTGGACAGATCAAACAAACCACCAAAGCCGCCTATATTGCCCATTACTCCAGAACGTTTGGTTGCCCTAATCGAAGGTTTGATTTTTTCAACCAAAGCATTTCCAGCATCAATATCAACACCTGCCTCTTTGTAACTTAAACCCTTGTTTTCTGAATCACTCATAAACGATGTTCGTCTTTTTTCAAAAATCGAATTTTACCTTGAATAGCCATTAAAATCATTCAAATCCATTACTAAAAATAGAATCATTGCTAACAACAGTGATATTCATACGAGCGTTTGAAGCTTGAGAATTGCTTTCTACAAGCTCAATTTGTGCAAAGCGATGTGCCGTCATATCTCCAGATACACCATTAAAAGTTATGGTTAAAGACTGGCTTTCACCTGGTTGTAAGGAAAAACTAACAGGCGTAACTACAACTTGGGAATTTACATCTGCACTAACCATAACATTCCAGCTTGTTGCAGCATCACTTTTGTTGCTGACAACTCTTGTCCATGAACAACTGCTTAGGCAAAAATTATCACGCATACTCGCAGTATTTAAGTTTTTTGGCATTCCACCGCTTGCAGGATTGGCTGCAACATAATTCAAAGTATTCTCTGGCATTGCTAAAGCCGAATTGGCCGCTAGAGAAATATCCAACAAACCAGAACCCACTTGATCACTTGTCATACTATTTCCATCAGCATCTTTCATACCGCTTCGTGCTGTTAACATTAGAGCCGATTTTAACTCCGATGGAGACCAGCCAGGAAACCTGTTTTTAAGCAAGGCCAAGGCTCCAGAAATAACAGCTGAAGATTGCGAGGTTCCCGTACCAGTAAAATATTGTGGTGCCGGCTGGCCCAGTTCTGCGATTGCAGCAAAAATATTAGTTCCAGGTGCTGCCAAATCTGGTTTACTGATATCAAAGGCATTGTTTGGTCCTTCCAAAGAACTGTGGTACAAAACAAAACCTAAAGCATTGACTACTCTGTATCTGGCTTGAGCAATAATTTCAACCAAAGTTGGTGTAGGCGAATTTGATGCCATATTATTTATTAAGTTTGTAGCATCGGTCTGTCCAATCATTAGCGCTGGAATAGTCGGAGAAACTACATTTACCATTGCTAGAGGCACTTCACTACCAATATTAATAACAATAACGCCTACGGCTCCAGCATCTTGTGCCATCTGAACCTTGGATTCATCACTGCAATTGCCAGACTCAAGCAAGGCAATTGCATTATTAAAATCCAAAGCATTCCAAGCCATACAGCCATCTGCATTGCTGTTATTTATATCTTTGCTGTATATAATTTGCCCTTGCAAGTTTGCTAACATGCTGGTTCCATCAGCAATCAAAGAAAACATATCAATTAAAAAAACAGGAACTGGTAGCGGACTGGTGACTGAAACATCATTAGATTCTGTACGACCATGCAAGGAGTTAGCCGCAGTCACAACCCAAGGTGCCAGATTACTCACCCGACCTTGAGTCTCAGGGTTTTGTGAATTGGCATTTCCTGCTGCAGTAGAAGCAATAATCCCCACATTGTTTGCATTAAGTAAAGCCATCGCAACTGAATTTGGATTCCATGGATCCAAACCTCCATCCAAGGCTAAGTTAATAATATCAACACCGTCAAGAGGCGCTTGATCAATGGCCGCTAAAATTGCAGAGCTAGGGCAGACAGAACTTGAATCACAGACATCATAACTGATCAAATGCGCATGTGGAGCCAGTCCAGAAATAGCAGGAGCATCCAAGATGCCACCGTTAAAACTATAGACAAAACCACCATTTGGAGCGGTGATGTAGTTCCCCGAAGCAATACCAGACATAGAAGTTCCATGAAAATTATTGTCCAAGGGTCCATCGTCTTCTGCACTAATAGCATCAACAAAATCCCAAGCTCCAATCAATTTGTTATTGCAAACATAGCTCACATCGTAATTGGGATGAGCAGGGTTACACCATCCTTTGTAGTTGTTAATCCCAAAAGGATTGGCACTTGCAAAATCATATGCATCCTCGGGAGAATCAGAAAACGATTCGTGCCCCATATTAATTCCTGTATCAATGATACCAATAATTATGCCCTCTCCTTTAACTCCTAGCAAAGGCGAAATAGCACTGCCATCCCAAAGACTCTCTGCATTTATCATACTGGCACTTGCATCTGTTTGCGGTCGTAACAACTCTTGTTCCGACACCATTAACACGGCAGGCTGTTGACGAACAAAATCTAGCTCGCTGTCATTTAACTGCAAACTCAAGCCATTCAATGCTGACAAATAGTGGTGTTTGGCACTAACTTCACGATTGAAATGCTGACTGAGAAGCTCTACAAACTGTGTTTGTTCATTTTCTAATTGCAAACGATAGCTGTCGGCCTGTGATTTGTTTTTGAAGAGTGCTTGCTTGGCCGCTAGAGGCTCTTTTTTAAAACTGACAATATAAAGCGATGAAGTTTCAGAAACTTGTGAATAAGCAGAAGAAAAAAAAGCGAGTAATAGAAGAATACGCATAATACTATTTTCGAGTCACAAAGAACTAATTTAACCATGATTTCATTCGATTTGTTATAATTCCGCCTTTTATTATGCCAAGAACTTACAAAAGATGACTATTATCACTCGATTTGCTCCTTCTCCAACCGGATTTTTACATGTTGGCGGTGCTCGCACGGCTTTGTTTTCCTACCTTTTTGCTCGTAAAAACAAAGGAAAATTTATTCTAAGGATTGAAGATACCGATCGTGAGCGATCAACTGAAGCGTCAGTCAATGCTATATTTGAAGGCATGAAATGGTTAGGGCTAGAACACGATGGTGAGGTTTATTTTCAGACCAAACGCTTTGACCAATACAAACAAAAAATACAACAATTGCTGGATGAGAAGAAGGCTTACTTTTGCACCTGTAGCAAACAACGCTTGGATGACATTCGCGGGCAGCAAATGAAAGAAGGCTTGAAACCTCGCTACGATGGCAAGTGCCGAGACTTGAATCTAGATAACTCAACAGATGCTGTTATTCGCTTTCGCAATCCTCAAGAGGGCGAAGTCACTTTTGACGATTATGTTCGAGGTGTTATCACCACTTCAAACTCTGAGCTAGATGATCTTATTATTGCACGACCCGATGGCACGCCGACTTACAACTTTACTGTTGTCATTGATGACATAGACATGAATATCTCTCATGTCATTCGTGGAGATGATCACATTAACAACACACCCAGACAAATTAATATTTATAAGGCTTTAAATGCAGAGTTGCCTAAATTTGCGCATTTGCCAATGATTCTTGGCGATGATGGAGCGCGTTTGTCCAAACGCCATGGCGCCGTTGGAGTGATGGAATATGCCAAAATGGGCTATCTGCCTGAAGCCGTTCTCAACTATTTAGTCCGTTTAGGCTGGTCTTATGAGGACAAGGAATTATTCACTAAGGAAGAAATGATTGAATTGTTTGATCTTAGTAACGTCAACAAAGCTCCTTCTGCCTTTAACACATCAAAACTTAACTGGATCAATCAACAATACATCCAACAAGCTGACTCCCAGCGATTAGTGGATCTGATGATTACTCGACTCCAAACTTTGGATATAGCTGTGCCTGATACCATTGACCTTATCAAAGTCGTTGAGATGTTTAAATCACGCTCCAACACCATCAATGAAATGACTGATTCCGCTTTATTTCTGTTAACTTCGATCACAAAGTACGATGAAAAAGCAGTCAAGAAAGTCTTTAAGCAATCTGCTGTTCTTCCGTTTGAAACATTAATTCAAAAAATGTCATCGGTCAAGGACTGGAACAAGGCTGATTTGCACGCCTTGATTGAAGAAACGGTCAACGAATTAGAAGTCGGATTTGGCAAAGTAGGACAACCTCTGCGTGTTGCACTCACTGGAAAATCTTCTGGCCCTGCTAACGATGAAATCATGCGCGTTCTTGGTCAGAAAGAAAGTATTGCACGAACTGAAAATGCTTTGAAGTTTTTAATGGCCAAAATCTCGATATAGAAAGAGGCCATCTTATTGCCAGGAGCTTGTCCGAGAATAGCGATTGTAGCGAGAGAAAGTTGAATTGAGGCAGGTTTTTGCCTAATTTGAGGCGAATAGCCCCGCTATTTAACGAGAATTAGGTGAAAAACTGTCCAATTTCAACTTTTCGCGGTAAATTTCTATTCTCGGACACGCACCTAGGACTGCCTATTACCCTGTATAATATATCTGGACATAAGAGGATTGATGCTGTACTATGCCAGAATGAAAAAACAAAATCAAATCAAAAAAACATTAACCCTCCCAGAAAATTACAAACAAAT